>Ga0247778_1000199_pt1 | contig 104530 bp, 100 predicted proteins | sample UWRJL049202B5_FD_179939 | JGI IMG/M metagenome (GOLD analysis project Ga0247778, IMG submission 179939) | Plant litter microbial communities from Arlington Agricultural Research Station in Wisconsin, United States - UWRJ-L049-202B-5 | ecosystem: Environmental > Terrestrial > Plant litter >... | reverse complement strand
TATTGATTTATTGATGCTTTATTGTTACTAGAAGTATAATATGCAATATTCATATAAAAAATTGAAATAAATTTAAATCTTAAAGAGGCCAAAACAAAAGAAGAGTATATTACATCCCTTCAAATAATAGTTATCACCTTATAGTAAGGAGAAGAAATTCTGTATTTGTTATTTTTCTATCTAAGAAGGAATTTTGTATTTAAATATTAGAAGTAGAATTTAGGCAGATCACCTGACGCGAACCAGTCACCTGATCCACCACTACAATCTAGATTTAAAACTTTATTTTAATATCCAAAAAAAATAATATTCAAATATTTATTAATCGATTATTGATTAACTTAATAATTTTGGTACTTTTTATTTTAAAATATTTTTTATCAATTCAAGAGACTTTTAAAAAGTATAATAATTAAATTCTGTTTAGATAATTAGAATCATTATTTAAAATTATAAGGGTGGTTCAATAATTATAGCATATTTATTTTTAATATGTTGATGATAGTTGAGCAATCGCTGGTTCAAAAGTTAATATTTAATCAATTATTGAGACCAGTGATCTGGAAATACAATTAAGTCTTACCTATATAATAGTTTGAGTAGATAAAGAAGTTGTATTACGACAGAACTTATTCTGGAAGATGCAAATCCGGAGCTTCAGTAACAATATACCAAGTTAACTTGCTCATAACCCGAAATTTCGGCGTTGGATCAGCCGTTACACAATACTTCGTGCCGCGCCAAAGTTCCAGATGCCTTTTTCAGTTTAGATGATCAACCTATCCTGTCACCGATACGGCAGGTTGTGTATGAAGGAATACGCTGACCTGTGAGTAAAAGTCTACAGAAGGATGGCCGTGAAATGTCTGGCGAATTAGAACACTAGAGAAATCTTCGGAGTCTGCACAAATCGAAGCCTCAAAAGGCTTACAATGTAATGAGTTTCATGCGGCTCGACGTAGTATTCGAATCCGCTCTCCCGTCAGGCTTGCAGTAAAAGTGAAGTTGTGCCGCGGCGCAGCTTAAGGGATACATATATATACTGAAGATGAAAGACAATATAGCTTTAACTCGAATGTTATATGTATTCTTGTGATATTATCTTAAGAAAACGAATTGTCACCAACGGAAAAAATCATCAACTGAACTCTTTTCACCATGCATACCAACCGGGACTTCTCCACACCTATCGCCATTGTCGGCTCTGCTTGCAGGTTTCCCGGGGAGTCAAGCACACCATCGAAGTTGTTCGACCTACTACGACAGCCCCGAGATGTCCGTCGGGAGTTCAATCCGGAGATCTTCAATCTGCAACGGTTCTACGACTCGAATCCTGACGCTCCGGGATCAACCAATGTAAAGAACCAAGGCTACCTGCTAGCTGAGGATACTCGGGTCTTTGACGCTTCTTTCTTCAACATTAGCCCTTATGAGGCTGAGACTATGGACCCCCAGTTACGCGTCATGTTGGAAGTTGTGTATGAAGCCTTTGAAAGCGCCGGCTACACACTAGACCAGATGCGAGGGTCCAAGACCTCTGTCCACGTCGGAGTCATGGCAAGCGACTACTATGATATTCAAACTCGAGATCCCGAAACGATGTCCACATACGCTGGCACCGGTGTGGCTCGTAGTATCCTGTCCAACCGTATCTCGTATACTTTTGACCTCCACGGACCGTCGGTGACACTTGATACTGCCTGCTCTAGCTCCTTAGTGGCATTGCATCAGGCAGTACAAGGGCTTCAATCAGGCGATGCTACCTGTGCTGTCGTGGGCGGAGTCAACCTAATCTTTGATGCTGTGCTGTATGTTATGCTGTCTAAACTACACATGCTATCGCCGGACTCTCAGTCCCGAATGTGGGACAAGACAGTAAACGGCTACGCGCGAGGTGAAGGTGCAGCAGTAGTGGTGCTGAAGCGGCTCGATCAGGCTCTTCATGATAATGACCAAATCGAAGGAATTATTCGAGGAACAGGGGTGAACTCCGATGGGCAGAGCCCCGGGCTGACCATGCCTACCGTGGATGCTCAGGCGGCTCTCATTCGAGAAACGTATCACCGCGCTGGGCTGGACCCCATCAAGGACCGTCCTCAGTTTTTTGAGTGTCACGGCACCGGAACACCAGCTGGAGATCCGGTAGAGTCGCGTGCTATTTACGAAGCCATGATACAGGACAGTGATTTTCAAGGCCAGAAGCCGAAAACCCCGCTGTACGTCGGCTCAATCAAATCGCTGATCGGGCATCTAGAAGGAGGTGCTGGCTTAGCAGGGCTTTTGAAAGCTCTGCTCTCCATCAAGCATCGAACGATTTTCCCTAACCTCCTGTTCAACGAACTGAATCCTAAGATCAAGCCGTATTATGACGGATTCCGGATACCGATCTCTCCCCTTCCTTGGCCTGAGCTACCTCCTGGAGCCCCCTTGCGCGTCAGCGTAAACAATTTCGGCTTCGGAGGCACCAATGCCCATGCAATTTTAGAGAGCTACGAACCGGCTGGTAGCAATGGACCTGTAGGAGCTACAGAAGCCGACGGAATTCACTTGAGCCCCTTCGTTCTCTCAGCGCACTCTGCATCATCTCTTCTTGGGAATTGCCAGGGGTTGTTGAGCTACCTGGTTGACAATCCATCCGTCGACCTGACTGATCTGAGCTGGGTTCTCCAGAACCGACGAACTGCGCATCGCGTGAGAACCTTTTTCAACGCGCAAAGCCGTCAGGAGTTGATCAATGGCTTGGAGAGATTTATCTCACAGCACCGCAAATCCACTGGTAAGGACGATGTTGGTGTCCGCTATCGACCGGTGGATCAGCACAAGACACCGCGCATTCTAGGAGTGTTCACTGGACAAGGTGCCCAGTGGCCTGCCATGGGCCGTGGCTTGCTGGACAGATCTCCTCTGTTCCGCCGCTTCCTACAACAGTGCGACGAGGTTCTCAAATCCCTGCCAGACGGCCCAGAGTGGTCTTTGATTAAAGAATTAACGAAGGATTCTTCGAGCTCACGCGTGGGCGAGGCTGTAATCTCTCAGCCACTCTGCACCGCTATCCAGCTAGCTCTCGTCGAGGTGCTGAATGCAAGCGGTGTTCGCTTCGATACGGTCCTAGGCCATTCTTCAGGTGAGATTGCCGCAGTGTATGCTTGCGGGATCATCAGCGCTGCTGCTGCCATGCAAATCGCCTACTACAGAGGCAAATACGCCCACTTGGCTCGCGGTTCTAACGGTCAGAGTGGTGGGATGATAGCAGTTGGCATCGATTACGACAAGGCCCAGATTTTTTGCCAGCAGCCCGAACATCAGGGTCGTCTTTGCGTAGCGGCCAGCAACGCTCCGCAGAGCGTCACGCTTTCAGGTGATCTCGAGGCCGTACAGCAGGCTAAGGAACATTTCGACCAGAAACAAATATTTGCACGTCTGCTGAAGGTGGACACCGCCTATCACTCGCATCACATGGACTTCTGCGTTGATAGCTACCTGAAGTCCCTCAGGGCTTGTGACGTGCGAGTCCAACCCCCAAAAGATGGTTGTTTGTGGGTTTCCAGTGTCCATGGAGACACGCAGCTTCTCGAAGGCGACCTGGGGTCGCTGAAAGGTCCTTACTGGGTCCAGAACATGGTAAAGACGGTCCTTTTTTCCTCGGCGGTCAAGTCTGCTATTGAGCATGGACCGTTTGACTTGGCCATCGAGCTTGGCCCACACCCAACACTTCGAGGACCAACGCAGCAGACTCTGGAGGTTGCTTCAGGTGCTGCTCTACCCTACATTGGAACTCTCAAGCGCAGCTTCAGCGATATAGAGGCAGTTGGGGAGACGATCGGATCTCTCTGGTGTCACCTTGGCCCTGCTTGTGTTAGTTTCGAGGGGTTTCGGCGAGCCTTTGAGTCTGGGAACTCAAAGCAGGTTAAGTTGCTGAAAGACCTCCCGCCTTACGCTTGGGACCATGACCGTATCTACTGGTCAGAGTCTCGAATTTCCAGAAATTACAGGAAAAGCAAAGATGTCCGCCATCAGCTGCTCGGACGTCGTGTTCCGGATGATACGGAAAGGGAAATGCGCTGGCGGAACGTCCTTAGGATCAGCGAACTGCCCTGGGCGCAGGGCCATGTTGTTTCGGGGGAGGTACTGCTACCTGGAGCATCGTATGTTTCTTTATCCTGTGAGGCAGCAAAGGTTATTGCGGGAGAGAGGCCGATTCAGCGGATCGAGATGGAGGACATCAATATTCGTCGCCCGTTGATTGTTCCTGATACCCGCGAAGGTCTTGAAACTGCTTTTACAGTGCGTTTGGAGGATTCCAAAGATCCGAAACGCGTCGTTGGGGAGTTTTCTTACTACTATTCCGACACGCATCTCGGATCCATGGTTCACACTTGTAGCGGCAAGATCACTATATATCTTGGCGGGGCGAGTGAACATGAGCTGCCCCCCTTTGCCACTGATGGCCTCTCCAGACCAGATCTACATCCGGTCGATAGCGATGCAGCTTACGATGTGTTCGCCCAGAACGGCTTGATGTACACCGGCGCTTTTCGTCGTCTTCAGGACGTTCGGCGCAGACTTGACTACTCTGTTGCAATGGCCGAGTGGTCGGTAGAGGAGCTGATGGGAGGGGGAGGCAACGGAGACCTATATACTCTGCATCCGGCGGTGCTGGATGTCAGTTGGCAGAATCTATTCCATGCTCGCGCAGACCCCAGAGCGGGGAAGCTGCCAGGCGCTATTCTGCCCGTGCGCATCAAGCGAGTGGCGGTAAATCCACACATGGCGCGGGTGCTATTGAGCGAAGCCGAGCCGAGCCCCACTACGACGACCACCACAGCCTCGGGGAGCATCAAACTCAGAACGGAATCTTTCATCACGGCCCGTAAAGGCCTTGGCCTTGTTGGCGATGTGCACATCTACAGCTCGTCCTCTGGCTGCGCGGCGGTGCAGATGGAGGATATCTCCGTCGAGCCCATTGCGCCGGCGACGGAAGATCAAGATCGCCAGATGTTTTTCGATATAGTATATAAGACGGATCCTTCACTACGTCTGATGGAGCCGATGCACGACCTGAAAAGCGCTCAGAGAACCAAGGAGCTGGGTGCCGACATTGAAAGAGCGGTCCTCTTTTATATGCAGCGGGTGCTGGAAGGGCTCCCTCCCAGCGAGAGATCAGGGTTGTTATGGTATCACCAGCGGCTGATTGAGGCCTTTGAGAACTCCTTGCGGCTGGTCCGTGATGGACGCCACCCAGTGGCCGAGAAAAGCTGGCTCGCTGATAAGCCTGATATTCTGAATACAATCTGGTCTAAATGGCCAGGTACGATTGATCTCGAAATCGTTCGTCTTGTCGGAGAAAATATGCTCGACTTTCTGAAGAGGAGAACCTCGATGTTAGAAGTAGTTATGAAGGATGACCTAGCCACCCGCCTGTACAGCGAGGGTTGTGGCTTCATTGAAGTCAATCAAGGCATGGCTGGCGTCCTTGAGCAGATCTCCCACAAATTTCCGCGGGCTAAATATGTAGAGATTGGAGCCGGTACTGGATCGACGGTAAGTGTCCCTGCTCTGTTTCTCACATTCTGTCTCTTTGCACGTGCTTATCAGCTCGACAGACTGACTACATCTTGCGAACCATCGGGAACGATTTTCACACATACACCTTTACGGACATCTCTGCGGCCTTCTTCGGTGACGGGGCCGAGAGATTTAGTGACTTTCGCGGCAAGATCATTTTCCAGACTCTCGATGTGGAGAAGGACGTTGGCCCTCAAGGATTCCAGAAGCATTCTTACGACGTCGTCGTTGCCTCTAATGTACTTCATGCTACGGCTCACATAAAAGAAACTTTAAAGCAGGCACGTTCGCTACTGAAACCAGGTGGATTCTTGCTCCTCATCGAGATCACGGGCACTGAGACCTCACGAACTACGTTCTGTGTGGGGGGCCTGTCTGGATGGTGGTTGGGGGCAGCTGAGGGGCGAAAGTCACATCCAGGATTGACCACCGAGCAATGGCACAGCACACTTCAGGATACAGGCTTCTCGGGGGTTGACCTGGTATTTCACGATATGCCCGACCCCAAACAGCACTGCTTCTCTTTCATGGCTAGCCAAGCAGTCAGTGATACCGTTCACCAACTACGCGAGCCTCTAGAATATCTCATCGACGTTCCCGAAGTAAAGTCTCTTCTCATAGTTGGTGGAAAGACGCTGGCTATATCCAAAGCAGTGACTGCCATTCAGAAACTACTAGGCCCGGAATGGAGCAATCGTATCACTATCGCAACCGATATCGAAGCAATTGACTTCTCCCGCATTGGGAGTCGAGTGGACATCTTATGCCTCCAGGAGCTAGACAGTGCTTTGTTTTCAGAATCGATTACTCCTAGAAGACTGAAGGCCCTACAGACGATGATCGTTACAGCCCGCAACATCCTTTGGGTGACCACTAAGAGGAGAACCGACAACCCCCAGTCTAATATGATGGTGGGCATGGCAAGAGCCATAAGCAAGGAGCTGCCACACGTGAATATGCAACTCCTGGATCTGGATTCGGTCAGTAGTCCAGCATCAACGGCTCGAACTATTCTCGAAACCTTCATACGCCTAAAGATTCTCTCAATTCACGAGCACGGTGATAACTCACTATTGTGGCCGCAAGAGCCGGAGCTCGTGGTGGAGGGGTCCAACACGCTCGTCACACGCGTGCGGCCCGACCAGCAGCTCAATGATCGGTACAATTCTAGATTTAGAACCATGAGCAAATCAGCGAGCAGCTCCCATGCTTCTATCGGCGTCACTCGTCAGCGAAATAAACTGGCCTTGATCGAATCATCGCTGGAATCTCGCGCGGACGGAACGCAGCGCACGCATGTCAGAGTCCAATTTTCTCTTTCTATTACCGGTGAGAAAGGAGAGAGAATCTACCTCAGCATTGGCCGGCTGATGCAATCTGATATTCCTATCGTGGCTGTTTCGGAGAAAAACACATCTATCATCAGCGTACTGCAAGAGGATGTTGCTTTTATCGACGAGAAAGACTGCAACGCGGCTGTCCTTGAGGCAATAGCCGACCAGATCGCGGTGACTGGACTTCTCAGTTCTGTTCAAAAGGGTGGACTGGCTCTTTTGTATGACCCAAGAGCAAGCTTAGCTGTGTGTTTCGCTACCGAGTGTCGCCGGCGCGGACTAGAGCCGCTGTGCGCGTCCTCTCGCACTACGGTCCCTCAAGGCTGGATAAGCATACACCCGCAAAGTTCTATATATGCTGTCCAGCGTCGACTACCCCAGAATGTTACCGTTTATCTCGATTGTTCGGCGTTTTCGGACTCGAAATCAACGCCTCTACAATCCGCGCTACCACCTGGCTGCAAGATGCACCAATGGGACAGCCAATTGTTCCGACTCGGTCTGGCCTCCGCTCATAGTATCCAGATGTCTCTCAAAGCCGCATATGCAGATTTGCCAGACCACCTGGTTAACCCTGTTAGCGGAGATGCGCTGCAATGTGGTATTGATGTGCTGAATATTGAGCAAATTGCCAGCACCAACGCATCGATCCTAGAGCGCGCCCACATCATCTCCTGGGAGACAGCCTGCCCACTGAATTTGCTCATTCAACCTTCTGATACGTCGGCCCTGTTCGACGACGCGAAGACGTATCTTATGATTGGCATGGCGGGTGGCCTTGGCCTTTCCGTCTGCGAATGGGCTCTGCAGCACGGGGCCAAGCAGCTGGTGATTACTAGCCGGAAGCCGAGTATACATCCGCAATGGCTGGCACATGCTCGAAAACAAGGAGCGAAAGTCCATGTGCAATCCATGGATGCCGCCGACCGAGCATCGCTGGAGTCGACCATCTCTGTTATTCGAGAGACCTTACCCCCACTGGGCGGCGTCTGCAACGCCGCCATGGTGCTGTCAGATAAATTATTTGTGGACATGGATGTAGATGCTTTGATCAACACTTTCAAGCCCAAGGTTGACATCTCCAAGCATCTGAATGATATATTGGCAGATACTCCTTTGGACTTCTTTATCATGTTTTCTTCTTGCCTTGCCATCACTGGTGGTCAAGGACAGGCCAATTATCACGCTGCCAACCTGTACATGACCGCACTGGCGGCTCAGCGTCGACAGTGCGGACGTCCGGCATCGGTAATCCACATCGGAAATGTGATCGATGTTGGGTACTACACCCGCGCCGACAAGAGTTCCAAGGAATATCTTCAAAGGATGCATTTCACACCCCTCTCGGAAATAGACATCCACCACGCCTTCGCAGAGGCTATAATGGCGGGGAGTCCCAGCAGTGAACGATCTTGCGAGGTCGGGGTGGGTCTTGAGCCGCTAGATGCGCCCTTGATTGAGGGCCATGAACCCGCATGGTCATCGGATCCTCGCTTCTCGCACTTCCTCCCGACGATCCATGTCCACGAAAAGAAGGAGGGCCCACAATCTGGCCGTAATGATATCAAGAAACAGATTCAGGATGTCGAGACGGAAGCTGAAGTGGCCACGGTTGTGCAGGAAGCCCTATGTGCTATGATTGAGACAATGTTGCAGTTGCCTTGCGGCAGTGTCGATGCCGATGCGCTCCTCACTGAGCTTGGCATTGATTCTCTTGTGGCCGTAGAGATTCGGGCGTGGTTCTCGAAGAAAATTGCTATCGACGTCCAGGTCGTGAAAATCCTAGGGAGGAGCTCTGTAGCCCAGATCTGCACCGACGCATCTAGGGAGATAATGGCAACGAGGGTGGACTCTAAACCGGAAACATCCAATGACTCTCACGATTTCTCCGAGACTAGTGCTTCAGAGGCGTCCCAGTCGGGAAATGTGAGTCCACCTAGCACAGAGAACGGGACCGCGATTTCCAGCCACGAAGATGCCGAAAGTACACATTGGAGCATAGACGAAAAACATGGGATGATTGATTCTGAGGTTGCTACGGAACCCACTCCGGAATTCGGTCAGAACATCGTTCATACCGAACGAATGTCTGCGGCTCAGTCGCGAATCTACGTGCTTTCAAGTCTTATGAACGATCCGACTGCCTATAGTTTAATGATTCGATACGAAATCCAGGACAAGCTTGATATCGATCGACTACGAAATGCTTTGACAACAACCATGCAGCACCACGAATGCCTTCGGACCTGCTTTTTCGCTCGCCGCGAAGACAGTCAACCCACGCAAGGTCTTCTATCGTTCCCCGTCCGTCGTTTCAAGCATGTCCCGAATGCCACAGAAAATGACATTGCTGAGGAACTCGAGGCTGCCAGGACCAAGATATGGGATATTGAGCACGGGGAAACACTGAGTCTGACTGTCTTATCCCGTGATTCTCAGACACATACATTGTTTTGGGCTATCACCATATCATACTTGACGCGTCTGGTATGGGAGCTTTCATCCGTGACTTGAACTCTGCCTACAATATGCGACCAATCAAGCTGAACTCCAGGACTTGTATTGAATTCGCTCACCAAGAGCTGGAAAGCCTACAGTCAGGCGCGTTGGAGAGTCGCATGCAGTACTGGCGGCAAGAATACTCTTCTCTCCCCGAGGTGCTTTCGTTGCTCCCGATGGCGAAGAGTACAGTCCGTCCAGACACGCAGCAAGTAGCCAGTGTCCACGCGTCGCGCGTGATAGAGGAAGATACAGTTGTAGCAGTGAAACAAGCATGCCAGGCACTCGGTATCACGGCCTTCCAATATTACCTAGCGGTTGTTCAGGTACTGCTCACGCAATCCCTTGACATACATGATATATGTATCGGCGTGGCTGATGCTAATCGCCCGGATGCTGAATTCATGGACACTGTTGGTTTCTTTCTGAATCTATTGCCTGTTCGCTTTCACGTTCCCGTGGGCACTACATTTGCAGAGGTCGCTCAAAACACAGCTCAACAGATGGGCCACGCTTTGGAGAAATCTGTTCCATTTGACATATTACTAGACCAGTTGAAAATTGGTCGCTCGTCCTCCCATACACCACTGTTCCAGGTCCTAGTGAACTACAGACTAGCAATGACGAAGGAGATACCTTTCGGCAATAGCTTTCTCACTATAACCGACGGGGAAGAGGGCCGAAATCCTTATGATGTTACTTTTAGCTTCCTGGAGTCCCAGTCTGAAGGGCTTGGGATTACAATGGACTGCTCAGAATCACTCTATGACGCTGATGGTTCTGAGAGGCTCCTCGAAATGTATATATGTCTCCTGAAAGAGTTGACACGCAATGTCAATATCGAGGTCGATGAGTGTCAGATCTATAACCCAGAAGCCATTTCCGCTGCTGTAAAATATGGCCGAGGCAAGAAAGCCGAAGTTAACTGGCCTGCAACAGTTTCAGAAAGGTTCCAAGCAATTCAGCGTGCTTATCCAGAGAGAGTTGCTGTCCGAGACAAATCCATCGGTTTAGCATACCAGGAATTGGCGGCGCGTGTTAATTCCATTGCAGCAGCCATCCATGCGGCAGGTCATGGTACCGGCTCTCGTATCGCGGTTTTGTGTGAACCGTCAAACGACCTCATAGCCTCACTGCTGGCTCTCCTTCACATTGGTGCCATCTACATTCCATTAGATGTCAGTCTTCCTTTATCTCGTCACGCAGAGATGATGTCCAGCTGCGATCCGGGCTTAATTCTTTGCCACAAAAGTACAAGCGAATTAGCTGAGCAGCTTGTGCGCGAGGCTACAGGGAGTCTGTCTATCTTGGGGCTGGATTGGATTGAAAACGTCCGGGAACCAATCCCTTGCACAGCGCAGCCCAATTCTCCAGCTTTTATTTTATACACCAGTGGAACAACCGGCAAGCCGAAGGGAGTGGTGTTACACCAAGGTGGTGTCGTCAACTGGCTTGTGCAAACGATGGAAGCATCCGATCTTGACACGGCGCACGCAACCATTCTTCAACAGAGCTCTCTTGGCTTTGATATGTCTCTAATCCAAATTTTCTGTGCCTTATGCTTCGGCGGCACTCTTGTTATCGCGCCACAAGAATTACGAGGGGATCCTTCTGAGATCGCACGAATGATTCATGAGCACGATGTCAACTGGACGTTTGCCGTACCCTCCGAGTATCTGCTTTGGCTTCATTCCGGTAGAGAGGCTTTGAGGCAATCTAAGGGATGGCGCTTGGCCTGGTCGGGTGGAGAAAAGTTTCCTCTCCAACTCAAGAAAGAGCTTCGACGACTCCAACTTCCCAACCTTTTGTGGAGCGATAATTACGGCCCCACCGAGGTTACCTTCACGGCGACTTCCAGACCTGTGTCTCTCAATATTCTGGACAAGACCGAGCCAGAAAGCCCGATCGGGAAACCTCACCCAAATTATTCGATTTGCATCCTAGACTCAAAGTGCCGCCCTCTCCCCATCGGATTTCGAGGAGAGATCTGCATCGGTGGTGCTGGCGTCGCCCTAGGCTATTGGGACATGCGTGCTGAGACCGATCTCAAATTCATTCCGGATCCGACCGCGAGCTCTGGTGACGGACCGGCAACAGTAAGCCGATGGTATCGAACAGGTGACCAGGGACGGTTAGCGCCCGATGGAACCGTCATATTTCTTGGGCGACTCGGAGGGGACACGCAGGTAAAACTACGAGGTCTTCGCATTGAATTAGCGGAGGTTGAGGGCGCTCTTTTGAAATCAGGAGAGTTTCTGCTCTCCACAGCAGTAGTAACTGTCCGTGATGGGGATCTTATTGCCCACGTTATCCTGGACTCTAGAAAGAGTATCGACCATGACACTGTGAAACGAAAACTTCTGACAGGCCTCCGCCTTCCGCAGTACATGCACCCAGGGAGGGTAATCATTGTGGATGACCTCCCAAGAGCGAGTTCTGGAAAGATTGATCGTCAGGCTGTTATGAAACTACCACTTTCTAGCAGCGGTGACAAAGCCGGTGAATCTACTTCTGAACTGAGTCTTCGCGAAGTGGAACTAAAACTACTCTGGAGCCGTGTGTTACCGGATCCATCTCAAGTGCTGACTGCCGAATCTGACTTCTTCCTCGAAGGAGGCAATTCGCTGCGCTTGACGCAGTTACAAAACGCGATCAAAGAGACCTTGGGAGTCTCCGTGTCCACTCGCGAACTCTACTCCGCCCCTACTCTTCGACAGATGGCGGCTCGAATCGGATCCGGATCCGGATCCGCTGACGACGAGGGCATAGACTGGGACGCAGAAACCGCCATTCCAAACAATCTCATTGCTGCTTCGAAGAAAACAGCCAGACGCGCAAGGACTGCAGCAAACAGGGATTTGAAAGTGCTGCTGACTGGTGCCGCGGGTGTCCTGGGCAATTCCGTTCTCCATGCGCTTCTTCAAGATTCCTTTATCAACAAAATTCACTGCATCGCAATCTCCCCCGACGACGAGGATAGGATCCCGATCTCCGAAAAGATTATAAGCTACCCCGGGAGCCTTTCATCACCTGAGCTAGGCCTCAGCCCTTCAGAGTGCGCGATGCTGCAATCAGATATCGACGTCGTCATTCACGCGGGAGCCAACGGACACTGTCTGAACAGCTACACATCCATCCGACGACCAAACGTAGAATCCACTCATTTCCTAGCTTCCCTCTGCACACCGCGTTCCATTCCCCTGCTCTACGTTTCTTCCCAACGTGTCCCAGCTCTAGCCGGTCTGAAAGTCCTCCCACCAGTCCCAGTGCTTGCGGAGCCCGCCAAAACCGGAGATACAGGCTACATGGCGTCGAGATGGGTCAGCGAAAGATTCCTGCACAAGTTCTCTGAATACAATAGCTTTATGACTGAGATCCACCGCCCCTGCCTGTTCTTCGGGGATCGGGCGCCGCCGTCGGACGCTTTGAACGGCGTACTACGCTACACGCGCCTCATGAGGTGCATACCGCGCTTTAAACGTGTGGAAGGATATATTGACGTTAAGAACGTTGACGATATTGCCCGCGACATCGTGTCGTCAGCTGTTTCTTTGGCTGGGCAGACGAATACGGGTATTCGCTACCGCCATCACTCGAGTGGGCGCAAGGTACCGCTTGAGGAATGGTCCACTTACATGGAGGAGTTGTATGGAGAGCCGTTTGAAGTGCTTGAGCTGCCTGAATGGATTGCACGAGCACGGGCAGCTGGGATCCATCCGCTGATAGCGACGTATATGGAAGGTGTTATAGAAAAGGAAGAACATGCTCTCTTTCCATATCTGGGAGAGTCTTTGTAATGGTTAGGTTGGTTTTGTGCGGGCCGGTACCAATTGCAGGCATTTGTCTTTACTCCCAGCCGTCAGGATCATAGCACCGTAAACAATATTAGTAGCCTAGATAATTAGAATTCCCATGTAATAACCATTATGAAGTCGTATGGCGAGTATCAGTTTAACGCATAATGATGTCTAGCTCAGGCTGTCTCGATTTTGCGCAAATGCTATTGGATCAATCAAGATTATCACCGGTTTCCTCGAAAATATATTTGATAATTTTTTTTATTAAATTTAAATATTTAGATATTATTTTAAAAAAAATTTGTTTATATATACATAAATATACGGTACTTCTTGGGCCAACAGTTACATAACAGGTGTTCTCAACCAAATCGCCAAGGTTGACAAGAGAATACCGCTCATGCTTCAAGACTGCTTCTTGGGCGAGACATACTGGTCTCCGTTCTACGCCGCGGGAACGAACCTCGTGATCGACACGCACACTTACTTCTTCGCTGCTTCAGGAGTCTACGCCAACTATGTTTCCCCAGCCATCTGTGGTCAAGCTCATTACTCTGCTGGTGACTCTAAGTTCCCAGTCTTCATTGGCGAATGGGCGCTCCAGACTCTGTACAACAGCACCTTGACCGGGCGCAAGACTATCTACGATACTCAGGTGTACGCTTACCAAGAGTATGTTTCTGGTGAAGCATTCTGGAATGCTAAGATGATCAACAACACTGCGGTAGTGGATGGGGAGGGCATCACTAGCGACTATTGGAGTGGGGATTTGCTGGTGGATTCTGGCGTTGTTACACCAACACTCAATTCGTCTTACTGCTAGACAGGATGGGACCGGGATACAGAATCAGCTTCAGACTGTCTCAGCTCCTGTTCTCGCAGGCTTGGATACATATTCATCAGTCAACCATGGAGTGAGGAAACTGCCAGGACACAAGAAGAAGGGGGCCGAAGGTGGCGGCGTTGAATATTGGAACGATTGGATAAAGGCGAAAACTAGCTTATTTGGCTAAGAATTTGTACAGTACATAACCGAGATCTGGTGTACATAGAAAGTTAATGTAATAGGAACGACAACTGTAAACCCTTATTCCTCGTGATACCACAGTACGTCAAGAATTTCATGAGCAACATGCCTTCAAAGTACTCGCTTAAACCCCCTATATACCCAAGCGGCTGTATGGGACGTACTAAGCTAAGAGCAGATTCCTCTGGGCACCTATAAGCCGAAGGAATACCCTCGATGACTACTAAGAGTTTCTTTCTCTAAACACAGTTTCTCAAATGTGCTAGATTGTTATTAGCTAGGTGCAAGCGAATATTTAGTAGGACGTCTGAATATGAAGGTGGGTATATTCTTGAAGCTCGACAGGTTTGTATACGCCGCCCTCGAGGATATTTCGGAACTTCGAAATCCAGCGCATTCTCAATTCATAACGCTCGACGTCCTCAAGTCTTCGACGGTAGGCCCACCCGGCGTAATCATCGATATCTGCCATTTCTAACAATCTATGAGCACAAACTCGTTGGGCAAGTGGGAGATTCTTACTAAATCGATCTCTCAAAGAGAAGAATCGCAGCTAAGTATTGACAGTTAGAGCGATTTAAAACCTGTTGAATCAACTAACCTGCGAGAAATGCTTACGGGCATCATGGCGAGTCTCTTCTGGGCACCTCCAGGACCCTGCAGCCCGTATTTTGAGAAGTATTGCAAGTTGATCCATCCAGACGTCGTATAAATCGGCATCCATAATTTTTCCTACTCCCTCCATTTGTGAGTTGAGCTGGTTTATTATTTCGCTCTCTTCATCCTGGATTTCCTGAACATCTTCTGGCTCAATATTTACCCACGGCGCTCTTGATTGATTCTTGCGGCAACAAGTGTGGGTCAGACCGAGCTCTTCGAACTTGACTAGGCGAATCAAGTCCAGCAGATAAGACCTGGCCAGCCCGGTGCCCTTGGTGAGTCTGAGTACTCGAAGGTACTCGAGGGACCAAGTATACTGTGATGGCGGGTATGTTTGTGTAATTTCGGAAATATAGCGGCGCTCTTTGAGAAGTATATTACCGGGTGTATAGCCCGACGGCGAACAAGCACAGCGGCAACTATCTCCTAGATCGGGATCAGAGCCGTTATCAAGAAGCAATTGGGCACATTCGAGGGAAGTTAATCTATAGTCCTGGTAACACATATGTAGATCCACCCAAAGATCCCACATAGTTTCGATGCAGGTATGCAGTGCTGTTCGTCCTCCAATATCTTGTACATTTACTTCGCAGCCAATTGCAAGGCATTTCTGGATGAGCGCCGTGTTCCGCAATTCTGTGATCACCATTAGTGGAGAGGCTCCACTGCTGTTGCAGTGATTGAAACTAGCAAACCCGCTCTTAACAAGGTCATCAATATCCGATGCCTTTGAGAGAAGATGTAATAGGGTATTGCTTGACGTTTCTGGTCGCCATTCCCAACCACAGTCATTGAACCGAATCTCAGGATTTGCGCCCCACTGAAGCAGGCTGCTGAAGTGGCGCGAGTTTCTTGTCTTACACGCCGATCCAGCCCAAAGAATAATGCACTGATCCAACAGTGCTTGCTTCTCTACAGGAGAGAAGGCTGGATGATGACAAAAAAAGTCGACAACGTCCATGATGAGCGGCCAGTTATCCTCGAATACGGCGTATTGAATAAAATCTTGGGCGCAAAACAAAATATCCTTCATCCATATATCTGCGCCTCCCTTGAGTAATTCAATGGCGACATCCGAGCAACCAGCTACGGCAGCGTACATCAACGGCGTCCGACCATTCCAATCTCTAGCATTAACATCAAACCCAGCTTCTAGTAACCTGTTCAAATGCTGAGGGCGCGAAACTGCAATATGCAAAGCTGATTGCCCCAGGACATTTTCGTCGTTATTGATGGGGCCGTGACGTAGGATGTTCTTGACTTCGTCCTCGGACTCGATCAAGATGGCAGCTAATAAAGGACTTGTACTTCCGAAATCTGTTGAAACATGAGACTTTGCCATGGACCAGAAGATCAAAGAGGAATACCTGGTAGAACTCTAACAAGTTCTGACATCCATTCAATAAAGAAAGGGTCTTGGTATCGACCCTCTAGCTTAGGAGAATGCTCTTCAGGCCACTGCTCGAGAGACAGAGCATCAATCTCTGAAGGGTCAAATCCAAGGCGTAGAATGGTGCTGAGAAGATGTCTATGCGCCGCTGAGGTATCATCAAGCCCAGTCCGCCAATTTCCGAACCCATTCCACCTAGCACATATGTATATCATGCTAGAAAGGATGCCTGTAAGTAGAAATTATATTATCGTGATGTGAATTACCAACCTGGTAGTGTTGAGGGGTGCTCCCATATGTACTAGCATTTCCAGAAGCCGTACTTGAGTTCCACCGTTCGGCCAAGGAAGCCTGAGGATCTTCTGTGGAAATATTAGTCGCGTGTGGACTAATTCGGGGGAGGGAGAGCATTATCAGAAATTGAAGGTTGGAAATACCTCTAGCATTGTTGTTCCATCAGGAAGTATGTCTAAGGGAGAAGCCTTCCCGGACTCGAATAGCCTCAGCAATTGGTCACGCCCATCCTCAAACTTTTGCTCTTCCCATCTCATATGCCCCAAAACCTCAAAGGCCGGAGAATCCCAGTCGACAAGGCGTTTGACCTGTAGAGATGGCGATATGTAAGTGTACCCTGAGCTGAGTATGAAATCCAATGTCAAACGAACAGCAAATGGTATTCCAAGCATGCTTAACCCCACCCAGAGAGAAGCACGCCTGTACTTGGAGCACGATTGTCTTGTACAGGAGTTTGATGTTGAGTCTTTTGGGTATTCCAGATGCCACAAGTTTCCCCGTATGGTTTTGGGGCTGTGACATGCACAGGAACATTTCTTCAGGAAACAAGTAGACCTCGAGACAGACGCCTTTTGGACATTCGATATCTTCGGAACAAGCTGTAGGTCTCTTGTGGACAAAGCCGTTCCTTCGTGGGGCGATACTGACGGAGGCTCAGTCAATGATGCGAACACAGATTGGTGGACCGATAGCCCGTTCCATGCGCTGCTCAGAGACAGAAGCTCGGACCGGCAGTTCTCAAGAATCGCCGTATGCTGTTTTTGCGTGAACCTGAAAACTTAGAAAGGATTAATTGTTAGATGTAGGTAGTCTTACAGAGAACGGGATGTCATTGCTAGATGGAGGAGCAACTTAGCATCATTCAATCGTTGCTTCAAGTTTGCAATCTCATTTTTCTTCCATAGACCTTTGATCATTTTCCAAGATAGCTTCGCATTACTCTGAGATATCCTGTTATTTGTTCGCGCAACAACGAGCTCCAGTGAAGATGCCGCCGCTTCACAATGCGCGAGGCTTGCGCGGAGGAGACTTGACCCTCCGGGATGGATTGATGTTTCTTCTGTATTGTATAGTTCCTGAAGCAATTCCCCGAGAATTTCGATATCGTTGAGGACCAGTTGCAGCTCAGAAGGGAAGTCGCGAATGGATCTGCAGATAGAATGCAGCTGGTTGACGCATTTCACCAGCTGGCCCGCGATCTGCACGACACTTATGCCGCTGGCAATAACCCCAAGTACTTCAGCCATAGAAGCAAGTTTCAACAAAAATTATCCCAGAGAAAAATCGATAGACCAGGAATCAAATGCGCGCTTGACCACGACAGACGAAATATGAGGGGTGTTGGTGCAAGGCTGGGGCTGTGAAAAGCCACACCCAACTCGGACGCAGGGGTCTTAGCACCAGGCCTATCATATAACACCATCTCAACTCCACATTCAGGCTTCCACAAGGGCTCTCAAGCCACCTCGGAGCAGTCGTTGTGTTTTGCCTCGTGACGCGAGGAATCTCCTCATAAGTTAAAGGCGTCCAAATTCTGAGCCTTGATACCGGTACGTAAGCTTGAATCACGGCACGTGTTGTGCAATGGTTCTACAGCAAGGGCCCCCAGGAAACAAAGACTCGTTGAGGTCCATCGACCGTGAAGAAATGGTTGTTCTCAAATTTCGTGCGCGGTGTAAGATAACGATCACGATTTTTTTTTAGCGATCTTGCCCCTGAATTATTAGCGAATTGCTCGCTAAATGTCTCTCTAGGGCCTGGGCTTGCTGACTACCTAAATCATTATATTGTTTGTCTCAACGTCCTAGAAGTGAATGCATGAATCTGTGACTGTAACAGTCTGCAGAGAACTGGGCATTGCTTGGCCAAATTGAATATAGTTGGGCACAACTAAAGTAGCGAGTTATAAGCACAGTTTGCTCGAAATGGCTGCCCGTCAACTTGAGCCGCGTTCTGCGAAAATTAATCTGGTTTGGAGGAGCCAAGAGCACTGGAATTGTAATGCTTTTTCTGATCCACGAATAGTGACGTATTGTCGATTAATTTTCTCTCTCAGACTTCGCTTTCGGTTTGTCAGCTTGCTGTTTTTACTCGGGCATTAATGTAGTAGTGAGTCGGGTGATCTGGCTGCGCCTGCAGTCTCGCATATAAATGTAGGATTTATTTTAAACAAAAGAATAGTAAATAATAGCGAGCAAGATTGACCGTTATTACATTTCGTGACCAGTAATTTGTGACTCATCCATCATCATGAACCCGCCAACAGTAACAAAACTTAGATGGACAAAGAAAGTATCGGCGCATTGCTAAGCTATACAAGTTGCAGCTCAGAGCTTGCAGCATCTGTAATTGTCACCTCCAGGGCAGTGGTCTGGGAGTAACCAAATGTCAGCCCAAGTATACCTTATTTTGGACCAGCGGTAAAACTTACTTGGTACCCAAGTGCCAGAGCAGCCATTGGAGGTCCATGTACAGAACGAAGCCCCACCGCAAGGATTTGCTAAAGTTTGATGTTAGCACATTTTTCAATGAGAATTTTCAAACCTTAAAGAATAACTGCAGAGCTCCACAGCCCTTTTATTATTTCTCGGCATTCAAGTAATTAGGACTCACTACCTGGTGATCCTCCTTTTCCGATCGTGCAACACGTAATGGAATTGGGATCGCTAGGACAACCACCAGTGATGTGTGAGCCATCGCGATTGTTGCAGTCCGTAGTGTAGTCACAAATGCCGTCTTTCTTATAATCACCGGTTGCGGTGCCAGAGCAATGTCCATAGAGTGTGGCGAAAGCGGATGCTGGGAAGAGGGCGAGGAGATAGAAGCCGTGCATTGTGCTTGATTGAAGAAAATGTAGGCTAGGCAGCGTTTTTTTGTAATCAAAGGTAAAGATGAGGATTCGATAAATAGAAGAACCCCCGCAAAAAAGATCAGAGGAAGGACAGTCAGCCCTTTTATATAAGTTCGAGTCGTTGATTCGGTTCAACTATTCCACCAGCTTACTTTTACCTAATGGAAATCCCCTTTTGAGGAATAAGCAAGCTCAATGGCTGCAATCAAATGCCTCAACCTGCGGTAATACAAACAGACAGCTTCGAATACGGTCCTGGATGATCGTATCGAAGCTAATTGGTCGGTCGTGCGAAAGTATTGCTAATTACAGTGAGGGGAAAGTTGCAGAAGTTGCACATCATATGGGAATCGTATGACATCGGACATCGTAGAACGGCTGAAAGAGGTGGGTGGCTGAAGCTCAAAATCACTGCAAGTTAACAAGGGAATTGGAAAACATCAAGGTTCTCCCCCTCCGTATGTTCCATTGGTAAAGCGTATAACATTGGAGATTTACCCGTAACAGTATGTCCGTTATTCTTAACTCTGGTGCGCGCATCAGTAAATTTTGATTCGGTTTAAAAACTCTGGCCGAGTTCTTTGACTTTGGTGCGGCGCTTGCTGCCGTGTCTATCACAGTTCTGACTGCAATTGGTGTCAAGTATGAAGCCCGGCCCAGCCCATGGTGTTACCTGCACACGAATTGGGCAGGTAGTACAATACTCTTGTAGTTGAAACCACCAATGGTGGGTCAGGACCTAGGAGCCAAGGAAATCAGGCCACAAAAAACATCGGAAATAAATTGACAGTTAGGAAAGATGCTCCGTGATCCCAAAAGCAACAGAGAGAAATAGAACGAAGGTGTGGTCCAGGAATGGCTACACGGGCATATATGTAGACCCTGTGCATGAAGAGGCTTGAAAAATAAAGTAAGATTATATTACCTCGCTGACCTTTGCCCCTCGCCAATATTCGCGTTATGCAAGAGCAATAATGATATTGGGGGTCACACTCGTATAAGCAACCACTCAAATGATAGAAATTTCGCCAAATCAATTGATTCTTCGGCGCATCAAATTGTCCGTGCTGACATCTTGTTCATTAGCAGCGAAGCTGCTTCTACAATCTCACTGTACGTGACTGGAGTCAATTCCTGTTCAAAACTCTAGCTAAAAATAAACAATCTCTCATTGCTCATAATTAAAACAGCTTGACTGAGTTACTAACACGTGAGTAAAAAAAGAAAGAACGGGGGTGCGGGGGTCCAGATCACGATGTGTTTAGCGAACTTACGCCTGGATTCTTTACGAGCCTAATATTTTAAGTCTGTGCTTTCAGGGCATTTTGTACCAAAACCGAAAATAGGAATAATAATAAATTTGAATATTTAGTAATGAACAAAATCTTTATTTCGCATTCTCTATATTGACAAATTCAATAAGATTCCTCTTTTATTGTTGTCTAATAATATCCAAAAATTATATTAATTCTTGGTTTTCTAGAGCCTGAAGCGGGGTTTGGTAAGCGCTGAAAATGCACTGAAAACACAGACTTAAAATATTAGGCTCGTTAGCGAATAGCTCGCTAAGTATGCGTGTTCTAGTGCTTAGTTCTGGGACTTGCCAACTACCTGATCATCAAACTGTTTGTCTCAAGGTCCGACAAGTAGATGGATGAACCTGTGACTAATAGACCGCAGAAGACCCGGCATCATAGGCTATATTGAATGTAGTTGTGCATAAAATAACTACGAAGGTAGCGAGGTATAAAAGCACTCCTTGCTCGAACTGCTCGCCAATAGAATTCGAACCACGTTCCGCGAAAATTAATGTGGCTGGCTGGATTCGAGTATACTGAGATATAATTCTGGCCCCTGAAGGTGAGCTATTCACCGGTTGAAAACTATGAAGTTGCTATTCAAGGATATGAATGAACGCTACTCCTTGCTTTCATGAATGAACTTTAGTTTGACCGTGAAAAGTCACTTGACAGCAGCAAGTTTGCTTGAATTATTCACCAAGTAACACATTTCAACTTCCAACCAGAGAATAACAGGTACTCTCACCCTCAGTGCAGCGGTATTAGATTTTAAGTCCGTCCATTTGTATTATGTACTTGAGGCACAGAAAGAAAATGTACAACATCATAAGTCGTCTTTCAAACATTACCTCACATCTCCCCATGAATGGCGCAGTTTCAAACAGAGAACGTTTAGCGCCTGTTCAGAAGTCGGTTTGAACTTGAAACTAATTAACAGCAACCGAATGCTCCCAACTTTTAGGAGCTAGTGGGGGTTCATAATGAATGTACCAGATGCTGCGGAAGGGGCTGGTGGCATAAAATCATTTCATCTTAACGACACAGATCGTTCAAACACGGAAAGCAAGACATGAAAGAGCGTATGCTGGGAACCAACCCTTCAAACATTTAACAGGAATTCCAATGAATTAAGTTTGAAGGCAAAGAAATGACAAAATTGCGAGAAGACTTTCGGGCTGGGAGTATTGTGTGAAATTGGAAGATAATCTTTCAGCCGACAGAAGGAAGGTTCTCGACAACAACCCCGAATCATACAACAGTCCTCAAGGAACTGAGCTTACTCCAACAGCCAGACAAACCACTCGTAAGAGAAAAGGAATAAGATTGGAGGTCCGCTACTCGAATGTTGATGCGACGTACGTGGTTATGAAATTGACAGCACAGATTTGGGTGACACCAACCCCATGACCGAAATTTTCATATTCTGACCGCTCCAAAGCTTGCATGATTCCTGAGAAGAAGAAAAATCCCAAGAAATGTAGCGGAGATCTAGCCTGAAGATTGAAAGCCTTTTCCCATTACTCCGTCGTATAATATGTCTTTGCAATTCATGAGAATCCAAGCAATCAAAGAAGGAGGGAAGATATACCAACCAAGCACTTTCCAGAATGAACGCTTACAAAATTCCGACGAAAGAAGAGCTTTAAAAGTGGCCTCGCTGCCAGGGTTCTCACTTCGCCCTTGGGGTAACTTTTTCGCAACCCTATTTCAGAACCGAGCTATCCATCGAGGATCCAACAGTAGCTCTTGTAAATAGTCAAATAGTCGAAGACCGAGGAGGACCCAATAAGTAGCAAAAGTTTCCAAATCCCGATGTAATGGACTATGAAGTGGGGGCTTTGACAGCAAAATATACCGAAACCGCAATACTATTCCTTCTTAGAAGATCCAACTCAAATAATCACCTCGTATCTCCCCGAAAATGAAACGGCAGAAACTAAAGAGAGAAGGCGCAGTGAAGTTTCGTATATCAAGCACAGCACCCCCTTTGACCCCATATCTTCCTCTGGACCTCGTTGGGGTTATGGTAGATTAAAAATAAAATCCAAAGGAGATAGGGGTTTTGTATCAATTCCACCGCCTCAAAATATTCCTAACTCTGGGCACCAATACCACAGCACCCAGAGAAACAGTGGTGTATAAAAACACCTCTTCCCGATGAAATTCCTACACCACCCTCGGAGAATCCCAATGGAATATGTATTCTGATGAGCTCAGCCATGACGTGTTTGCGGCATCTAACACTATACCGACGTTGAAAACTAACAATCTACGGGTACAAGAAGAGGAAGTAAAATACAGCCTCTGAGAACTGGAGAGGAGAGGAGACTTCTTGACAGCAGTAGTTTCTCAGACAGCAATCATTCATACATTCTCAAGATTAACTCAAGTGGCCAGACTAAATTTGTTCTTTAAATCGAAACTGGAGTTAATCGGGAAGACATAACGACAGATTCTTAGTATCAAATGAAGAATCTAACTCCTACCCATGTGCGAGTTGAACAGGAGTCATTTCAGTGCATGAGGAGTTGGAACTAAGGGAGAATGGGAATTTGTACCCATTCAGTACCCAGGGATAATCGAAATTGCAGAAAAGGACTTGGCGTTGCGGAGAGATGGGTAGAGTGTATAAAAATAGGCTCTCTTCTGAGAACACTGCGGACCACCGGCGGAATACTGCCTGAAGTCCTCAACGATAGGCTGAGTTGCACTTGTCAAGGGCAAATGTTGTAGTGAGTCTGAAAAAATCAAAATACGGGGACTAGGAGAATCAGCGAGGGTGAAAATTGACAAGTGCGGAGTTGTGAGTGACTAGAAACTTGACAGCAGTCTTTTCTCCGACAACAAATATACTTGAATTACTAATAATAGTTCAACTAATCAGGCTAGAATGGGTCTCGAGTTGAGAATGGAGGAAATTTAGGAAGCACAACTGAAATTCGTGCTCCAAACGTACAATCTCTGTCTTCCAAATCTCCATCTGATTTCATGCTGCTGCCGTATATGCTCGATGAGAAGGAAGGTCCAGAACCACGAGGAGTTATATATCCTTTGGACAACCTAAAACTCGAAATTCCAGAAGACAATTCGGCCGTCCCTGGAGAACAAGGCGATATTAAATATTCTCTTCCAAGAACTTTTCACACTAGTCTCCAGATTTCATCTCCCTGGACCGAAGTCAGCCAGTGGTCATCCCGAAATTATATTTTCTCCGAAAATCAAAAGTCGAGGAAGCGAAAAAGGGTGAATACCTAGGTAAGCACAATTTATCAGTATTGAATGATTGACAGGGGACTTGACAGCAATATCATTCCCGACAACAACCCACCCATCGCAGCATTCAACCCTAGCCCCTAGCTTACATGCCCCATCCCGAAAAGAGGAACCAGTCAATGTCAAAGAAAAATAACCAAAGTTCCCTTCTTTTATTTTTCAAAGGTAGCCTTATCAAATCTTTGGTCTATTGAGTTCTTCCGGTGCACAATGATTGTGACTCAGGGGAGTAAGAGCTTAAATAAACCCCCAGAATTGCAAGAAACAGCTACTTGGGCTCAATGTGATGGAAGTGAATGAATGAATGGATTAAATCTGATTAGCCGGGGGGCAGAAGGATACAAATGCGCCTATATCCTACTACGAATTCTATAGACGGAAAAGTATCGGCGACGAATTGATCATGGGTTGGTTCTGCAGGTTTTTGGGGAAAAGGTTGTGGCATGGAGGTGAGGGACGTGAGGTTATGATACCATGGAGTGTGAGCAGAGGGTGAATAAATTAGGTTTTCAGGACAAAGATACCAGTGACTGACTGAAAATTTGACAGCGAGGGAATTCTGGACAACAAACACCACCTTTACTACCCCCCCGAAAAACCCCTCACGAATCTAGTCTAAGATTAAGTCATACGCCTAAAAAGAAGAACCTACGACAGACAAACCCTCAATTGTCAAGGAACTTTACCCCAACATGTCCCTACGTCTCTCGCCGTGGCGCGTCGATGAATAAGAACTCTACATCGGGGAAAGAATTTATATCCTTAACCTAACATGAAGATGTCCGAGGGCTAGAGTGAATCGACGCAGTAATCAAGGAGTGGAAGGGGTATATAAACCCCCCATCTCCTATCACGAATTTCACAGCTCTCAAGAACAGGGGATTATGGAACTCATGGAACTCTCGCGCTTTTGGAAGACTCGGCTTTGGAATTGTTGTACCAGGAAAGGTACAGGTGAACGAGAAAGTGACGAGTGAATTAAATGCAACTTCCAAGTTGATGATTTCTGAACGAATGATTGGGAGACTTGACAGCAATACCGCTCTCGACAGTAATTTTGAACTTCAATTTGTTCTCAAGCAAGATACTCTCACTTGAAAGCTCAACGAAAACCGGAAACAAGAAAGTACGAACTCATCCGGGACAGCAGAAACAACTCGCACCCCGCAGTCCCACGCATATCCGCTCACCTTCCGAGTGACGGAAGTGTCGCAGAGAAAATCAAGTTAGCAGGAGGAATTTATAGAAACCTCCCAACCAGAAGTGCTCCATGTCATCAACCCCTGATACCTGACCACCAAAGACGGGATATAAACCCCACCACACACCCCCCAACAAACCTTCCCTCCCTACTAACCTAGAAACGCAGATCGTAGCGGATGAATGGTAGAAGACCTGCATATAGTGCGAGAATAAAATGAGCTTAGAGATCTCGTTCTAATAATATTATCATGGGATTTGTATTAGACGAGGTGAATACGCTGGGTAAGAATGAAGAATGAATGGTTCTCAACCTCAACTGAAATAAATCCTTGACAGCAAACTTATCCCCATGCATTCATTCATTGATACTTCAACCCCGCTCTCAATATATTCTATGACATTAAAAACACCAAAAAAGAAAACCCCACCACAACCATAGCCATCAACCAGCTCGAGTCGAGAGCCATATACTCGCTCGTATTACTATCACTTTCGTGTTGATCAGTAAACTTGAAGAAGAATTTGGCTTTTATAAATTTCCCGGCTGCTTCATTACGTTGCTTGAAGAAGACGTGGATGTGGGTGTTAATTGGATTGCTTTTCTGGTCTCGCTTGGAAAAGTCAAGAAGGAAGGCGAGAAAGGTGGAAGAAGTCCTCTATTGATCATTTTGGTTTTGATATCCATCTGTACCCATTTATGGCCACCCACCCTAAATACGCCATCAAGAAAAAAGATCCGCCCCATGGCCAATTCTACATTTTATGATACCCAATTCTTACATTACACCAAAAATGCATCTTGCTGTTCCCTCTTAACCCCCAAATCACGTCAGCGGCCTCCCCCCACCCGGTGCTTGCCCGTCACTATCCCCTCTACTCCTCCCCTGGCCCTGGCCCTGTGGTCTCCCTCCGCCTGGCGCGCTCCCCAGCGGTTGCGGTTGCGGTTGAGGATAGATACTATACTGCCCCGGCGGCGCAACGTTATACCCACCCCCACTCCCCGCATACCCGCCACCCCCAGCAACCCGATTCGTAGAATGCGTCTCATGAACGCCCACCTCAGCCTCCTCATCCATAACTTGCGCCGCATCTCTCAAAAAGCCACCCTGAGTCGCAAACCCAGCAGACGTAGGGAACGCGGCCGAAGTAGGAGTAGGCGAAGTACCGGTGAAGGTAATGCCGGGTGTATTTGTGCCTTGCGGAATAGAAGGCGGTACAGCATCACCAGGTTTACGACGGCCGCGTGTAGATTCTCTTTTCAGAAGACCCTGTCTAATACCCTCAATCTCAACGCTGCGTTTCCCGCCATCCGGACTCTCGTCCCTATCAGCACCAGCAAGCGTAACGCCACTTGTCCACGCCGCGTCCGTCGTCGGATTCCGGGCGTTAAGCGTCTGTACCGTTTCCTCTTCCTTAGCCTTTGGTGCATCCGGGCTAGGCACCAATCTCTTTCCTTCTTTGGTCGCTTTGGCTTTGTCGCGGGCAGTGGCGGCTTCGGTATCGGTGATGCTGACTGAGTAGCCGGGATTATTGGGACCGCCTAGAGGCTCGTTGCCGCCTCCGGGCCCGTAGATGGGGATTTTGCGGAGAGCGAGAACGAGTGCGCACATGAATTTGGAGCGGCGGGCAGCGCGGACGGTTTCGTTGGACCAGTTACTTTTATGCTTGATTTCGACTTTAAGTTGTAGTTTATCCATGTTTCCAATGCCCGTGGCTTCGAGCGTGATATCGGGCTGGAAATCGCGGGAGTTGTCTGGGTGGCGGACGAAGGATTCCATTTCTGCGCGCAGCAGGTCGATGTCTTCGAGGGTGGTGTCGAAGGAGATGAACATGTCGAGTTGTTCTTTCATGGCTTTGGAGCGGGTGACGTTTTCGATCCAGAGGTTGTTGAGGACGATGTTGGGCACTTGGACCATTTTCATTGTGTCGATGCGTTTGAAGATTGTGAAGAGGAGCGAGATTTGCTCGACGACTAGGTGTTCGGCTGAGGAGCCTACCATGTCGACGCGGTCGCCGACATCGTACGGGTGTTTGACGAAGAGGAAGATACAGGAGCCGAGGAATTCTTGGGTTGTGGCTGCGAAGACGAAGGAGAGGGAAAGGAGGGTTGTGCCGGCTGTTGCGAGCATTGTTACAAAGCCTGCGCTTTGGAAGGCGACTGGGGAGTTGTTAGTAGAATTCGGGTCATTGGAAGAGAGACGTACCAAAAATGAAGACAATGATAATCAGCAAGACAATAACGAGAATCTGATCCAAGACTCCAATCGCTTGACCAACATCTCGCATACTGGCAGCAGTGGCTTTCCTATCTCTTCCAATCTCGACAACCTTCATAATCATCTCATCCAAACTAATATCTCCATTTCCATCATTATCCAAAGCAGCAAAGACCTCGTCAGCCTCATCCTTTCGGTTCGGCCCAAGCACTTCTTCGACATCCTCTGCATACAGAGATTCCTTCCCTTCCACGACGAACGACATCCATAATCGCTTTGCCAAGGCTTCTGAAGATCGAGTCTTCTCTAGAGCTTCGACAACTACTGAGTGTGCGGAGTTGGGGTTGAAGACTTGCTTGCCGGTGATTTCCGAGGCGATGTTTCCGAATATCGAAGTGACCTTGTCTCCAACACGTCCAACTTGTCCAATGAGTCTCATGGGAGTGACAGAACCGGATCGATGGTGGGCTGGTTGGCCGGTGGTCTTGGCGATTAGAGCTTCAATGCCATCGTTGATGATATAATCTTCCTCCAAAAATTCGCGGCAGTACATAGGAAACAGAGTTCTCGAGGCATCGTAGAGAAGACCTAGGAGATGGATGTTGTGTTTTGACTCCTTGATACGTCCTTCGAATGAGCGTCGGTGGTAATTGATACTGATGAGTTGAATAACCATTTTCTCGCCCAAGAATATCAATGTCGCAATAAGGCATGATATAAGCAAGTTTCGCACCACGGTGATCCAACGGGGATCCTCCTCCTTTGGTCGTCCATTGATCGTATTTGATGTCAAGCCCTCGAAAGTCGTCAAGCAAGTAACAGCCCATCCCACCAAACTAAGTGGAATCTCCACCGCCTTCAAAATCAACGCGTATTTCCTCGTTCCCGAGCTGACCACTCCACACAGGAACATAAACACCCAAGGAATCGTCTTGGACACCAATTTCGAAACCCATATCGACAACCAAACAATCTCAATCCACAACCAGAACAGATATACCTTGACCCTCAGCGTAGAAAAGTAGTCCTTCGACCTCCCACCCGTCGAATAAATAATAATCGGCGCAGCAATCAACAATGCCACGGGCGCAACATAAACAAAATACCTTGTCACAATCGAGAATCCCACAACCTTATCATAAAACCTCCCCAAGCCATTCACACTAATTTCCTCACCATCACTATTCACCCTCTTCGGTTTATTCTCCTTTGCTTTCCTCCTGCCCGCAGGACCACCACGCGCAAAGAAGTGCTTCTTCTCATTATTGTTTGGTTCGGTTTGGGAGTCGACGGTGCTGCTGTAGGGATCCATGTCTGTTCCTTCGCCTTGTTTGCGGGCGCCGGTTGAGGAGGCCGCGGACCGGACGGTCGTGAGCGGGATGTTGGTTTCGTAGCCCATGGTTTCGGAGTGTGCGGGGAGCGGCTGGAAGCCGTGGCTTCGTGGGAATGTTGGGGAGAGGGGGGAGCGAGTGGACATTTGGGGGGGGAGGGTGGTTGTGCCCTGATCGAGGGGTTGGGTGGAATGAAGATCGTGGATCTGCAGGTGGTGCAATGACGTTGGTTGAAGAATGAAGGCGGTGTTAATGTGAATTGATTGAATGAATGATGTGTGAATTGATCAGATCGAATTGCAAGGGAAAATTGGAAGGAGTTCGTATTCTCGTCGTCGAGGGATCCGCTTCAAGCGTTCGTCCTGGTCGAATCTCGATACCGTATTTTTTCTTCAAGGCCGAACAGTAGCAATTGAACCGTGTCAGCAACAAAAAAAGAGAAGAACCGAATCTCTCTTTCAAAATAATCCTGCAGTCACGCAAAAAAAGAAGCAAGAATGAAGGAACGTCGTCGAGAGATGCCTTTGATAATATAACCCACCCCTTCCCCTGGATTATTTCGGGGATGAGCGGGCCAGGGGACCAACACCAACCAAGACAGGCATACGTTAGCGGATCGATGGTCCCCTGCAAGGTACCGATGCTACCTAAGAATACGAAACGCACGCCACCAGCACCTAGACGGTGGAGAAAATCCAACTGGCTAGTTACGCGTTTCACTATTTTCAGGGGGCTTGAGACACGCGGAGAGGAGAGAGATGGGGTGAGGAAGAAGGGGGATCTTCTGTATATCAGTATCAATATCGTGGAGTTCTATAAGGTACAGATGTGATGAAGATATTCTGCTCAGGTGCTACAACCACTGCCTCTTCCCTAGATCCTTCTGCAGTTGGAAAAGTTGTACATGATCTCTCACATCGCATCAGCAGGTGCAGCACAGCAAACACGTTTCAACAAAAAGCAAATCCTGTAATAAAACCCACCAATGAAAGTTGTCAATTTCCGTATTTACGCCTTATAACGACATCTCAACGGAATGGCTTCCAACAATCGTTCTAGACCTGTTCCTTTCTCCCCAGACTCGTAAATTCCACGTCTGCAAAATCTATTTTCGTCCCATCAACAAATCGTCCGTCCAAAAAAACCCTTTTGGTGCGCCCCACTTCGCGCTTCAGATCGCCAAGCTTTTTTGATTTGCGGCCCTAGGGTTCAGGTTCAGCTCTGACATATCTTCAAGGCGTCATCGCGATCAGCCCGTGGTCAGCTACCAAAAGACGGGAATGTCAACATGAGTGCAGAAAACGACATCAAAATCGACGATATGCGAGCGAAGAGTCTTGTTTCGGCGCTACAGAGCGTGAGGGAGCGTGTTGGGAAGGTTGCGGGGGGTAGGGATGTATGTTTTGTTTGCGCCTCTTCCTTTTGCTCACGTGTCCATTCATTTTATGTGAGGGGAAAGATTGAAGCTAATGTAAATGAATAGGTGAGAATAGTAGCGGTGTCGAAGTTGAAGCCACCAGCGGACATACTGGCTTTGTATGAGGGGGCGCAACAGAGACATTTTGGGGAGAATTATGCGCAGGAGTTGATGGAGAAGGCGGAAATGCTGCCGAAGGAGATTAGGTGGCATTTTATTGGGGGGTTGCAGAGTAGTGAGTGCATGCTTTCTTAATATGTTTTTTAAGTGCTTTGAGCGCTGGATGAGGTGAGGAGGTGAAGAATTTATGGTCACGTGAGCGTGCTGGAAAGCTTCAGTGAGCTGTCAGTGTGAGGATGGACGGTTGCTGTGTGAAGTCATGCAAAGCTGAGCTTTGGTGCTCATTTCTCATCGAATTTTGGCTCATGCGTTGGGCAATATGATCTTTTCAGCCAGTTCCGTCTGCTCCACAAAAACACCACCAAGATGATATCGAGAATTTGTCCAGCAGCAAAGTGTGGCTAGTTTTACAGACGACTTCTTCTTTGTTCTTTCTACCTTTTTGCCGCCCGAAATACAACAGAACTCAACTCCGCCTTAAACTTTACTAGACTATCAAATCCTGATAGTTCAACGGCCCGAGCAGCGATGCCTTCGTTTTGCGTTTATGCTTCAAGCCTTTTAGCAGTTCGATGTGCAACGTAATCCAAGCCGAAGATTTGTCCAAGGCTACGTGTTCGAATCTGAGTCTTGCCGTTTAACAGTCCGACTTGCAACAAAATTATGTTGAGTCTTGACAGCTTGTGTGTCCGGCACTCAATGGTCTCGTTTTCTGTTCATGCTTCGATCCTTTTAGCAGTCCGATATGCAACAATCATTTCATCAGGCGCTTACCTCACTCCAAATTGCTTGTTGCTTGTAGCCATTTAGCAGTGCGATCTGCAACGAAACATTGGTTTCGTCGAACCTGTTGAATGGCGAGGGCTCATTCTTTAACCATGCTTCGAGCATTTCAGCCATTCTATGTGCGCAAACCCTGAATTTCGAGTTTCATCCCAGTCAGGCATATGTGTTCAGGGTCGAGTCTTGCCATTTAGCAGTTCGATGTGCAACAAAATTCATGTTCCAGGACTAGCCATCCGGATATCACTGTTGTCATTTTTTTAACTTCACAAGCCTTTTAGCCATGCGATCTGCAACGAACCGTCAAAGCGCTCTTATTTTTGTCCATCCTTCAAGCCTTTTAGCAGTGCGACATGCAACAAATCCTCAATTTCCTCATTACCTCATCTCATCTTCACCTTCACACCTGCTAACCAAACCCAACAGACAAATGCAAACCCCTCGCCTCCACCCTCCCCAACCTCGACACAGTCTCCTCAATCGACACCCCCAAAAAAGCCACCCAGCTCAACATCGGCCGTTCTTCCTTCGCCTCCCTCCCACCCCTTAACATCCACATCCAACTCAACACCTCCTTCGAAGCCTCCAAATCCGGCGTTTCCCCCGGTCCCGACGCCCTCTCTCTCGCGCGGCACATCATAGACACCTGTCCCCATCTCAAGTTAGCTGGACTCATGACTATTGGGGCTATTGCGAGGAGTAAGGCTACTGGGGAGGGCGAGGAGAATGAGGATTTCAAGACGTTGAGGAGCGAGAGGGATAGGTTAGAGGAGGAATTGGGGAGTGAGTGGAAGGGGAAGTTGGAGTTGAGTATGGGGATGAGTGAGGATTTTGAGGGGGCGGTCGGGATGGGGAGTGATGAGGTTAGGGTGGGTAGTACGATTTTTGGGACGAGGCCGTTGAAGGAGGAGTTTAAGGTTAAGGGGGATGTTGAGGAGGGGAAGTCGTGAGGGGAAAGGGTGCGTTGTTGTAAGGGGGAGGAGGGACGGAAAGCGCGACGGCGTTGGTGGGAAGGTTCTAGCGCTTCGGCGAGCTGAGATGGGTAACATCTACAATTCAGAAATGATACCAATGAAAGTCTCTCGTGCTCCGCGTTTGACAGGTCAGGTGGTTGTGCTGTTGTCAAGGAAAGGAATGGTTGGAAGGTATATGGCAGGGATGCCTGAGTCCGAGTTAGAACTCCAACTCGTCGTTTTTCAGCCAACTCGGACTCTAACTTGGGGTTTTTGAATAAGGGCGGATTGCTTAGTTGGGCAATCCATAGTCTCTATTTCTTTATAACTCACGGATTGACCTCGGCAAACCCGAATTGGAGTCCTCAATTCTCAACTCAAACTCAGACTCGCCGAGTCACAACTCCGACCCGACCCGGGTCTGACTCCGACTTGGACATCCTTGTGTGATAGCGCTGGAGGGAAGGTGCAAAAGTGTTACAGATGGGTGGTGCTTTACGCGTAAAAATAATACCAAAGGCTCTCGTACTTCGCAATCAAATTTTTTCCTTCCTTTCTTCTTTTCCTTTCTTTCTTTCTATCTCTGACCCTACACAATCCTCTTCCCCCGCACACCCTATTGTTTCTGTTCTTCTGCTGATGCCTTTAGTCCAACACACCTCACGATCCCACTTCGCATCCATGGCCCATCGCATGCCCCTAATCATGACGGCATACACCTCTCGGCCTGCACAAATTTCGCGATATAAATCTCAAAGCGCCCCCACCTCGCATGCCTTCTTTCCACGGTAGCACATGCAGCACGGGTAGCACAGCATGTCACGGCGTTTCGACACGACAACTCATTGGGCGAATACGCGCAGTCAGGTGCTTGAACCTCACCAACCTCAACCTCACATCTTCCGCGGTCCTCAATCTCCACAGCCTTTTGCTCAACCTCATATCTCGAGAGCACTGTCATCCGATCATGAGTTTCTGCGAACGTTGCAAAAAGCTCATCGCTTTCATCGACGGTGAATACAGTAAAGCGGAGGAGTTGCAAGGGCAGGGAAGAGAGGGACGGCCGTATTATAAATCCAGAACCGACCACAGAATCGACCTTCAAGTCTCACAAGACTGTACTTTATGTGCTCTAATATTTGACACAATATCAGACGACAAGCTGTCGGAACTGCTTGAACATCGTGATCCTCATCTCAATGTCGAAGCACAATGGCACTTCAGTATTCCGAGAAGAAATTTCAGTTTGCTTTTTAATGGCCTCCCTCGATCCCACGCACTTTCCACCCTCGAAGTCTATCATGGAGATACGATATATTATCTCTCGCACGGAAGGCATTTTGATTTCACTCCAGACGGACAGCTTGCCATAAGTCATGACACCCCAGAAAATTCCACAGACTCAGGAGCAACATGGTCACTTGCCTTGCAGTGGCTTACAGCTTGCAACAGCACACATAAAACATGCAAGACGGGTGCGAGCTTACCACTCCCAACTCGATTGCTTTCGATTAGCTCTTCCAATTCAGTCACTGAAGTAAAGTTGATTGAATCGTCCAAACTCGCAACCAATGTTGACTACTGTACCTTGAGCCACTGCTGGGGAAAGACACAGATAACTACACTGCAACGAAGCAATTATGATACTTTCTTAAAAGGCATCACGTTATCCTCTTTGTCCAAGACATTCCGCGATGCCATCCACGCTGCGGTCAGTCTCGGATTTCAATATTTATGGATCGACTCATTATGTATCGTACAAAACGACAAATTGGACTGGGCAAATGAGGCTCTTATGATGAGCTCAGTCTACTCAGGTTCGGCTCTGAATCTAGCGGCGACCTCGGCAGCGGACGGTCGAGCGGGTCTATTCTTCAATAGAAATAAAGGTTCAGCTCGAGTTTGCATAACTGAGAAACTTCGACGCCGCATTCTAGTAAACAATGAAATCTGGCAAAAATATGTCGAGAATGGTCCTCTTGCTGAACGTGGTTGGGTCACCCAAGAAAGGTTCCTGGCTGCACGTACGATTCACTTTACTTCAAGTCAAGTCTTTTGGGAATGTCGGGAAATGAGAGCTTCAGAATCATTCCCAAATGGCCAAAAAGGAGATAACAAAGAGTTATTCAATACCATCCCCCTCAAAACTTCTCTACTGACAAGCAATGGCTGGTCTCGCGTTGTCGAGCAGTATTGCTCGACTGTTTTGAGTAAAGAAGAGGACAAGCTCATTGCCATGTCTGGGATTGCTAAGCACTTTCAGTCACAGTTGAAAGATCAATATCTGGCAGGCTTGTGGCTGAAGAACATTGAAATCCAACTTCTTTGGCAGGTCGGCGTGTTATCAGCCTATGATCTTACCGCCTCACGACCCTCGAAATATCGAGCTCCTTCGTGGTCTTGGGCCTCTCTGGATGGCGAAGTAGAAATCCCAAAATCAAATGTTCACTCGACGGAGTCAATATTAATCCGCGTGGTTGAGGCCAAAATACAGCCTGTAATTCCCAGTCAATCTTTCGGCCAAATTCAATCCGCCTCACTTACAATTGAATGCGGGCCCTTAAAGAAGGGCTTCGGGCCCTTTCGTAAAGATTCCTGGATTTCCACCTTCAGGTTGTCATTTATCCACACTGAAGCTGGGCCCCGCCACTTTGGCAACCGCAAGGACATTGGCAAGCTTGTCGCAACAGACGTGGTGTGGCTTATGTTAGTCGCAAATAAGGAGACTCCCCCGTCCCCGATGGGCTTAATGTTGCAGCCAACTGGCGGGGCAGGCGAATACGAGCGTCTGGGGATTTTCTTTTTAGGTTGGGATGCTTATGAAACAACTACGGCCACGCACGCCACGGTGGATCAGTTCTTATCTGCACCTGCACCTTCTGCAGTGGACAATTCAAATGCTTATTGTCATATTGAGAGACCCTCTGACCGGCGTGAGGAGTGGAAGTATTTTATTACTCTCATTTAGAGTGGCCGTAATTCCTCGAGGGGGAGTACTTGGCGGAGGAAAATGATGTTCTGCCTCTTGACTTTCGTCTCTTGAAATTATGCGTAGTACTTCAGCGTTTGGTCTCGGGAGTAGTATACTTCGCCAATATATTTGCAGCAAATTTTATTTTATTTTAACAATTTTCCAAATACTTTGGCCGTTAATAAATTAACATAAAATAATATATATACATAATCTTGTGATATATTAAAATATTCTAGTTTAGATACAATGATTTCGAGGTATATTATTTCAAAACTGATATAATCGCAATTGTAATACTCCAAATCTAAAAATATTTCGAAATAAATTTATTTATAGGGGTTCGTTGCGCTACATTTTGTGGATTGTGCTAAGGGGCCGAATTGGGTCCCAAGGTGCTGGCGTTGGGAATAAGCAAAATTCGGCGCCCTGACGCTGGCGCATAACGAACATTGGCGTTGGATTCGGAAGAGGCAGAATGAGGCTCCCCGACGCCGGCGCATCCGGTACGATGGCGCTTGACGAGCGGCAGCGTTGAAAATAGAGAAGAAAGCAGAAATCGGCGCCCTCACGCCAGCGCATCCATTTTGCTAGCGCTTGAGGAACGCCGGCGTAAGTGAACCCGAAGCACGTCTACAAAAGCAGCAAAATAAACTAAACCCTAAGCCTACGAGAGCACAATCTTACGCCACGCTAGCTTGGAATCTCATCCGGGACCAATTTCCTAGCCCCCGGACCGTCTCGGGACGGGCCTCCTATGACATGCGCCGTCCTAAGTAGCTATTTGACCTAGATGGTCTGTCTCGAACGCTCATCTGAGTTTTTCAGGCTCACTATTCTCTTCAAACACCATCATAGCAACCGAAAGAGATGCAGCTCCCCGTCGCAAAGTTAGTAAGTACTAACCAGCAGCTACAAACTTCTCTAATGCTCCGATAGGTCTTCTAGAGCCGACCAGTAAAACGAAGCCACGACTCGAGTCTCCGGACGAAATTCTTTGGGCGACGAACCCCTTTGAGTGTTATTCTTCACAGATCAAAGACATGGTGGCGCCATCAAAGATCGACGCACCAACCACTGTTCTCGATCGATTTGGTCATTCGAAGAATAGTACCTATGCTACCCTTTCTGGACTAAGCGGAATGCTTCGTGAATTTTAATATTCAGAGCTAACATAACGCCTTTCCCTGAAACCCGCACGTTATCAAGGAGCCGTAATTTTGCTTCACGTTTTGTATTGGATAATGAACAAGCGCTTAACCTACTTCCGGGACGTTTCCTACAGCTACTTATAATCTTGACTACTCCGATACATTAATCCTTGATCTTGAGGGGGTTTTTGAACCAACAGTAAGTGGAGCCTGTGTCTGCTTAATTGCAATTAATAAAATGTATTCCAGCCACCCGGGACCCGGAATGCGTTTTATTTATAAATGAATTATTCTTATATAAGACCTAGAAAAGAAGGTATAGCGACCAGAAACTGAGTTCCATCATTAATAGTGTCACGTGATACAAAAAAAAAACCCCCTCATTGGGACGAACACTCCACTTTTCTGCACGCCAAGGCGTTTCGATACTTATGGAGGTAGTTTCTATTTTATCTGCATGGCAATATGCGGGCCATTGCCAGTCGTAGAGAGACACGTTCCACGGCTGCAGCCGTATCGTCTCTACCCCGCTTTAGGTGGTGAGAGCCGCTGCGACTTGTGAATACAATTAACCTTCGCTTCTAATGCCGGACTCGACAATTGCTTCAACGATTAGAGCGGACCCGCTGGCAGGTGTTCTATGAGTCGGATCCAGAATCATATATTTTCGAGAGACAGAGGGCGCGAAGTCTCATATCTGGAAGCAAAGGTTGACTCGATTAAGCGTCAGTCGAAGTCCGCTGTGAGCAGGTATCGTGACCGAGTATCTAATGCTATGGCGAGCGAGTCAGCCGTAAGTCCTACGTTTTCGATACTGTGGTAGAGCCCTGATAATGTGGGTGGAATAGAAAAACCCGCATATGGCAAAGAATAAGCAGATGGACGTTGATGGAGATGGGAGCGGGGGCGGTAGCCGCGGGGCCAGTGAGCCGAAGAGAAAGAATAGAGGGTCTAGCGGTGCCAACCGCACTAATGAGAATGGCTACAGCGATAGAAACCAAAGGGACGAATCTGCAAAAATCCTTGACCTTGGTACATATACCGATGCCGCTAATACGGTCATCCAAACCATGTCAGCCACCCAGGATGCGGTGAAGAACCTCGCCCAGCAATACAAAACACGTCAAGGCGATTGAACAGATCAATGAAATCCAGGAGCGATGCAATAGCTTAGAGGAGCAGTGTCGAGGCAAAGACGAGAAAATCAAGAACCAGGATATTACTATTAAGACCTTGTGGGAGACGACCCGCGACCAAGAAAGAGAGATTGCGGAGGAAAAGGAAAGTCTTGCGAAGGAGAGAAGTGAACTCGAAGAGAGAAAAAGGAAAGTGGAGAGGGAAAAAGCCAAGGCAGAGAAGCAGCTCAAGGTACAAGAGGCAGAACAGGAGAGCAAACTACAGAAGGAATCCGAGAGGCGCCTGGCTGAGCTCGAGCAGCAAATCCGAGGTCGCGAGAAGGAGCTGGAGCGTGGTATACAGAAACGGGAAGATGAGAACAAACATCGGCTAAACAATCTCGAGATGGAGAGTATAGAGCTCCGCAAGAAGCTTGAAAGACTTGAGAAGGAGAAAGATGAGCACACTAAAGCGCTAACTAAGGCTAAAGATGACTACGATGACATGAAGCGAGTGAAAGAATCGCACAAGGCAGAGGCACGTAGGTTAGAGATGAGTTTGAAGGCGATGGAGAACGAATTTGGACTTCACACTCAGACACCGGAGTTTTAGTAAGTGCCATTGCCTCTCCAGAGAAGCCGCTAGATTGACGATATGTAGCACAAACGAGTTCGCCAAAATCTGTCGTACCATCGAATTGATATCAGGGAAATACTTCACAGAGCTCAAGATTAAGGTCCGCTCCCCATCGAAGATAAATATTGTCCAATTACTCACTAGGCGCCAGGACACTAGCACCATCCACCAGAAACTCATAGATGCTGATGTCGCTTTCGCCTCCATCCCTCTTTCCGAGAGCCCAGAGTCGAGAAACCTCCGAATCGCTCGTGCCCAAATTATCATCTCGTCCTCTCTTTGTGACATTGTCTGGCAACCTTTCTCCTCTGAGAGGACCGTTCCTTACCCAGACCTTATCTCTGTTCTTGGAGACGTCTCGGCTGAGCTTTCCCGAGTTAACCACGGGAGCACTTCTGGTCCACGAGCAGCAGGCATCTGGCGTGCGCTCACCATGCGTGCCCTTCAGTCCTTACCAGCTCCAGACCTGCCATCGAACCAAGCGAATTCTCCTGCTCGTTCCCGCGCGGAGAGAGTGGTTACTGCGGTTCTCTCAATCCTTTCACCCCTCGTCGACCCATCGCAGGAGCTTCAACTCCGCGACGACCTCCTCGCCCTTGCCCACTCGGCAATTGCCGTCTGGTCCTCCACACAAACAGGGGAGCTTCAACTAATGGTCTCCTCAAGCCTCGATCCCACACAGCGCAATGAATGGCGTTCCTCAGTGTTTGACCCGCCGTCTCCAGAAGGCGATGCCGCCGACGACGTCGTGTGTCCTACACGCCCTCGCATCTTCACTCTCTTCCCGCGCGTCACCGCCTTGAAATTATCCGCCCCTCTCCAGGCTCCCACGGGTCTGCCTGGAAGTTGGCCGGAGGATGTCCAGGAACCCCGCACGATCGAGACGTATATTCATCCTGGGATGGGACTACCGGAATTTTCGGTGCTGGTTTTGAAAGGTAAGGAAGAGGAGGAATTAAGAAAGGAACGTATCGAGGAGGAGCTTCTTCGTGACCAGATGGCTGCGCTCGAGAAGGAGTTGAAAGCTCGTGGCGGGCGGAGCGAACATAGCAGGAATGGTTCGATAGCGGGGTTAGCATCTGGACCGACGAGTCCAACTGCGCAGTGGATGGGGAGGAGGAAATTGATTGACGAGGACTAATAATGCGATTTTGTAAGTTGTTTTCGGAGGAGATTTTGTTGAGTATAAAATGGATGTCCGATGATACTAAAAAACAATTCTAATTTGAAATAATTCGAAAATTACAATTTTTATGCTTCCATTAATTATTTAAATAATTTTAATTTATTTGCCTGGAACCAAACTTATTTGATAAGAAGGGTCTTTTGAGGTGGGGACTAGAAAGTCTGAGAGCAATCGGCTAAATATTTATAAAAGACAACAAATATAACTTACCGCCCCCTCGCGAGCCGCGGACGGCGAGCGGGGGGCCGGTTATCTTCTGATTAGTTCCAGGATAGATAGGCCTTTCAGGCCTCCTAAGTATTTTGATCACACTATTATTAAAAGGAATGCGGTATAGTCTTTTTATTATTTGGCCTTTTTAATATATAAAAGAAATAGTATCTCTCCCTATAGCACAGGGATGCATTCGCCGAAATACAGGGTGCATTCGCTAAGCTTATAGGCTTCACACATAGAACTTTCGGTCTTTTACCGTCTTCATCAACCCAATTGACCACAACGAGTTTCATCGCAATCGATACTGCGAAAATAATAAATATTTCATACGATGTATGATGAAGAATCTTGTTTACACACCTCTTGCTCATCACTTGGAGCAAGCTAAGATCTCTCCTCCGGTCGTTCCGAATATGGGTCACGTGTCTGACCATCAAACTTGGCAGTCTTACTTCGAAGTTACGTCTTTTGTGTACGTGTCAGAATCTGTGTGCAGGTCGATGCATGCTTCACATATTCCTTCATTCAATAAAGCACCAGAATGAGACTGCGGAGGCGAGTAGCCTAGTCCGCTACGTCGAAGTTGGCTTGAAGCCGGGCGACGGAGATGCCACCCGCCCCTCGAAAGAGAGCGGCGGAGGTGTGTCAGAACTGTCACCGACGCAAGATCAAATGTGATATCCACGATTTAGGATCACCATGCACGAAATGTTCAGAAAATAAAGAGACGTGTGAGGCTAGAACGCGGAAACCATACGCGTGAGTCCCAGGGGGAAACGGGAAGCTGAGTTGATATTGATTTGATGCTAGACCGAGAAAGTCGAGGAAAGGCACCAGCCAGACTGTTGAAGAATCTGGAATTGCCATAGTTGAGAATAGCAATGGCAACACGAGTACTGTCGATGGGTCAGACAGTGAAGATCGAAGCGACCAGGTGGTGGCAAATGCCATCACATCTGGGGATGATCCGCCTCCCAACGCCGAAACCGTTCCCCTTTTCGTCGGAGATCACCACGGTATCGGAGCGCTGCTCGGCGCATCAACCGCCCATCCAGCAAACAAACTCCCAAAACGGCATTTGATGATCCCAAGAACAGCCGCAAAAGCACTCCAAGCCGAAGATCTCGAGTATCTCAGAGCAAAAGGCTGTTTCTCACTTCCCAGCGCAGATGTTTGCACAGCTCTCATCGAAACTTACTTCCGCTTCGTGCATCCTCTGTTCCCTATCATTGATGCCCACGAGTTCCTTGGCAGATACGCCAAGTTTGGCGTCCAGCAGATCAATCTGTTGCTCCTTTGGAGCATGTTTTCCGTGTCAGCAAGCTACATTGGAGACGACGTCCTCAGAATTGCCGGCTACACCACTCCCAAATCTTTTAAAGAGAACATCGTCAAGCGCGCGAAACTCCTTTGGGATCTCAGCTGCGAGAACGACAAAATCGTGCTCATTCAGTCAGCGCTGTTGATTGGTTTTTGGTTCGTAGATGCTGAGGATGTGAAGCAATCTTGGTATTGGACCGGCATTGCTATTAGTATTTCCCAGACTATTGGCTTACATCGAGATCCGGATGCTAAGCGCAGGAACTCCGCATTGAGTGACCGGCAGCGTAGGTCCTGGAGGAATATCTGGTGGAGCTGCGCGGCTAGGGATAGTTGGCTTGCTTTTGGGATGGGGAGGCCGGTGCGGATTAATGCGCAGGACTGCGATTGTCCTATGCCTACAGTCCAAGATGCGAAGGCGAACTTTGAGGACGTTGTCGTTAACGGGAAAGATGTGTATGCTCCCGATGTCGATGTATTCGCGGGATTATGGCGGGATCTTCTCACTGTCAGTGCAGCTTTGAATAAGTTGTTGAGCGTAAGATATCGCTCTCACCTTGACCCGCCGTCGAAGTCACAAATCGAAGCCCTCAGAACTGAGCTCGCTCCCAAATTCGCAGCATCTGAGATGGGGGCCACTACAGACAATCCAGCCCTCACCGTCGCCACCCGACAACTACATCTCCACCAAAAAGCAGCTCAAATTGCGCTGTTCCGCCCAGACCCAGACAGCTACGCCATCTCAAAAGTCCAAGAAGCAGCAGGCGCCGTAAACGCCATACTGGAGAAAAGCATGGCAGACGGAACGGCTATATTTACAGGCCCAGCTACGATTTCTCTGCTTGTGCCGGCTATGATTACGCATTTGACGGCGGTGAAATCGAAGGTGGCGCTTACGAGTCAGTTGGGGGCGCATAGGTTGGAGTTGTGTTTGATGTTTTTGAGGGGGCTGGAGGATAATTACCCGGCTGCGGGGATTATTGGAAGGCTTTTTCTGGCTGTTAGGGAGAAGAGGGGGAAGGGGAAAGGTGCTGTTGTGACTAATGGTGTCCAGCAACATGGATTGCTTGATGGAGTGGGCTTCTATTCTCGCTCGCCGGAATCTAGTATTGGGTCGAGTGGGTTCGGACTATTGCCTCTGGAGGGAGGATTTTTTGATATGAATGGCACTGATCAGTATGTGAGGTGCTTAAATATTTTTCGGGGTATGGCTAATTATTGTGCTAGGGATTTCCTTTCGATGAATTTTGAGCTCGATTTTACGCAGAGTTTCATGGGATCTGAATTGTTGAATGGGTTTTCTGATTTCATGGATCCTTACCCACCTATTCCTTGAAATGCAACGCCTTTCGCCCGACAAAACGATCGCCCTTGGCATATTCTACATCTAATCGTTACTACATGAGGCTCATGAATTCCCGAGATCCTCGAATCTCTATGCTTGAGGAGCTGTCCATCTGTCTTGCTCAATTTTGAGCATCCGCTTCGTCCACACAACGGAAATGATGGCACCTATTCCAGCCCACACCCATGGAAGACACCATCCTAGCATTTGGTCAGCATAAACTTCTACAGATAGAAGGATTCCTCTTACCAAGTGCAAATACAACATTGAGATCCTCTACACCATAAACAATCGCAGTCGTACCCCCTGCCACGAGTATCGATCCAATACCCCAAAACCAATTCATCTGCTCAACAAGCCTCTGAAATTCTTTACTACTTTCATACCTCGCAAGCAGCACTTCTCGGAACTCTAGTCCTCCGCTACCATCAACAGCAACAATATCCTCAATTAACACGTAAACACCAGGTTTCATAACACTCCCCCTCGTCGTTGACGAGAAACGCACCGGAGTCTTCAACCCCAACTTCGACATGATACCCGTAAGCACGAGCTGACTGCTCGCTAAGAAAAGCACAATAGCTTGCGGCAACGACGCTTGACGAATATTCTTCGGCTCTTCCGCCGTTGCGGCAGATAAAACAGCTGTCACGATAACGAATCCCGCGATCGCATTCCAGCCGAAGAAATCAAGCTTTGATCCATCAGCCCTCACCCCAATCTAAAATCCAGTAAAAGAGGAGTCACTCACGCCATACCAACTTCCTCCCAGCGGCCTAACTTTCGACCCAGGTCTCACCAACTGCCACACCCTAAACCCAATGGATAGAACCGACAAACCGAGTAAAATGGACGTTGGGACCGTGAGGGCGTTCTCGAGGGCGGTTTCTTTGTTTTTGTTGTTGGTGCCGTAGCGGAGGAGGAAGTAGAAGAATTCGATTTGGATGCTTGTTATGAGGATCAGTGCTGACCAGATTATGGCGATGGAGCGTTTGCGGGTTTGGAGGGTGTAGGGGAGGGTTGGTGGGGCTGGGGGTTTGGGTGGCTGGAACTCTTGGGTGGAGGATAGGGATGACATTGGGGTTCTTTCTTTGGTGGGATGGGGGCTGGGGTTTATTAAGTGCCGGAGATGTTGATTTGAAGCCATCTCCCGCGGAGGATATGGTGAGTTTATATCGACATTTGTGTTCTTGGCGAGTATCTTACTTCCCAAGTCGCGCCAAGATTATTAAGAGCGTATTGAGGCTTCGCCTTGCTTATTACGAATCATGCAAATATGCCGGCCGATCGGGCGGCACTACGTTTGGTCCGAAAGTCGACGTATGGAGGTGTGTCGGCAGCTTGTGGGGTTGAAGCTGAGGCGCATTCTGACAGGACCGGGCATTAAGCACGATCAATCACTTGGCTTGAAATCTTATTGGCTCGGTAAGATCAATTTTGTGGTGAAGGAATCGAAGTTCTCAAATTCGATTGGGGCACACGTCAGCCTTCAGTGCTCTGAAATTGCCGAATATACCGAACGCGACGAAGTTACCGGTGGGGCGTACCCGGTCAATACTCAACAGCCTCTTTCGCACGACTAGTGATAAGAGGCACCTTAGCATGTGTTGTTGGATGGATACTTAATTAGAGATCGAGGCTGTATCTCACTGGGTTGAAAAGTCTTGTTCGTGGCAACATTGAAGTCCAAGGCATTCGCGCTCCAACAGCAACCTCAAGACTACCAGAACAAGCCAGCAATTTGCAACAGCCTCGATAGAGAGCACCACTACGATATCGACAGAACCCATTGTATCCTCAGATCTTTCAACGCCAATAATGTCGACAGAACCGTCTCCAAATCCAGACATCCGATCCCAAATGTCCCCCTCCGCCCGAGAACTATTAGCTCCCATCCTCTCGGGCTCCTCGCAAAGCTACGCATCTTACTCCTCCGAAATATATTTCACGAAATACCAAACCAGCCGCGTGCCAACCATAACCCCCAACCTCGGCCTTCTCGAACAAGCAGCCAAAGCCCGTCTCCCATCTCAAGCCTACAACTATGCCGCAGGAGGAGCCGGCCTCGAGACCACCGTCTCCGCCAATACTGAAGCTTTCAAAAATTACTCCATAATCCCCCGAATGCTGCGACCAGTATTACCCGAGCGTGATCTCAGCCGTGTCCTTTTCGGACGGAAAGTAGCAGCGCCGATCGTCATGGCGCCTATTGGAGTGCAAAAGCTGTTTCACGCAGACGGCGAGCTGGCTACTGCAAAGGTATTTGGGGAGACGGGACTGCCGTATACGATGAGCACGGCGAGTAGTACGGGTTTGGAAGACGTGGCGCGGGTCAATGGAGAGGGGAATCCGAGGTGGTTTCAACTTTACTGGCCTTCTGACGATGAGCTCACGCAATCTTATTTGCGGCGCGCCAAAGCAAGTGGGTATGAAGTCCTAGTCATCACGGTCGATACATGGGAACTTGCATGGCGGCCACGAGACCTAGAGACAGGATTCTTCCCATTTATTAATGGCATAGGCACGAGTTTGGGACTCGAAGATCCCGTAGCACAGCAACACTTAGGATTTGATGCCACAGCTCCCAGTGCGACAGAAGAGCAAAAGAAACTAGCAAATTTATACCACGTTGTTACCACCAGTCGCGGCGTAAGTCCAACCTGGGAAAACCTGCACAAACTACGAACCTGGTGGGGTGACAGCCCCATCGTAATAAAAGGCATCCAAAGCGCCGCCGACGCCAAACTCGCCCTAGAACACGGCATGGACGGAATAATCGTCAGTAACCACGGGGGTCGACAAGTAGACGGCGCGATAGCCTCTCTAGACGCACTCGTTCCTATTGTTGAAGCCGTAGCAGGCACGATGACGATTGGATTTGATAGCGGGATCCGTTGCGGTGCTGATATTTTCAAGGCGTTGGCGCTGGGAGCGGATTTTGTGCAGATTGGACGGCCGATACTGTGGGGGCTGGCGTTGGATGGGGAGGAGGGTGTTAGACATGTTTTGAGGTGCTTGTTGGCGGATTTTGAGGGGACGGTTGGGTTGTGTGGGTGTAGGGGGTTGGGGGATATTGGGAGGGGGATGTTGGCTTCGCGGTGTTCGGCTCCGATTCCGTTGACGTAGCTCGAGGGAACTTTAATGCTCTGATGAATGCTCTGATGAGGGTTGACTTGGGTCAATACGAAGCCGTGGGGTATTTCTCCCCGCGTCGGACACTCTGGGGAACTATCTTCTCTCACGGCCCATCAAATGGTTGTCACCAAAACCAGTGCAGCAAAGCTTGGAAGAGTGTGAGGCCAGTAAGTCGAAGCCGAAAGCAATTAATAGTCAATGGGGGTTTAAGTAGGAACTCTTAAGGTATGGGACATGTGAATTTTTAAATGCATATCATTGACTCGGAATGCCTATTTTCCTCTCAAAGTAATTCCCCCTTAACCGAGCGCCTGTTCTCCCAGATCAAAGACCCAAACCCTACTCATCATCCTTCACATCAATAATAGTTGACTTAAACTTCCTAGCAGGAACTCTGCGGTTGAACAAGATATCGCTCTCACGATAAGAACGATGCTTAAGCTCAGGAAGCCAAAAGTACGCCGAAACCCAGCAGATCAGAGCTGTAGTACCCCAAACGTAGCCACATTTGCCTGCCATATTCCATCCAGTACCATTAAGCATCTGCGAGGCCAGGTAGATCATAGGAATCTCGGCAACATAATATGCAGCGCGACCGACGCCCGTGCTCAGAGCACGGAGACGGACAGAGGAGGTCTCGGAGATGATCGTATATGAGATTGGTCCCAACGTGCCAGCGAAGACGAAGGAGATGATGACACCGAGGATGGCTTGAGCATAGTTGGTCGCGGCGTTCTGGGGGACTGAGGCGCAGATTCCGAGAATGAAGAGGAACATGACGTTGGTAGCTGTGCCCCAGAGATAGATTGTTCGACGGCCGAACCAATTTTTGAGCGGCCAGGAAAGGGCGTTGGCTACGAATGCGAGGCAGGAATTGATTAGGTTGAGTTGGCAGGATTTGTCGGGTGATATTCCGGCTTCTACACAGGTAATTAGCTTTTTGTTCTGGGAAGTTGAGAGAGAAGATTACTTACGCTCGAAGAAGAAGGTAGCTTGGTTTGCGATCAAATTACCAGCGAAGTTCTGAGATGCATACATCAAGCAGGTGATGATAGTTCGTCGCAAATCGGTACCCTTGAAGAGATCCATCAGAGAAGGTGTGCCACCAATCTTCTTTTCGATCTCAACTGTTCGCTCCATCATGGCAAGCGACTTCTGAGCATCATCTGTAGTCTTACTGCCCAAACGCTTGATAGCCTTGAGCGCTTCTTCTCTGCCTCCCTTACGAACAAGCCACCAAGGCGATTCGGGGGCGATGAAGATGAGGATTAACAGAGGCATCTGAAAGAATTAGAAGTTGTGCGTCTGACTTCAAAATTGAAAGACTTACAGGGAAGATCCACTGCAGAGCAAGAGGAACACGCCAAGACCATTGATCGGTTCGCTTGTTATACCCGTAGGTCGCGGCAGCAACGACGATGCCACCAATGGACCAACTCATCTGGAGAGTAGCAGTACAGGCACCTCGAAGGACGAGGGGAACGACCTCGCTGGCGTACGCAGGAGAGTTGGCAATGAACATGCCCCAGGGGACACCCTCCAATGCTTGCCCAACAGTAAGAACGGCGAGGGAGTCAGCCTACATCAGTTAGTGAATACAGCCCCGTGGTAAGAAGTGTGAGGGAACACTCACGAAGAATGAAATGAAAATGGTAGTGTTCATCAATATCAGACCCAAGATAGTAGTCCAGCGGTATCCGAGGCGGTTAGTGATTGGTCCAGCCATGAAGACACCTACAAAAGCACCACATTGACCAGATTGGAAAAGGGCACTCTGCCATTTCGTTGGGATAGCCCACTTGCCATCGCCGACAGGAACGCCATATCTCTTTTGGAAAGCAGGAAGGGCGACGAAGTTACCGCTCAGGAACATGTCGAAAAGAGAAACATTAGCTCCCTGATCTAAAACTCCTAGATCGAACACTTCGATCTATAGATCGAAGTCTAAGACGAAATCCGGGGACGCGGGGTAATGCGGGGAAGTGAAGAAGACTTACAATGGTGAAGCACATAGTGAAAGCCCACAAACAAGCCCAAGGATGAGTCTTGACTGCGGTCCAGATGCCCATAGCATGCTCTTCGTTCTCGCCATCAATAGCATCGTTCATGAGATCCTCGTTGACCAACACCTCTTCATGGAGAACATCATGCTTCTCTTGTTTGTTGATCTGGCCCTTATCCTCATCCGTAATACCACTGCCGAAATCTTTCCTGTCGATACCTGAAGACATTGCGACGTCGCTGTTGAGTGTTCACAATGTCAAAGTGTTGACTCGGGAAGGAGATCGAGATGGTAGGTGCGAGACATTGTTTTATACCTGTTACTACTGTCATTCGCGTGTCTTGAGCTACAGTAGTACTTCACAATGTGAATTGGACCTAGCAAACAAGTCCTTCTGTGGTACGCATGATGAGGGTTATCAGATGTCACTTGACGTTACCCGTTTGCGGTGAATTTGGCGAACGTTATATCTACGCGCATTGCAGCCACATGCCTCCTTCGTACTACCCATTTGTGTCCTCTCCCGCGCTGTTTCAGGGGTGAACGGCGTCGTACAGTGTTGTGTAGCATCCGAATTAGGCAGGTGCAACTATGAGCATAGATTAATCTCAAGATAGGCATATTAAGGAACTTCATGTATCAATTTCTTCTGTTTTCGGTTGCTGTAAGTATTCAAATGTTTTTCTGAAGATCCACTTAGACCTTGATAGCAAAGTTTGAGCTTCATTGAACAGGACAGGGGAGATAACACACCGGATTGATGAGATTGGGTCGACGGCCCCAGAAAGATCATCAAAAGCATCATTTTTTATCTCCGGCTGGCATACGATTTCTTGTAGGACAGGGAAGTTTCCCGGGCCACAATGTCTTTCATCACGTGCTAACATGCTCACCCCGCCGGATCCATTTCATTGGCTCGTTTCAAGTCTCTTCCGGCCAGCATTCCTTCACCGGAACAACTTGATTCGCCCGCTTCTCATGGCTTGACCTCACTTCTAGCGACTACGCACTGCTGAGAACTTCACCGGAACGATCTTATTCGACAGTATACGCCGTGTTTGACAACACATTAGTCCTCGAACTTGTGGTATCAGGGCTAACTAGCAGATTACATGCATAAACATGCACGCCTGCAGTCCTCGAAACTAAGAAGTAGACATACGGACAGTCCTTGTCCAATTTTGCAGACTTTAGGATATATATATATTAGCCATACATTGACCTGCACCCATTTTCAGATCCTAACCTCAGTAACTTACTTGAAGCACTGCTAGAAGCTCGTATCCCACGCCATCTTTCCATTGGTAAGTTCGCCATTAATGATTGTATTCTCGTTCGCATCGGGTAGATATTCTAATCTTGCTTTATCTCACAGCTCTCACATCGTCAGATTCAAGTCCTCGGGCCCCCTAATCCTCCATTCCAAAGCCACATAATCCATTTGTGCGAGCTGTGTTACCAGCAATAATGGCAGAAGCAGAAAAAATCGATATTCTCGGAGGCTGCGCGAGCATATTTGAAGATATGGTGGATTTCGAAATGAATAGAGAGCACGATCTCGAATATCTGGATCCCACCTCATCATCATACTCATACTTCCCGGCTTATTCTCAAACATGGCCTCGACAAGCTGAGGTGAATACCTCCAAATCAACGTCAGAACAGAACTCAGAGGAGCTCTTCGATTCCATAATGTTTGCGGACAATGCGATGTATCATTCCGCCAACCTCAATGTTCCCAACTTGCATGACCAAACACATGCGCAATTCGATCAAGTTTTCCCAACTTCACGGTTAAGCAATATCCCATGGACCCCAAATTACACGACCATACAGCCCCAGTGCATTCCGGATCATCCGTTGCAAGATGGTACCCTTTTCCAAACACAACTTCAATGCATTAGTGGTATAGGAATTCCGTACACTGACTCGGGACTCATAACTTCAGCGGGTACCGCTTCCGACAATAGCCCGCCGTTTCAGAACCTCCAGCGGAGGTCACCTGAGTATCCGCCACATTCAGTCACGAGCCAGGTTGGTACTCAAACACTACAAATAACCGGAAACTCAACAATCCAACCAGCGCAACCCTTATCATCCACATTTCCTTCCCGGCCTCCGTCATACCCACCGTTACGCCCAATTCCAACAAAACCTGGAGAACAAATTAGTATTGTTCGACAGAAGATGGTTGTCCATCCACGAGCAACGCAGATCATAGGTATAAAAGAGCGAAAGGGTGCAAAGCCAAGAGGTATAGTTCGACGCCTGCTATCGGAAGGGGAGAAGAGACTGGTAAAGGAGATGAGACAGATGCACGCATGTGCTCTATGCAGGACTAACAAGCTAAAGGTAGGCCTTTGCCGCGCTAAAGTTTCCAAGTTGCCTTGTTGACTTATCAAGTGCTCCCCCGGAATTTGTATGCGGTGTCTCGCAATTTCAGGACGACCGGAGCTAGCAAAGCATATCTGTATCCGGGGAGGACTGTATGCTTTCTGCGAACAGATCGAAGGTCAGATCATACGTTTATATTTCGAACTTTACTTACAGAATTAGACCCATTCGCTACTTATTGGCGGCGCAAACGACTGCCTCTACCTACAGGTCCCTCAGACAAAAGGCCGAATCTTGTCCTTGGAACGTGGATAATCATTGATGGCAAACGAAAGGCCTATTTCCCATCAAATCCGCTCCTAGAGATCAGAACCCAAGAGTGCGAAAACACGGAAGTATATCTGCAGCCTAATATTGATCTGAATTTCAAAGGCATATCGCCATATCTGGTTGATCCAAACACGTTGCCGAGCACAACTCAACTTGATGAATGGACCCGGCAGCTCATTCCATTGTATTTCAACCTTGCACCTCACCTCACCAATTTCATAGATGAATTCCTCCTTCGATTCCTTGCTATTAATCCATCTTTGCCCATAGTGAGTTTCTCTTACATACTCTAAAATGATGACACTTGTTGAACTATCTAGCAACGTTTTGCAAATCTTACTCTTCGCATTGTGTCTCTAGGCACATGGATCACACACTCTCACCCAGCCACTACCTCGGAATCTCTAAGAGAGTCAACAACTGAGTTTTCATCAGACCAGTTTTCAATTTTCGACTGTGACGAATTTCAAGTGGGCTATAGACTGTCTTGCCCAGCTCGGGACCAGATCATTACTATTGCCGCAGAGGGAATTAAAGAATCTGAGAGGCAGTTATTGTTGGAGTTTGATATGACAATGAGAACTTATGGGCCAAACCCCCAGGACATGGTTGTCATAGGACTGTGCCTTCGGCGGCTAGGGATGATCTATTGGAAGAACTTGAGGAGATATAGAAGGTATTCTCATAGTACGTCACTTCATGCTGCTTCATCCTGTATTTCCAAATTCTAATATGATGGCAGGTAGCTTTATCCAGCGGATAGAGAAGTCAAAGGCGATGTATGAAGCTCTTACCACTGGATACAGCATGGTATATCGGGGAACTACCTCGCCATATTCTCCTGAATGGCGTCTCGAGGAGCACTACCAAGCGTTTCATAATGATGAAAATCTTGCAATGATATTTCTTAAGATTATACAGGAAGAAAGAAAGAAATGTAAGCCCGCTCCCTAAAATTCCTTTATTAACAGTACTGATAAATGCGAATAGATGAGAAGTATCGTGATTATGAAGACTTTGAGATAGAGAAAAGACTATTTTGGGAGCGTAATGAGCGAAAGGGCACAAGGACACGAAGACGAGAGGACTGAAACTTTTAAGAGACGAGCTCTTATTATAAAATGAGAATATTAGGATAAGGCTCTTCTAAATAATGTCACAAGGGATGAGGGCTGGACTGTTGCATGTCACGTGAGACCTAACTGCGCTGGTGTCCAAGGATAGAGGCAAGCCGGTCGTTCTCCAGAAATAAATTGCTTAAACCTCTTCCTCCGTAAATCACCATCATAAAACTGCCTGGATCTCTCCCGGTCTGCATCTCAAATCTGCTGAGCCCTCTTCTGTTCTTCTATCGCAACCTCGTGCGCGCCAACATCCTCACCCTGCTGGGTGGTTTCGACAGGCAACCAATCGCGAACGAGTACAACGCCGGTATTACCGAGAACTAGATATCTCCTAGCCTATAAGACCTTGATAATGAAGAAGTAAGCGTAAATTTTAGGAAGATGAACAAGTCGGCAGCTTTGACTCGCGGGGGAGATTGCGAGCTTTCTGGTGATAGAGAGCATGCTAAACTTATAGCTTGGGCTGATGAGGTTGAAATATGTTAAACTTTGCTGGTCGGTTGAGAACGAAGAGAAATCTCTGCATTCTCAATGTCTTCGTTAAATTGGTGGCTTGATTTCGCCCCACCAGCAATGCGATATATGACAGACATTGGCCCTGGGGAGACATCCCTTGGCAGCTTCAATGGGTTTGCTTCTTTCGGTCCGAGCGATTTATTCCGGGGGAACATCACGAATTTCTGCTTCTTTGCTATGGACCCAGATCGATGCTATGAGAACGACTTCACAAGCGGATGAAAGGTCCATGCTATTACTTACTATGTATGCAGGATACCGTTAGCAATGACTCCTGCCGACGACTGAAATGTAAGCAAGCAAATGGAGAGAGCTGGGATCATTGCGGTTTCTCACTGGAAATTTGTATCCTTTCTGGTGAGTAAAACTGGATCGCACCCAAAGCTTTAAGGATAAAAAGCCATGCCAACCAATCGCTTCGTTATATCTCCCACAGTAACGATCCCCAATGACTGCCCATCGATAACTCCGCCCTTTGTCACCAGCGCCATATGAACCTCTAAATTATTACGAAAGACAGAGAACAGTTCCTGACTACTGGCAGTAGGACTGACCATGGGAATGTCATCTAAGGCCAACTGCCCCATAGTTATCTCTTCGAAATTCAGAGCGAACAAAGATTTCGTCTGTAAGGCACCCATGAATTTCGAAGGCTGGTTTGATATATGTATCGGAATAGTCTTATATCCAGACCCAAGGATCTTATATCGTGTCATGTCGTTGAGATACGTGTCGAAACTGAGTGTAAACACCTTGGAAAGCGGGGTCATGATGGATGAGACTGGCGTATCTTTCAAATCGAGCATTGAAGAGATAAACATCGTTTCTTCTCTGCTAATGCGCTCGGTTTTTGATGCAATCAAATGCTCATGGAGTATAATGAGTTTTTTAAGCGCTGCTCTATTGAAGACGAGACCATGGCTGGCCCCCAGGAGGCGATTGAGAAGCTTGGCTATCGGATATGCTATTGGAAATAGTCCGTACATCAACCATAGCACATATCTGTTTCACAGTTAGAGAAAGAATCCTTTTCGAGAGCAGGGAAGATTACCTCAAGGACCACGCTCCCGCAGCCAATCCACACTTGGCACAAACACTCTGGGGGAGGATTTCACCAAATACTACAATTGCGACCGAGGATACTACCACAGCAGTCCAACCACCCTTCATATCGTGATCGAGTACAATAGGCAACGTCTCATTGGTGATGACATTGCTCAACAGAAGTGACACCAGAACCCAATGCCTTCCTAATCGGAGGATATTCAGAACCTTCTGGGCATTTTTTCTCTCCGTCTTGGTTCCGGATTTCGCGATGACTTAGACTTGGTCCTGATCCATAAACCTTGCAATGAATTAGCTACAAACTAATGTGTTTGCTCGGTCGAATATACGCTAACGTTAGCCCCGAAAATAGTCCTCCCAAGAGCACCAGAGCAATGGCAATTCCTCCACTGAGACAGAAAATTAGTGCCTCAGAGGCTGGTTGTATCGTGGGAACGACCACGGTCCGATTTACTGCATCTGTAGTTGAGAAACTATTAATCTAATCAGTTTCGTAGATAATTCGAGTTCCAAGAAAAAACATACCTCCGCGCATAAGCTGTGAGAGGCATTTGGTGGTCCAGAGGTATGTATGGCATAGTTACGAAAGTCAGGACAAGCAAACTTCCATCCAAACTTCATCCCATCTCTTTACATGAAGTCTAATTTGCAAGCACCTCCGAGATTAGTGTGCCATGGCTATGACTTACCTCATTAAGCAATTGTGGGGATATAAAATCGCGCAACACGGCCAAGCTGCCGTCCAGCAGCCATATCGATGCCCGCTGAAAACCGTTCAGATGATTGCTGGACGCACCATTTCCATCGATAAGCAAATTTGAAGGGAGGTTGTCAAAGTGGCCAATTTTTAAGCGCTGATTTGGCAACCTGTCAGGTTAGCCAGCTTTTTTAATTATGCTAGCCATCATAAGATAAGATCTGATTCCTATTTAGCGGATAATGTTAGAAATACAGATCTAGAAATCCCAGCTGTCAGTTTTCTTCAGAATTCACAATGGCCTTTGCTCGTCGACTAGTCGATTTAGAATGGAAATATATTCTAACAGGCAATTGCTCTGCAAAAGGCCAATGGACTACTCAGTATCTTTTTTCCAGAATCCTGGCCCTCAATTCTAGACCATGTCTTGTGAAATTATTTGAGAATATCCAATAGTACCTTCCCCCAAAACGTGCACTGATCGACATTGGCCTCCGTAGGCCGGCGGAACCCCACTTTGCGTGACACAGCAACTTCACTTGAATTGTATGGGACATTCTCGCACCGCAATCAGACGCAAAGCATGACTAGAGGCACTAGTATGACTATCATGACCTATTCCACCGAGATGAGATGTACCTAAATCCCTCAAATGGTCATTTCTTGGCAATTTTTCACGATGTTCGTAAAATGCCTCAAATCAACACTACTATGAGGCATTTGATGTAATCACCTGTTACACTGCATTGAACGTCGAACTTCAACTTTTCGATATCGCTGGTATTCAAGATAGCAAGAGTGCTTATCTCGAAATTGTTACCCCGCTGTCAGAAGTGGTATGTGCGAGGCCGGTGAAGTGCCGATTGCGGGACCTAGCGACTGCGGTGGGATTTGAGCTGTCAAAAAATACAACCACCAATCTCCATTGTTTTGTGCGTGTTCATTCAGCTTCAATTTAAAATCCTGAGAGGGATCTTGGCTTCATGAAATAGGATCTGGGTAGCAACGGGTCAATTTTAAAAGACGGGATCTCGCAATATACCACCCTGCAAGCTAGAGAGGATGGGTGCATTGGAGGTGTCTTCAACTGTAAAACATACACATTACATTGGCACTTTGACAAGCAAATCCGGGTTTCTGGAAACCTTTCGTTCGCTGCTTAGCTCGTCACCACCCGCAACGAAGGGGCTGGCCTCTGCTCCGGCAACAGTAAGCTCGAAGCCTCGCTATCGAACGGTGAAGATTACTGACCTGTATTTAGAGTGATCTCTTCAAGCTCGCTTTTCAGCCAGAGCTCATTGAAAGGTATGAGAGAAGAAGAACAAGCGCAGACATCGAACAACCTTCGAATTTAGGCGGCACTCACAGCAAGGATGTCGAAGCCAGTGCGCGAGTTCATGCCTCAAAAACGCACAAATCTCCACCACGAAAATTGTCAACAAGCTCCCGAAGACGATCAAGCGCCTCGACCCCCCATCTAAACCTCCTCACAACACTAGATATCATAAACGACCAAAGCGCATCCCCAACCTCCGCTACACTGTCAATATCAGGCACTCATCTAGGAACAGTTATCCTCCAAGCAAAGAAACTAGGATCCGAAGAAGCAGATTGTTACTTCAAACAACTCCTTCGCGGCGTCGAATATCTCTACAGCATCAACATCGCACACCACGATCTCAAGCCCCAGAACCTCTTGATAACCAGAGACGGACTTCTCAAAATCTCCAATTTCACTTCCTCAGAATTCTGCGGCGAAGGCAAGAAGAGTAAAAAAAGATGCGGTAGTATCCAGTATCTAGCCCCAGAGGTATTTGTAGATCCTGCCTTTGATGCTAGGGCTGTCGATATGTGGGCTGTTGGACTTACGTATCTTGAGATGAGGACTGGGAAGCTGTTCTGGGGGTTCGCTGCTGAGGGTGCGGATGAGGGTTATGATAAATATTTGGTGGAGAGGGAGTCGCTTTGGGGGTTTCGACCGATTGAAAATCTGAGTGACGTGAGTTTGTCGGGTCAGGTTGTAGTAGTGTTCGCAAACGCTGATAGTTTCCAGAAATCTTGCCGAGCGGCTATACGGTCGTTGCTGGATCCATGTGCTGAGAATAGAATGACGGCTTCTCGTGTGCTGAAGTCGACGTGGTGCGGCAAGATAGAGTTGTGCGATGCTGCTATGGGTGGAAAGTCGTGCTAGGGATGACTGGGTTGGTTTGGCTAGATCAACTAGTGCTAGGAAAGAGGGGTCAGCTCGAAATCGGCGGTGCTTCCCTTGCCGAGGGGGGAATTTTAAAAGAAAGCCTTGGACAGAGGTGAAACACCGTTCTTGCTTCGTCAATGGGGTTTCAAATTGGACTTGATTTCGGCTTGCAGGGGTTAGCGCAGAACATAAGCGAGCAAGAAAGGGGTAACCTGTAAAAGCTTCAGGTTTTTGATTCTAAATTGAAGGAGTCTATAGGTCACGTTGCAATAAGAGACACCTTTGTTATCTTGATCAATTGACAATGCATATGGTATTGATTTGCCAGCAAATTATCGTACACGCATACGCTCCCCCACAAATCTCTGTAGCATCCCATCAAAGAACTCCAGCTTCTCCTTATGATAACCTCCAAAGCTACATCCTAGCGAGCAAAATATATGGCCATTCATAGACTTTCCAAAATTCCTCTCGTCACATACCCCACGCCAAAAGTTACTTACCAATTCACCACGCTGGCTGCTCAGCCTGCACTCGCACTACCTCCTCTTCCTCATCATAATCTTCTCCCTCTGCATCTACCTCGTCATCATACTCTTCCTCTGCTACTGCTACTGTATCTTCTTCTTCTTCCTCTATTTCGTCGTGGTCATCCTCGCTCTCCGTCAGATCGCAATCTTCCTCCGGAAACTCCTTCTCCGGTTCCGCAGCAGCGAGAGAAGGCAGGTGAAAGACCACACTCTTCGAGACATGAAAGTCGCTATTGTCATAATATGGCGCATCTTTCTGCTTTACCAAGTCCAAAACCTGGCTATATAAAAGCGCTTCGCTTTCTCCAAGGTTGTGACTGATAATAGCATAGTGGATATTCGGTTCCTTTCTCGTGTTGACGAGTGTCCAAGCATCGAAGCCACGAAAATATTGCTGATGGCCTTGGGTGAGAAATTTTTGAGTGAAATCAACTCGATCATTGACGTGATGTCGCTCGGGTTTGAAGGCATTTGGTCGGCGCTTGACTGCCACGTTATCCCAGTCTCGAGGGAAAATGTTCATGCTGCCAATGAGCAGTATGTGGAATCCATCCTTCGCACAGTGTCGGGCTTCCTTCACAACGCGTTTGTGTAGCGAAAGTCTGTAATCATGCTCATTCTGCTTCGTCGTACCCATCTCCTTAATTACGACATCGGGATAGCCCTCGGCCTTCAACTGAGCTTTGTCCTGTGGCAGGTAAGCATCCCTCGCTGCAGTGAACCACCGGTCAGTAAACTCCTTGCTGACCTCTTTACTGTCTGGATCTGTAGCAGCTTCAATGTCATCGTATCGCGCACCTGTGAATGCCAAAGCACGTGTCTTATTATTAGCGCGTCGAGGAACATCCGGGAAGAAGCAGTTGAACACCGCTAACTTCCAATCCGGAGTGACGAATCGCAAGATGTTGAAACGGCCCGAGACATCCCATTCGGGTTGGCCGGCACCTTCTTCGATTTCAAGGTAATCGACATAGTCTTCTCGAACGAGAGTGCAGACTCCGTACCAAATACCTGCAATTTCGATCTTGGGCTGGTGATGGTCCGGAGAAAACTCGTATTTAGCATTCTCCCTCAACTCGTATTCCATATGTCTCGCACCCCTCAGGCTGAAAAAGACTTCGTATTGTAAACCACCGCCTTGATTCACTGCTATCCGGACCTCGTCCTTCATCTCTTCATCTAGGCGGTGAATGCGGATATCTTGCAGGCAGATGACGGCGGGAAAGTCGTGATCTTCGATAAAGGCTCGGATTGGAGCCACATTTCCAGAGTTCTTTCCGTACTTGATCAGGTGCTTGATGTTATTTACCTGCCAAGTGACGACTTGGAACTGCTCTTCGTGAAGGGTGCGCTCAAAACGGTCTTTGAACTCTGGGTAGGGAATGTTGATTTCTGGCACCGGCTGGGCAGATCTCTTTGAACGGCGTGGAGACGCCATGTTGATTTTGGAAGATTTTGTAGGGTTGGTGTTGTGGCAAATATTGATGGCGTGTTGGGCAGTAGCATAAATGTTGAAAGTGCAAAGTGTGGATTGAATACACAAGGAAGATCAGGCGATGGCATTTATAGTTGGAGAACGCCTTATCCAATACACTAGTATAGGCACTAAATTCACCTGGCCCGAGCTTGCGAGGTCTGCTGATAGGATAGCAAAGGAAAGCTCATAGATTGCGGCCCAGTTCTGGACATGGTCCAAGTTGCTATTTTGATTGGTTTGCATCAAAGAGTCAATCCAAGACGTTTGCTCTGACTCTTCGTCGAGATAAGATACTTTGATCTGGAATATTTAGCCCAATGATGCTCAATAACAAAACGGCAAATTTAGTGATCCCATTTCTCCGATGCCTGTAATTATGCAGAATGTGTTCGTTCGCCTTCGATTGCCTCGTGACGCCGAAGCTCAGGTCATTGAATGAACAAGCCAAATTATCAAACTTATATATTAGTTTTTGTGCAAGGAATTTCAAGAGATCGGGTTGGTTGAGTTTATAAAGGAGCAAATTTTATTTATGAATCTTTTGTCATGGACCATGAATCATAATCCATGATCATAATAGATGGCTCATACCCAAACCTACTCACCTCCCTCTACCACCCCTCCAACATGACTCCCGCTGCCTCTCTTCCTCCGCACCTTAATCACCCCAATCCTCCCAAGATCAACCACAACACCAATAGGAACATGATCACTCGCCCCTCTCTCCCGCCCACTCTCCCAAATCCCCGCTCCCACCAACCCACCCCCCTCAACCAGCTCCCTACTCACAACACCTAAATCAACTCTATCACAACTCCGCCCCCACTCCTCCTCGTTCTCCCCATGATAAGTATACGCCCTGCCCTCCCCCTTAAACCACCTCCAGCTATCTACGCCCCTCATTCCATCCCCATTATGTGGATCCAAAAACTTCCAGTTAAAATCCGCGCGGTTAATAACGTGTTCGTCGCCGAGACGGATGCCGGGGATGCCGTCGAGGGGAGAAGGGGCGATATTCATATCGCCTATCAACACTACACTCCAACACTGAGCTTCGTAACTCTTAACAAGCTCTAACATCCTCTCATGGAATCCACGTTTAAAATCATGTCTCGTCCCAACAACCTCTCCCGTCTGAGAATGCCGATAAGGGAAAGTCGTGCCATTGGGCCAGTATCCATTAACCACAACCAACTTTCCCCCTCCCTCTCCCTCCTTCCCCAGAATCTCAGTAACGAGGACACGACCTTCAAGATCCCACTCCACCCTCTTCGTCTCCCCCATGCGTCCCTTCCGGATATCGGCACGGACAAGCGTGCAAACACCATGAACCTTCCCTTTCCCTCCTAAGCCGCGGGCATTATATTTATCCCTCGGCAAAGCAAAGAAAACTTCGTATTTCACGCCTTCTTTCCCAGGTTTTGGATTCGCGGCTTTGAGTACTGCTTCTTGGGTTGTGGTGTCGGTGGGTGAGATGTGTACTTCTTGGAGACAGAGGAGGGATGGGAAGTTATGGCGTTTCAAGAATTTGCGGAGTGGAGATGAGGTTTCTTGGTCGTCATCTGAGGTAGATGGCGTGGAAGGTTCCCGTTTTCGCTGCTTGGCGAAAAATGAGGTGATTTTCCTTTCCTTCTCGGGTAATAAATGTCCTATTCCGTTTACGTTCCAGGATATAATTTCCAACCTATTTTCCGGAGCCGCATCGGTACTGAGGTTTCCGTTTAGGTTGTGTGTTGGAGAAAGCGAGGAGGATGAGGCTGTGGGGTTCTGAGCCGTAGCAGCGGGAATAGGAGTCGAGGATTCTGGATCTAAGCCGTGGGGCGATTTATGGCGCCGCAAGGGAGGAGGCGAAATTGAGCGGGTGAGGGAGTTCAGTTTGCGTTTTTTGGGTGGTAGTAATTCCGGTAATGTAGGATGCGACGGCATGTTTTAAGTTGCGGATTGGGGGGAGGAGTGGTGACGTTGATGAGGTGGATGGATGAAGCGAGGCGAGATTCATGGATTGTGTGGAGTGTCGAATTTCAAACCTGAAGGTAGGGTAATATCAGTACTCCAAGTCAAATGCTCGCCTTTATGGACAGTTTACAGACCTCGACGGTTTATGAGAAGTGGATAATAAAGGCTTCAAGATCCGAGTCACGTGCACGGTACTTGGGGAGTTCATAAGTCATGGTATATTCGCAGCAAATGATATACAATACAAGTAAATACACACCCCCAATGACCCAGCACTAAGCCTCCAAGCCCAGGTATATAATCCCCCGCCTCTTCCTATCACGCCAAAAACATCCTCTGTGCATTCCTCCCCCACTCCCCACTGACAGCATCAAGCTTCACAGCCACGAGCACACACTCCACGCCCCCCTTCCCATTCCTCGCATTCTGCACCCTCAAACGCCACTGCCCCGTTCTAACCACCCACGTCTCCTCTCCAAACCCCGACGCCGTGCGTTTCCGCTTCCGCAAAGGCTCTTCGTCGATCGCCGAGGAGACGTTGCTGCTTCCGTCGTCGCGATCGCTGTCTTTGTGATTGTAGCCACGCCATTCTTTGCCGTCGAGGATGACATAAGCTTCTTCTTCAAGGATGACTCGTACGTGGTCTCCTTCGTTTAGAGGGGTGTTTCCTGGGCTTGCGGGCTGTGAACTCGCGCCGCCCTTTTTCATTAGTAGCCCTAGTGGTTGCGTCGTAGGCATATTCAGTTTCGTGGCTATGACTTCGAATAATCTGCTTATCCTCGTCTTTCCATCTCCACAGAACTCGGCGCGCACTGAGGGCCGTAGATGTGTGTGTGTAGTGAAATGCAGCATCGTGCACTCGTCTCCGATTTCCAGCACCATTTCGTAGGCTTTGGCGTCGACGAATGGTCGCGCGTAGTTCACGAAGCCGGCTAATCCGGAAGCGGCGTTGTATATTTCTGAGGCGGCTGTTGAGGCTGGAGGAGAGGCAACAGGTGGATCGCCTACTACTGAGATTCCGGATTGCCGGACGTCTTCTAATCGTAATGTTATTTCGTCCCTTTTCCGGGCGAGGTTAAATGCGATGGAGTGGCGGATGAGCTTTTGCTCTAAGCCTTTCAAGTGGAAGTATCTGCAGTCACGCAGTAGTTCTGCACGATGGTCTTCGTTTTTGATGTGTAATGGGTAACCGCGTAGGAGGTGTAAGATCTCCGAGAAGGTCTCGGCGGAGCGGTTGGGTACTGAAGGTGGGAGAATAGATGGCGGCCGTAATAGGCCGTCGCGGTTGAGGCCTGGAAATACTTCTGTCGGTGTGCTAAAGAATACCGCGAAGCCTAATGAGAAATAGTTCGGGCTATTGCCAGGATCTGAAAAGAGCTCGCGGGGTATCTGGAAATCTTGGTGTCCGATGGAAATGAAGATACTTTCTTCGTAAAGCTGTGATATCAACCGTGGTACTACGGCCATCAGTATCTTTTTTGCCCACGTAAACAAGTCATTACTCACAGCTGTAGAACTGAGCATCCGCAAACAGCTTCACAAAGTGACTGCCGTCCTTTGGCGCAATATGATAGCCTTGTAAATATAACGAGATATCTCTGAACGTCACGGGATCTCTATCGATGTAAAGCGTCCGTACTGAATTCGATTCGTCGCCGTTCTCTTCGGCCTGCTTCAACTGGCACTGGAAAAATTGGGAAAAGTATGAGGGTGCTCTTGGTTTCTTAGCCTTGGTCCAATGTTAAAGGATAGGAGAATGGGATGAAGTACTTACCATCAGAGCTTATGCTTGCCCCACTCAACCTGAATAACTCGCTGCCGATCTGTATTGGAAAGACTCTCTCGTGCGGAAGTATATTCGGGATGTCGGTGTTCATCTTTCTTGCCGACGACGTAACGGAATCCCGTAAGATACCGGGAGGGTTTTGGTGATTCGGAGAAACATTGCTCGGTGGACTCTCTAGGGTCATGGCCGTAGCTCCCGATTTCTTCCCCTGATTGCTGCTGCCATTTGCCATGGCCATCACCCGTATGCCAGACTTGCTTCTTTGGCCCTTTGGGCTTCTATACACTCCAGACAAGGCTGCAAGAGGCTGTGCTGGGCTGCGCCGTGCCTCACACGTGACTGATATCACTCCGCTTTCCAGTCTGAAGCGCACTGGTCTTCGTAGCGGGGTCCCGGTCCACCTGTTTCTCGTTATCACCGCATCGCGGCTATCGGGTGGTCAAGTAGGTCGTTCTGGCGGCGCAAGTCTGAGGCCAGAAAAAATGGAGAAAAGAGAGCACACCGGGGTGAGGGTGAGATGGTCGATGAAGAAAGCTGCCTTATGATGGCTCCGCCTGCGAAATTTCATATGGGGGGATTCGGGTCGGATCAGCGCTAAGCGCTTCCGGCATTTATGCCCGGACTTTCATATGGTCACGTGGGTTGCGCTTACCTTTGGGGGCGTCAGCGGGGAAGATGTTTCGAAACAAAACGGGCCGGCAAGAAGGCCACATATGCCATCTGAACTTTACTATCCTGCAGGCGATGGGAAAAGGGGAAGGGGTGGGCGTTTGGAATTATGTGATTGATATTATTTTTTGTCGCAAGAAGTTGCTTGTCAGGCATTGTCATCCATCACTAAGCCCCCAACTCGCATCATAAGAAGTAAGCCACGGCGCATGCCGCCAATACCAAGATCAGGGAGCCCGAAAATTTGGTTCCCGCACTCTGAGTTGCAGTAGCGGCGGGTGCACCTGTACTTCCCAAGGTCGACGACCCAGTTGGTGCGGATATCAAGCTGGTCGTGGGGGCGGCCCCGGCAGTCGGCAGGGCACCATATGCACTTGCATTGGTGCTTGAGACGTTGACGTAGATGCAATTTGCATCGTACATATAGGGGCTTACTGCATTGGTCCCTGTAATGTTGTCGTACGCCAATCTGATCAAAGTGTCTGCTGAGGTGTTATAGGATGGCCACCCATATGAAGTCAGTCCTTTGACCGGGTCTTTCGCAAAAGCTGCCCAAGCTCCACGCATATAGTTTCCGATCGAGATTTCTTCCGGCGTGGAGGCGGGAGTGGACGGCATTGTATCGAATAGTAAACTCATTTCCGCACCATGCCATGCGCCGGATACGGTTGATATTGCGGTGTTCGGGAAGACACCAAAGTATCGGTAACGCCAGGTAGGGTTACTCGCGGACACACTGGCATTGGCGCGTATACCCGCTGGGCAGGTGAATTCCTGCAGCGTGAATTCGTCCCAGAATAAATCCGGGTATGTTACCCCTTCTAAAGCAAAGTCAAGTCTGAAAAGACCGGCCTCGTAGTCGTTACTACCAAGAAGCATGGGAAGTTTGGCTGGTTCCCGTTCGGAGTAATTGGAAAATACCACAGTATCATCGACAGTCGGGCCAAAGGAACCGAGAATAGCAGCGGTACCTGAACCAGTGGGAATTGCGTTGAGAACTGCCGCGGAGCTCTTCGATCGCATGCAAGAGAGAACGGATGCGGAATCTGAAGATGCGTCGCCACAACCTAATGTCGCTGAGACATTGAACCACGCAGCAGCGCCCGCGGCCTTTGAATTGGGTAAACCCCAGCTGAAGACTGTTCCTGACTCTGGAATGAAGCCCGACGCAATTGGGTCCTTCGTCCAGGCATATGAGTAGAAGTCAATAGAGGCAGCTCCTGCAGATTGTCCAAAGAGTGTGATTCTTGAAGCATCACCTCCAAAGTTCTCGATGTTGTCGCGAATCCACTCGACCGCCAGCCTTTGATCCAACAACGCCAGATTGTTGGGGCCTGATGGGTTTCCGGGGAAGCCCAATATACTCAACCGGTAGCTAAACTTGTCAGTATCTTGGCAAGAAAAGCAATGTATATATAACCCACTTGAAGGAGACCACAACCACATCTTCCAGTTCGGCAATGTTTGCTCCATTATACCCCGCATATGACGAGGCTCCACTGTTGAACCCTCCTCCGTATATCCAAACCAGCACGGCCTTCTTTGCCTCCCCAGTCTGGGGTTTCGTCCAGACATTCGCATATAGACAATCCTCGCTGTATTTCCCGGTCGAATCGCCAAAGATTTCAGACATTAATATTCCAGCGCTGGTAAGATTCGCTGCTGAGATAGCAGACAAAGAAGGACTCGACGAGTTTGATTTCTTGATCGGGCAGTTAGGACCCTGTAAATTTATGTTAGCTTGATCACCCTTGACATTCGGCAGAGAAGCTTACATATGATGTTCCATTGAGTGTAGAGTTGCCGGCATATTTGACGGGGGCGGCGAATCGTAGGTCTCCAATTGGTGGTTGGGCGAAAGGAATTCCTAGATACGCTGATACAGCGGACTGATTCGAGGCCGGATGCCCATTCACAAGACCACTGGTCGTGTTGACAGTCTGCCCAACTGTCCAATTCGAAGCTCTCTCTTGCAGACTCGTGGCGCCGACGGACCCGGCAGTGGTGAAAAGAAGCAGCGTCGAGAGCTTCATCTTGGCGGAAGCTGCGGAAGAAGAAAAGAAGGAAGGGCACAAGAGAATATAAGGAAACAATAGGAGAAAAGATATCCACCACCTCCACCCACCTACCAGTATCTAACGCGTGGCTACCGGTATACGAACAGCATTGTGCAATGCAGCTGTCATAGCGGGGAAATTGAAAAATCATCACCTGGATATTGGGCACAAGCACGGAGAAGGGCCCTAAAACGGCTTGACGTACGCTGGCAGCGTCCTATTCTGGACTCGGCCTCACGTCAACATCCCGTAGCGTGCTGAAAGAGAGCCGCTGTGGTCCTGGAGAACATGATGAGGCTGGGGAGGCTGGGCTGGATGTGCGGGGAAACCGGGAACCGAGGCCAGCTAGAATTCTCAGGGCATGGCATGGACTTGGCGCTGCCACATGCACATCGTGACTCGTATAGTAGGATGAAGTTGATATTGAAGTATAAGTATACGTGAGGTAAATAGAACGAAACACGATTTGAGAAGAAGAACTAAGGTTACTTTTTCGATGGACTTCCCAAAAAGAGTCGGCCTAACATAGCATTGCCTTTGCACGTGACCTTCAACGACGTCCTTCCTTCTCATCCTCGGCGCTTTCCTTTTTCTTTCAAGCATCCAAAATCCATCCAAATTCTACGGAAGGATTCTTATGCCCAAGAAACGAAAGATGCGTTGCATATTGTACGTGTGAATTCTGGCGAAACGCCATGGACTTTCCACTTTCTCGAGACATGCATGACAGCCATGTTGCTGCCAGCCAGCCTTAGATTCTGATTTGTTCTGCTTCTCCGCTTCCCGGACGCGAAGTTTCTCTCAGAGATCGGTATTCCATCGCAAGATTGAGCTCCCACCATTACTACAATATCCGCCGGCTTCACAGGGAAAAAACAAAGCAAGCGTGGCACCGCCTGGTCTTCAAGCACATAGGGCCGAGGCTTACAGGCTACCACCCCAAGTAGCTCACCAGTCCATGCGTCCGCTATGAGCAGGATAACAGAATCAGAGGGCGAAGCATCAGCCAGGTCATCTCACACGGTAAACCACCCCTAAAATTTGCCAGTTTTTGATTTTAGCGGTATATGTCCACCAATATCTACCCATGGCTAAATATCCACGATCGACATTGCTGAATTGATGTAGCTGCAGAACGTCAAGGTACCGCTTGATAGAGCAAGTAACCTCGAGTATGTTCCACTGGACAAGGAAAAGTCCGAAATTCGTCTCTTGGTTCTGAAGCCCGGACAATGGGATGAAGAAATATGCTGCGATCTTGAAACCGTCTCCCTAGATGACAGCCCACATTATGAGACGATCTCGTACGTTTGGGGTGATCACAACCTTCGAAAGCCGATCAATGTGGGTGGGAGCGGGATTGAGGTTACAGTCAGCTTGTTTACTGCCCTCAGACGCTTTCGGTACCCAGATACGCGCCGCGTTCTCTGGGCAGACGCCATCTGCATCAATCAAGGAGACAACAACGAAAGGTCGAGTCAAATTCAGCTGATGGGTCGTGTTTATAAGGCGTGCTGGGAAGTTCTGATTTGGCTAGGAGAGGAAGACGATTTTCGTTTCGATCCTCGTCGGATTCTCAACGACCTCTCCGACCATCGACATGAGGTTGCAAGGTTCGAGGAGTACATTAAACAGCAAAACATTCAACATGTGGCACCGCTCAAAACCGCGTTACCTTCACTAATTGACCCGAAGATGCCTCTTGATATTCCTGCGGCCATAAATTTACTCCAACTCTTTGCAGACGGAAAGCATTTATACGAGTTACCAATTTTTCAAATCGAAGCGTTCCCCAAATTTGCAATCTGTCCCCGGTGGTACAATGTTTGTTCCTCGCTCATCCATTTTCTATCCAGGCCCTGGTTCAAAAGACTGTGGACTATCCAGGAAGCAGTCCTTCCTCCAAAAGCCATTTTACAGCTCGGCAAATCCCAGGTCGACCTCGAAATTCTTTTCGAAGCGGATAAGAGTATCATTAAGCACTCTGTGTTCTCTGATTGCTGCACTCCTCTCTGTGGCCTCCTTTGGGAAGCTGGAAGAGACGGTCAAGACTTGCTTTCTGTCTCATTCGGCCGGATACGTATGACGGAGCTGAGCGAAGCCAGATTCTTTAGTCAACAGCAGAGAGCCGCAAGCTTCACGAAGGGAATGACTGTACCTCTTCGTATAGCTAGAGAAAGAGCAGTCACTGATCCTCATGATTGCATATACGGCCTACTCGGAATCTTTCCTAATATTATGCCCGAGACCGACTTCCCAGACTACGATATCGACATTGCTTGCCTTTTTTCTCGCTGCACTAAACGACTTTTTGAGGAGACATCCTCTCTTGAACGCTTTCGTGACATTCATCATCGGCCTTCAGACCCATATAATCTTCCCTCGTGGTGTCTCAACTGGAATCAGCCGCAAGAATTGTTCATGGATGAGGTTTACAATTCATGCGGGGCGTTTCAGCAATATCGGGTAATCTCTTGTTCGCAACATGACAGAGTGCTTGCTGTCGAAGCGACGTTCCTCGGAAAAATTACCAGTATCAACTATTTCACTAAAAGTTCCCAACATATTGGCAAGTTTACAAATGCTATTATGAGCTGGCAAACATCGGCTTCAGAGGTGGCCGGGATTACCGGAGATGCATTCTGGAAAATTCTGTTTCTCGACCGTCCAGTAGTAAACAGAAACAGGAAAAGAAATCCGAACCAGATGCCCGAAATGTACCCAAACGATTTCTTTGTAGTTGAGAGGTGGTGGAAGTGGCTCCTCACACTGGATCCTACCAAACACTACCGTACATATACCCCATATCCGGACGAGGCCTTTGAGGACTGCTTTGCTGTCTTCGACTGCATCCACGCCGCGGAAACAAGCACCGCTTTATATTCCACCAATACCGAGTTAGTCGGTATTACAAGATCGGGTATCTGGGAAGATGACAGCATTTGTGTGTGTAAAGGCAGCCCCATTCCACTTATCCTTCGTCCTTGTGATGGAGGCATGTACTCTCTTGTGGGGGTCTCCTATGTACATGTAATTATGGACGGATCTGCAACTGTAGACGCGAAGTGGGAGACTGTAAATCTGTGCTGATGTTTTCATGCCGAACATTTCCCCAAGAAGCCTCACTTATTTCTCTTTTTCAGTATTTCTCTTCTCGCAGGAAGCTGCCTAACAGATCACTGCTGTCGTTGCTATTTATGGACTCGAAGCCCTGGATATTCTATATAAACTATATTGTTGCTACTGAGCGTTTTTGTTTACACGAAAGTTGACACGATTTCAGAAAGATACCCTTAGACTCACGACTAAATTTCGCCTTCGCTAGTTCCATTTTAATCTGCGGACGTGAGCAAATGCTGCTTTAACCTTAGCAGGGCCTGAGCATTCTGAGCACCCTTGAGTCAGTCTGCGTCTCCCTAATTGCCTCAATATAATCCCCAACACAACGTAATGGGATCTTCGCCTTGCGGCTCCAGGAATCACTTAGACGACGCGTGGCTTCGAGCAGGATGATGTTTATGATGCAGATGCGCTCTACGCCCATTGTTCCGGTATGTTCGACTTTGATCGGAAGATGGTGAAGAGGGTTGTGCAACAGAGGGAGAATAGCACCTAGGTTTGTTACTCTCATTTGACAGTTTTGGAGCGAGGGGCGGGGAAGAGGGATATTATGATAGCTGCTGTTGCTTAAGTAGTTCTTGTTTGGTTGAGGTGACTTTCTCCGATATTTGAGTATTTCGCAGCATGTTTTGCGCACTCTTCATAGGGACTGGGATTTTGGATCGAGGTTCCGATGAGAAAGAGGCTGTAGGCGTTGAAGCCTGCTCGGATTCCGCGCGTGATTGGAAGTAGGAAGGCCATATTATGGTCGGGGTGTAGATGTGGTAAAGATGTTTATTGATAGACTGTTTTAAAAAATACTTCTGAGCAATTTAGGTTCGGGTTTTTGGCTGGTATATAAAGAGGGTGGAGTTGAGATGCGAGTTTTGGGAGTTTCTTGAATGAAAAGCCTCTCCGCAAAGATGCCAAGGGTGGGGTGTGCCAGGGTCCTGAACTTTATTTGAGACATAAATTATTCAAAAGTAAAGGATGCACGGTCGAAGAATGAATTACATGCCATTTAACTCGACCTACTTTCATACTGCAAAAAGGACCACTTTCTTAGGTGGTTACTAGTTATCAAAGCGATCGTTAAACCCACAACCTAGCCGCTTCAACTTACGCACTAATTACCTTCGACTCACAATCCATGGCTCTTACGCGAGCAAATTGAGCAGTACCTAATTAAATCCGACTTGGGTGTTGTTCTTGGAACGACGCTCCCTGTTCTAACAAAGCTGTTCCATGCTTCCGTTATCAGCAAAGTGTGACCCACTCAATTTTACTTGGATCTTTCATTCGGCCCTGTATGCCCAATCCATCCATAACACCATGTACGTATGTCTCTCCAACAAGCTGCCAACTTTTCCCTTCCTCGCTCGACTCGCGAATGACATAGGGAACCTTTGCTCCCAGGAAGACGCAGATGGTGTCATTAACCTTGGCAAAGTCAGGCACCAAGGTCATGTACCCTGATTGAGTGATAGCAAATTGCCTTCCTGCTGCCTTTCGCACCCAGAGATTGCCAGCATGGATGGCACTCATATTGTCTTCAGCTGTCAGATCACCTCTTATGCCACCTTCCATCGATGCGAGACCAGGATCAAGCGAACATGCATATTTTGTTAAGAACTCAATAGCCTCTTCTGAGGCAGGAAATGAGGTCTGATCCTCATTTCCAATCATGGTCCGCAAGATGGCTTCCAAAAGTGGCTCGTCGGTCCAGTAGTAGCCCTGAATCAAGACGTTCGGAAATCTGTTCTCGACCATCTGAATGACTGTTACAAGCCACCTGCGCAGGCCCAGTTTAAGATCATTCCCTTCCTTGTCAGACATAATTCTCTGGATTGTTTCTTCTCTGATTTCTTCAGATGACGACAGAATGGTGGACCAGTAATTGTTCCGATCTATTTCAGATATACGGTCCAAGATAAAACCTTTCAGGGTGATGGTATCGTCCTGTTCCTGTGTAGTGTCAAGCACCACATTCGTATCTCTAGCAATAGAGTATTTGCACTGAAGGTCATGCATGGTAGACATTTTCGGCATAGTTGTAAAATCAGGAACCCAAGAAGGGAGCTCCATTGTGGGCGCATGAGCGAGTCCGGCCAGGCCGAAGAGAGAGAAAGACCCACTTGACAGGATATGTCTCGCAACCCTAGTGTACAGTTGCCGTGGGCCAATGGTGTAGTCTGGCTTCAACTCCGGTACTTGGTACAGAGGGTCGAGCGCCTCGAGTGCATAGATGCGATCTCGGCTGTCCGTCGCAGCTGAGCCTCGCGTCTCCAACAGAATTTGCGGGAGTGAGACCATGTTGTTTTCTGAAAAGGCAGCGCGTGTAATTGCTAGAAAACTGACGTTCATCCTTCCATATAGGCATGAGAGACGGTCGCCCCCGAACATGTCATCTATAGAAAGAAATGAAACGCCAGTAGTTGCGCTTTTGGTGGTGAAAGACAGTGCCACTCTTGCAAACACATCCCAGTCGGTATAGTGACCGCCATAAAGCATTGTGATAGATCTGGATAGAATCATCTCTTGGATGATCCAAATTCGTGACCAGAATGGGCGCCGGAGCAGTTGTTGGTATGCTCTCCAGTTATGAACTTCTTCGCGGAACGGAAACCGATCGAGGGGATCCGTCTCCTGGAAATAAGTCGGGTCTAGTCGCTGTAGAGTTGCGACATCAAGTCTGCCTACAAAATCAGGAACGAGATGAGCATCTTCAGCCTCTCCTAAGTAGGCGATGTTTCTGGTGGCTCCTCGGTAAATCTGTGACATGAGGGGTATCTGGGTTTCTTTTTCATCTCTGTCCGCCTGATTGATACAGATTGAATCAATCCATAAGTATCTAGTTCCACATAAAGGTGTAAGAGCGCGTAGTATGTCGGACATCGCATTAGATATCGGGAGGGGTTTCCCATCGACGACAAGAGCACAGGGTCTTTCTAGTCCATCCCATGTCCATGAAATCGTTTCATAGATCGGGACGGGCCCCACGCGTGGGGATACACTGAGTAAGCTGCAGCGAGTATCGAACAAGCCAGTTCGAATCTTTAGGACTCTGAATTCACCTGCACCTCCGTCGATGGCCTTGTAAGCGTAACTCCCCTCCTTAAGAGGCCCGACCTTAAGTATCCGACGTGACAGCTGCAATCTCAAATGACTTCTACAATGCTCCGTAGCAGTAAGAAAATTTCGCAGCAGCCGAGCAGAGAGTCTTAGTAGAATCATGGGTAGGATGAAGATTTTGTTCAACAGTATATGGATTTGCCGAACGGCTGAAGAAGCGAGGCTTCTCCATGAAGGCACGACCATAACGCTTAGCGCTGTGATGCCAATCGGAAGTACGTATGCACTGGAAATAAATAGCTTCACTCTCTCCAAGACACTCCAATATAGCTTTACATGCCGGTTGAAGAAGGCAATTCCAGACATGTATGAGATGGATGTAGACACGAGGATGATAAAATCTCGAAGTCCCGGCCAAATTCTGATCGAGTTGGCACGGTCGAAGTCGCTCATGTATTCGTGTTCTCGTGTGGCAACACCCCAAAGACCGACAGCAGTCAGTGAGTACGTCCCGATGATCGGTAAGCGTAGCCACGGTTGAAAAATCGAGTCAAGGATCCAACGCGCAGCCTCCAGCCTGACGGGGAAAAAGATTGAAGAGGCAAAGCTATAGACGCTATAGATCCAAACCTGATCGCACAGCACCAGGAATGCGGACTTGAAGGCCGGATGAGAAGAGTCAAAGAGCTTTAATCTCGGTGTGAAGAGCTTCTCAAGGATACTCTCTGAGGTATCCGACGAGGCTGGGTCCCCCTCGTTTTGAGGTACATGTTCTTCCATCTTCAAGGAGGGCCCTTCTATCCTTAGTACCGGAGACAATTCAATTACTCGCAAACTAGCCCTTATACCAGGGGATATTGCTTATGTCTGTTTAGGATGCGGTTGTTGAGATGCCAGTTGTAGTCTGCACTGAATCTTAGCCGACTCCGCGTCAAATACGGGTGCTTACATAAGCTACCGTCCCCAACCTCTCCTTTTCGGGCTTCCAATACATTGACCATAACACCAAAATCATTGCGCGTCGCGTTTGAGTCTACTTTGCACTGTAATTCTGCCTACAATTGATGCACACCGTACCTAATTACATCGCAATTACGGGTATCCAACTCTTTATACTCTCACCACCGCCCTCACCATCACTCCCACCGCGACTGTCACCGCCGCCGTGACCTACCAGTGCCGCAACCGCCTGTCATCTCTTCTATGTCTATGCCACTACCACCTGCAGACCATTTGCAGGATGTTACGAACACGTATTTGTACATAACCTTGAGGCTTGGTCATTCTACGGAGAGGCATAGAGAAGTTGTGGTTAAGCAGGAGAATCACAATAGCAGAAGGTCATGTGATAAATCACGGATTACAGGGGGCATGGGATCAATAGGATCAGGGAATGATCTGAATAAACTAACAGATCCTGTGTAGCACAAAGCGGAGACTATAAATCCCTTGAGCGGGAGGATGGCCGAGGTGCTATTCTCGCTAACTGCAATGGTAGAATTTCTACTAGGACACTATTGACGCGGACGGCCGCTGCGTGCAAAGCCCGCCCGCGGTGGACGACACTGATCCCAGCGCGGGACCCAAGATGAAAAGTTACGGTCATCCTCAGTGTCGTCTGTCTCCGCCGCGTACTCCCCTTTCACAGTAAAACTCTCGTTCCTCAATATGAATCTGAGTGAGCCATCCTTAGAAACGATAATTTTTCGGCAAAGCGAGAAAATACCGAATTAGATCTCTATACATATCTGCAACTGTCTTCTTGTAATCGAGTTTGAAAGAAGGCATCTCCCTGCCATCCATATCAGCCCATATTGAATTAAATACAAGTAGAGCATAAATTTTATCTCGGGGATTGGTCGTTTCTATCCGAGATAACAACATCAACATAGCGAGAAAAGGACCGCCGGTTCACAAGCGAAATATACAATCTGGAGGAACAAGAGCTAACCCTCTTCTCAAGGTTGAAGCATAAGCCTTGTTATTGATCCACTCTGAACAAAGACCAACGTCGAGTAGCGAAACTTTATGAAGGCCCATAATCATGAGTATTTTCTCTGTTGCTTCCTGAATCACCCGGATTCGTCGAAACTATTTGTTCTCATAAAACAAGGTTCTCGTTTGTCTAACTAATAACATGCAGACTCGTTCACGGCGTCAGAGCTTGGTGTTTATATGGATATGCCGACTCATACAAATCTTGATAGCAGTGGTCACTTTCATCTTTTAAGTGCTCCTCTTTACCCCCCTCGAATATCCTCCCTCGACTCACCTCCCTCTCAATCCACATAGTCCACACATAGTACTTAACAAAGGGGGTGGGACATTTCGATGTAGAGCAGCCAACCACCCAGCAGTTGCCGCACGTTTATCTTCCTCTACGGGGCATCTTGTTGCTTTTAGCGTTTGTTCTTTCTTGGCGATAGGGTCCATGATGAGCTGGAGCGCGACGAAATGTGCTTGTAGAATTTTGCAAACCTGATTGTTGGGGTCGCAGTAATACCGGAAATCGTCGTGGCTCATAGAGTAAGAGAAAAGTTTATAAATTTCGCGGAGTTTGAGATACGCTGTGGTTTTAGTTAGTGTCATAAAACCGGGGTTGGGGAAGGAGAGGAGATTCACCATCTCCTGAAGAAGTAATCAGGGAACGAGGAATGTTGAACAACACTGCGTAAACCTCGGTTTCCAATTTTGTCTGGCAGAGATGCTGGAATTTCTCGAAGCTCTGATGGGCACCAAACACCACGTCTTGTTGTATCATTGGAGCATCGTTGTTGACAGCTTCCCTTTGTTCAACTTGCTTATCTTCGACATGCTGGCCAAACAGGAAGCGCATTTGCTTGAGTCCCATTTGAGACCCAATGATAATTGTGCCTCGAATGAAAGTCATGTACTCGACAAGTCCGTCATCGATGAGAGTTGATTGGAACAGGAGCGCGAAACACGTCGCTAACATAGCATTTCCTTCTTCAAGGCAGTTTATGCCGTGTTGTATGGCGGCGTTTAGCGCAGTGATGGATTTCAATCGATGTGACAAAGCCGAGTTACGTATTTTGTGCGGGCAGATCTCAGTTTTTACTAGATCTGATGCTGCTAAAGCGAGCATGGAATGTAGCAAATAATCGTACTGTTAAGATCAGCCTTCTGCTTCGTTCACGGAACGAAATAATACACAATTTACATTCGAGGCTAGACATGGAATCTCATGCCTCCACACCGAGTCGTTGCCAAACGGGTGGTGCGGATATGCACCTTGAATAAAGTGATTGAATAATCTAAAATCCTGCATAGTGAAGATAGGCGCATGTGATGAGAATTCATATGGCATTGGTGCTGTGGCTGCTGGAGGCGTCTGTTTTCGTAACACTGTCCCGATTTGGTCTCGCTTGGTTTGAATCTCTGGCCACTCGCATTTAAGGCTTCGATGCGCGCAATAGTCGCAGTTGGGGCGGTTCTCTTTACACTGGGCGACATTCAGCCTCGCTCTCCGCAAATCTTTAACGGGATGGAGCTCACCTTTATTTTTGCACGCTTGCAAGTAAAACAGCCAGTTCGGGACTTCCTGTGCCCCTTTCGAAAACTTTTCTTAGGCTCAGCAGAGTTATCGACAGATGGTGCCCGAGCTGTGGATGTTGACTCCTCCCGCTGCTCATTAATTGAAGAGAAAGACAGGACAAAGGTGCTGCCCAAGGGGCGAGTATCGGAAGGCCTGTTTGAAGGGGGCATTCTGCGAATACGACCATAATGATAGAGCACAGCGTTGAAGAGGCTAGTTGTAAGTTGTCGAGGAGGCTGGCGATGAGCTGGACCATGTAGTGGTTCTGCTTTGATCCTCTTTCGAAATTCCCCTTTCTTTTATTAGATGCCAGCGCGCTCGAATGGTTATTTAAATCTGTTATTCTCCACGCCCCAATATATTTAGCTTGGACGAAATGTAAGTCGAGGCAGTGCACACGTCTAGGGAAAGACGTGTTCGCCGAGGAATGTTTCACAGGTCAACAGCCCTTCTATGGATTTTGCCGCACAGGCAACATTGGCGGCTCACGTGGACAGGTTATGTCGCATGGTTTTGTACGTAATCAACACACGTGAAACCACGTAAACTTGTTCGGGTGAATTTGTCGGTGGGTGTGGGGAGGGGGTTACATTCTACCACATTTTGTAGTCCTATTATCACCTAGAATATCAATGTATCTTCCTCAAAATTATCTGTCGGCCGCATCCGAAGATTCTTCGAAATATGTCAGAAACTACAATGCGCCGATTGCGACCAGGAACTTTTGTATTCAAGGTCAAAATGTGCAAGAGCGAAACCCCTCTAAGTGGTTCCAATTCCTCCATACCTCAAAATAGCTCAGTTCTCTAGTGGCATGAAGTCTGACCATGTCTTTTTGTATACGAAGGTCCCCGCAAAAAGTATCGAGGAAATAGTGGATGAACCCATTTTAGTGAGTGAGAACCTCTAGGACTCTGTAAGCCCCTGAATGGTCATCTCCCTTGTAGACCCACTATATTTATAGGGGGGGGCTGTGCCTCAAACTCCCTGAAAGGCAGTATTTGCAGCGTAGCAATAGGACCAGATACGGAAATAGAAGCCCCACATTTAGTCCTTGTACATTGACATTATAATGGAGTGATCTTACAAACTCTTATAGGCTATCTCACTCACTAAAGGGGACTCATCCACTATTTCCTCGATACGTTTTGCAGGAACCTTCGTACTAGTCAATAAAAGTGAAGAGTAAGGATCGCGTTGAAAAAAAATATATTATTCCCGGTAACCCTGATCTGGAATGGTGGATTATATGTCTTACCTGGATAAGGAGTAATTTCTCATACGTTTCTTCTTTCTTCATGTGGGAATCGAATGTAAAAGCTAAACTCGCTACCAGGCCCCTGGATTGCAAGCCCTAGGTCCTCATCCTCAGCTATTTTTCATTGGGTTACAATACATAGTCTATCCGCGCTCAATGGTTATTCCCATTGGTCCCGTCCCCGCCCGGCATAGGCTCCTTTCTTGCTACCAATTTCGAAAGTACAGCTTCACCGACTCGATCTTTTGTTGACAGTAAAAACTAACCCGACAACAGCATATCCTCTTCCCACGTTTCAGCCTCCGGTATCTCAGGTACTACATTTCGTTGCGTTCCTTATTCGATGCAGATGACAAGTTTGAAAATCGCCCTCGAGACAAGCCAGGTACAACCGGGCATTCGCGGCCCGCGTGGTGGACTTCCCTGATATTTCTCATCCGCTTTACGCATCAGTTCCACCGGACCCCCCCAAGCATTTATACTTTAGCAGCATCCAAAATTGCATGTCCGGCAAATGTCACTGCGTCAATCAACAATCGTTCCTTCTGTGTCGGAATTGCTCTGTCCCTCCAACGAAACCGATCTCGGTCCCCAAGTTAGGTTTCCCGGACTATAAACTCATCAACAGCTGAACAGCAGTGATGTTAAGTATTTAAAAAGAACGTACGGTTTCCTTTGATTAGGACGGTTTGGAAGATCTGACGCATGTCTATTACTACCCTCTCGCCAACTCGACGCTGTCGTCGTTGGTCGACCAAGTATGCTTTTCAAACCCGCAGCCCCACTAGCGGGGTTTGCTGTTGATGGCATGTTTGTTGTCAATGTTTCCTTTAGCTCAATGCATAGTCAGTTTTGTGGGCTTTGGGAGATGTTTGCGGCGTATGTGGAGCTTTGACCTTGCGGGACTTGAGGGGATGAAAATTGCATTCCGAGCATCTCGCGCAAACTCCGTTACAGACGTTGTTGCCGCAGATCTGCATCTCTGGCTCTTGATATATTTTAAGAAAGGAAACTTATAGTGACTCTCAAATTAAGAGTCTGTTCTGAGCTGAGAGGATGCATATAAATTCCCCTTCACGATTCGTTTTTCATTCGGCAGCAAGGAGTCAAGTGCAAGACGAGCTCCTCACGCCCGGTGCTAAGTCTCGCCGGAATTGAATATATGACTCTGAAAATGCAAAAGAACGAGTTCCATTTGCGCTCAAGTCGTGTATTACCTGATTATTGTTTTGTCTGAACTGTGAAGGGGACTGGAATTTGACAGCAGCTGAGAGGGTGACAGCAAGACTATGACGCACGAAGCACCCCGCTGAATCAGAAATGAAGATCCCGAAGAGAGATTTTGAACTTGGCAACGAAGCTGTATTATGGCTTCTGGACTCTTCGATGCCAGGCCCTACGCTTCTCCATTTCCCTGGGCTCCATAATAAAGCGCAGGTTCTTCGTATATGGAGATTTATACTCCCGCCAGATTTTACCTCACACTTTGATTTCAGATTGAGAGGAAACATCAAGAGTAAAGCATGTCACCATTCACTCAGTAGCACTGCCAGGGAACATTGAATGTCATCTCTCCACAATTACCTTCGTGCAGTATAAATAGTGAAGCATTCTCCTGTTGTTTTGAGATAGGTATCTTTGAGAAAGCCAGCAAAATGAATACTAGAGCTATAGCGATGTAAGAGGTCTTCTAAAAGGGTGATAGCCTGAAAATGAAGAGCATGCTGGTTTATCGAAGTGTGGCCTTAGAGTCCGATTGGAAGGCTCGGAGTGAACTCGACAATACTTGACAGCACAAGAAATTTCGACTGTAATACGTGAACGAACGAACGATATTTTGTTGAATGTTTATGGACTTGAGTTGTATGAGAAAGGAAGTAGGCTGAGCTACCCTGCTGCTTCTTCTTTAAAGCAGGAGGACATGCTGCGTCGATGACCATAAATAGTGTCTGAGATCGGAATCGGGAAATTGATGCGGAGGAGACGCAGTCGCAATCACATTAATAAATAGGAGCGAAATTCCGAGTTCTAGTGCAAAATATGTCGTGTATATCCCATTCATCCATGACAATCGTATATTCTATCTCCCTCTGAAACGCCATACCCCAACGCTTCCATTTCCACCATAAAAGAAGCTAGCTGATCCCTAACTTAATCATCAAAGTCATTTACCGTACGTCGCAGCCTCTTCCCAGGCGGTTCCCAAAACTCCAGCCTCAAACAATCAGCCCCATACCTCGCCAACCTCAACTGAAAAACATTCCCCTCAACCACCTCCCACTCCTCCCCGCCTCCCTCCCCATCACCCTCCGGCTCCGGATCCCGAAACGGATTGCCGCCCCTAACAGCCCTAGCAAACACTTCTTCGCACCATCTCACCTCGCGCTCTTTCCCGATATGTTCGAACCACTGTATCGCTATTCGGAGAGCGTATATCATACTTAGAGGTCCGGAGGTACGGAACTCGTCTTGGAGGCAGAAGGGCACGGAGCGTGCGATTAGGTAGGCGTAGTTTGTGCAGACGGTGTCGGCGACTAGGTTGGTGGCGCGCAGATTGAATTGGGCTGTTGTGGAGTTGTAGATGTACATTGCCCTGATTGAATCAGTGGATTGACGAGAAGGAGGCGTGCACGGAGGGGATACCAATATGTCATTACCGCTGACGGGTCCGCCAAATTGGCAAACTGGAGATAAGAAGCAAAGACTGGCCTGGCGGAGCGGTAGTCTTCGGTGACGAGGCCAAAGGCTGGAATTTCTATGTAATACTGTCGATTTGGAGACTGATTTGTAAATTTTTCGTGCCAGAGGACGAAAGCGCCGCGAAGGTCTTCGCAGTCTGTTGCAATATGGCCGCGGTATCTGTCGTCTACGGGGGAAATTAGTTTCGTTTTGTCGTTGGCTTCGAGGATTGATGCGAATCTAAACATGAGATCGAGGAAATGGTGGAAGATTTCTCTTGGGTATTTTTGGAATGGAATTTCAAGCCATTCGCGGCGTGATAAGAAGGTAGATTTCCTAGTCATGACTGCGAGTCCACCCTAACAAGTTATGAAATGTATCGCTTTCAGAGAAAGATACTTACTGCGTTCTGTCTATAGTAGAGGAAAATCTGATGCCTGATTCCTGATTGGCATGCTTCTGGACCTCGCGAACAAATAATTTGACCCATGCCTCTCAGATGGTTCATCCACGGATCCATAGATTTCCCACTTTTGGCTAGCATCTAAAAGGGTATTGTTAGCTGTGAGGATATGAGGGTTGGGTCGTGCAAAAGTCCCCTACCTCGTACACACACATGGCGGTGCACACTGCTAGAGTTAAATCATGTTGCCTTGTCTTTGGATTTCGAAGGGCAAGTTGTAGACCTTTGAGCGCCTTTTGATATTGAGAGGTTGCTTGATATACTAATCTCTCATCGCCCTGCACTTGACCACCACGAATAAGGGCTGTGGCGGAAACAGCAGTGTCATACAAGGTTGATGACCCGCTGGATTCGAATATAGCGGCGTAAAGTTTGGCTGGCATTGACACAGGGCCCCCGGTTGCGAAATAATCCTTGACGAGTTGTAGAACAGGCCCTCTTATGAGTGAAGTAGCTTGTAGGACCCAAGCATTATCAAGTGAGGCTGTTGCTGTTGCGTCCCGAACGGCAATCTCGAGGTTCTGTTGAGTCTGTTCCACAATTGGGAGCGGTTCGCTGTCTGAATCATTGGGCGTGGACCCGCGTGATACGGCAGGGCGTGCTGGACTGCTTGGAACATCTGAATGTTCCGAATTTGAAGGCTGTTTGGATATAGTAGAACCTGCCGGGCTGCTCGGAGTGTTTGAGCGTTTCGGATTTGCAGATTGTTTTGCATGAGTGCGATTGGATGCCCTGGGATGCGATGCTCGGCCTGGTACATGTATATTGGAAGGGTCTCTGTTAATGAAAATGGCATCTTTGGCATATCCTTCACACACAACGCCAGACCGGAGACATCGGAGACATTGCGGCTTCTCATAATCGCACTAGAAACACGGGTCAGAAACTCAATATAAGCTTAGTTGTAGTGGCATGCATGGACACCTAGTACTTACAAGTACCTTCAACCTTCTACACGTACTGCAAGCCTTGGTACCTCGAGCCCACGGCATGCTGAGCTTGGCAAAGAGTCATGTCAGTCCAGAGTGTTGGTTCACTAACGGCAGCTAATCGCGATGGGTGTGTAACGTTCCCAGCTAGCTATTGGCGAGTAATACGAGTGTCCCAACACAACAATTCGATGGTCTGTGTCAAGATGCATAACGGCACAGGAGGGACGTTGCCTTCGATGACCCGTGGCGCCAGATACACGTGATGCGGATAGGAGATCCGGACTAAATCGCGTCTAGTTCTGTCTCTCTTTGAGGCCGTCTCGCGGATGGTTACCCTTCATGAAATAGCGTGGCGGCTAAGATATAAGACGGGAGTCAACGCTAGCGGTGCAAGGAGAATTTCGAAAAGTATGAACTTGTGAGCAACTGGGAACCCCAGTGCAAGAGCTCATAACCTCAATGAGATATCGAAACTCCTGGGAAACTGCATCGACGTCCATATGTCACAACATGATGACTATGAAGTCGCTCACTTGAAGTACGCGGATTGAGCATTCAAAATTAGATCTTACTAAATTCGAGATCATGGCCCCTGACCGCCAACATCCAACCTCTGAAACATTCCAACATGCTTGATGCCTTCTTCAATCCAAGATCCCATCCCCCCGTCAAGTTGGAATCCCCATTTCGCCCACGCTTCGGCTACTTGTTCCTGAGCATGGACGCACATCAACCCCTTCCATACTGGTATTTCATCTGTACTTGAAGCTCCCATGTTATCCATACCCATGGTCTCAACCGATGGATTGAAATATGTAGGATTTTGTTGGGCCCAGGTCATTGCAGCATTTGCGAGTATCTTCGAAATTCCAGCACCTCTAAACTCTTTCAAGACTGCAATCCTTCCAAGCTTGATGTATGGTTCTTTGCCATCATGGTATGTCGTAGGGCGGTCAGTTATATATGGGGGAGGCTCGGATGAGTCCGAAGTAGTCCCCGTCTCGAGGGCATCCGCGGTGTACGAAGAACCAGGTTCGGGATGGGGAGGATGGGGGAACGGAACGAGTCGAATCGTGCCGATTGGCTGAGATTTCGTAACACTCTGTTGCGGCTTAACAACGTTGCCTTCTGGGTCTGTTTCTTGCGATTGGGTGGTGGTGTTGACGGAGGCATAGACGACCTAGAAGACTGTTAGTCAATGGCAAAAAGAAACCATACAGGACGACAAACCCAGTGGCATGCTCGAGCGTCATCCGCGTCGAATTCATTTTCCAAGGGGACGCCTTGTTCTACCACAAAGACTTGTTCTCGAACCTCCATGGCGTCTACGAAAGTCTTCGGGATGTTGGCAGGTTGCTCGGATGGTCTGCGCTTGCGCTCATAGCCATCGAGATTGCATGGGCCTTGGAAGGCGATGAATGGTGTAGCGGACATTGTAATGGTGTTGAAAGCGTTGCTCCGAAGTATTGGTTGACTCCTTGTTCGTTGCTAGGAGAGGTGTGGTATGTTGGTTTTCCAAAAGTTGATTACGAGTAGCTCAGGCCTATTTATTTGTTTGCCTGCTGCCAGTGAATTTGCAGAATATATGATAAATATAGTCTTGCTTTTCGATGTCTTAGCCAGAATATTCCAAGTTATTATGACCGCATACAGATCCCTGATTTCGTCGATCAATTGACGGGTCACAGATGGCCGACACTGGTGGTTAATTGGCTATGAATGTTAGCAATGGTAGCAATGCAATACTCCTGAGATTCAAGCAAGAGAGTCTCGGTAGCAACATTGTTCATTTGGAACATTGACGGCGGCGTGGAAAGGGGTTTTGGTTCGAGTAAATTTGGGAAGGAGAGGAAAGGAGAGGAAAGGAAAACAGCCAAGACTCATGATGTCTCGTGGGGAAGCGCATCGGAGCGGATCATCTCCAACCACCGACCTCCGGCCAATTCTAAGGTTATAGCTCGAGCAAAGTGTCCTTTTTGATAGAACAAGGATAAACTTCCATCAATCACCAATTCCCATTCTTTTGTTTGCAAACTGGCGCTTGGGACTTTTCTTGTGGACAGATCTTATGTCGGTATTCTAGGCGTCATATAACTCCCCCGCCCTCTCACTTATTCCCTCCTGCTGCTGCTTCACTCTTTCAGCAGCATTCCGAATCTACAACCACCCACCATGGGCCCTCCTTCGCCCCATACACCTGGCAGAATGTTTTCGTCGCCCCTCATAGCGATACTATGTCTCTTCTACCTCTTCAGCTCCACCGCACTGGCTGCGTCTTCAGTCCTGGGGGTCGATCTCGGCACCGAATACATCAAAGCAGCGCTTGTAAAGCCCGGGATTCCTCTCGAGATCGTGTTAACGAAGGACTCGCGGCGGAAAGAGATGTCCGCAGTGGCTTTCAAGCCCTCGAAGAATATCAAGAGCGGGGATTTCCCAGAGCGAGTTTATGGTTCTGATGCCATAGCTCTAGCTGCGAGGTTTCCAGGAGACGTATACCCAAATCTGAAGTCCCTCCTGGGACTGTTGACGGACAACTCGTTGGTAAAGGAGTATGCCTCGCGGCACCCAGCTCTGAAGTTGGAGACAGAGAAGACACGAGGTACTGCAGCTTTCCGGAGCAGCGCGTTTGCGGCAGATGAGGAGCCATGGATAGTCGAGGAAATTCTGGCTATGGAGCTTCAGAGCATACGCAAGAACGCAGAAGCGCTCGCCGGGAGAGGAAGCAGCGTCAGAGACTTGGTCATTACGGTTCCAGTATTTTACACCGCCGAAGAACGTCGAGCGGTGCAGTTGGCAGCAGAATTGGCAGGACTCAACGTGTTGGAATTGGTCAGCGATGGACTAGCCGTTGGAGTGAATTACGCTACGAGTCGAACATTCAAGAGCATCAATGAAGGCGGAAGCCCGGAAACTCACATGGTATTCGATATGGGTGCTGGATCAACGAAGGCTACAATTTTAAAGTTCCAAGGCCGGACAGTGAAGGATGTTGGAAAGTTCAACAAGACTATCCAAGAGGTTCAGGTTCTAGGCAGTGGATGGGATAGAACCCTGGGCGGAGACGCCCTCAATGCCATTATTGTGGATGACATGATCGCCAAGTTTGTTGCATCCCCCGCCGCGAAGAGCATCTCACCGACTGTCGACGCTGTCAAAGCCCATGGACGCGCCTCCGCAAAGCTCCTAAAGGAAGCTGAGCGTCTAAGACAAGTGCTCAGTGCCAACGCCAACACTCAAGCAAGCTTTGAGGGTCTTTATGAGGATGTTGATTTCCGCTACAAGATCACTCGTGCCGAGTTTGAGGAACTTGCTTCATCACATGCGGCACGTGTTGGTGTTGCGATACAAAAGGGGTTGGACATGGCTGGCCTCGAGGTCAAGGATCTTGACTCTGTAATTCTGCACGGTGGTGCTATTCGAACTCCCTTTGTCCAAAAGGAATTGGAGAAGTTTGTTGGTACCGCAGACAAGATCAGGACCAATGTCAACTCTGATGAAGCCGCCGTTTTTGGGGCTGGTTTCAGGGGTGCAGGGCTCAGCCCATCATTCCGTGTCAAGGAAATCAGGGCCTCAGAGGGTGCCGCTTTCCCGGCCGGCATCAAGTGGACCAACATCAACGAAAAGCCACAGCACCAGCGATTGTGGCAAGCCACTTCTTTCCTTGGTGCCGAAAAGCAATACAGCTTCAAGAACCAGGCTGATTTCTCCATCAACTTCTACCAGCACGTTGCTTCATCCGAAAATGTCTCCCCAGGCTCAGCGGAGAAGGAGACTTTAACTCTCACAACTCAAAACCTCACCGAGTCGGTAGCTCAGCTGAAAGACAAATTCAGCTGCACTGATGGCGATATTAATCTAAAGCTTAGCACCCGACTAAGCGCCAGTAATGGTCAGGTCGAAGTCACCAAACTTATCGTTGACTGCGAGGTCGAGGAATCGGAAGAGAAGGAGAGCATGATCGACAATGTCAAGAACATGTTCGGATTTGGAAAGAAAGACCAAGCCCCGCTATCCGAAGATGACGAGGATCTAGTTGAGACCGTTTCTTCTAGTTCTACGGAGTCTTCCACTACATCTACTTCAACATCGTCATCTGCCTCTGCCTCTTCATCCGCAAAGGATTCTAAAGATTCAAAGGACGCTAAAGATGCAAAGCCAAAGATCACCAAACGCTTCGAGATCATTCCTATTAAATACACCATTGAGAAGAAGGGTCTTCCTCTGCTTCCAGCCTCAGAAATCACTCGAATGAAGGATCGTCTTGCAGCATTCGCTGACTCTGATCGATCTCGCCGTTTGAGAGAGGAGGCTTTGAACCAGCTGGAAGGTTTCACCTACAAGGTCAGAGACCTCTTGGACAACGAAGAATTTGTCGCTGCCTCAACTCCTGCGGAGCGAGAGCTTCTCGAGACCAGATCAAAGGCTGCTAGTGATTGGATATATTCAGGTGGTGCTGACGCCAGCCGAGAGGAGCTGAAGGCCAAACTGAAAGAGATGAAGGATGTTGTTGGCCCAATCCAGATAAGAAAAGAGGAGGCCAAGACTCGACCAGAGCAGCTGAAAGCTCTCCAAGAGGCCTTAAACCAGACTAAGACGATGATTGCTGGAATCACCGAGCAAATCGCCAACGATACCAAGAACCACGAAGCATTCAGCGCCTCAAAGTCTAGCGCCGCTGCAGCTGCCACAACACCAGCACCATCTCCGCCTGTAGATGACTTCGCAGACCTCGAGGACGAGCCTTCTGAGACAGTATCTGCTCCACCGGAAGAGGAAACCATGGACCCTCCTACTTACAACACTGCTGATCTCGTCAAACCCCAATCACTCTACGACTCCATCTCCTCATGGTTAGCGGAGAAGCTCGCCGAGCAAGAAAAGCTCGACATCACCTCAGACCCCGTCATATTTACCAAAGATCTCGAAGCCAAAGCAAAAGAACTGTCAGATATCCAAGTAGAGCTCATCATGAAGAGCATGAAGCAACCTTTCAAAACCAAGAGACCAACCGCCAAACCCAAGAAGGCTTCCAAGCCCAAGAAGACCAAGTCGAAATCTGCATCTTCGAAGACTGGTACGGCGGAGAAGGCGGAGAAGATGTTGGATTTCAATGATGAGGGTCAGCCGACATTCAAGGTTGGAGAGGATGGCGAGTTGCCTACTGAGGAGGAGATTCTGGCTTTTATTGAGAAGAATAAGGCTGAGAATGCGGCCAAAGAGAAGGAGGATAAGTCGAAGAAAGATGAGCTATGAAGTGTTCAATAGATAGATTATTGCATTTAAAGCGTTTGTACAGAAACACCAGCCTCGACTACAGTGCCGCAGTCGCTTCATATATTGACCCCCTCGAGGCCCTTTCAACTTAAAGAATTTTCGAGGACCATGCAAGTGCAAATTCGATATCCGCCGTTTCCTACTACATAGTATTCATAGAGGTATCACAGGTCTTGGTCGGGAGCGTATTTCCTCCAGCAATCGTGGTTTGACAATTGTGTCCCATACGTCAACATGTTTAATCACTACTTCCCCACTAAATTCCTTCTGCCCAATTTCCTCGAAAAGTTCATATGTTTCGTCCTGAAGTTGCCAGTCCCTAATATCAAACACCAGTCTTCGGTGCTCGACATCCTGATCAAATGCCAACTCTCGATGATGATGACGATCCACACCCGGAGCTGCATAATAAACCCCCCATTCAACCTTCTGGCGATGCATTCCATTCTCAATCTCCAATTCCTCCCAGAGGTCAGTCACCAGGGAAGCAATCCTCAAGCGCGGCATTTGTGCACAGGCACGAGCGAATGCCTCGAGGAGCAGAAGAAGAAGTGCTTCCTCGGGTCTAGAACGGAATATGTAAGTCGGCATCATCCCAGACAGCTCCATATCTTCCCAGAGGTCAAACTCCGCTGCTGCAATAATGTCTTCTTCCTCGCTGTACCCATATCCTGGGAGCATCTGCGTGTCTGACGGTGCGGCCGATGTTGCAACTGCATCATCATTGTGCGCACCTCCGAAATACCAACGACCCGAAGGCGAAATCATATCAAACTTGATGCGGATGTTCTCAAGACGCTGCCAGGATGGTTCGACAATGCTCATATTCCTGAGAGCGTCCTGCGGCCACAGTAGCGATGCGTCCAATGGGGCTTCGATATTGAGCTGCTCCAGCTCTTGGTGCTCTGCTGTTAGCCTTCTCAAAGCACTGCTCAGCGGATCGCATGTAGCGCCTGCAGGAAGTATGTTGGGAGCGTGCCATGCTTGGTTCGTAGGCGATGTAGGAAGCATGCAAAGTGAGACTGCATGGAGATGTTCTGGTAGAGAAATGGATTCGATGGCTTGGACAAGGGCTTCTTGTTTGACACGACGTAATGCCGGATAACGGTATCCTGAGTCTGAGAGTTTCCAGTGGATAGATCGCAACTCTGGGAATTTATCAAATATTTTGATCGTTGTCGCTGGGGATATTCGCCGTCGGTTGGGATGTATTTTGAATTCTGCAATACAAGGTACTCTAGGGAAATCTGCAACTTGCAATGCGTCGAGGAATGAGTATTGATAGCGTTGCTCTCCTAGATCCACCGTCCGGGTTCCTTCCACATCGCCAGTAGTTGGAGCGAGGAAGCGTACGGGATCATCGAACTGGGGTGAGGCTGGAACTTCGCGGCCATGAGAGCGATCTGCACGATCCGTTCGGGAATATATGCCCACAATGTTGAAATTGATTGCGTTCCCACTTTCTGTCCTGTTTAGAGAGTAGCTTTTGCTCTGAGCAACATCATCGCGCCAAGAGCTCAAAATCGCGAACAAGCCTCGCAGAGCAGAAGTGAACGCCTCATCATTTTGTGCCCGGTCAGCTTCTCGTTCAAACCGCTGACAATCCACATGACTATAGGACGGCAAGATTATCGAGTAGTTGATCTCCCTAATGTACCGACGCCTTTCGACCGTAACGATACTCATCAGGCGGTTCAGGTCGGACCGAGGACTTTTGAGGTTGATTCTGCGGAAAGTTTGCCTTTCAATCGCCCGCTGCCACTTTCGTGAAACAGTTGCTAGAGAAGCCCGGTCTATCTGGACTATATTGCCCAGTAATGTTGCATTGTTTCCTTTTTCTTTTGTGTCCTTTTTCTTTTGTGTCCTTTTTCTTTTGTGTCTCGAAAGCTTTCGCCGATGTTGTCATAGATCTCTTGCGGGAGTCGATCCATCTTAAGTTATCAGGCTAGCTACCTGTGAGGGTTCAATAATATTCTAAGAGAACCATTGAGACAGAGTGACGTGCTCATATTCCCAATCTCTGCTATCAGATTTTAAATGATCTTTGGTGCGAGCCAGCTTGTTGGGTTGGTTGTTGGATGTCGTCCGAATCTTTCAGCCCCGAGTGGCGGTCATGTGCTACCGGGGGGCTTTTGCCCGATCAAGAGCCTATGTACAAGTCAGACGCCAGTAGTTCTGGTTATCTTCACATTCTCAATGTTCTTCGGCGTATCCTTTGGGCCCTAAATTCGTCTGTTAAATTCTAGCCGGGTGGCACTGTCGAATACGCCGGAGGAATCGAAGCGCCTACTATCTCATGCATGATTGATTACTTTGCTCGAACTTATGACTGATTAGCGACTCTATTTAGCTTCCATACCCAGCGAATTAGTATACCCGAAATTTGCATCTACCATATGGGCGATAGTTCATTGTGCATGCTCATCTCCTAGTCTCTTGTCTGTTTAGCACACACGTGATGCTGTATCCAACATTTAGCGGCAGGTACCTCTGTACTACCTCCAAAAATTTTTATCATTGTCTTCAAAAGGTGCTCAAAAGGACAGAGACCTGCAGCGACTTTAATCGTCACAGGTTCTCGTCTCCCCAACCTTTCGTAGAAGCTGCTTCTGTTACACCGGTTCGGGCTGAGCGACGGAACCCCGCACTTGCCACTTCTTCAAAACTGACACGACATTCAACGGCGTTGATTAATTGGTCCACATGTACATTACACAACAGGCCTAAGAATATGCGATACCCTATCATGTGAGGAACTAATGCCAGAATTCTTCACCGCAAAATGAGTATTGAACCTCGGACTCACCGCTGTCTCTCAGCGAAACTCCAGCTTCTTACTTTCGCCAACAACTTTCCTCAAACTCCGATGTTACTCCATTCAAAGTGATGTTCTCGGTCTTACTTCTTCTCATAACGCAAGCCGTCGCAATTGCAATACACTCACCAATCCCAACAACCTCACTCCTAAACGGCATCTTCCACCTAACAACCTGTACGGCCTCCAACCACTCCGCAATCCTCTACTACATCTCTCCTCCTACCTCCTACCCCTCCCACACCACCCCATACTCCACCTGCACCTTTAACACCACAATTACCTGGCCGGGCTCATCTCTCGCTGTAAAGATGATGCAAAGGGAGTTCGGAGTGCGTATTGAGGCTGGGAGTGGAGGGGCGAAGAAAGGGGAGAAAGTTGGGAGGGCGACGTTGGAGGATTTGGATTGTTTTCCGGGGTATTATATTTGGGATTGTTTTAGGGGGAATGGGACAGTTGTTAATGGGGGATGGCATGGCTCGTTGGGGGGGTGTCGGGGGGAGTATTATTGTACTTGGGTAAGTTTTATATGTTCTGAGCTGGGAAGTCACTGACGAGGGTAGGCGTTCTCTGCTGTCTGTTGAGGACGCTTCTTAAGCGATGAGGAGGCGCGAGAACGGCTGGGGCTTGGGCCGGGAGTCTTTGACCGTGCTTTGGAAGTGCTCGCACAGGCTGAAGATTGTTTTGTGGAATTTATTGGAGGATTGCTGGTTTGAATTTGTCGGACAGCCATAGCACGGTCATGGTACCTTCGAACGGACGATGGATCTACAATAGTAACTTCATTGTCATTTTGCTCTCGAGCCAAAGCCCGCGGTATAGAGTAATTTAAGACAGAATAAATGTTTGCAGATTCAAATGATCTATTAGCTGCTCTCGTGAGTGATGTATATAGTCTGCTTCTTTCCACATCATATTGTCTCATCTTAGTTCTCGATCCTTCTTCTCCTGAATCATAAATCTATCCGTATCTATGGTGTCTTCAAAAAGCCTTTTGGCGGGAATAGGATATGTTCCTCCATCGATGAGGTTGTAATAGGGGGGGCTGAGGCGTGACCGCCAGGGTTTTTACGCGATTTCCAACATCCCTTTCTACCCGCCGCATGGCGTAGCCTCGTTCGATCCACGTGGATGAAGATTCTGATGATGCAAATCTCAAATACGACCAAGAAAGCTCAAGAATGATTTCGCACTGCAGCTCCAAAAGTGCTCACCAGGTAGATATCGCTACTCAACTATAAGGTTATTGGAGCCGTAGGAATTATTGAACCTTTTGTTAGCTTTGGATCATCAGTGCGAAGTATGAAATGTAATATTTGAGACTATAAAACATATAACGAAGCGAATATCTGAACACTGCTCCTTACATGCCAGAAAGAAGTCATGAGTCTAGACCCCTTCCCCCATTGCTGCCTATCGCGACATCGATTTAAGAATTATCGTAGAGGCAGAGGTCCAGGAGGGCCAAGATTGAACTGAAAATTCCCAAATCCAGCTCAATCCTTGAGTTCTTTTGGGCTGAAAATGGACCGTCATGACCTCAACCGAGAGAACTTAAGTCATTTTACACAAGCCAAATTTAGAATGGTTTCGACCACTCACATGCATCAAGTACTTTTTCAAAAGCCATCACCGTCAAGTCTTACCGGATACGATCCTCGATCCTCCCTTCCTGAAGCCTAGAGCTGTTCGTATGTCTCATTCCTTCCCAGGCGGAGCTTCAGCCAGGGTTAAAAAGAACGTCAAAGTGTTTCAAACAATTTCACGAGCAGGTTAGTCATACAGAGCTCTATGCCTGTTCGTGCCTTCATTGAGACGGCCAATTGGATCTTTTTGCAATGCTCGCCAAGACTGGGGGCATAAGCCTGCGGCTCGAAGCCTCCCACATCCCACAAGACCACCAGGATGGTGGCGATGCTTGGTTTCAGGGGTTAAGCGAGCCTCTGCGACGTCGCGTGCTCTAATAAGTATTGTGGTACGAAATACTACTAGGGTATTTTGTTTTGAGTTGTAGAACATAGTCTTAACATTGTCGCGACGGCGTTTCCACATGACTATAAATCGATGACGCTTGCGTATAGCCGGATCCTTCTGGAAAGGTTCCACGCCACTGAGGTCTATTTCCTGAATAGTAACACTTAATATTGCATCGCGTACCAAGTGAAGGATTCACTGATGTACATGTCAAACACGATCAAGATCTTGCGTGATTTCCTCCGCATTGCCCAGGTAGGATTTGTTATAGGAAAGATTAGTATAGAGAGCTTACCAGGATGGTCAAACGTAGAGTTGTGCTTGGAATTTGGTCAGCTATGGGGTTAGAAAAAGTATATAAGTCGGAATAGAGTACACCTTTTCCTCAGCATCATCATCATCAATCAGCAATCTTCAATCTTCAATACTATCTTGCCTGCCTCCACACTACATTCAGTTATACTTTACATCACATCAATCAAGTTCCCACATCCAAACTTCACTATGAAATCTTTCGGCATTCTTTCGGTCGTGGCTATTATTGGTTTTGCAGTAAGTTCACTTTCCAGCTTGACATCGTTATTGCTTAAGTCTCTAGGCCGCAATGCCAGTGGACACAGCTCCTCCCGGAGACGCCCCGCTCCCTACGTCTGTAGCCGCTCCGCTTCCAACATCTGTCGCTGCTCCACTCCCGGTATCTAAGGTTGCCCGTCAGTTTTCCATCACCGTCGCCCCTCCCCCGGAGTTTTCAGTTACCCAGGCGCTCGCAAGAACCGTAGCCGCCCCAAAACCAACTTCAGCTGCCGAAGCGCCTAGCCCAAAGCCAACTTCAGCTGTCGAGGCCCCTAGCCCAAAACCAACAGTCTAGGGGCTTTCCCCGTGGCTACCCTTGATCGATCATTGTCAGTTGCCTAGGCATCGGCATCATCAGTTGTTGGAGTTTTGGAGTTTTGTCTTAGTCTTCAGTTGGCCATGAGATGTAAAAGGGAAGGACGAATTGCAGTAACTGGGTATCTTAGTTTTGTATGCAAAAGTTTCAAAAATATGTTAGAGCCGTGTCAGTTGCAGGCTATCGAAGAAAACTTTGTCTTTCCTCCAAACCTCTTTCCTGTGATATTCGAAGATCGTTGTGCAATCATCGAAGCTCCCCTTGATCACTGAGTAGAGTCGGCACAATTGACCCGTACTATTGCATCTTGTAATTCTGGAAAATCCTCGAGACGCTGTACACATCTCTCTGGCCGTTCTTTGGGTGTTATGCGCTCATATTTGTCTCGATAGATATTAAGTGACATGGAATCGAAGGGGCCGACACGGAGTGTATACTTTTCTGCGCTGAGGGGAAATGGCGGCTGCAGATCCCGGACGCCCACAAGAAGCTGTTCCACGTAATTTATGAAAGTCTGCATCTGGGGCTCGGAAATTTCAAAAATTCTGAAGCTCCCAACAGGATGCAGAAAAGCACGCTTGCACTGCTAATTCTTCAGCATAGAGAATAGGAAGAAAGCGGCTGAAGAGGACCATAACAAAGTGTGCTGGATGTTTACGAGTTACTTACATCCGTGCCAGTCTCACCCCTATCAAATAACACTACGCCACCGAACAGGTGATACTCGGCCCAGTACCCCACAACATTCGCCACACATTTGGGATATTGCTCTAGATCATGGTAATCTTCATGCATAAAATCTGTCGGCCGTCCTTCAAGCGCTGCAAGGCGTTGCTCATGAATTTGCCCTTGTCTTCGGAGGCCTGGCTGAGTATTAAGGTAGACAGTCCCGGCGATATTATGGCAAGCGACAGCTAGCATCTCTAACAGGCGCATGTAGAATTCTCGTGACGATGGCAGAGAATTTTGATAAGCTTGCGCTAGCTGTTTGATTGTCAACATTGGCTGCTCTATTTAGAGATATCAACACTGACCTTAGCATCAACCGAGGTGGTGTATGTATCAAAGTATCCTCGTACTCTTCGGGCTGCTTCCATTGCCTCTGTGGACGAGACAATGTTATCACGAATCTCAATGCTATATGTTAGAAAGAACCCAACATCGTCTCGAGTGGGTAAGCCGTCGATGATCTGCGCGAACGTACGCTCCGCATTTGACGTGGAATAGATGTTCCTCAGGGTGCGACTGAAAGCAAGGCCGTGGTCTCCTAGAAAGTTTTTGGCAGAAACATTCTCTGTTTGCTGGTCCATTGACATATTAGCATAGGAATTAAAAGAATAATTGGGGGATTATTCGAAGACCTCAGACCATTTCGGTGGCTAAAAATGTCCACTGAGAGAGTGAGGGTGTTGGTATTGTGGGGTCAGCGCCTAGTGAAACAGTCGAACCGCTGTAATCCAATGAGTTCTCACCAGCGCTAGTGATTTTCTAATCTATTATCGGTGGAAAAGTGTTTACAAATTTTGCACTCTACCCTTGAGGTCCATGACTGTATTGAAAAATCCGAAGGCCCGACGATGAGTTGCCAAAATATGTGAGGGGTGTTCCGGTCCTGAAAATTCAGGGGCTTGGGCGCACCAGGCGCCTAGGAGCTCGTGCTCCCAGGGCATTGGCTCGCTAGAAGCCCCTGAATTTGCAGTGAGTAGCTCGCTAAACAACTAGACCCCCCCTCACGTAAGCGACGTTCGATGTATAACTTCTGTTCCTGTTGCCATGAAGTTTTACTAGAGAAAACAAAAACAAAAAAAAAATAGCATCGCCCGCCTCATGTGAATAGTAATGTAATCTTTCGCATATTAGACTTTCGATGAAGAAGAAATTGGAGCGGTTGTGATTCCCTGGTGGAGCATCAGCTTGCCAAACTTGCCCCACCAAAACGTTGCGGGGTTTCTCACACCAATAAGTTGATTTTACACAAGCTGTTGGAAGCAAATATTCGCTGCACAGCGTACTTTCCATACTAGGATACATATATACAGGCTTAGCCCGCTGCAATCACGAAGAACCGAACCGTCAAATTCCAACCCTGCGCAATTTCCGTTTCTTGATCAGAGCAGGTTCTGGAGGATGCAACATACATATCCAATCCAAACAGCAATTATTCGAACATGATGTCGCACCTCGCTGTATCGAAGCAATCCGCACCTCTATTATTCAATTGTCCCATTGAAATTCGTCGTGCTATTTACGCCCAGATCATCGATACCTCCGGCATTCATATTGTGCGCACCGAGCAAGGAAACCTACGGCTTTGCGCGTGTGTTGGGCCAGATCTTTATGCCGGGCACACTGGCTCTGAGCGTCGTACGACCGACGATCGCTCAGATGATCCTGCGTGGGCACGGCGCCTGATATCTTCCTGGGGCCCGCACTGGGAGTGTGAGGAGCTTTTATTGAGGGCGGATGAGGATGGTGAAAACGAAGAGATCCATACACAAGCAAAGCGTCAGAACAATGGAGCAATTTTGAGAGTTTGCAGAACAATGTTAGTATCCTTTCCCAGGTTCCATACTCCATGAATTTTTTTTAATCCCGTATTTTGCTGGCAGGCACTTTGAGGTTTTGGAGCTGATGCTAGAACTGGTCCGTTTCAACATTACCGACCTGCGAACGCTCGATACGTTACTTGAGATACAGAACAATTTTGCTTCCAGACCATTCCCTTCTATACCATTAAGTTTCAAAAGTTTGCTCTTCCCACATATCAAGAAACTCGACATCACTTTGAGACTTCCCTTGCTATTTTTCGAGGCTGTGGACGGCTCAGGTCCAGGCGAGGAAGGATCTGTTACCCCGGTCTTTGAAGATGAGCTGAACTTATGGATAAGTCTACCTCAACGCTTTCTCAAATTCAAAGGACTTCAAAGTCTTCGTATTTGGTTAGACCATACGGATAAAGTATACTGGTCTGTGGTCAACGAGCGTGCCATCCTGTCTCAGTATTGAGTGACCTTCCACTCAACGATGATGAATGTGGCAATCAGCGAACCGCCGCAAACAATGAAGCTGAGACCTGAAGGACAAGCAGAACGATTGGCTCAACACTCCGAAAGTCTGCTGGTCTGCTCTGCAATTTAGAGACCGTGAAGCCATCGACAAGGTCGTACTCGAAGACTTTCCCGTTCCCGTAACACAATACCAAGAGTCTTTCTCCAAGATAGCTTATTGCACCGAACGCCATAAGAAAGCTATATAACACATTCTCTTAGAACGAAGCTCCCTATTCTGATAAAGCTATTCTATACTTCCGTTATCAATAAAATATAATGTTACGAATATACCCGGAGGGGTAGGGGAAAAGTGGGATATGCACGCCTTAGCCCTGAGGCTCGGCAGCTATGGTTGCAAGAGAAGCTAAGATTCTATAGGACTATATGACAAGGGGTTACGTGATGGATCCAATTGAGTATGGAGGTTCTATATAAGAGCAGGGTCTTCACCTGTTAGATAGGAGCTTCGTGCTCAACTCAAATAGTATTCCAATATATTATTATTCTTATACTTGTAACAGCTACGCCCAGTAAGATCTCCTACCCAGAACTACAGAACCAAATCCACAGCGAACACGTACTCTAGGGAGCACGTGAGCAATCGTTACAAGGGGGTTATATTCTATTATATTTTGTAATCCTATTATTATCTAGAATATCAATATTTTTCAAGTTTTCTATCGATTATACTCGAAAATTCTTCGAAATATATCAGAAACTACAATACACCAATTGCGGAGGGCAGAGAAGAGTGTACTGGTACTGGTACTAGACCGACTAGGCTCCCCACGAAGATTCGCTGAATTGGATACACTTGCGACTACCATATATGCCGTGACAGGCTCTAATAAGTCTTCCCCTTTTCGCCCTTGCCCAACCACGACGCTTATCTCAGAGATGTGCCAGCCGGGAGAGTTTTCGCGAATCCACCACCTCATGGAAAAATTGCCTGGCTGGGCCAAGGATGATTTCCGACAGCCCGGTCTTCACAATGCAGTTAATGCTGGTCAAGTAGAAATTGCTCGATACTTTCTAGGGCAAGGCGCTAAGTTGGATGGAAATTCAGTCCTCAGGGTTGCGCAGAGCGAAAGCAACTCATCGAAATCTTTGAATTATTTGTGGAATATGGATGGAATATAAATACACCTGGGCATAGTGGTTATACAGTACTGAGGTATGTAGTAGTTAAGATCTATATCCGGAATTAATGGCTAATTGTTTGCTTATACTTCTAGGTGGGTTGTGAAAGTTGAGTTGCTCATAAGACAGCTGCTTAACACGCAAAAATTATTCTGTGGGATTTATTCCACCCGAGGTTCTGTTCTGCCGGGTAAACAAGCTAATATTGATGCCTACTGCTGTAAGGACATATATAACCATCATATGGAGGGAGAGCAATAGGGTAAATATTGTCTAAAGAACTAAATGCCTAGCTACAGAAAAAGCCTTATATACACGTGGTCACGTGTCTGAAAACCACGTGCCACGCCCCCTATTCCACCACTACACTGCATCAGGCACCTATATGCCTGGAATCAAACTTGTTTGGTGAGAAGGGTCTTTTGAGGTTGGGGCTGGAGGGTCTGAGGGCAATCGGCTAAATGTTTATAGCGATAAAAAACGTGACTTAGTGCCAGCCGGCCCCCCCTCGCGAGCCGCGGACGGCGAGCGGGGGTGGCGGTTTCTGATTGGTTCCAGGATAGATAGGCCTTCCAGGCCTCCTAAGTATATTATTTTACAACCAATATTTTGATTATATTATTATTTATATTATAATAATTACATAGTTTATTAATTAATTACTTAATTAAAAATATTTTATAAATCCTAATTAGGATATGAAAAAAAACGGGGCCCAGGGGGCCTCCCCTGAATTTTTACTGAATTTTTTTTATTTATGTTTTAATTATATTTCTGTCATAAGAGGCACTTCATAGGCGTAGTAGCTTAGAATATTAGCGGTGAAGTGAACAGCGCCACAGTCCTATAGCTCGCCTACTCTATTCGGTCATACGAGACTAGATCCCTGCTTGGAGCGCCACATAGTGAGAGTTTGCTTATTCCAATGCAACATAAAACTCTCGGCATTCTCGGAAGAGAAGAGGGTTAGGGTTTGGAAGAGTATCTAGCCGGACTTAACATTGTATTTGCAGAAAATCTGCAACCCTTTGTATTGAAGATTCATAAGAAGCCGCCAGAGATGACTTACGCTGCCAATTCTGATCGTAGGGCTTTCCGAGAAAAACAAAATTAACTCTTGTATAGGCAAAATCAAGTGCGCCAATACGGTGAGCTCATCACTTTTTACGGGAGGATTCAATCACATGAAGTGAAGGTACGGGTCGTAAGTACTGAAACGCTACCCCATTCGGGACCTCCTAACCAGCAAGCCTGCTCAGAGAACGCCACTACAGAACTCGTTTACCGATTGCCGAGATATCATAGGGCGAAAGCGGGAAGGCCAAGAAATCCAGCCTGACTTTTTGATGGCCCCGTTTTCCGTGTCCCCCGCGGCTTGGACCCTGCAGTTGGATACCTGCCGCCTCACGACCTTATTTGTGGTAAATGATGGCCGATCTTAGACTTGATACTCTGGAAAGGGAGTAGCAGTCAATACTTCGCCGCAGGTCCCTGGGACATTTTTAGGGGCGCTTCATCGAGCTTAAATCGGATTATCGGACTGTGCCGCAGTTCTTTATCAATGAATATAGGAACCCGAAACTCATAGTGCTGAAATTTGAATTGTCAATAAAAAATAATTGTGTTACGTACCTCCGCTGTAAAATGGCTTTATGTGTCCTAATTAGACAATCATTGCGGTAAGATCTTACTGTTCTCACCCAGAGGTTCGGGGGCCTGGTCACCAGCTACCAATCAGCACGCACATGATGACCCTGAAGTCAAAATTACCTCACAGCATGTCAGCAACAATCAACCCCTCGAACCCCTCAACTGCAGGTCCCACCCATTATCCATGCTGCCATGCAATCCAGGGATCAGCTCATGTCCCGTGGAAATCTGCAACGACCGTAAGATTAAACGAGCCACGTGTAGAGTGATGCTGGAACTGATAGACTTCGGGACGAGAGCTTGTTTAAGGATAGACTCCCACTCTCCACCAAGGGTCCACGAGAATTTCGGCGTATGGTTAAGCGAGTTCCTTTACCTATTCCTGCTCGGATGTAACATACTCTGGTGAGAATATGTGGAGCAATGTTAGCCATGCTACAAACCAACAAATTCACTATTGACAATCAGCTTTCAGTAGTTCCTTCCTTGTGCTTGGCTTGGGAAATGCGTACATATTAGAACTTACGCCAAGAAGACTAGTATCTACAGGCAGCAGTAACCGTTGCCCAGCTTTTGTCTTGGTGTATATAATCCGGGCCTCACCTCTTCTCTCTTTTGGAAACTTTGTCACTTGGCATTCAACAGTTTCACTTCTACCAAATAGTCCATATCTGCTCGCCCGTCATGTTGTCACTTTATCTCTTGATCACCTTTCTCTTCCAGCTTCAGAGTTCAAACGGCCAGTCTGTGGACGAAAACGGTATCTCCCTCTACGACAAGCTGGAACAAATGGAGAGAAACTTGCTTCAATTTCAGGGCCTCGAGACTTCAGTTAACCCCTGCAAGTTTTTTCAAACTGGTAATCCCAACAGTGGACAACAAACATCTGCAGAATGGATCAGAATTGTGTTTCATGATGCTATCACCCATGATAAAGCATCGGGTACTGGGTCAGCATACCTCTTTTTTGACTTGATCATCTCGCTAACGAGCATAGCGGTCTTGACGCATCCATAGGGTTCGAGAAGGATAGGCCTGAGAACATCGGCAATCATTTTGTAGATGATACACTTTCTATCGTAAGTCGGCTTCTCCAAGATGGACTTATATATATGAGTTAACAAATGTAGTTTGCCAATGTGAGGCCTCGCACTTAATAGCCAGGTTCGCGACTGATGCCAAATAGTTCTTCAGCGTCTACACATCCATGTCAGATATAATCGGGCTGGTATGTCACTGCAGACTGAGTACTAGCAATTTTTGTTGACACCCGAATCAGGGACTTGCTGATTCTCTGACCTCTTGCAATCCTGACTCGCGACTCATTAAACTCCGCGTTGGGCGAAAGGACGCCACAGCTCCAGGGCCGTCCGGAGTCCCAAAGCCCGAAGATAGTCTAGAATCTGCAACTGCCGCTTTTACCAAAGCAGGATTTAGTCCAACGGAAATGATCCAAGCTGTGTAAGTTTCATCCGCCCCAAAAGATAAGTTCTCTTACTGAGCAAAACTTCCAGAGCTTGTGGACATTCAGTAGGCGCTGTTCATGGGGCGAACTTTCCGCTAATCGCCGATCCGGCTCTAAATAGCTCTACCAAGTAGGTTACTCCAACTTTTAGACGAATCAAACTGATGAAACAGCCTCGATGTCGCTGATACGTTTGATACCACGACTGATGTCTTCGACAATGGAAATGTGATCGAGTACCTTAATGGAACTGGGAAGAGGGGAGGCCCTTTAGTGGTTGGACACAACGAAACTACACGATCTGATTTGCGAATTTTCTCTTCGGATAATAATGTCACCATCAACGCTATGAAATCAGCGCAAGCGTTCGAGGACACCTGCTATACGATCTTTGAGAAGTTACTCAATACGGTACCTAGCAATGTTAATCTTTCGGACCCGATCATCCCAAGACCTTGGACAATGCTCGAGAGCTCGCTCGATTTATCTCCAACAGGGGCCGTGAGTTTTGCCGGGAAGTTCACTTCATGGAGCAAAACGAGCGCTCCCCCTGCCACGGCCTCGTATTCCTACAGCACGGTTGGAGGTGGAAACACGGGCCCCCAGACCAGTGCTCAAGGAGGTCGGCAAAGAATCTAAGCTTCCTAGGAAAAAGCTAACATGAAGACAGTTCCATTCCAAAAGCGCGGGTTTGGGACGATTTCCAATTACGCTTTCAACGATACTTTGAGAAGTCCCAATGTCATTGGAATCAATGTTCAGAATTCGTACACAATGTCCATTAATCAGAATTTGTTCATTCTGATTCCTCAGACTTTCAGAGCGGATGGTGGCTCTCCAAGTGGGGGTCCGCAATGGATCGTTCGTGCGGCGGTAAATTATTACTCCAATTACTTCGCATTCAAAGTCTAATGATATGCAGGTTCTCAGCTCTCTGGCTCCCACCACTCTAACAGCCACCCTCTATCACCCCGCAAGGCAAGAAGGTACCATTTCACCCAAGATTGCCAAGGCCACTGGCTCTTTGAAGCCATTTAAGACTATTGGGACGTACAAGATTTTCCAGGGAACCGTGAATATTGATCCCGGTGTGATTGGTAATGGGCTTTCGTATATGGATGTTCGGCTGGGAAGTGCTGCCACCCAGATCAGCGCGAAGGTACATACCACTAAATTTGGGAATTGCGGTAATGCGGTGGTTACTACTTGTTAGGGATTTCGAGATGGGCCTGGATGGTAAGGGAATGAGTAGAAGAAAGTCAGGTCAGCAAGGAAAATATACATGGTTGGGAATAATCTTTGCGATTCCTCACATAAATTTTAGCCACGAACGAAGAATGCGACAACTTCATTAGAACAATGCAAAGGTCTACCAAAATTCCTAAGTCTTCTGTCATCGATTAATCCCATCACGCTGCCGCCCTTATAATGTGGAATAGGGCAAGTCTTTGGTGATCGTTTCATACATGTCCTTAATGAAGCTTAGTATCTTTTTTAAGAGATACCGCAACAAAGCTCGTGTACAAATATAAGCCAAAAGTGGGAATGATTCCTGATGTGGTAATTAGCTACGGATAACCATTCCGTACCAAAATTGCTAGTCGGGTTTTACGTGAGGCTTTCTCTTTTGGGACCTACTATTCAACATCAGCATTCTCTCATTCTCTTTCTGCACCGCAAAAAGGAATTGAAGTAATCGGGGTGGTGCGTGTATCGAGACGACGATGCTGTTCATTCCGCTGGACTATCCACTTCCGAATTTTAGAGATGTAATCCAGCAAGCAGAGAACATGAACGTGGGTTGGAGATGGCGGTTTACGTGAAATAGAACCGGATTTAAAATCGCCCACTAGAAATTAACGTCCGTGTTTGAGAAATCAAGGCCCTTGGCGGAACTAATTACACTATTTCACGTACCTGTCGGTGTCATCACCATCAAGCTTCAGCGTGGGTAGTGATTACCGGGAATTAACTCGTATCCACGAGAATCAATCGTCGATGACCCAACTGCTAACTGGTCGATATCCCGTATCGGCAGAATACTTTGATATCAAAATCGATTGACGTCGGGCAAGCAAAAGTTGCAAATATCAAGCTCTCATGCTCTGTGGGTAGAAGGAAAAGACACCATCCAAGGCAACTTACTTCGGAAAACTCCCGCGGCAAGTCAAGAAATTGCTTAGGGCCGAACGGTGACGTCAGTCTAAAAGCTCCAAGTTAAATTTGGTTTGAACCTGGAGTCTAAGAGGGGCCGACACGCTAGTTTCGGAGGATTCCGAATTTTAGCACAAATTATTAGAAATTTCGAGTTTGATGTACTTTTATGGTTGGCGTGCCCAGCCAAATCTCGCGACATAACTTCATTAATATCAGGACACCACCAGGTACTGTAAATGGGTAATTTCTGGCACTACAGTGCCCTAAACTTAGCTTGACACAATTCCGATATGCCTTTTGTACGATATGTTGAAATGAGACTACGTGAATACGAAATGGAAATGGATACGAACGACGAAAGAGTAGCCTGGGTCAAGAGACGTATATAAGTAGTAAGTATCCTCAAACACAGTAGAATGCTCCTCCTAAACGCTCTTTGTCCCTCAGTCTTCCCAGCGCCAAATCAACGGACCAGTACCGTTATTTCCAGACAACATTCCTTTACAATAATTGCACATAGCAAGTATTCAACATGCGTTCCTTAATCGTCCTCTCCACTCTGGCTACTGTCGTTGTTGGTCATGACGCACCTAAAAACACCACAACCCCTGAGAGCTCGGGCTAGGGCTCCTCAAGCTCCGCTCCCATTGCCACGATCATTACTCCGCCATCTTTCCAAACCCCATCAGTAACCGGCACAACCACTAGTGCTTCGACTGACAGTTGCCGAGCTGTACAACTTGCCTGCATCTCAAAGGGCGTTGCGAACAATGACCTCAAGGAGAGTGAGTGCGGAGCGTCCAGCTTTGCTTGCGAAGCATCAAAGACAAGTTCGGCTACTGCCACACCTTCATCTTCCTCAATTGATAGCTGCCGAGTCGTTCAACTTGCCTGCATTTCGAAAGGTATTGCCAACAACGATCTCAACGAGAGTGAGTGCGGTGCTTCTAGCTTTGCATGCGAAGCATCCAAGACCAGGTCCACCGCCGCCACTACTGCTCCTGTCTGGACCACTACGGTGGTAGACGTGTACACCACGGTCTGCCCAGCTGCCACGACTATTGTCACTGGAGGAAAGACCTATACAGCTACCGCCTCGCAGACCATCACGTTCGACTGCCCGTGTACTATTAGTACTTCTCTTACTCCTTCTGCCAGCAACGTCATGGCAACCGTTGCTCCCACCAGCTTTGTCACTTCCGAGACGATTGTGATGCCAGGAAACGGCGTCTCACCTTCCACTGCCAGTGTTGCTCTTTCAAGCCCAAGTCCTAGCGTTGCCCAGTTCCAGGGTGCTGCTAACCAGGCTGCCCCGGCTATTGGCTTTGTCGGCATGCTCTTGGGTGCACTTGCAATTCTCTGAAAACTTGGAGGAGAAAACACAAAACGGTCGTGCTCCAATTTGTGAAATACCAGACTAGCCTATCGCATAGTAGATTTAAATATATGATTGTAATTACCTTGTCGAAAGTTGTAATTTAGTTCAACCAATAGTAATATAATCTTCAATTGCATTCCATTGCTCGCTGACACTTTCAATCGTCCACCACCCAATGATATCTCTAGAATACTCTCTTGTTCTTATCCGATTTGAACTCAAAGACGAGGCAGCCAACCTGAATATTACCGCCAACGCCCTTATTGTTGCAGTTTTTGAAATTGCCAATCAGCGTGTCCTGGCAAGTAGTATACCCGGCATCTTTGACCATGAGAGGATTCGCAGCAAACACCTCAGTAGGTCCATTGTCGTCGAGCGTACACCCATCCAGCCACCATACGTTGTATTGGTATGGAGTGCCGTTCGTCTCAGAATACCATTGAATGAACGTTTCTTTTTTGTCTTTCTTGATCTTCTGCGCATCTAAGGCCGAACCGGTACATGCGAAGCCCGAATAATAGCATCCTTGGACACATCGCTGCCATACGTAACATCATTGAGCTGATAGCAAAATTGATTGAATGTCTTTAATGCTGTCGTCGGCTTGTGCACTTTGAAATCGAATGTTCCACAGCCTACATCGAACTTTCCTTGTTCGTAAATATAAACTCCGTCTGTGAAGAAGAAATTAGTTGGTCAGCCTCGACACATATTTTGATAAAAGAACTCCGACTAATTGGTCATTGTTATTTCATAGCAATAGAAGAAAAGAAGGTAATTACTTACCGCCGTTGGAGGCGCAAGAGCTAGCAATCTGGGCGTATGCGCCATTGCAGTCAGTCTGACACTTCCCACCTCCTTGAGATGGAGTAAAGCCAAGGTCAAATTTCCAATTGCTATAACTGGCAGGCTTGGGAGGTAGAGTGCGTTTTCTAAGCTTTTGGGTTTTGCCTGTTGAATCTACTGTGATCTTAGAAGGCTGATCGGCATGCCATCCCTGACAGAAAGAGGTGTAAACTTTGCTCTGTTCAGAGCTGAAGACACTCGCTGGGACTTCCGTTAAAACAATAGGGGATTCTGGATGATTTGTAATGGCATTAACCTTGAGTTCGGATGGGATAAACGCGAAAGACTACCAAGCTGCGGTGGATAAGTGGGCGACTCTTGGATCCATAGGTCCCCCTCCAGATCAAGCTGCGTATTCCGTTGAGCAGAAGAAGAGGCCTAATACTATGGACCTCTGTAAGTGGTATATCAAATTGAAGACAAAAGAAGGATTCCCCAAGGTTGATCAGAGCACCATTGAAAAAATCCAACAGCCGGAGTTTATTGCTGGGCTCAAAGGGGATGATAAACCGGTCGACACATTGTTGCAAACTCTGGGTGCAACATTTCTGCATGAGGTGAAAATGGCCCACCCCATCTTTTCTTGTCTCTTGAGCTTCACTGACTGAACTTGTGAATTGAATACTGACCTTGACTCATAGTTGAGCCATACCAACCTCGGAGGCAAGACAAATAGATACTCCAGGGTCCATAGGTTGCTATGGCTGGAAGTGTATCGGAGCCCTGCACGACGCAAATAATGCAGACTCCATTAATCTAATGGGTGTTTCTCTGAGTATTTGGAAAATGGGGTATTATGTTGATAACGATGGAGCTGTCAAGAAACTGTAGATCTTGGGCTAGTCAGACTACAGAGCATAGAGGAATAAGTTTGGATAGGGTTAGATAAGCCAATTTAGATATGTCCCAGACCGTTGTTTATCTAGGCTGACCCGTGAATTCCGGACATCCACAAATTGCCCCTCTAGCACCATTTCCTGAACACTACCTATACAGCCTCTCATCATCACTCGATGTATTGCAAAGATAGAACATGTACCACGTCTGCGCCTGCGCGCCACATAGGGAGTTCCCATTTCTCCATATCCGCTACGGACATGCCTTGAGAAACAGGATGACCAAGACAGTGCGGAAAATCTTGCACATAAATTGTGCGGTAATGATTCCCGGGACCCAGCCGGCCCTGATATCGCTGTCGCAGTATACGGTGTATTTTGAGCTGTGGCAGAGATATAGAACTATCATTAGTATCATTTTTCACGATGTAGTGGCGTCGTGGGTCCTCCAGTTGAGGGTGGAGCTTGGGTAGGTCAAAAGATAAGTCCAAGTCGGGTTCCTCGGCTATTGCTTCGAACCCCAATGGCGATGCGGGTATTGAACAACCGCACAAGCATTTCTGCCCTTGGAGTGTGTTGCTTCTATAGCATGAGCCTCCTTCTCTGTCTGCAAGGAGTTCTGGGGGCCTCACCACTGATGTCTGGGGTATAGCTCCTACCGCTCACACTCCCCCTCTCAATCACCTACTTTGTTGCCAGCTTGGCGGTCCGCTGTACCGGGAAATGCCTGGCCGCCATGCGAACGGCTACCTGCGTGATGCTCCTTGGCTTTGGGCTCTTCGTAAACTTGCCAGAAGACTATCAATGGGCGAAGATAATCACATATTAATCGCGGTAGGTATTAGGACCGGTCCAAATTTCCAGTGCCCGCTCTTGGCTGTCCAGGCTTCTTCGCTGCAGACAGATCATGCTGCTACCGCTTCAACTTTCAACTTCTTCAGCAACTTATCGGCTTCAATCACTATTGAGGTGAGTACGGTGATTTCCAGGATGCCATGCACGCCTAGTAGTAGCAGCCACCGCTTATTACAGAGGTGGGACCCACTGTCGCGGAGCTCCTGACAGGTCGTAACCAGTCACTGCGCGGTGGCTATTCACGATTAGGGAATTTTCACTAGTACTCCTGTAAATAATCGTAGACGGATATGCACTGGGTGGCCCAGGTTGGTTGTTGAGCTGTGATTGGTGGCCCAGCGTAGTCCGAGTCATTATTTTTGATTCGCTCAACCTCCAGCGCCCACCAGTTCAAGAATTGGACTATCGCTATGTTCAATCCTATTCGTCGTAGAAATTCATGTAAGAGTTCCTGATCTGTCGGCTGTCGGTCGGCATGGATTTGACAGATTGTTAAATTCAGCCCCCACTCAGCCCCCATTCAGCCCTTAAGCCAACCTGAATATTCTAGAGTTTCAAGTGCGTTACACAAACTAAGCTTTCGCACAGATCTGAGGATAAGTATACAAGATGCACTGCCTGACTTCGTATTTACGCAGCGTTTTCGTGTCTTGCTGCCTTAACCCGTAAGGTTATGGAAGCCATTTTCGAACTACGCAACGTCTGGTCTCACGTAAAGCCTCGATCAAAGAGTCATGTCGAAAAAAAACGCCAGGCTGACAAGAATAGGCTTATTTATAGATCCTCGTAAGTTTCCATCCACCCCGTAAAGTTGCACACAGCTTTACATATAAAATATCATTGGTTGAAGGACACAATCCGCATGGGTCGAAGGGGGGGTCACGACACCATCTCACTGTAATTTTCTATCGCAGAGATCGAGAAAATACTTACACCAACAACCACGATGGGTGAAGAATGGCAAGTTCCGCTAGCATAACAGCCAAATCAAAGGCCAACTGCCAAATCATAATGATTTAAGTAAGCATTCCCTTTATTTAAACTATTATTAGAATGAAAACAGGGTCAAGTTTTCGCACACTTAGTTGTTCAGGCTGAATTTACTGCATCATTATTCGTGAGAATCCTTTGGAGGCAAACAGTCTCATACGATATACGACATACCTTGCCTATCGGGGCTCCTGTCAATCCTAGGAAACATCCAGTCACATGTTTGTCTTTCCGTTTTTATATCAAGGTTACTCTTCTAGTAGGTACACAGTACAAGATACTAGAGCAGATTTAAAGTCAGCATTAAACCCCAAGTAAAGGACAT
>Ga0247778_1000198_pt1 | contig 104743 bp, 93 predicted proteins | sample UWRJL049202B5_FD_179939 | JGI IMG/M metagenome (GOLD analysis project Ga0247778, IMG submission 179939) | Plant litter microbial communities from Arlington Agricultural Research Station in Wisconsin, United States - UWRJ-L049-202B-5 | ecosystem: Environmental > Terrestrial > Plant litter >... | reverse complement strand
CTCGTCATTCCAAGAGGCTCAAATGAACTAGTACGGTATATCAAATCATCAACTAAGATCCCGGTTCTCGGTCACGCCGATGGCATCTGCTCGATATATCTTGAGCATACTGCAGATCCGGACATGGCAATCAAGGTCATTGTTGACTCCAAGACCTCCTATCCAGCAGCGTGCAATAGTGTGGAGACTCTGTTAGTAGAGGAAGCCTCACTAGAGACAGTGCTGCCTCCTGTCGCGGAAGCTCTGTTGGCAAGGGGGGTATCATTGCGATGCGATATTTCAAGCAAGAAAGCTCTCACTTCGAAGCTATCCTCGCATTCAGCCGTCATTCTTCAAGATGCTGCTGAAAGTGACTTCGACACCGAACATCTGTCTCTCATTCTAGCAATCAAGACGGTCTCGTCGATAACGGAAGCAGTTTCACACATCAACGTTCACGGTTCTCACCACACTGATGCCATTCTCACCTCCTCGTCGCCTCTTTCCGAGCAGTTCATGTCTAGCGTAGATTCTGCAGGGGTTTTTTGGAATACTTCCACTCGAATGGCTGATGGAATGCGGTATGGGTTTGGAACGGAGGTTGGTATCAGCACCAACAAGATTCATGCACGGGGTCCGGTGGGTTTGGAGGGATTGATGATTTACAAATACAAGATTCGTGGCGGGGGCCATGTCACTGCGGAGTATGGTGAAAGGACTGGTCAAAAGAGCTTCAAGCATGAAAAGTTGGCATTGTAAATGGGCTCACTGGTTCTAAAAGCGTTTGATTCAAAAAGTATAGTTGTTCTCGAAATGTATAAAGTAACCAGGTCTCGAAAAAGCCCCCCAAAGAGACCAATCCCTCTCATTTACAATATTGTTGACCTAATTGTCGAATCTGCCCATTTCTCAGTTCCCCGTAATCCTATAATAATATTAAGCCGGAGCCACTGTCGATAACCCAAAATGTCTAAGCTCATCGCCTTGTCTCATAAATATCCCTTCCATGTCCCCATTTTCCAAAACCCCATATTCCAGATTTGATAAAAATACTCCAGTCTTCTCTTCAAAATTTCAGCCCTTTGACATAACAACACCGCGTTCCTCATCCTCAGGCACAGTCATCTCCAACTCAAATATATCTAGAAAGATCCTCGAGGCAGCCATATACTGCATCTTCACTTTCTTCGATAAATCCTCAACCTTCTTATTTCTCCCCCCATCGTGAAACTCCTCTACTCCAGCCTCTACCTCCGCCACGCCCCTCAACCGCCTGAGGGGCTTCAAATTCAACGTCAACGCTTTCCTCACTGCTCCCTTCCCACTCTTCGCCATTGCCATAACCTCCTCGCTTGCCTGCAGTCTCAAGTGCAACTTCCGCACCGCACAATCGCCCCTGGCAAGAAATTTCGCCAACGAAATCACCGGTTTAAGTAATTTGCGACTCTTGCAACTCTCCAATTCCTTCAGAGGAAGCAAGTTAATAGCGACATCAAGAAACTTTACCGCCTGAATGGTAAGCGGAATATTCGTACAATAGGGGCCTGTATCGGCTAGTAGGAACTTGAATCCGCTCTTCGTTACTTCAAGGCTGTACCACGTGGTGCCGTACCAAATGGGGAGGGCTTCGGTGTAGATTTGACGATTGAGACGCAGGATACTGGGGCCACATTTTTCGTCGTCTTTGCGGAAGCTGTAGCGTAAGGGTTTGGCTTTGATGATACGGGCTATCCAGGGCGTGATGCATCCGAGGTCTGGGGCGAGGAGAGCGTAGATTTGGTTGCGGATTTCGGGAGGAAGGCGGAGGAAGGGGAATATTGATGGGTTAGGGGATGTTGGTTCCATGGTATCGTGTTAAAAATGTGAATGCAAGTAAGTGATATTTGAGAAGTTTTGGATCTTTGAATAATGAATAATTCGTGAATGTGTGTGAGGTTGATGGGCTCGGAAACTTTACTAGTCGTGTAACGTACCTTGGTAACCTAAAGGCGGGTGGCTAACGCCTTCTACCTAGTCTATACTGGTCCTTTAAATGTATTTTGGATAACTTTGATAAGAGAAACCTACCATGTTTGTGATCCTGATGCTGGTTCACCGCAGTAGTGCCATATTGCCAAATTCTGACCAGCGAGTGAATTCAGGCTTCACGCTAAGTATCCAAAGGCTGCCTAACCCCTCAACTAAGGATTTTGAGTTTGAACAGGAAGCGGTGAATGATTCAAAGATGAAGACTTTTGACATTTTGGACTCTAGGTCGTGTACTAATAATTACACCAAACCGCGACGGGGGGTATCCTCGCAAATCCATCGAGAAGGTAAACACTATCACTTTTTCCAACTCCGTCTTTTAGGAGACACTAACGAACGACCGAGCGCATACATCAAATGGTTGGGAAGAGATATCAAACGAGAGACGCCAGCCACATTATAACACATTACTCCATATCTCCACCCGCTCCTTCCTTCAGTATACAAAAGCAACGAAACTTGGCGTGGGCCGATTCGTGTTAACGCCGTCCCTTTCCATCCCAAACAAAATCAAATTGAATCAAAAGCCACGGAAGGGGTCACTGGCGAATCCGTTGTCCAGATGCCCATATTCTTCCTCGCCTGCGGTCTTGCTACCAGAGTACCAGTCATCGCTTACTCGTCCCCGGTTCGAGTAATAGCTGTCTCTGTTCCTGCTTCTGCGTCTCCTTTCACGGCTGCGTCGTCGGTGCATGCCTACCATGTCCATCTCATCTTGCTCGTCCGGGAAGTCATCGAAGCGGTTGGCCATGGGGCTGATAAACGCCTCCATTCTCATTGTGCCAACGGCATCGAAGAAATTGTTGACTACGGCTCCTGGCCTGTTGGAGGCATCAGATGTCCGGACTGATGAGCGACCACTCATACTCATGCCGGTGTAGCCTGCTGAGACTGAGGAAGCTGGCTGAGATTGGTAAATGTCAGATGACCCATTGGTCCCGACGCTCATCCCTGCTGTACTGGATGTAGGTGCATGCCCTCCTGTACCAATGGGGCCCGAGAAGCCTCTGAAGGAAAGAGGAGGTGGGATGCGAGAACCTGTGTTGCTACGCTTCCTATTATGAGAGAGAGGCGGGCCGTGGGAACCACGTTCAGTGAAACGTGGTACAATGGGCGGGTCTGCGGCTGAAGGTATAGCATCGCTACGATTGGAGTAAAAAGATTCTACTTCTCGGATGCTGTGATCAGTGCCACCATGTTGAGAGGAGTGTACACTGGTTGGCCCTGAGCGAGCGGTAGATGTTTTGCCCTTGGCGACTCGAATGGAATCGCGGATGCCATTCTTTCGAAGTCGGGCACCTCCTGGGCGGGGCACTTCGAAGTTGGGTATGGTGGGCTGAGGAGCTGGTACAGGTGCTTGCACTATTTCTGGGACTGCTTGGGACGAGTGAGCGAGGAAAGAAAGAGCTGTCAGCCAGATGTAATGCCGTTCTGCAGAGACAGCGGTGAACTTGAGAGCACGGGCTGGTGTCAAGATCAGAATGGATCTGTTGAATACATTTGGTGTACCCTTTGGAGGCGGATTGTCGTCCTTGACGTCCAGCACGGATTGTATGGTCACTAATGGAGTTAGTAGGGGGCACATAGTGAGTTGCATGGAAAACTTACGCTTCCTGCCCGTCTTGCCCATCAACGCTGAGCCCGATGTTGGCTGCTTGGAGCTCCACATCACAGCTCTCTCATAAGGAGCGAGCCAGACCCAGCGCTTGTGACGAACGCCATTCACACCATCACCATCCATACCGTTAGACTCAGCGACACCAAACGACTTGCGCCGTCTGACATATTTAAACATCCACTCTCCAACCATCGTCTGTGCAATAGCATCAACGACACTGGTAGCTTGGTTTGAGCTCCCGACAGAATTGCTGCCGGTGTTGGAAGTGTTGGCCGTATTAGCTGTGTTAGCCGTGGTGACGGATGGCTGTTGCCGGTGGTTCCTGTACCGGCTACTGCCAGTTTCCTTCATAAAACGTGGAGATGTGATCTCATTATTTGGCATGGGTGGTAATCGAGGACTCTCAGGAGCTTCAGTCGACGGTGACATTGGGGGAGGAGAACGACTTCCGTGGCGACGATAACTTCGACCTCCACGAGGCAGAGCTGCAGCAGAGCGGACTTTTCGGATACTGTTTGCACGATAATGGCCTCTACCAGAACCCCGTCCCCATGTTGGGCTTCGGTTCCCATCACTTGGAGCACTCGCGCTGATGGGGGGGCGTCGGGAACTCGCCCTGGTGGGAATTGGGAAAGGCGGTTCTTTGACGGGCTCGGGAAGACTGGGACTTCGAGAACGTCCTTGATGCGCGGCCACACCGCTTTGGATGAGAGCAGCGCGACGCATTGTGTTTGGCTTGTGGTTAGTGACAAGTGTCAATGGTTTATCGAGCTGACGAAGTGATTTCATCGAGGCCCGTTGGGCAGTCCCTTGCACCTCCGCTGAACCAAAATCGCCATTTTCTTCATATTGGCTGGTCTGTTTCATTGAGCTCTTTCCTGGGAGAGCTTTGGAAACCTCAAAAGAGTCTACATTTTCGGGGACCGATCTCGGACCTGCTGTGATGCGCTTGCTGGCTCTGTTCGTGCCCGACTGAGGGTTCGGTGCTGACAGAGGCGTCCTATAATCATTGTCGCTCAGATCCGCGTCCGCAAAGTCATCAGCGTCGTCAGAGCTGACGTTCTCAAAGCCTGCAAACAAACTGCTGATTCGATGAGGACGTCGAATCGATCCCTTGTCCTTGGCTAGAGGCCCATCGTCGTTGTTTCCAGGGTATGCATCACGAGTCTCAGCTCGAGGAAGCTCGGGTGGCGATGATGGAATCTCCTGCTCCAAGCTTTGGCGAGGACTGCTCTGCATTCGTCGAGGATTTCGTGGTGGAAGATTTCCGGGGATTGGAGAGAAACGTTTAACATCATCGAGACCTGGTTCTGGGGACGGGGGTTGGGAGGAGATGGAAGAAGGCTGGAGATGCGGTGGAAGGAGATTCAGTCGTTTATCCACTCTAATCTCCTCTGTTTGAACGGATACCGATCTCGAAGGCACGGGGACCTGCATGGAAACCTGGCAACCTGCATCTTTGGAATGCTGGGGAAGTATGGGCTCACGCGGCGTGGCGGGAGCGGAAGTAGGCGGATGTAATTGGATAGATGGGATTGGAATAGGTGGTGGAGGTGGGGCTCGTCTGGGTGATTGCAGCTCGGGGACATCTGTTTGTGTGGACATAGATACCATTTCGGGTGTAACATCTTCCGTTGGAGGTGGTGGAGGAGCTCTGGTAGGAGATATAGGTGTTCTAGGGGGACTTAGAGGATCCTCTAAAGTCTGAGATGCTGCAGAAACCATCCGTCCGTTTGGAGGTTCAATCACCAACGGAGGATTGGCATGAACACGCTTCCTGCGTTGATTAGCCTCGATCTCCCACTCTCGAGGAAGAGATTCCGGCTCCTGCTTTTCCACCTTGACAATTCCATTTGTGCCATTGAGTAAAAGTGGCTCCACTGGCGGTTGAGATTCCGTTGCAGGCAGTTTAGGGGATGGAGGGGGCGAGTATTGAACACCAGTATCAACATATTCGACCGTTACTTTTACCGGTACTGATTCATCGTCCTCCAGAATTCCATTCTCGAGTCTTTCCAATACTGCTTGGCTAGCTAGCAATCTGCCTCGCGCAACACTGCCAGGTCGCATGAGACTTTCATTGCTCTGATTTCGTCGATGCTTTGAAAAGACGCTTTCACGGCTTTGAGTTCGGTTGTGCCTGGTAGACAACACGCTTTCACGACCATCTTGATCAGTCTGCGCATCTTCGTCCTCATCAAAGTCCAATTCGTCTGCTAGACGAACTCCGTTGACCTTTGTTCCGCCATAGCCATTGGGTCCATTCAGCATCGAGAATCGAATGCTATTGGTCATGCTCATTGTTCGCACACTAGCAGCATCGCTCTGGACAGGATCTCGAGACGTCTCCTCAGCTTCGCTCTCAGGCTGCTGTTGTCCACTTTGGTGAGTTGCTTGATACACGGTAACTTCGTCCAGGACGGTTTTTAGTCGACCTTCCGCAACATGCACCTTGCGCTCAAGCTTCCGTTTCTCATCTTCCCAATTGTCCTTGTCTTTCCCCCACAAATCATGGACCCTGTCCGAGTCCTCTTCCTGGTTTCGTATTTTCTTTTGCGCCGTTTCCAACCGCCGTTTCATCTCGTTGTTAGAGTCAACTGCCTCATCGCGTTCTCTGGCGAGCTCAGAAAGCGCTGAAGATGTACCTCCTTCCAACAAAGCCAATTGACGCTTCAGCGAGCGGTTTTCCTTTGCAGTAGCCACCAGGCTCGTTTCCACTTGCTCATATTCTCCTTGGGTACTGTGCAACTCCGATTCCAAACTTTCGAGTGTTTTGATCTTCTCTTCTTGGTCCCTGCGAAGCGCTAGAATTTCGGAAACCAGATTCGCATGCAGCGTTGGGGTGAAGCGTCGAGGGTCGAGTATGGAGATACTATCGATTGCATTAGTATTGGCGATTTGCCAGTTTTAGAAGGTATTACCTTTCGTCAATCGTCACATCTTTTGATCCCCGGCGTGGAGGCGGCGAGGACGAGGGAGCCGGCGAATTTGATTTGTGTCGAGAGGACCGCCGTGAACTGCGTGAAGGAGTTCTGTATGGCGTGTCTGTAGGAGTGGGGAGGGAAGCAGCTGCCGCCGCAGCGTACTCATCTTCCGTCTCCCAGGCAGTCATGGTCCTTGAATGAAGAATATTCCTCGAAGACGGAGTACTTCAACTGGACCTGTTCAATCTCTCCATGAAATGCTCAATATTAATTCCGTATCAATAATTGTCTCGCGGATCGCCAATGGTCGCTGCGTCTGTAATCCCCTGGACAATTGTTCTCGGACCCGTTTTAGATTTACCTTCGGCTGACTACAAATCGTTCGAGGACTAGGCCAAGTCCCTGATTAAGGTTCTGGCATAAGTCAGTTACCGGTTTTATGAAGTCAAGGATACCTGGGCCGAAGCGGGTGGGGGAAAACCTAAAGGATATCATACGTACCTGTCCCTGCAAGTCAATCAACAAGATTATATTTCCAAGTCCGAAATCTAAAGATATGTAGGTAGAATAAGTCTGTTAAGGGACACTGGTTAGTAACAATCTTGGAAATTTCGAAGAAATGCATAAAGTAAGCATTGACCACCAGGAGACTTGCCTGGTCAAGACAACAACGAATATGCCATAAGAAATGCTCCGCAGCTCGTTTCAAAGTGCTTCAACAGACCAACTATTTCATACTCGTCGCTTTCTGATCAAGCTTCTATCTGCATGCGGTTTGATGGTTTGTTTATTCTCGTTTTCCGTCACTCATGGCGAAAAGGCGCGTCCCTTGCTTCTTGGGCGTGCGTGGGGTGATGAGGTTGAATTGAGTGAGACACTGAAAATGACAAGGTCAATATACGGGCCGAAGACGAAGTGAAGCAGCAATGAAGCGCTCAGAGTATTCGGTTCTCTCTTGCCGTGCTGGATATTCAACTATTAGCCTTCGGTTCGGATAGATCCTCGAAGATTTTCCCAGGAAATATATGAAGCTCCAGATTGACTCGAGGGCACTCGAAAGCTCCGAGGCTGATGTTTTGGTACTTACCCAGCTATCAGATTCGCGTGGAGAAAAGCAAAAATGTTATGACGAAGAGCTCGTGTCCGCAACCTCAATTCTGTCGTTGGCCGTACAGGTCTCAAGCACAAGCTTTTGAAACCAATTGATGGGCGTTTTCGCGGTTCCACTGATGGGAACAGGAGAAACACGTAACTGAGAAAGGAAACGCGTTTAACAGTATGTACAATACAGACAACAGACAACGCAGCGCTGAGGGAAACAAAATGAAGCATTGAAGATCGGGACGGTTCCTGAACACTCGGACTTCCAGCGTCGTGAGGGCCCCATTTTACTGTACCGTTTACAGGATCCATGCCGGCATACTAGGGCATAGCGGCTTGCTTGGATTAGGTAGGAACACATGGGTTCTGGGCAAGAGAGCGGGGGTCACGACGGAGAAATCGAGTGGGTGAGGTGGAAGCTGGTGGAGTGGAGAGGCGTTGGCGTTGGGAGCCACCAACTTGTGATGGCCAGGGGTAAAGCCACTAGCTAGGGGGGAAGCGAGCCGAATGCATAGGCACAGCTTTTGGGCCCGGACTCCTGCAAGATGCGAGGCAACTTTGCCTTGGACGTGGACGCGGACGTGGAACTGGCTGCACCTTCGACTTGAGTTGCACATACAGTGCAGATTTCGCTCTGCATTGAACTCCTTCTTTTTCTTGTGATTTGATCTACTGTATATGAGCGCTTGCTTGCATGCGTCGGCATACGCAGCAGACTACTGGATTAAACCATTGTACTGTGCATGATGTAAGCCATGGATGCGTCAAGTAGTGTCTTGTCTTGTTGATGGGTCGCACTACAACGGCCAGGCCAAAGCCAGAGATCCTTTTGCTTTACCGGCGTGTTCCTCTCGAGACTTTTGCGAATTGGAAACCACTTTGCCTCCCCCGAATCCTGCTCCTGAGAAACGGCGCAGCGGTTCGAGCTGCTGTCTTCTCTCTCAGGTCCAGGGGGTTGAAGGTATTCGACTGGTGGATGTGGATTGGCTTTTGCCTCTGCCAGGGACTCGGAATGAACCCGACTAAACGAGAGCAATGAGGATTTTCGGATTTCCCACTCTCAACGGCCGCAACCCAATCAAGGCCAGTCCAGCCCCTAACAGGGAATTAATTCCAGCAACAACAGGCTGTGAAATTTCCAATTGCCTGCACTCTAGGCGCCGTTGATTGGCCGCCGATCTCCACAACCACAGGTTCACATGCGACGAGCTCTGTTCAGCGGGCAGACCGCGAATAGTCAACTCAAATCGAAATGAGGGAAAGGCTAGGGAAAGGCTAAATTGTGTGGGATATGAGCAGCCCTAAGAGGGTTTAGCTACGCGTTATGAAACATCAGTGCATTACTGACTTTTCCATTCCCGTGGTCCGCTAGCAGGAAAGCGGCTAAGAAATCCAGAAGCCTGGAGGGACTGGTGGGATGTCCCGAGCCGGAGGGTGATAACCTAAATAGTGGACAATGCCAACCAGTCCAGATTTAGAATCTTCATTCATCACTTCTCCGTCAAATCATCTTTTTTATTATTATTTCGTAGCACCTTGAGAAACTTTATTCTCGGAGAATTGATGATTCTCTTGGGTAATTTAACAACACTGTATAATTTTCAGGGTCTGTCCTAGGGCTTTTCCTATGTAGGAATGCTATTCAGCCCAGAATTTGGATAAGAGGCGGCCTGAACTCCTCCATTCTTGCTCTGTGTGGTACAAGTGTGGTACAGCAATATTTAGACGACGGAGTTTGCACTGTTTACTGTCCCGTATACAGACGGGCTTGTGATAGTGCTCGTCTGCTGCAGTAGGAGCGTGTTGTCTTTGCAGCGTACCTTGCAAGTTAATCAAATCCAGAAGCCGGACGCATGCTCAAATGCCGCCTTTCATAAACATAACCATGCCGGCTGCAGCAGGCGGGATAAGGAAGCAAAACGCCTCTATCGATATCCCGAAAATTGGCGAAAAGATGCGATGATTAACGGACGTCACTTATGATCTTCAAGATCAAGAGCATTAACAATCCCCGGTTTAACAAAATTAAACGTGGTTTTCTCTCGGAGCTGAGGTCTCAATGTTCCCCTCCATCCGAGCGCGTCACTTACGGGAAGGGAAGTTGGGACGGATAATAATGAAAGGGGGGACGCATCAGCGGCGGGACAGCAATTGCGATACCGCACAAGTGCCCGGTTGGAAAGGCCCCAGCCTCTTCGATGGAGTCATTTGTCTCTCCATCGCAACCCGAAATTCTGGTCTTCCCTCTATCTGATACAGTACTGTACGATCAGAAGCCACAACTGTGCGACCCGACGCCGCTTGTATGCAGCCTTGTACAACATGAATTCTGAAGGCTAAGATCGCATCTAGCGGATGGCAGAACAAGCATCTCGCTGACCTCTGTAAGTCGAAAGCCACGACATCGCGATGACTTCAGATCCCCTTTCTAGTACAGGACGCCTCATCGGAATCACACTGTTTCTGTAAACGCCCCGTGCGTTTTGCAACAATCCCCCGCTTTGTATCCCGGTATTTAATATCATTGAGATAATGATTTGCTTGGCACCTGCCCCTGAAATGCTCCCCTATCAAAAATAGGACGTGGCAACCTCTCCCTCGATCGTTATCTCCTATGGAACAGTTCATGCGGCTCCCCGCAGACTGCAAGTTGCCTTTCAGCCTGCAGACTGCAAGATGCATTGTTTATCAACCGGTAGACCCGGGACAGCAGGGTCTCGCCACGTTGCATCACATGCAGCTTTAAGAAAGGGAGCACAGAGGGGAAGTCCGAGTATACAAACATATGCCCAATCCCAACTAACAGGTTGAATCCATAGGACCGATTGATATGTACAGCGTCTCATTCTATGCCAAATCTTCTAGCCACCTCAAGGAAACCATCTTCTTCCTCTTTGACCCACATATCAACCCACGTCTTTGCATCTTTGTACTTCTGCTGTTCAGGACTCCAGTCTTCTTCCTGCCTTCTCTCGACGTAGATGGTCTTGAAGCCCAACCCCCGCGCAGCTTCTAAATCACTCAGATGAGCAGCAACCATTGCAATTTCTCCTTTTCCCGGCTCCACACCCATTCGTTTCGCTGCACCAAGATAAACACTAGGATGCGGTTTGTACGCCTGGAAATCGGTTGAGGATTGCAGTTTTTGGAAGCCAAGTTTCCCGTGTTCATTTAGATCCTTCACCAAGGAGTGGTTGCCATTTGTCAACGTCGAAGTCATGAATTTGGTTCCCAGCTTTTGAAGACCAGCGGCCGTGTCTGTCCAAGGATCAAGGTAATGCCAAATGAGACTCAACTCTTTGGTTTCATCTTCCGTGTACATTCCTTCCAGTTGCCATCTCTTGAGAAGATTAATCAGAGCCAAGTGGTGATGCGTATCGATATCCCGCCATTCAGTCTCACCAGGCACAAAGTCTTTGACAAATTTCTTGTAGCTATTTCGCCACTCTTGGGCAAAATGAGCCCAGTCTTGGTCAGTCAACTTTGACAACCGTCTACGGACGTCTGGAGACAGGGCCGCTGATCTTGAAGAAGACGAGGTTTTGCCTGCGGCGTGGTGGATGAGCGTGGAAGTGACTGTCGTCCTCCAATCAACTATGTAGCGAATTAGTGAGCGCTCTGAATTGTTCTACAGAACCTGAATCTCCTCAAAACGCCATGTTACGTCTGTTGCCCCTTATTCCCGAGATATTAAATTGCATCTCGGATCCTAGAGATGTTTGGGGAAAGGGTTTTACGTTGCGTACCTACTGTTCCAAAGACGTCGAATGTGAGCGCCTTGGGTGGATTTTGAAGGATGTCATAGGAAGACATGGCTTGTAGGCAATTTTGAAAGGGGGGCGAGTTTAATTAATGGAGGAGGAGGTGGCAAATGCAATAGATTATACAACGAAAGTCTTGCACACAATTAGTAGAAATGTATGAGAATATGAAACACATAATGTACCTTGGTTAGATACGATACGATACTCCGAAAGGTTCCGAGGAGATGACCAGACCCCTGCCAAGCGTTTACCCCGGAAATCAGCCCACTGCTTGGCTCTTCCAGCTGCGTCATACCAAAACACAAAACATCCGCAAACGCGTTTTCGAAGTGACGGTTCATGGTTCATGGTTCATGATTCTTCGAAATTGAGCTCAGCTTACGTTGGTAATTGGATGGAGGTGGTCTCGGCAAAGACAATAGATTCCCAACATGCCAAGATAATACCAATTAGTACCTTACTTTCAAAAAAAGAACCGTCATGAACGCGACCTTTTCTAGACACCATGAGGCGGAATCGTACGGCCCCTTTGGCTTCTTGAATCCAACTATCAGGAAGCTGCCTTTTGAGCCCAAAGCACCAGAGATACCGCGGGAAGAGGATGCTTTGCAGGGTAAGGGCGATGGAGGAAAGCGGCCTACGAAGGGGGGAGATGCTGAACTTCGCGCTGAAGCTGTGCAACGCGAATTCAGAAGTCGCGATAATAGAAAGGGTATGCGCTCTTTGAGTAATAGAAACACCGTTGCTGACCTCTCTTGTGATTTCCAGGTCGACATGCCATTGCCGTGGCTCCAGAAACCGTGAAGAATGCGAAATACCTCACCCCACCACCCACGAACACACTTAAGGAAACATTAAGGGGGATCCGGCGGATGTTTACTACTTACCCATATTGGGACGTCTCTTATCTGGTGGCTACTGTGTTTACATTGGGATCTGTGGTGTGGTGTATCAATGCCTTCTTCGTCTGGCTCCCTCTCCAAGTCCCGTCCACGGAGTTCCCAGATGAAATTACAAGCGGCGGTGGCATAAGTGCTTTTATCGGCGCCACGATATTTGAGTTCGGCTCGGTGTTGCTGATGCTCGAGGCAGTCAACGAAAAACGATCAGATTGCTTCGGGTGGGCGATAGAGGAGGTTCTCGAGGAGAATGGTTTGATCAGACTACGTCCAGATGGCTGTACGCACCACCACAAGAATAAGAAAAACCTCGTGGGGAAAGGCAATCCTTTAGAAGGTACAATGTCACACACACTATAGAGAAACCTACTAACATCTCTAGGTAAACCTCCGCTTGGTGCATCTATGGCACCCAAAGATCAGCCAGACTCATCATCCGCTACCACTTGGACGTGGTTTCCAAGCTGGCAGGAACTGCAGACTCATTATTTGAAGGAGGTTGGTTTTCTTGCCTGTCTCTCACAAATGATAGGTAAGCATATCTCGGGGACATATGTTTAAATGTAGCCCCTTACAGTTGCACAGGTGCAACGGTCTTTTGGATCTCCGGCTTCACTGCTTTGCCTCCGATCTACGATCGATTAACTTCGACTGCTGCCCTGGATGGGGCATACTGGCTGCCCCAAGTCATTGGAGGTACTGGTTTCATCATTTCAGGTACTCTTTTCATGTTGGAGACACAACAGAAATGGTATTTGCCTGCCCCCCAAGTGCTAGGGTGGCATATCGGTGCGTGGAACTTGATAGGGGTAAGTTGTCAATGCCAGCTCGTTTGGACTTAGACTAATTTTGTTTTCAAAGGGAGTTGGCTTTACACTCTGCGGTGCTCTTGGTTTCGCAAGTACGAATTCTGGTTGTGTCTATCAAGGAAGCCTTGCTACATTCTGGGGTTCATGGTGCTTTCTGATTGGTAGTGCCATTCAGTGGTTTGAATCTTTAGACAAGCATCCTATCAGTATTGAGACAGGTGGGGTTAGAGTTTCGGATACACAACCAGTTGCTTGATATTTGGATTGGTGTAGGAGCGGGCATTGGCATGAGCATCCCGGCGAAGTTATTCTCAAAACATTTGGGATCCAAGAAGCGCTTTCGGAGTTTCTAGATTTGGAATTAGAAAGTTAGGATGGATGTCAGCATTGGATGAGACGTACTACGGGGCACAGTGTTGTTTCGAAACCATATCACTGTTTTGGGTCACAAAGAGACGCCCGACTCGGCAAGTCGCCTCGATCTGGGGAACGATCATACCCTATTTCTCTTAGTTTCAGCTCGTGCAACTACCCGTCTCCCTTTCCGTATCTCTTGGAGCTTCATCCCAGCTACCCGTCACCTCATTAGAGTTACCAGTTAGCTCAGATCCGCCCGCCAAGATTTCAGTGCCGTCCTCTGGCTTGCACGGATCTACCCCTCGTTATGCACCCTGCCTATCTTGCCTCTTACCGGCGGAGCACTGCATACCAACAAGTGTAATCGGACTGCGAGCCGGGCCGAGTCCCGAATCTGTTCTGGGATATCTCCTCTCTCAGCTCAGCACGGGGTCCAATGCCCCTTCTGTAAGTCTGGTAACAGCAAAGGCAAGGCAGCACATGCCTAGGCAGTCCATCAATGAGGGGAAAGAAGCACGGCGGTATCTCGGTCCCAGGAGCTTTTCTTTACACGTGCATTTTCGGATCGCATTATCTTGTGCTCTCCGAAACGTATCATGTACCGACTAGCTGTGGCACAGAAACATCCCCTTTTGGACATCCCGTTATTTTTCACTAACCGAACAACACACCAGTAATATATACTACGCCACGTGACTGTTTAGCTCTGCACCACCAACGCCAATACAAGCATGCGCAAGCCAGGAATAGGCATGAGGTGGGCGTGGGCGACGGACGCCGCTTTTTCAGCGGCAAGAGACGAGGAGGTGCTGCTGCACTGCATGCATGATGGCTCGTTCGTGCATGGCATAGTGTGAAGCGAGGATGGGATACGTATTTGCTTTTCCCTCTAGGAGGGATAGCATGACTGAGCATCGCGAAAATGAGCCAACGAGTGGGCAATTGTGGGACGAGTTTGCTTCTGTCTGACGTGATTAAGAGCTTTTGGGGATATGAGGTGGCTGAACTAGCCCTCAGCTTTCAGTTCAGAGTCCCTAAGAAGCGGCTGTGGTTTCCAATATATGTGGATTTTTTTCAATACTCACGGGAAACTTTTTTTCATGTACTTTTTGTCGAAAGAATCCTCAAGCTACATGTACTGGAGGGGTAGAGGGGCATCTACCTATCGGCCCCACCGAACCCTTAACCCTTTCGGGCTCTCAAAGATCGACACAGAGGCATTTGATGAACCTTTCTGCCAAAGAAATCCACCCAGGATTATCAATTCGTTGGCAGATATAGGATACCGAGGCCCCATGCGTCGTAACAAAACCATTCAATGCGGAATTCGGTACAGCCTCATCCCCATGCAGCATGCACTAGTTTAACCCTCCCCAACCAGACTCGCTGCCTCCTCTCTTCCCCAGTTCGCAACCCCTCCGTTCCCGATGGCTTATACATGGTATCTGCATAACAGTTTCCCATTTCCTTCTCTCAATATTTTTCAATACTGTTGCAACTAAGAATGGGTCTTATCTACTATTACTACTTACTCGTGCTATTATACGTAGCTAACTCGAGCCCCCCTTTCCTTCCTGCACTCCCTTCCTTCGCTCACCCCTATGGAGAATTCAATAAAGTCAATTGAAAACTGTACACACTCTTCGTCGCCTCTCCTGCCTTTCCAAGCCTGGGCCTCACTTTCCTTTCCTGCTAGCCTCACCCTACACTCGATGTACCGGGAGAAAAGTTTTTTTTTTAATGTTGCTAACTCGCTGTACTGTGTGCGATATGCAATGTAGTTGGCGCGTCTGTGCGCGGGGAAGCCCGCCCGCTGTTCTGTCGTCACAGCACAGCACAAACGGCACAACTTTGCCATGTGCAGAGCACACCGGTTTCCCCGAGTATTGGCATGTTCATCACTTCCTGTTTTCAGAGACGACCCTTTATCTTATCTTCAACTCACTAGCGAAGAAACATCTATCCTCCGGGTCCTCTTTCCCCTCACGCACAATCCTAAGCTCGGAATTTTCTTCAAGAAGCTCGGAATATTTTGAGGCTACTTATCAGAGCTCAGAGCTACTCAGCAAAGGTGCAGAGAGTAAATGTACAAATCAAGCAGGTAGTATCTTATTCCCTTCCTTCTATCCACGTCCATTAGTCCTTATTACCGCGGCAATAGCAGCAGCCCTGCTCTATCTATTCCAGTGGAATCCTTCACACGTGCTTTCGGCCCTCTCCCACATTATCCCCATTCCATACCATTTCCAGCAAGAAAATAAAAACGTGGCAAGCACACGTGCTAGAAGCATTAGATAGTGGAGCCCCTACCCTTCCCCCTTTCCCGCCTTTCCTCCCTCCCGTTTGTCCTCCCGTCCTTCTTTTTCCTTCCTTTCATGTTTCTAGAGGCATATCAAGTGCCCTCTACCCGTCCATGTCCTTGTCAATTGCAAGGCAAGTGCAAGGGACCGGCACAGACGCAGACGCGGACGCGGAAGGCGCCCAGAGAACGTTACGTTTGGCGGCGCAGCGCAGGGAAGCCCTGGAAGCCGTTTGATCCAGCATATGCTTAAAAATACAAAAACACTGTACACTGACTCCGACTTGGACGTTTGGAAACCCAAGGGCTGTCCCATTGAAACGGTGACAGAGATCCATGGTGGGGAAAGCGTGGGAGTCTTTGGGAAGGTGCCATGTTTCAGTTTATGGTTATGTACCTGTTGAGGGGGCGTGGGCGTGGGGGTTAGAAGGATATGCCCTTACTACTGTACACTATGACCGTCCCGGAATCGATTTTGGGGCAATCCTTTCAGTGGGCCTGGGACGCAAAAAGTCATGGCAGATTCGTGGGTTTGGGAATTCCGTGGGCCGCGTTTGTACGGCTGCGGTGCCTGTACGTGTTATGCTAGAGGGCGATCTCCAGGGTAATAGCTCTAGGCGGGACATGGGTTGGCCATCATCTCATAGTCGATAATGCCATCAATCACATTCTTTAGTTCTCACTCATGCGGCAAAGCAATTGACAACTGGGGGTGAGATATTGGGTTCAAGAATTCGGTCTACTGGTTCTGTTCTGCCCTGTCCTGCGCTGCACCCCTCTGCTGAAGCCCCCGTTCCGTCTCTTCGTCCAAGTTCATGCCAAGTGCTTCCAGACCCTCCTATTCCCGTTCCCCGGTTTCCGTTTCGAACTCCCAGTATATGGACTTTCAGAAGAGTAGTGAAAATGTAAAGACATGAAGGCTCGCAGCAAGTAAGAGATATGTTTCCGAAAATGCGCCAGAGAACACCGACCGCTGTGTCTGTAGCCGACGGGAGAGAAATATCTTTCCTGTGGAGGGTGTTTTCGATGTCCGTGTAATGTAGACTCAATTGCCCGTCGGTTCATGAAAACGCCATGTGCCCCTCTGTTTTTGGTACTCCGTTCGCCAAGTCAGGTTGAATTAATTCGTGCAACGCTGTAGAGGAAGAAAGAAGGGGCTTCCGCTGAGGGTACGGTGGGAGATGCTGGATTCGTGAAGAAGAGATTGCAATGACTGCTTGTGAAGAGGTTCGCCATCTTTTGTGCAGACACCCTGAGCAATCCCCCGTGGCACCCCGTGCGGTCCAAATCGTAGCTTTCTCATAATATAGTGCACTTGATTCTGCCATCTCTCGAGCCTTTACTGGGCTGGCGGGGGTAAGTTCTGTTTGGATCTCGGTGCACCCCATCTCCGGTATCCCTTCGTCCTGGCCGACTTGATTGCATTGATTTCGGACTGGTCTGCATACGTTGCCGGCGCAGGTTTCTCACCACATCGTAGAACGCCTTTTCGACATTGATATAATTCTTCGCCGATGCCTCGACAAAGTCGCAGCCTAATTCTCGAGCTAGCGCATGCCCCTCTTGTGTTGAGACTTCCCGCTCAGTCACCCTATCACTCTTGTTCCCGACGAGCATTATGGGAACGTTCGCTGATGGCATGTTGGAAGATATCGGGGACCCTGGATATGAGGGTGACGATGCTGAGGATTCTTTGACTCGCTGGATCTGATTGTGAAATCTTGTAATGCGCGTGAACGAGGACCTCGAGGAAATGCTGTAGACAAGAACGAAGCCTTCTCCGTCACGAATCCACTGGTCTCGTAAAGCTGTGTATTCTTCCTGGCCCGCTGTATCGAGGACTTCCAACATGCAGGATTGGCCGTCTATCACCACTTGTTTTCTGTATGAATCTTCGATAGTGGGGTCATACTGTAGAGAGAGGTAAGTAGATATTCGGTGCAATAGACGTGTGGCGAGATTTTAGGGCTCTGGAAGAAAAAGGAGACATTGCTTACAGTCTCAACGAAATGTTGCAAAGTCAGCTGTATAGTCAAGGCTGTCTTCCCAACGCCTCCGTCTCCTAGCACCACCAGCTTGTACAGCACCATCTTGCCCGCCATTATGTGGGATGTTGTGGGAGTGGCAAGGCTTCAAGTAGAGATATTCGGACAGTCTGAGACGTGATGACAGGGCGTAGCTGAGGGATGAATCAATTCGACAGGAAATCGCAGAGAACTATTTGGGAGAGGGCCAGATGCAGTGGAGATTTGGCTCAGGGCTTGGCTTGGGCAGGATGAAGAAGCTCGGACTTCCGCTTGTGGAGGGAGGGTTGAGGGACTGGGACGATAGGGTACCGATAGCTAGATAGATGCCTGCCGCCTGGACAGGGCAAAGTAGGGAGGGTAACGAAGGAAGTAACAAGCGGATGGCGAGCGCAGGCGTACAGAAGCAAGCTCGATAATCCTCTGCAGGCGTGGGTGCGCGACGTTGCCAGCGAATAGCAGTTTGCTCGGACTTTTTATTGAGGATGGTGATGCAGATCGAGTTGGCGGCGATTATCGGAGGTGGAGGTGGGAATAATGGAGGTGCTTAGGGAGCCGTCGAAATAATAATGGATAGTTCTAGTTCGAGGCTTTCGGGCAGGGAGCTTCTTCCGTGGGGTCGAGGAGATGGCGCACGCTTGACCAAGAAGACTACGCTGGGTAGCTAGCCTTGGACGAGTGCCCGCCGCAGAGTAGCAGCAGTAAAGTACGGAGGTAGATTTGGAGAGGTTTCGAGACCTAAGATCGACTTGGACTTGGTTGGAGGGGCTGGGATGATTCGAGGTATTAAGCCGTGAGGGCTGGAGCTCTCGAGCTGGAGCTGATATTCGGTGATGGATTTGGTAGAGTGAGGGAAAAAGTGGAGGAGGTGGAGGAGGTGGAGGAGGTGAAGGTTGAAGTTGAAGTTGAGTGAAGTGAGGTAAGTGTAAGGTCTGGAAGTAGTTGGATATGGATCAAGAGCAAGAACTAGAGCAGGAACAAGCAGAATGGAACTTGGTGGACACTTCCTTTGCAGTGGTGGTGCTGCATCCCAGATGCACGCAAATCCTCAACCTCTTGCCTCTGCCTTTCTTCTGCTGCGTGTGTATGGCTGGTATGGCCACGGCCTGCCCACCCAGAGCCCTGGAGACCCGTTCTCGCTAGAGCCGTAAAAGCAGCGTCTGGTCGCCTGTTCGCAGCGGGAGCAAGAGCGTGGAGTGGAGCATGGATGAAGCCCACCGGGGACTACACTGCGGGACTACACTGCGGTCTGCCTGAGGAAGGAGCTCACTGAAAGCCGAAACTGTTTCCCTTGGTTTCCCTTTGCTTGCCCTTTGCGCGCAACCTCCGTGTCTGTGTCTGTGTCGGTGTCTGTGCCTTTGCCTGTGCTTGCTTGCTTGCTTTGCCCACACTGCTCAGTGCCTTGCCTTGCCTTCCCTTCCCTTCCCTTTCCCTTTCCACTCTTGACGAGGGTGGGGTTTGCTTTTTTGCTGCGGAGCGGATTCGCAGGAATTCGACTGTTAATGCGAACACCGTCGGGGGATCTGTCCTCGCCGTAGGGTTGATCCCTCCGCTAACTGTCAATCACTCCCTCAGAGAGACGCGCCGCAAGGTCTAGAACTCCCGTCACGTGGATGCATCGAGGGGCTCTCGGTATCCAAATAGGAAGAAAAAAAACAATGCAAATAATAGTAGTATAGAAATCGTATTCGGAAAAGGAATGATGACGAGAGTGGAGATCAACATAGCGGAAGAAAGCATTGTGAGCCCTTAGGAGGGAGCCAGTGTGGATATACTGTACACGCACACGGCCAGCGGGAGTTGGGAAAACATGGGAAACGAGCAAACATGACAGTCTCTTGCCCAGCGCGGGTAGAATTCGTGTCTTGTTGGCGCCAGCCATCATTATTTGATACCAACAACTCGGGTCAGGAAAGCTGACTGGAGCGCATCCTCCAATGTCTTCACGTGTGGGTAATATCGATGGAACAGACACTGCTCTGTCCCGCCGCAAACGCCTTCTGTGTTTTTAGCCCTCATCAGGCAGGATTGGGTTCGGGGGAGTGGAGTGTCGGGCAGCTTTCAGTAGATGAAAAAATATTGTTCGGGAATGCGTATGGTCGATTGGTGGGACTACATTCACTTTTATGCTTTGCAAGACGGCTGCTAAAGAGCATTGCTATCATCTTTCTATTCGCACGACTCAATACACCTTGTCAATAGACCGCCATCCTGATATCATATTCCCAAAAGGTTTCCACCAACTTTCCTAGATACGCCGTCCTAATTGCTAAACCAAGAATTTTAATATAGACATAAGAATTTCAGTCAAGTCGTGTCCTGGGAACTGGCATCTGACTAAATGTCGACCCAGAACCCGTGAAATGAATCCTCAAAGTGAGGCCATTATTATACCATTTACTCTTTCATTTCGTGCTCATCCCCAAATGGAGTGCTCCCCTTCTTTTCCGTCTTTCCATTCCCCTGTGCTTTCTTTGTCGCCTCTTCAATAACAGCGCTCAGCGAGCCGTTGCTCTTGTGGCGCTGTCCCGGTGGGTCGCTAAAAGGCCCCTGTCTCATTGTAGGTGTGTCATCAATGATCGTGATTGCATTTGAATCTCGAGCCAGAAGACTGTGGTGAGCGGAAGCCTCGTCTTCAGATTCCGCGTTTTGAGCTGAGTTCTTTTTTGGACCGCTTGCGACTCGCACGACTTGCGGTCTCACTTGTGTTGCGGCACTGGCACTGTTCAGGAAAGTGGATCCAACACTGAATGCTGGACTTGGAGGTCCATTGACTCCATATTTGCCATAGTCGACATTTGGAACTGGAGGGGTAAGTTCTCCTGGTGAGCCGGTGCCGTTGGACTTTACACTAACGACTGCTGCCTTTCCTCTAATCACCGTCTGAGCTGGTATCGGAGACACAATGGCATTCTTTCCATAGATAGTCGATGCCACACTCGTCCTTGCGTAGGATGTCCGATCGCTGATGCCGGAGTAGGTAGAATCTCGGAGGTCTCCAGGCATGAAGAAATGTTCCTGCTCGTACCGTGGAGTACTGGACGCTGACGACAATGCAATTGGAATAGGTGGGACAGGGGGCACCAAAAGGCCAGGCGTTGATGGCGCGGAGCGGTTCGTGACTCCTGGAATATAGGCGATTTGGATGATATTGGAAGCACGGGTTAGTACCGTCGAGGCGATTGAAGCCACTGTGTGTGTCGAAGCCCGGGCATCTCGTCGCATTGTGAAGTCGTCCTTCTCTGCCACGGTGTCGGTATCTTGATCCTCAATCCAATCCTCTTGCTCGTATTGTTGCCTTTTTGTTTTAATACAGAACTTCCAGACGAAATATGTCACAATAGCTATAGCCAGAAGTCCTCCAATGACACCTCCAGCAATCGCGCCCACATTTGGACCAGAACCTGATGACTTTGAAACTGACGACGAGGAACCGCTGGCCGTAGTCCCTGCGGACCCACCAGAGTCTACACATATTGTACTCTGGCATGCATCACAAGTAGGTGGCTGGAGCGCACATTGTTGACCAGCTGGACAGACCGGGCAAGAGGGAGTTTCTTGCGCACATCCTTCCACGCATCGTCTGAAGAACACATTGTATGAGGCTGGAGAAAGGTCAGTAGTGGTCTTCAGGAAAGTTGGGGGCCGAGAGTCCTCACCTGCGGAGAAAACCATGATGAGGGTATAAATAGGAAGATAATGTCGATATTATGAAATAGTTAGTCGCTGATAAAGGTGAGATGGTACGAAGGGTTCGTATAATGCGCTCGCCGTAATTGATTCGGCGTACAAAGGGGGTTGTTCGTTGGTGATGAAGACAAAGAGAACCGGCTCCACAGACGTGCGTTGTAGGGCAGGATATCGGATGATTCAAGCAGTATCACAGATACGGTTTGCCTCCGGTTCTCGTGTTGCAAGAGGCGGAAGTGAAGAAATGGGTTGTTCGAAATGCTGCGGGTTCCCGCTGGGAGCTGAAGAGGCCTGCCGGGCGCAAGACCGGCGAAGAAAGGGAAGAACGGGGTAACGAATGTGGGCGAGCGAGAGCTCTACGGGTATATTGAGATTGATTGTGCGCTTTGCAGCTACATCGACGGCGAGGATCGAAGGACCATATGGCGATGAGGTCGACGTTTGGCTGTGGTAAGCGTTGAGATGCCCAGAACGTTGATCTGTTTCGACGATGATCTTTGGATGGAAATAGGACGAGAGGAGATCGAGAGCGAGGGCAGCACGGAAGATGAACCTGAGCGCCCTAACACTGGGCCAACAGAAGGAACCACACGGCCTGGACAGGCTGACGAGCGGCCCTGTGAGAGAAAATTGGGGGCCCCAGGCACAGAGCACTAGAACGCTACGGGCGAGAAGCGTCCACAAGCCTGGCAGGCTCAAGGTTCAGGCAGGGGGGCGCCTAAATTGGTTTTCTCTGTCTGGCCAATTATTGCCGTGCAACCCGCTTCGGATCATATCAATTTGCCTCTTTTCCCACGATCGATTGATGAATGCGGAGAACTTGGGAAGAAATCATACAGATTTCAAAGACTCCTGTGACCTGCTCTCCTCGTTGTTAGCTGCAAGATCCCCAGGTTTGGGCTTGGTAGAACGCGCGGATAGTAGATCTCCATTTTTCTCGGAGTAATAAAAGGACGACGCCACGTTTCTTGGAAACCGGTGTAACCAAAAGTCTCACTACTACTGGCCCCCGAAATGCCTCGAACAATGTTGAGGCGCCGACTAACCACGCCGTGAGATCTTAGCAGTGAAACATAAAGAAACTTCGATCGCGGCTCCGTGCTGATCACCAGCCATAACGTTTTCTGGCGTTCAGCCTTCCTACAGTACTTCTGTCTTGTGAATTCTTCTCAAAGATGGAAAATCAAGGCATTGAAGGACCCGAAATGTAAAGCCGGAAACAAAATTATGTTTCAATCCTTTCATTACACCACCGTAGGCCATCCATTTTCTTGAGAATAGCCCCCAATCAACGACACCTTCCCAACCCGTATTCTGTAACGACGAGGCACGGCAGAGCGCAGGGTACGAAGTATTTATGGGAGAAAGTATTCTCCCCCAAAGATAAGAACTGCCGTATCTCAAGGATCAAGGAGGTATCGTGGTGAAACCGGGGAGGCTGGGAAGTATATTCCAGTGTCTCCACGTGATAGGGAAAATACAAGTCTTCGAACGGACAGAGGATGACGGCACTTTGCTCAACATCGCGAATTATTGCTCAGTTTGCAATAATCTCTCCTGCATGCATTTAACTTCGAGATCCAATTTCATCTTGGAATTAGTTCTGCGGGGTAGTGCTCAAAACTCTCTGCTCTAAGTTCTTAGCGCGATGATGTTTTACATCACAATATCTTAATTAGAAGCCACCAGCTAATCATGATCTCACGCAATTGAGAGCTATGGCTTCCTCCTTGAAAGCCTGAGGTATCAAATATTTACTAGCTTCCTTCCAACTTCTCAATGCAGGCTTTCTGATGTTCGTTTCGCTCCCCTTTCGTTCCAAATTTTTGAACTCCATCGACTATCTGCGTCTGTGCCAATAATCTTAGTTCGAGAGAATGGGAACCCAACCTCCCCTCTTGTTGCGTAAGTGCAGAGCAGCATGTTCTCGTCAAGTTCGAGTTCCTGTATTCAAATGATGGTTCAAGCAACTCCACACATGTTCTCAAACCAAGTCCTTCAAACTCTGAGATCCTCCTCTAGCAGTGATCCTCTTTGTCCGAACATCGCGGTTGAAGCTGGAGTTGAAGTACTCGTATTTCACGCCGCAGAATTCCTGCTTTGAATGCTTGCCTTCTCTCAACGGGAAGGTTCAGGGACGTTGGAGTTGCCAGTTAAAACTTATTCCAAGGTGCAGCCTATGGTTTGTTGCCCAGAGCAGGTCGTGGGTTGGTAGCTCCGGCCGAAAGTATACATTCGGAATTTACAATAATCAATAAACGACTGTAAAGTCCGCCAGAAAAATACGAAGAGCATGCTGACTTGGAATCATTGAAGTTGACGCGGCTCAGCTCCGCCCCTTTGCATTACAGCAACCAAAGAACGAAGATAATTCCAAAATGAGCAAGGCATATCTCAACCGATAACATAAGATCTATTACGGTAGTGAGATCAAGCCAGCTCTTGGACGTCTTTTCACTGAAAGTCGAGGATGTACACAAGCCACCTCAACCCCGAAAGCTACACAGGTGCAGTACAATACTTGCTCGCGTGAGACTCTCGCAATGAGAAATCGTATTCAGAACCGCACCCAGAGAGTCGTCAACCTCAAAGCCGTGCAATGACAACAGAATGAGGGCATCTGAGCTCAGGAACTTCGGGTTTAATTGGGAGAAAATGATATGCTCAACAGTTTGCCCCACATGGAGTCAGGGACACCAGTGGGACTGCCGCGACTCCGGCAAGGCGAAATGGCTATAATTAGCCATTTCGGCCACGACCCCTGGCCGGGTGCTGACGCGCGCAGCCGCCGTTGGTGCGAGGGGGCGTTGAAGAATTGGACAAAGAAAAATATGCAGCAACTTACGATCGGGGAGGCTGAGATGTTGGTATTGACGTTGACAAAGAGACTTGACTCGAGCTCGCTTTTTGTGTTTCGTTCAAAAAGCAGATAGCCGGTTGCTGATGTCCTCCTGACAACACTCAACTCAACACGCGGTTCCATGTTTTACTGATCTAGCGTCTGAATGTGAAACATGCCAGAGGAAATGCCAGAGGAACCATTCAGAGGACTTGGGACTCAATGCAGAGAATAGGGGATCGGGAGAGACGGACGTTATTATTGTACTACCAGCTGGAGTTGGAGAACCGTAGTAAAGGACCGTAAAGCTCAACGAATAAAAATGCAATAAAAGTGTTCTGATTCGTAGCTCTCGTATGCGTTGCCCGTCTATACCCTCCGTAGAACCCATTCACTGCACCGCCTCGCTCCAAGACTATTTTTCCATGAGTCTTGGCGCTGAATGGCGAGGTTTGACATACGGCAAGCGAACATCAATCTCTACGCCACGACTGCATTCAATCCATCCCCTAGAAAACGCCGATCATCAACCAGAAAAAGCGAACCTCCGCATCTGGTTTTGGCGCTGAGTCTCACGACATTTCTCGTTCTCTTCAAAAGTTTCATTCTTTCCTTTTCTTTACTGCCTACCCGAAACCCCTCCATCACCAACCCTAGGCGCTGTGACGTCTTGTGTTGACGGCTCTCCGAATTTCCTTGTTATTTCGGATCTGCAGACGACAAACCAACCTTCATTCCTTCCAACATCCCTCAGATATCCATCCAGCAACGGCACACGACATTTACCACAACGATACAGATACATCTTCCTCACAAACACCATGGCCCACAATCCCCCCGGCAATGGGTTTGATGACCATCATCTTGCCGACCTTCCTCCGCATCAACAATACCATCTCCCGCCTCACGATGATGAAGACGGAAACCAGCCTCTGTTGCATAGTCAGCAGACAGGCGCCGGTCCCTTCGCGAGCCCCTACGATAGCTCTACCAACCTTCGAACCCAAACTCCTCCCATCAGACCCGTATCGGCATACAGCTTGACGGAGTCCTACGTCCCTGGTGCAGCCCCCGCGCCGTACGGTAGTGAATATGGCGGCAGCAACACCACCTATGGCCACCAACTAGAGGATGCCCCGTTCAATCGGGCTGGCTCTCCATACTCTCGAGCTGACACCGATTCTACCGAAGCATGGAAGCAACGTCAAGCTCCTAATACGGGTGGTCTCAAGCGTTTTGCAACGCGAAAAGTCAAGCTTGTCCAGGGCAGCGTTTTGAGCGTTAACCATCCTGTGCCATCTGCCATCAAGAATGCCATTCAATCGAAATACAGAGTAGAGGCCGAGACAGGAAATAGTGAGGAATTTACACACATGCGATATACAGCCGCTACCTGCGATCCTGACGACTTTACCCTTAAGAACGGTTACAATCTTCGACCTGCCATGTACAATCGCCATACCGAACTCCTCATTGCCATTACCTACTACAACGAAGATAAGGTTTTGACCGCCCGTACTCTACACGGTGTGATGCAAAATGTCCGGGATATCGTGAATCTTAAGAAGTCCGATTTCTGGAATGTTGGTGGACCAGCTTGGCAAAAGATTGTCGTGTGTCTTGTTTTTGACGGTATCGATCCTTGCGACAAGGAGACACTCGATGTGTTGGCGACTGTCGGAATCTACCAAGATGGTGTCATGAAGAAGGATATTGATGGCAAGGAGACTGTAGCTCACATTTTCGAATACACCACCCAACTGTCAGTCACAGCTCAGCAACAGCTCATTCGACCCACCGATGACAGCGCTGCCACTCTTCCACCTGTCCAGATGATGTTCTGCTTGAAGCAAAAGAACAGCAAAAAGATCAACTCTCACAGATGGCTCTTCAATGCTTTTGGCCGCCTTTTGAACCCGGAAGTCTGTATTCTTTTGGATGCCGGTACAAAGCCAGGTGCAAAGTCGCTATTGTCTCTGTGGGAAGGTTTCTACAATGACAAGGACTTGGGAGGAGCTTGTGGTGAAATTCATGCTATGTTAGGAAATGCCGGCAGGAAGCTACTGAACCCCTTGGTCGCGGCTCAAAATTTTGAGTACAAGATCAGTAATATTTTGGACAAGCCACTTGAGAGTTCTTTTGGATATGTTAGTGTGTTGCCTGGTGCTTTCTCTGCGTACCGCTTCAGAGCCATCATGGGACGCCCTCTCGAGCAGTACTTCCACGGTGATCACACGCTGTCGAAGAAGCTTGGGAAGAAGGGAATTGAGGGAATGAACATCTTCAAGAAGAACATGTTCTTGGCTGAGGACAGAATCCTCTGCTTCGAGTTGGTTGCGAAGGCTGGCTCGAAGTGGCATTTGACTTATATCAAAGCCGCCAAGGGAGAGACAGATGTTCCCGAAGGAGCCCCTGAGTTCATCGGCCAACGTCGAAGATGGCTTAACGGTTCATTTGCGGCTTCTATGTACGCTATTATGCATTTCGGCAGAATGTAAGTTACCCCAAGGCCTGCTCTTACTTCTCAACTGACATTTTACAGGTACAAGAGTGGTCACAATCTCGTCCGCATGTTCTTCTTTCATATTCAACTCATATACAACTCCTTCACGGTCTTCTTGTCCTGGTTCATGATTGCATCATTCTTCCTTACTACCTCGGTCATTATGGATCTGGTTGGAACCCCAACCGCAGCAGGTCCTTCGACGGCAGCAAAGGATGGATGGCCATTCGGTAACACTGCAAGCCCCATCATCAACACCATTCTCACCTACCTCTACCTTGGATTCCTGCTGGTGCAATTTATCCTCGCTCTCGGAAACAGACCAAAGGGTTCCAGAATGACTTATATCATCTCGTTCTGTGTGTTTGGAGTAATCAACGCCTACCTGATCGTACTTTCGTTGTACCTGGCCTGGCGCGGTATCCACCCGTCCAAGTTTTCCGATGACAGTGTAAGGGACTTCTTTGTGAGCTTCTTCGACTCGACTAATGGTGGTGGCGGCATCATCATTATCGCTCTGCTTGCTACCTTCGGCTTGTACTTCGTCGCATCCTTCATGTACCTCGACCCGTGGCATATGTTTACCTCGTTCCTCCAATACCTGCTGCTGTCTTCATCATACATCAATATCCTCATGGTCTACGCTTTCAGCAATTGGCATGATGTATCTTGGGGTACGAAGGGTTCTGACAAGGCTGACGCACTTCCTTCTGTCCAAACTACGAAGAGTGACGGAAAGACGGCTGTCATCGAAGAAATTGACCGACCTCAGGAGGACATTGACAGTCAGTTTGAGGCAACTGTTAAGCGTGCTTTGAAACCCTTTATTCCTGAGGTGGAAGATGAGAAGAAGACTTTGGAAGATTCCTACAAATCTTTCCGAACCAAGCTTTTGATCTCTTGGATCTTCTCAAATGTCATTTTGACAATCGCTATCAATAGTGACTCGGTCGATAAATTTGGATTCGGGGTTAGTAATTTTTGCACATTATCTAAAGATATCCAACTAACTTTTCTATAGAACGATGCAACCAGACGCAGAGTGGTTTTCTTCGAAATTTTGCTCTATGCAACCGCCGTCTTGTCCGTCATTCGCTTCATTGGCTGTGTGTGGTTCTTGGGACGTTCTGGAATCATGTGTTGCTTCAGGAGACGTTAGGGTGGACAGAAAATCGAAAAGATTTTGTGTAGACTCTATTTTGGCGCGCTGGATTTGAGATTTTGGGGTGTGGCTGCTCTTGCAGTAGACCTGTAAGGATACAGCAGGATGGATACCTTCGTCGTTGCATTAAGCACATAATGGCGTTTTAGAAGTCGTTAAACGGCTCTCATGAAAATGGTTGCGTTTGCCTTGGAAATTGAATACCCCAATAAAAAATTGTATTTTAATATCATATTTGTGACTCTTTTCGGGATAACCCGGCTATCTGATCCAAGCTACCTTGTTCTACCACTTAAATCAGCAAGAGACAGCTCGATCCAGGTCAGTTCATTTTCTAAGTCAAAATTGAATACTTCATTGTCTCAGTGGTGGCGTACAAAATAAGCGTGGCGGTGATTTATTCGTGGTATCAAAAAGTTCCTATCTACCATGCACGAATAGGCTGCCCGCAAATCGCTTACGCCGTTGCCTCCGCCTTGCGTCAAAACACAACCTCCCCACCACCATTTTCTTAAGCAACCGGCGTTGCGTAGCGGTTGTCAATAGCTCATCCGGCAAGATGTTGAAGATATGGACGATGGTACGTTTGAGGTTCTGCTGTTCAAGCTCCCTGACGTCTTGCTGGCTGCGCAGATCCTGAAGTGCTGACTCTCCTTTGCCCACAGAAACAGAAGCAGCAGCAAGATGCTAATGCAGATGCTGCTGCCGGAATCAAGAAGAAGAAGGTTACTGCAGCCCAACTGCGAGTCCAAAAAGGTACGGCTCTGGTTGCCAGTTCCAGCGCCCCCGCGCGCCCTGTCTTGTGCTTGACTGACTTTTGCGCCCACAGATCTCTCGGAACTCGAGCTTCCCCGAACGATGAAGACAACTTTTAAAGACCCAGATGACGTTCTGAACTTCGAGCTTACCATCGAGCCAGATGAGGGAATGTACAAGGGCGGGCAGTTCCATTTTACCTTCGAGATCAGTCAAGAATTCCCACATCAGGCGCCCAAAGTCCTGTGCAAGGAGAAGATCTACCATCCCAATATCGATTTGCAGGGCAAAGTCTGCCTGAACATCTTGCGAGAAGACTGGAAGCCGGTCTTGAATCTACAAGCCGTGATTGTTGGTCTACAGGTACGAATATAACCCCGCTCGAAGCATGGGAAGCTCCGACTAACTACCCCCTCACAGTTCCTCTTCCTCGAACCCAACGCCTCCGACCCCCTAAACAAAGAAGCCGCCGAGGATTTACGGTCCAACCGAGAAGGATTCAAGCGCAATGTCCGACAAGCCATGGGAGGGGGCATTGTCCGGAATGAGGCTTTCGACAAGGTCTTCAAGACTCGGGATTAAAGGGTGGCAACGAGCGACGTGCAAGAGAGACTCGGGGTATACATCTAGACGTGCACGATCATACGAGGAATATGGCATTATGAGGCGTTCATACGGGTAGTTTCTGGGAGTAAATACTGGTCTCGTGCTTGCGAAGAGAAATGGTAGAAATCTGATCATATCACCACCAAATTCTATATTTTCAGAAGGTGATTCAGCCGCACGGCTCTTAGATACGACACACGGTATGGATTTACTGCAAGTCCATTACATACACAAATTAAATCAACCCAAAATTACACATTTCCCGACCTGCATTCTGATACCGTATTGATGCTTCGCTGTATGGACCGATAGCCAGCATTGTCAGCCACCCCGCCTTATTTAACCCTGCCCCGTATTTTAGCGATCGGCCTGGCAGCCTGGTAGCCTGCCTCCGATTACCGGCGAGGTAAGCTGAGTTCCTAGTGAATTTTTCCAAAACAGAGTCATCGCCAGTGCCAGATACTTAAATAAACAATCCAGCCCATAATTTCCCACAACACCTCTCCACTCCGCTCAATCATCGCAATGGCTTCCCGTACTTTCTCCAGAGCTCTCCGCTCGCCATTGACCAAGCAGCTCAGCGCCCCAGCTCGCCGCACCTTTGTGTCTGCCATCAATGCCGCTGCCAGACCGACAGTCCGCGCTGCCGTTGCATCAACGCAGCAGGTTCGAGGTGTGAAGACAATTGACTTTGCCGGCACGAAAGAGGATGTCTATGGTAAGCTCCATTGTCCTACATTAATCCTCAGATGCTAATTAAAACTTCAGAGAGAGCCGACTGGCCTGCCGCTAAGCTCCAAGTACTTTTCACCGCATTGCAAGTTTGCTCGAATTCGATGCTGATACAATACTAGGAATTCTTCAAGAATGACACGATGGCTATCATCGGATACGGTTCGCAAGGCCACGCTCAGTCCTTGAACATGCGTGACCAGGGACTCAACGTTGTTGTCGGTGTACGAAAGAACGGTCAATCATGGAAGGACGCCCAACAAGATGGCTGGGTCCCAGGAAAGAACCTCTTCGATGTCGATGAGGCCATCTCCAAGGGTACCATCATCATGAACTTGCTCAGTGATGCTGCTCAATCCGAGACCTGGCCTGCTATCAAGCCCCAGATCACCAAAGGAAAGGTATGACCGACTCGCATTTTCTGCAATGATTCTGCTAATTGGCATAGACTCTCTACTTCTCCCACGGTTTCTCCCCCGTCTTCAAGGACCAGACCAAGGTCGATGTGCCCACAGACGTCGACGTTATCCTCGTCGCCCCCAAGGGTTCCGGCCGAACTGTGCGAACTCTCTTCCGTGAGGGCCGTGGAATCAACTCCTCCATCGCCGTCTACCAAGATGTTACCGGCCAAGCCAAGGAGAAGGCAATTGCCCTCGGTGTTGGTGTCGGCAGTGGTTACCTCTACGAGACCACCTTCGAGAAGGAAGTTTACTCCGACTTGTACGGTGAGCGTGGTTGCTTGATGGGCGGTATCCACGGCATGTTCCTCGCACAATACGAGGTTCTCCGTGAGCAGGGCCACAGCCCCAGTGAGGCTTTCAACGAGACCGTCGAGGAGGCTACTCAATCTTTGTACCCATTGATCGGTGCCAACGGTATGGACTGGATGTACGAGGCTTGCTCTACCACCGCCCGTCGTGGTGCCATTGACTGGAGCGGAAAGTTCAAGGATGCCTTGAAGCCCGTCTTCAACGATTTATACGACTCCGTCAAGACTGGAAAGGAGACTGAGCGATCCCTCACTTTCAACTCCCAGAAGGATTACCGTGAGAAGTATGAGGCTGAGATGCAGGAGATCCGTGATTTGGAGATCTGGAGAGCAGGAAAGGCTGTGCGGTAAGTTTTTGTTTCTTGTGCATCTTGTTCTATGCTAATTGTGTTCAGATCTCTCCGACCGGAAAACCAGAAGTAAAGTGGGGTTGTCAAGCGTTGATGAGGGAGGGTGTTTCTATCTTGGCGCACTTTGTACAATATTCTAGTCCCGCAAGGAATTTCGGTATCTGGAATCAAAAAGTTTACCTATTTACCAAAATATCTACAAGTTGACGGATATTTAGTGCGGCCAATTGCAAGCATCTCTTTACGTACTTGTAAGTGGGCTGCAGGCAAGGCTGGCGTCATCCGAGTTCGGAGCTATTTTCTTATGCAAAGACTTGGTATTTATGACTCGCAGACACAGAATGTGAAATTCTGAATTGGGTAGGTAGCACTCACGCACCCCTCTAGATCTACACACGCCTCCTCGTCACCAAAATGTCCGATCCTTCCAAATCCCCTCCTCTCGAACGCCCCTCCGTGGTCGCAGCGCACGCATTGATCAAGGAACACATCCACTACACTCCCATCCTCACAAACAGCACCCTCAACGACCTAGCATCAACCCCTCAATCCCCCTCCGCGCTCGCAGACACGCCATGGGCGGGCCAGAGGCCCGCGAACCCGAAGATAAGATTCTGGTTCAAATGCGAGAATTTCCAGAAGGTGGGCGCGTTTAAGGTGCGGGGTGCTTTTCATGCGTTGAAGAGGCTGATGGCTGAGGAGGGGTGGGAGGAGGGTGGTGGGAGGGAGAAGGGGGTTGTTACACATAGTTCTGGTACTTCCCTATTCAGTTCCTTTTTTATGATTGAGAGAGTTAGGAAGCTGATGAGCTGAGATAATTAGGAAACCATGCACAAGCCCTCTCCCTCGCCGCCCGCACAATGGGCATCCCAGCCCACATAGTCATGCCCACCATCTCGACGCCCTCCAAGATAGCAGCTACGAAAGGCTACGGCGCGACCGTCATATTCTCCGGCTCTACATCCGTTGAGCGCGAAGCTGTCGTTGCGGACGTAGTTACAAAAACCGGCGCCAGGTTGATCCCGCCATATGATCACCCGGATATCATGCTCGGACAAGGCACACTGGGGATAGAGCTGCAGGAACAGGTTGCGGGTATGAATACTGGGAAGGGATTGAATGCGATCATAGCTCCTTGTGGAGGAGGTGGTATGCTCAGTGGTACTGCTTTAAGTTGTGAGGGCACCGGTATAACTGTATTTGGAGCGGAGCCTGAGTTTGAGGGCGCGGATGATTGTAAGAGGGGTTTGGAACAGGGGAAGAGGATCAAGAGCGTGAAGACGCTTACGATTGCTGATGGGTTGCGGACGCCTGTTGGTGCGTGGCCTTGGACGGTGATTCATGATCGTAAGCTGGTGAGGCAGGTGTTTAGTGTCACGGAAGAGCAGATTAAAGCTGCGTTGCGGCTGGTGATGGAGAGGATGAAGATGGTGGTTGAGCCGAGTGCTGTGGTGGGACTTGCTACGGCGTTGTTTAATGAGGGTTTTAGGAGGATTGTGGAATCAGAGGGGGGCGAGAAGGGGTGGGATTTGGGGATTGTGGTTAGTGGGGGGAATGTTAGTGTTGAGGCGCTGGGGAAATTTTTTGAAGTGAAGCCTGAGAAGGGTGAGAGGCAGGAGGGGAAGGTTGGGTTGGATGGGAAGAAGGTTGCTGAGAATGTTGCTGGTTGATAGATGAGATCATCGATGAGTAAGAACTATTGTAGATATCTAATGCACATAAGCCTTCCGGTGTAAGCACTTACGTCGAGTAGAATGGGCTTCTTTACGTGAGTGGGGTTTCCAGACAATTCTTCACATTCGGAAGGTATTAATTAGTGCTTATTGATCTGAAGCCTTCTCTAAGAGCCTCTCTGGAGTCTGGCTCTTTCCCGATGTCGGGTATCAAGCATGCTACCAATGAACTTCTTTTCTAAACACAAGAATGCTACATGATTACTAACGCAAGACGCTGATTACTTCTCTGTTGAACATCAACGTTTTTCAAAATCTTACTTTTCGAGATACAGCCCTGTCTTCTTTCTATTTCTGTTTTGGCAGTTCAAGGTGGATGTCTGCTGAATAAATTGGCAAGGGCTCCTGCGAAGTCGAAGATGTGATGTTCCAGATGTGGACATGGGCCAACTTGCACAATGAATCAGTCCTTCGTTGACAGCGCAACTGCCCATGGGCTGTCCAACTTTCTTATTAGAAAAGGTAGTATAAAGCTTTGTAAATTTGAATTTGTCTTAAGACTGCAGAAAGAATTTCGTGTTTTCAGAAATCGATGTGCTCTTCATTAGTCAAGGTTGGTGTTGTGAGCAGAAGAAACCCTGTCGAACTGCTACCGTAATGGCCGAGTCGGGCGAGCTTGTACAGTACGAACAATCTACAGGTAGTAAACCCAGTATCAAGACTTCTACCAGATCGCTAACTCATATCTTGGGCCTTAACTCGGGAGGACTAAGGCAGTCCATTGTGAGTATTCCCGTCGTAAGGTGGCGATACTTAATGCTGACACATTCGAAGATGGACAACATTCTCCCCTACGCGAGGACTCCCAGCTTGTTACGACTCCCACTAGAAGTACGCCAGATCATATACAGCTATCTCCTCCCGGATGTGGCAATACACGCCAAGAAAATTGACCAAGATCATATCCGGGTGGACGGAAAGTCTGGTGCAGGCTTGCTTCGGGTCAATCACCAGATACATAATGAGCTTTATCACGATTGGTACCGCAGCACGACCTTCGAGCTGAGAGTCTTCAAGGACATGGCCAAGTTCTTGCATAAACACGGTCAGCCGGGGACGTCAATGCAAATGCCATCTCCCCTCAAAGATGTGGAGAGCCTACATCTCAGATTGCTCTTCTGGAAAGGTCGCACTACCTACGACAAGGGAGTGAAGGACTGGGAAGAGGAGACGCCAGAGGTACTCTGGATTATTGGGCGACTGCTGTCTTCAGGGACATGTTCACTGAAGTATCTGCGCATCACGCTTGATCTCGAAACCCATGCTGGCGGCATCACTTATGTCCAAAACATAACACGCACTCAAACCGAGTGTCACCTGCTTGGGAATGTCTTGGGGTCACTAGAAAGCATCAGAGGCCTTTCCGAGGTACATATAGAGGTCTATAAGTCATATAGAAGTTTTCCAAGCTTTAACTGCTCGGAAGTATACAACAATTTCATTGAGGCCTCCAGGAAATACCTGGATGAATTGGAGAAGAAAATGATGATGCCTCGTATTGGCGAGGATGTATCTGGACAGGTTTCTTCTACGAACACCAACAGTCCTGCTTGAGGTATGAAAGGAAAATATTGCACTAGACAATTCGATTTCGGAGCTTGGAAGGCGAGAAGAGTGGTTGGGAAGATCGATAAGATGGAATGCCTAAAACTAAGAACGAGGCGCCGCAAGATGCCGATCCCTCTGCTGGTTGCTTTTTGTTTTAATTGTACTGTGAGACTTTTCAACCTTATACCCATTTTCGTCTACATCGCATCTGTTGTACGTTATCAGCCTCTTTGTTCTTGTGTTGATGTGTTCGGTTCCGCTTCGTCTGGAATTTGATATCAAATGTCGGCTGGAGCAACAATATCTCACCTCAATAATTTGGTAATTTTATGAGATCTGTGGCTGGAGAATAGAGAAACCTTTGCTGGGATCGGAAGAAGCAGTGGTTATGGCAACAGAGCCCTCATATTCCCAAAAACAAGTCGAGTGGTCATTGAACATCCCCGGGGGATTCTGCTTTGAAGAATTGGCCAAGCACATAGTCAAGCACATTTTCGGCTCCCCAAAAGTTAATTTGTGAAAAGAGATTGGTTTCTTATTGTGACTTGCAACAAAATCGGTCAATTCACAAGACTAATAATTGAGCGTAAGCTGACGAGTGAACAGCTTTTGATGTGTGTGCGGGCACAAAATAATCCTTCCCAAGGCGCTCGACCCGACATCACCCCGAGCATCAACATTTCGACTAAGAAATGAAACAGCTTCCTAGCCTTGATACTCTCAGCTTCGTAGACGAACTACAATGCCTTCCTTCTAATGTAGGTTTGCGGCAATCTCTTTACAGCCGAAGACAGCTAACACATTCGAAGATGACATCCACCGATCTCTCCACCAGACCTCCTCCTTTCTTACGATTACCAGTTGAATTACGCAGGCTCATCTACAATTACCTAATTCCAAACGTGGAGATCCTTCCTTGCAAAGAAGACCCCAGTCTAGATGGCGCGCTGCGAGACGATGGAAAGTCGAGTTCTGGCTTGCTTCGAGTTAGTCACCAGATACACAACGAACTCTACAATGAGTGGTATGGCAATACGACCTTCAGAATGGAGATAATTTCCAATCAGGCACTATTTTGAATAATTTTATTCAATCAACACAACCCTTGCCGTCGACACTCGCAGCCGTCAAGACATTGCACCTCATCGTCACCATCTATCCAATATCAAATTTGGAAACAACCGAACGCATCGATAACTCAGGCCTTCCCAAGATGTCAGGTCTTACCGACATGCTTTCTTCTAGGAAAACTCCCATACGCGGTTCCACCTCACACTTGTTGGCACGATCAATATGTATGTTACAAACTTGCGGAATCAACACACCGATGTGCTGGAGCGTAATCTGCACTCGTTGCGAGACATTAGGGCGCTGTCCGAGGTACAAATCGTGACCCAGAACCCGCATTCTGGCCCTATGACGAATCACATAGTCGATGAGTTCAATGCAAAGTCGCGAGAATACTTAGATGTAATAGAGAAGGAGATGATGAGGCCTGTTTTGGACAACGGACTACCTGATGCTGGGCTGTGAATTGAAAGGCATACTAAAGAGGGTGGTACGCTTTGTGCAAGGCATGTAAGGGTTTGGAACACCGAAGGGGATGAGGAGTCAATGTAGGACAAACAGACAAGAATACTGGATGGACTTGCCCCTGATAGTTTGTGAATGACCTCCCTATGTTTCGACTGACTTGGAGCTTGGTCTTGATTCCTATGGCGGTGAATACACAACAGACGCTGAGAGTTCACAGAATTTTAGGCATTTCATTGACTGGCTTCATGTCCTGTGTCTAACTTCCGAGAAGCATGCACAAGATCAATGGTCTCGACTCACAAGACATCTAACATCGCCCCAAAGACTTCTTGAAGTTCATAACACTTAGTAGAAACCAAATACCTCAGAGGTAAAGATGTCTAACTATGAGAGTTGTCAGCAGCTGATCCTGTCGAAGATGCCTTTCATTGATTACCACACCGGCAGGAGTTCTGATCTACTACGTCTTCCACCCGAGATTCGCAGGCTCATCTATAGCTACTTACTTCCGACATTAGATATAGATCCTGGCAAGATTCGATATGGGCGAGGGGCTTTGCGAGAAGACGGAAAGTCAGGGGGAGGCTTGCTCCAGGTCAATCGGCAGATACATAATGAAATCTACAATGACTGGTACAGTAACACGATGTACATCGTACAGATTGCCTCAAATGGCGGGGTGATGTTCTTGAACCACTTCATTTTTCGACCAGACGAATCGATGCCGTCCACACTCATGGTCGTCAAAGAACTGTACGTCGACATTCACATCGGCCGCCTTGGTGACCAAACGATGCTATGTGACATTTCGAAACTCGGCCGATTGCTATCCACGAATCGCTCACTGAAGAATCTCTACGTGGGTATAAATATCCATCCCGGCCATATATACTTTGAGGATATGAGCAGTCAAATGATACACGATCAAGTGCTAGAGCTTCACTTGTACCCATTACGGAGTATGAGGGGTCTTTCGGAGGTGCCCATAGGCCCGACCACAGCGTCCAAGCTGTCCCATTATCATGGTACAGGGCCTTTGCTGTTTAATCTCGAAGTGGTGGCGCTGGAACACCTGGATCATGATCAGTCGAAGGAAGCAATGCTGCCAGTTCTCGGTGAAGAACCAGCTGAAGACGATGCTTCCGCCAGCTACCAACAGCTTTCAATCAGATCACACTAGGATGCACGGGGTTGTTAAATTTCTTTCTTGTTAGTATTGGCGTGAAAAAAAGCTGGCCGAGAAGAGAATTTAGGGAAATAGAGTTTCCACAATCAGGAGGGGATGACAGGCCATAATCCATGAAGTTAGGCCAATTTATGTAGAAAGTACTTGATATACCGGCAGGAAGGATGCCAGGGCCTTTCGAATTAAATGTGACTGGTGGTAATCGTAGTGATTGAAGGACTGCATACGATGCGATTTGAGGAAGCCTCTTGGAGTGGTCGCTCCTTCCCGTACTCTCACATTCTCTTTTTCATAGATCAGTCGTTATTTCCTTTTCCAGAATAATCCAGTCATGTTTTCCTCTCGCCTTCCCTACTCGATACAATCCTTACAATTACAATCCCATCTCGTCTTCTCTAATTGCTCGGTTTTACATGCCACCACCCAGCTTCCTTCTTGCTCATCTTGCAGAGCAGCTGAGTTTCTTCCATTGTTCCCAAGGAGTTGGTCTCAAGAGTTTAGGAGCCACTTGAAGCAGCATAACGAACCCCAGAAACGGAGTCTTTTGTGGGGAAGCAAATGTCATTTGGAATTCCAACTATGGAAGTACAACAAAGGTCCAGGGAACAATTTCCAGAAGACGGCCTTAGAAAAGCTATAAGTCCTCATCCAGCTACTTTCTCAATCTTACAATTATCGATCTTCCAATCAACGAGACCTAACGTTTTCGTTGCTTGCGCCGTGATAGTCAAGTGTCCTCCATATGAGCCGTTAAAAGTAAAGCCGATTCTCTCCCACTTACCCGTCCCTGTAAACATTGGATAATAGTCCATCGTCTGGTATTGAACGGTCAAATTTTCATTTTTGGAATCTGCTGCACCTTTCACATAGCCCGTAAACCTGTAAGTCTGACCGGGAAGAACTACTGGCTGAACAGAAGCGCCGCCAAACCCCTGTTTTGGCGGATCCGTACCATTCAGCTGTAGATAATAGTCTCCGCTCAAACAGTCACCTTTCACATCCTTTTTACATCTCACAACCCCAATATCTATTGTAGGTCTTGAGGTATACCACCAGGGGTCCAAGCAGCCCCTCTCAAAGCCCCCGTTGGGCAACAACTCGGCTGGAGGACTCCAGTTTGTGACGCCGTAGACCTTGGTGTAATTGTTAGGACTCGTCACTGTGGGATCGTACTCAAAATAACTCTCGTTATATGGCACAGAGAAGAGAAGACAGCCGGCTTCTAGGGCTGTGTCTGCCCAGACGAAATATACTAAGGTGCGGCAGTTGACGTCGGCGGCACACCAGCTTTGGCATTGTTTGGTGCCGGCAGCTTCGTCAGAAGAGACGAAGAAGTTGGGGCCCGTATAATCGGGCTCAATGGAGTAGTAGCTCCAGCCGAAACCCTTTTCGAGTTCGAACTTGAAGATCCGGTCTGGGATAGGGGTTGGTGAGCACGCTGTGGTGGAAGATGTAGCTGATGCTGCGCTGATTACAGGTGAGACAGTAGTACCTGTAAATGATCTTGAGTCAGTATTTGATGCATTCTCAGCACTTGAATCCAAGTGGATACGTACATATGCTCAAAAGGAGAAGCATAGGAGATTTCATCTTGCAATGCACGATCCAGACAGTCAAATGATCCAAAAAAATCAAAGCGTTGTCAATTGAAGGAACTTGGGGTGTTCTAGCTATATTTCTATGGTCAAAGATTCAATATATACCCCACCTCGCGGTGTTGCAATTGAAATCAGGCAATGTAGCTTTCGAGCCTTGCACGTTGCTGCTCGCGAGGCTGATCTGCCGGCTGAGAGTCTTCAGTGCGCAGAATCATTCTGTTGTAGATCATTCATTGCTTGCATATACGAATGCAGGTTGCCGAGCCGCCTTGGGTAGGTATGGGGGCAAAATTGATTAACGGGATCACATTTGATCTAATTCCCCGCAATCCGAAGGGTTGCATTTGCAGAATTTATCTGTGGCCGCCCTAAAGACTTTATACTACCTACCCGTCTGGGAAATGCGCGGAAAAGGATCATACAATCAATTGCGTATTGCCTAACCAAGGCGTCACGCAATAGTCTACGACGTGCTAGAAGGAAGACTTTCGGGGCTAAAAATACGTGGTGATTTTGAGGACGAAATCCCTGCATATATTTACCGTCTCATTGGGGGTTTCTTACTCACATGTTCTCACAGACTTGCCTTTCTATTCCAATATTCTTGTGTTGAGTTGAGGTAGAATGCAATCAGTCCGGAAACAGGATGGAGGGTGGTGTTGACTGGTCACCGTTAAGCGAGCGGGATAGGGGGGATCGTCCACACTAGATCGTGATCACGACAGCGATGTACCTGCAAAGCACAAAAGGCACAGAAACTTTCAAAGATCAAATAAAGCGCTCAATGAAAAATGAAAGCATATAACACACGTGTGATATTAAGTGTTCATGGAAAATCCACGGGTTCCCTCCATGCATGGGCGTGAGGATCGAGTTTGAAAATCATCAAGGCAGTCATCTCAGTTTGGTACATACAGTCGCCCAGAAGAAAATATTTCAAAGGTTTATTCCCCCATATCATGACATGGATATCCAGAAAAATCCCCACCTCAATCTCAAAATAGTTAGATGCAATAACATCTCTCTTGTTGGACGGCACTCTGTAAAAAGACTAAACATCTTGTCATAGAGTTCGATTGAACCGCCGTGGTTCTCCACGGGTGCCACGTCCACAGTGGCTTCCCCGGCCGTTTCCTCCACGAGATGATTCTCCACGGGAAGAATCATAATGCCCAGATTCATTGGCAGCTGTACCAATGACGATGTGCCGGCCTTCATTCCGATGACCGGTAGTTGAAATGTTATTACCGCCCCTATGTCCTTCCCTACCTCGACCACCTCGAATACTTCGGCCTCTACGATTTTCCCTTCTTGTGGACGGTTCTCCCCGAGACGCGGACCCTTGGTCATCCTTCTCATTGATATCAGCATCGACATTTTGCTGCTTGTGCTCTTGCTCGTGCTCGGTGTTGGGTGCAGTATTTGAGTTACCACCACGGCCACCCTGGCCTTGAGAATCTCGTTCACGCCTGCCCCGTTGACCGCCGCGCCGAATCTGATCATCGTAATTCTGTACAAACTTGGAGGCCGTAGGCCGAAGAACATCCTCTGTAGATCGATTGTCGATGAAGGTCACCCAGCGGCGAGCGGTACTCCATTCGATATCTTGCTCCCGGTCATTTATGGTCTTGTAATCACCTAGCTGTAATTTTCTAAGCCAGGGAAGGCCCTTGACAAATCGTTCGACGGCATCGTCAATCTTCTTTTCGTTCGTCTTGCCGGAGGGTCCCTTAATCGTTGAAGTGGTATCGATGTAGAGGTGATCCTCAGGCCTGGGTCCATTGTGAAGAATGACTTCCTGTAGATTGCCGCATAAATTTCCTAGAATGGCTTGGTATATTGGTAGCAATTGCGCAAATTCAAGGGGTCGAAAATCATCATTATTGCTCAAGCCTCGAAAATGGCCCTCGAATTTGATTCTCGTGAGAAGCGATGCATTGAATGGACCAATACGTCGCAGAAAACCCGTGAAGGGGTTTTCTTTGAGCCATTGTGGAACCCAATCATGTTTGTCGAACATTCTGTGGATTGCTCGAACAATGTGCCGCTTTTCAGGAATTGTGCCATCCTGAAAAGGGAAACCCGGAATTCGGTGGCTGGTCGACTGGAAGGTCTTCAGTCCAGGTTCATCCAAGTAGGAAAGTGGGCGTCGAGTGTCGAAGATGAGATAGTTTTCGCCGTAGAGGATCTCGGCAACTTCTTGTATAATTCTCTTGCAGGTTCTCATAAGAGCGATGCCTTGGAAGCCCAATAGAGATAACTGTTTGAAGTTGAGGATCTCGGTTGGAGAATTTGGACTGCGGTAGATGAAGTGCTGAATGAGAGCTCCAGTATCATCATCCGTAGTGGCTGGAAGCTCCGTCATCCTATCGTCAATCATCTTTTGTTGCGTGACTGTGGGTCTCGAGGTCCAGTGGATGTCGATACTTTGTTCTGCGCCCCAAGGCGGCGAGTCGGGTGAATCATTATCATAGCAATCTCTGCGATGTTCATCCCACTGGTATCTGTAAGTCTTCCAGCACCTATACCTCCAAACTCTGGGTCCATGTATGCTTTGCCCAATGATATCCTGATGCCTGTACGCAAATTCGATGAGGCGTGGGGCAATCCCCGTTAGACGATAGACCAAGCGGCGCCAGATCATATCTCGGAGCTCTAGTCAACTTGTCAGATTCTGAGTGCAGTAAATTTCAAATCATCAACGAACCTCTAGGAAGCCTGTCCAAGTAGCACTCCTGCTGTTCGATGCTGGGAGCTCTAGCGCCGGTGACCACCTCCGCAAAGGAGGCCGGTTTGCTTGCAGTGGCAATCAAAGCCATAATGATTATACCCTCTTGAAAAGATGCCATTGTAGTGGCAAGAATGTGACGGCGTGTCTTGCGAAACAAGAGCTGTGAGGTAGATGCGTGAGTCAATTGGCGAAGAGGAAATGGTCGAAGAGAGGTCATGCTTTTATAAGTAGCAATAGGCATTCACACCGGTACGAGACCCAATTCACAACAAATTAGTGTTCTATCAAAAAACATATCCATTTATACAACCTGTATTGAATATAGTCAGACAACTGGGGGTCAGGTCATCTCAATGGCCCTTGCCACTTGACGACTTCATCAAATCCAAAGGGGTGATAGGGGTGAATTTATACAAGAGAACATGTGCAGAACAAGCTTCCCTGGGGCAATTAGCTTGTCGAACCACCATAGCAAGACAGACGGATTGGGGATGCATCAGAATCAAACAATCCCGGGAAACGTTGTATACCAGCACTTGCTAGTAGCAAATTCTGCAACCAAGTGCTGGGCACTATTTGCCGACACTTTGATCTTAAAAGCCTTGACTGGTATATTCTGGCGCAATCGAAGAGCGCTGGAGGGAGCAGCAAACGGATGTACGTAAGAGACCAAATAATGAACCGCGAAATAGGGGGTGGGTCACATGATCATAGACTCTTTCAAACAATGAAGGCTTACACTTGTCCAGTCATGCTGAGATATTAAGGAGAGATAGTATAAAAAAGGGTCATGTTCGAGTGCAAAAGATGAACGTGGTTTCTTGGTTGTGATTGATCTCTTGCTGCGCGAAAGAAATTAGACAGAGAAAGCTCGAGCGGTTTCGGCAGGAGCTAAACTGTGCCGAAATATGTGTTTTTCTTTTAAGAAAGCATGATTGAAGAGAGGCATGAGGAATCGTTGATAGACACTTCTCCAAGAGAAGCTGTGACTGGCTCTTTCCTTTTTGTGTAACCGGCGAAGACTGCTGATAACCTATTCCACCGATCTTCTAGAGAAGCAACGATCGACAGGAATATGGAAGAATACGAAGTGGCATCTGTGTTGCTGCAAAACACTGCTCAGTCAGCACATTGCTTCACATTCAGCCCTGTCGTTCGTTCCGGAGCCAATCCCCGAAAGCCAAAGTCTAACGCCGAGAAAAGCAGACAGCATCACCGACCAACCTCTTTCATCAATTTCACGCCGAAACCATGGAGCGGTGCAATTGCACTCCTCAAGTTCCTGTATCCTGTTACTAAGACCGAAATGTATGCAAGATGCTGCTTCGAATGTCCTAGTTCATCGTCGGAGATCTATACTGTCCGACGGCTTTATTGATTTATCGTAGTGATATTTCTGTATAAAGAGGGCATCGAAGTCGACGTTAGGAAAGTTCCTAGAAAGCATCAATCGTTATCTCAATCATCCTGCAAATACTGTCAATTCTACCAGCTATCAATCACTTCCACATCTAGAAAGCATTCGCAATGTCCGGAGTCGGAAAGACCATCCTCATCACTGGCGGATCAGGCTACGTCGCGGCCGAAATCCTCAATGCCTTTCTCAGTCGCGGCTACAACGTGAGGACTACCATCCGCAACGAAGCAGGAGCCGAGAAGATTAAGAAGGCGCACGAGAAATACGCCAGCCAGCTTTCTTTCGCCATTGTCAAGGATATCCAAATTCCTGGTGGACACGATGAAGCCGTCAAGGGAGTTGATGGGGTACGTCACCTGCAGTTGAGCTTGGCAAGCCACATGCTGATATATTTCAGGTCATCCACACAGCTTCTCCTTTCATCCTCCAAGTCGAGGACCCGGAGCGTGATCTCCTGAAGCCAGCACTCAATGGCACTGTGGAGGTCCTAGGCTCTGTTCATAAATATGCTCCTAACGTCAAGCGCGTTGTCATCACTTCTTCCTTCGCATCTATCATCAGTATCCCAGAGGGTACTCGCCCTGGATATGTCTACTCCGAGAAAGACTGGAATCCAACTACTTGGGAGGAAGCCGCCAAAAAGGGAACACCCGGCGAAGTATCCTACTGCGCATCCAAATGTTTTGCCGAGAAGGCGGCATTCGAGTTCGTCGAGAAGAACAAGCCCAACTTCAATATTACCACTCTTTGTCCTCCCATGGTCTACGGACCCAGCGGAGCCGGTCTTTCGAGCCTTGATCATCTCAATACATCCTCAGCGGACATTTATCGCTTGATGAATGGCAGCACCAAGGAAGTACCAGAGACTTCATTCTATGGTTTCTGTGACGTCCGTGATCTAGGTGAGGCTCATGCTCGTGCTTACGAGAGCGAAATTGCTGCTGGTCAGAGATACCTTACTGCTTCTTCTGGATACACGTACCAGCAAGTTTGCGATATCATTCGCGCAGACTTTCCGGAGAAGAAGGATTTGGTGCCGGAGGGAACACCGAATGCGCCATATCCTGATGTGTACAAGTTGGACACCAGCAAGATCGTGAAGGAACTTGGAATGGAATTTAAGTCTTTGAAGACAAGTATTGATGATATGGTTACTCAATTCATTGAGGTTGAGAAGGCTACTGGGAAGGCTTGAGAAGGGTACTGTCTGGGGAACAAGCTTCTGGTGACAAGCAACCATTTTCCACTGTCTTGATTTAGCTTAGTTAATTAATGAAGGTGTTACTACTTTTTCTTAAGATTCACTTTCGAATAAACATACCGGCCACGTGGAGGTCAGCGAAGGTAAAAGAAGTGGTGACCTGGCTTAATGCGAGAGTGACCCTCGTCATTCACTGCATCTTGTACACCTTCAACCAAATGCCATAAATGAAGCAGTTCAGTCCCAATCATAGGCCAGCGCAATCAATCCGATGTACACATTAATCTCAAGTGAGAGGCTCACTGATATTGCAGCAGTACGAGAGCTCATCAATCAAAAATGACCCTTCTCCAGAAATCGAATCAAGGACCGTGCAGATTCAATATCTTCTTTGAAGGATCTTGAACAGAAAAAATTATTGTCAAGTACACTCTTACTGCCAAAACTCAACGTCGATCAGTAAAATGATAAAGACAAGCAGAAGATAATTAGGGCGGGGAAGACTTCATCCATGGAAAGAGAACCAAATTGATGCGTTGCGTTCGATTTATTCTTCCTGGTCTCACGACATGAAATTTTCCCATTTCTTTCATTGAAGTTGAGGAGGCAACGATTTAGGAATTGGAGGTACCTTTATACTTCGAGATTCGAGATTTGGATGCGAACTCCCTCCCTTGCTGGGCTTTGCCACTTGAGACATAAAACTTTCGAGAACGGCTTGCTTGTATGCTCAAAGGCAATCGATGCCGAGAATGAGGCTTCAATGGAGGGAGGAGAGGAGAGGTGTTGAAATGATCAGTGATCGCAGACAGAGCCCATGAGGTACTGCATTTAGAATAGGCGTCGAAAGACGGGATGATTTAGAACATTGCTTTGCAATGCAATGAAACGATAGAAACCGACAGCAGTAAGTTACTTGACAGCAAATGCAATTTGTAGCTTCCTCTTATTCTGACAATTGAGGTGCCATGGCGTTTGTATTGAATGGACCTACCCTAAGCGGCAGCGTCAACAGTATATCAGAAAACACGCGGGACATCAACCATGCGCGATATTAAAAATCAAGGATGTTTGACTATAAAGAATGCATTGTGGATAAAGGAGGGTAATAAATACTACTGGTTGCGCAGAAATTCGACTCTGGTAGACGCTGACTCTCACACCGTTGCTGGGCTGCACATTCTGGATCGGGGAAGAATGAGGTATCCAGAGCATTTCCCCTATTCCTTGAACAAGCATTAAAGAAGCACTGCTGACCAGCTAAGCAAGGCAAAGGCAATCGAGGCGATTCCTCTTCATACTCACGGACTTGTGGGAGCTGTGATTACGCAGCAAGCATTGGAAACTTCGCCGATCGGTGCTCCGAGCAGTATTTGATATATCTACTCATTTCGAAATCTCGCCAAAGGGGTAGAATTGACCGACCATTGGAGCCATTGACAGTACATATGAATTTGACAGCAGTTCCCAAAACGGAATTTTGGATTTTGATGAGTAAAGAGTGAATTCTCTGCAACTCTAATTGACGATTTTGCAGAAGCCTCAACGATGACCTTTGTTGGTCTCAATCTGGTATCTCAGCGGCAACTATGGCTCGGTGTCGTTTTTTGGTCTTGTTTTGATTACTTCATCCTCATCGTTTATAAGAGATACCTATAGCCACGGTGAGGGGCAGTGTTCCTAGACGCTGTATCTGGTGAATCTTCAGCTTAAATATATGTCTGGACTCTTAGAGCGTGCGTGATTCTCTGGAGTACTTCAGTAGCAAAAGCAACCATCTCGAGATCCCTGACCCGTCCACCCTTAGGAGACGCAGAGAAAACACACAGAGAAAAGAGGGACGCAGAGAAAAGAGACGCAGAGAAACTGAGCAAGACACCAGCGCACTTGTCGCAGAATTAGAGGTGACAGTGGATCCAAACACTCCCATCTCTTCGTACTTCTCGTGACAGTGACGTTCGCTTTCTTGACAGCAACTTTGCCATCAGCCGACATTTGATCCAGATTAGGAGAGATTCACTGAAGTTGAATTGAGCAGCAGCCCATCTCGAGGAGAAAGACGTGCACGCTTTCGAGGATTGAGACCTGAACAGAGCCATACCATAGAAAATCCTTCGCCTCCTAGGACTTGTCTGATGCTGCCCAAACAGACTTGCTCGATGCGATTTATACTTGTGCTCTCACAGCCAGGAAGCCGAGGAAATTTGCTATACCAAGAGCGACCGTTGATTGAGACTATAAAATGCTTGTGACACAGATACCATGAAGGCGCAAGTCCCCTAACGAGTATATTGTCTGGTGTTCACAGGAGGTTGAGCTTGTAATTTGCAGCTCTTGTAAGATACAACCTGCAGGCCGATCGATCAAGGTTCAAATGATCCCAGAATGGAAGGTCATCGCATGTTCCACCAACGTAATTAGTATAGACAGCAGCCTTTAAACTGACTGTAACTCGGTTGCTGAGAAGGTGGATGGCAGACAACACATCCAGGCTGCTAAGCCTTTGAGAAGTGAGATTTAGGAAGCAGATTATTCAATGCCAGACTAGAAATGCCTTGGGCTGCCATGTTTCAATGGGACGGAGGTGCTTGAATTTTGAAGTCAAGCATGAGCTAGCTTTATACTGCGACTAGATTTCCCAGTGGAGGCCATTTTTCTTGTAAAAAGAGAATAGAGGTTTCTCTTTTAAGGAGAAACTATGAGCAGATAAAGTGAATCCTTTAATTCCATAGAAATTGAAATGTGTTGAGATCAACTCTCTTGACTAAGACCGCTGTCCTCTCATTTGAGTTTCGCGATTGACAGCATCGCTCTCCTCTCACTTGAGAAGTAACAACCACAAGCACAGCACTCTCGAGGCTCGCACTTGCCATGGTTCGCGACATTCGCTGTCCATTGCTTCCTCACTAGAGATCGCGATGCGCACCCTCTTGACGTAAATCTCACTACGACAGGAATTTTCCCAGCCATCCGCCGCTGATCACAACTTCCATCCATCCCGATTCCCGCACTCCATCAAAAACGCGTCCCTTCCAAACAAAAAAGTACGCTCCATCGCGTCTTCCCCCAAATCCCACTCCCCACCTGTTGCCACCCATCATCTCGTATCTCGCACCCACAACCGACCAACACAAAAATTACGATCCACACACACCACTCGCACGCTGTCCAATCACGGCTCAACTTTCCCTGGTTTCCCTATCCCAGTATCCTCGGCAGCAGCTACCAATCAGCACCTACCCATGGCATAATTTCATTACCAAGGTAGTGCCGAAAAAATCAAAAACGAAATCAAAATCAAAATGAGATGAAAAGATAAGCCGAGCCTACCAGTGGACCACCCATGCACCCCTGCATTAGCGCCCGCCACCCAGTCCAGTCCACCCAGATTCTCATTTCGCTTTCGCTGATTGTGCAGTGCAGTGCAGCGCAGTGGTGTCCACTGTTTAATTTCCGGGTTTTTGGGGGAGTGCGGCATCACCCCGATTTTTTCTTCCTTGCTGGAGCGCGTCGTTCGTAACTTCGTATCTTGAGTTCAAGATTTCGAGGTGAGATGCAGAGATGGGTGAGAGATAGAGATCTCACGTCACCGCTCACTATTTACGATTCAAGATTCAAGATTCAAGATTCACGAAAGGAAGGAAGGATAAAGTCGGCCGGGTGGCTGGAAGCTTGATTTGGGTGTTCATGCGTTACTGCACTGCTGCGCATTTTCTCGTGCGACGGCGAAAAGAAAGTTTGGATAGTAAGAGAGGCCAGGCTGTTTACCTTGCTTTGAATTGCTGTATTTAGACGCCATAGATGAATATCGCATGCATTATACCAATATATGACTGATGTCAGCAAATCATCTCATCTTCACATTTGGTTTTGTTCCCATCGCATTCAGGCTGAAGAGACCCATGACCTGTCATACCGTGGAACATCGAACTGAGTCAGTGTACCTGTCAATTGAGGCAGATCATCAACTGCTTAGGAAGGTCTGGGAAGGATCATAGGCATCGGTTCTCACATGTTTCATCAAGGTCCATCAATCAAAAGGGTGCTGGGCCAAAACTTGGTCTCCGAGCAATGCTGCTGTTCTGGTTGCCAATTCTACTGTACAAATAGGTATATTGATGGTGACAGGCGCAAGCACTGTATTACATGTTGAAGAGACGCAATAAACACTCCCAGCGTAAAGTCATTAGGTATAAGAAAAGTCTATGTCGCACATTGAATCGAACATGGTAGAATAGAAGCAAGAAAGCAAAGTATCAGGTGGAACAAGGTGTTGTCTGTGTTGTATTTGCCAAGCTCTTTCCTGCTCCTGACGCCCTCATTAAAGAACAGCCATGAGTAGGAAAAAATATTACTAACAAGAACACCCTTCGCGTCTCTAGACACCTGAAAGACCGCACACTATGGGGTATGATGGGATCCTCGTGTTGATGAACACTCTCGACCACTCAAGCAATTACAAGAAAAGGTAAGCGACCTGCATGCGTGGCCGTGTCGTAAAATTATGACGAAAGACTCCATAGAGCAATGCAAGAACACCGTGATTAAGCCCAAAGACCGCCCGCTATCCCACTGATCCACACTCCAACCGCTTTTCCTCCGTCATGAATTACCGACTGTCGGAATGAGGAAATCGTACGTTCGTGACTATTGGATTTGCGAAAGGAAGTTGAACCGCTTACAAGACGTAAGCAGCGAGACCGAGGAGACCAGCAAGGCTTGCTCCGGAGAGAGCGAAAGCCTTGTTGCCACCTGAGGCGGTGATGGTGGATGGGGTAGCGGTGGCAGATCCCTTGGCAGAGGTGGTTCCGACCGCTGGCTTGGTTGGGACAGTTGGGGGAGTAACTGGGGTGGTGCCGTTGGTGTAGACGGGGGGAGCTGGGACGCTGGTTGGGGCACTATGTAATTGTCAGTCATGAGCTGTATCACCGCATTTGGAAACGGTTTAGGGGTTACCAGGTGGCGCAGTACACTGAGGATGCGGTGGTCACTGGCTTGGTGACGGTGCAAGGGCAGTTGGTCACGGTGATGGTTTGGCTCTGGATTTCATGTCAGCTGCAATTCACAGAATCCCGATCCAGTGTTCTGAACGCAGCGCGAAGATGTTCCCCGCGCTTCTATTCACAAAACCCTAGATCTTCGCAGATTGTTGGCTACTCACGGCAGTGGCAGTGTAGGTGACGCCATTGAAGGTCAAGGTGGTCGCAGCAGGGCAGACGGTGGTGTAGGCAGTGTGGACCTCGGTGGTGTACACAACGGTGCCGTTGGACCAGGCAGAGGCAGAGGCGGCGAGCGCAAGAACGACGGCGGCGGCGGAGTATTGCATCTTGACGGTTGGTATTAAGTTACTTTAAAAGTAATTAGGTAGTGGGAGTTGATTGTAGGGTTGAGGTTGGAGGATTGAGGTTGTTGGGTTGAACGAATGTAAGTGACTAAAAGTCAGGTAGTTGATTGTAGAACGAGAGTGTGTGGGTGGAGGAGGAAAGATCGAAGCAGGAGGGTGGAAGAAGTTCTTTATACGGCAGCTGCCACGCGTGGATGGATTGGGGCTAGCGTCATCTGCAGGTCTGCAGGTCGACAGGTCGACAGGTCTGCGAGGAAAGGGCGCTACTGGGGGGATGTTAATTTGGCGCAGTGAGATGGAGTCAATGGGAGTCGAAAGGCCCAAGAGAGGATAAGAGTGGACAAGAGTGGAGGCATCACAGCGTTTCCTCGGCGCCTGGTTGGCGGAAATGTCTGGAAATGGGCTGCTGTTCCCCTGTTCAAGGCCCCATCTCTGTCCCCTGCAAAAGCTGCAAAAGAACTAAAATGCCGCCTCCAAGCCTTCTCTCGCCAGTTTCTGGGTTGCCTTCCCCTGCTTCCCCTGCTTCCCCTGGCAGGACAACGGACGGCCCTACCCTAGACCTCTTGAGGAAATATCTCGACTGCCACATTATTGCTACGATGGAGTCCAAGCTGCCGACCACGGCCACGGCCACGGCCATGTCTCTTCGTACCGCGGGCCTGCCAATTCCAGATCCCTTTCAGGGGGAGATGACTTCTCCAGCGACTCTCTCATGCTGTCCCAGCACCGGAGGTTCGCCGCTCAGGCTCAGGCTTCCTTGGGGTTCCATGATAGGGGTATTAGGGGTATTAGGGGTAACATAGGAGGTCGAGGTCATCGTGTTGGCAGCGTGAAGCGTGACGGACTCCTGCTTTCGGTTCCAAGGCGACGTGTTGACGCCTCTGTTTGCTCCCACAGCACAGCTCAAAATACAAACATGTCATGCACAATTCTTATCTACTGTTATAATAAATAGTCCCATATGCAGTCGTGACATGTACAAAAATACTGTCCTTATCCAGCCTTCCTTCATCCCGTTGTCACTTTTCCGCCGTTTCTTTGGCTCGCTACACCCGCAGGCAGTTGCATTGCAGCCTCCATCGCGGGCGGCGGCGCGCTCAGGGGAAGCAGATTGGCGCACTAAGAGCCCACTGGGCTGATCAATTTGTCGAATTTTTATCCTCACTCTCTCAATTCAGGCTCGTCCTGGCTAAATTAGGACTCCAAAGTCTCCATATTAGTTCCTTAGAAGGGCCATCATATCATTCTCTTGCTCGTTTGGCCAACGCATCGTCTGTTATTCGTCCGTCCCCTCCCAACCCGTAACCGTGCGGGTGTTTTGCGTAGGGAGCAGTGTTTGATTACTGTGCAGGTTTCGCTCGTATGGGCCATGGATTTTAATATGAAATTTCAAATTCCATGAACTGACAACTTGATCTGCAAAACAACATTGAAGTATCCGCTTTGCCTTATGGCCCGGCGAATCATGGCCTTGCATGCGTACTGTTTCCAAGGTAACATCACCAAGTCCCTCAGCAGTGGGCGGTAAAACATTGGCATTGGCGTTGGCATTGGCTCAGGTCCTCGGCGTCATCACACCTGGGAACCACGATTAGAATATTGATAAGGAAGAGCCCCTAGCCCCTAAAGTAGGAAATAGATTTAGTGATCCCAAAAATTACTTCGAAGTAGCAGCTTATCAAGTTATTCCACGGTATACTTCGTATCTTCTAACGGCGTCATCATCTCCAAGCCAAATTCCAAACCTTGTCATGAGTGGCGCTTTGGCAGTGGAGTGGCTTGACGTTTTGGAGGCATCAAAATTTTGTGACTGCAACGTGATCTAGGCTCTAACCGCTGTCTCATGTAAATCTCAACAAGACGTCAAACCCAAAACTCACAAGTCAACACACCGCCGATATGAAAAGCTCGTGTTCTCCCTGAGCATGGAACCCATCATCTCGGAACCGTCGTCCGTATATCGATAGCATATGCCCCAATTCCCAAACCCAGAACATCTCCACTGATCTCCGACCACCAAAAATAATGAGCCGCCATGGAGCCTCCACCCGCCTCAATGCTCACCCGTTCCAGGACAGGACACGTGTGGATCCCAATCAAATCTCAGTAAAATTACTTCGAAGTATCTCTCCTCGAGTCTTGCCTCATCTCTCGGGCTTGTCCGTTCTCGGCGCTTCTTCCCCCTTTCCCCCCAAAAATCCTAGATTCGATTCCTAGCCGGCGCCGCTGAAAATAGAGCAAGAAGCCCTAACCCAAAACAACTTTTTTTTTCTTCACATTCGATAGATCGCTTGGCCTCGTCGCATTGATTTTTGATAGGCCATGTCTCAAATTTGCAGGCGATTGCGCACATGGAAAAAGTAAAAAAGTAAAAAGGGGCGCTCGCCTCGGCCACGCCATGCCCAGCCCAGAATCTCTTCAACGGCTCGACGCGAGCATCGGCGCCGCGCCCGGCCAGCCTCAGCTCTCTGTTCCTGCGCAAGTGCAAGTGCTGACGCCAGGAACGCGCGCAAAAAAAAATAAAAGGCTACGAGTACCGGCAGACTGCATACAGAATTTTGCCACTCTACGACGCGTAAATCGCGAAATCTGGAAATAGAAGGAGATGGCAGACGCCAAACAAGCCTTTTTGCTTTAGGTTTGACATCGGCTTTCTGATGGGGATCTGCGACGAATTTCCGGTCAGCGTCGCAGTACAGGCCGAGCTTGACACCCCCTTTTTTCTTTCTTCGGCATTTTTGTTCCGGGTGTGCGATTGGCTAGTGCTGTGGCAGGGTTTATGGTCGAGAAGGTTTGGGGATGGGATTTTTGTTTATGAGTGGGTGTTGCGAAGGGAAAGTGCTGTTTCGTGATTTTGGGAGATCGGGTCGTTTGGATGGTTCTTTGTTTCATGGACTTCATGCGGCTTTCTTTGCTACGTGTTTCGAGTCGTTGAGATGGGGTTTGGAGGGAGGCCATCCATGGTTCATACGTATAAATCCTCCGTTGATCACAACTTCTTGCGAGGTATCGCGATCGTGCAAGCAGCTCTCTAGTCACGCAAATGCGCCTTGCGGCGCTCGCAAGGGGAAGTCACAAGTGTAACTCCCGCAGGGCAAAACTCCCATCTGTACGACCAAGTAAACATTTGGCTTGTTGAACAATTCATTGTGCATTTAACAGGATCTGCTCCTCTCTTTCTGTCTGTCTTTTCACTTTCTCCAATTTCTTTGCGACTGTGCAACGCTGGCTAGGGATTTGGGACTACGAGACCGAGACATTAATCCTAGATTTCCCGAGAACACGACATGCATTCAAGATGCCGAGATGCTCGAATTCCTCCCCACGAAATCCAACTATTGCCAATCGAACATCCGAAGACCCCAAAATGCCTCTCTAAAGCTGCTTGCATAACTTAGCTTCGTCCTCATACGATAACTTACGACCTTCGAACATTCAACCTCGAGGGCAGTCAGTCTGCTGACTCCGAAGCGTTGAACATTTGAGCGCATGGGAAGGCGCGATGGACATCAAAGCCAACCACTCAGCAGTTGGAGGAAAGAGCGGCTCAACGACATACCTATTTCATTCCAAGCCGAAACAATTGCTTGGTTGGCAAAAGGAAAACCACAATTCAACTACACAATGCATGAGGGTGCGAGACTGCCAGCGGCTGATGCACCCAAACCCTTCAGCTTTACTCTGGGTGGGCGAAGTGGCACGGGACCACTATCCGCAAACTGTGGGATATGCTAGTTTGGATTTCGATTGCTGTCAAGGAGGAAGTTGCTGTCAATTATGAGAAACATTAGCACTGCCCAGGGCAATCGAGGGATCGAAGCAGGAAATGCAATTCGTCTCAGACGGTCTCGGATGCCAGAATCGTCCCAAGAGGACAGTTTCGTGGCTGCCAAATCATACAAAAGCACTGGTTTCGTGGATCAATTGTACAGAACGTATCTGTTGGGGCAAGGCTGCTATTTTATTCCTTTTCTGCAAGTGCTTTCAGAAGGGAACTGGATACTGCAACACCTGCCCACTGGAGAGACATTCAAGTCTGAATTAGCCGTTCACTGATTGGATCTTTGCCAGAGCTATCAGGCTTTTGATCCTCTGTATCGGTTTGTATAAGTACCTGAAGGCAACTCTTTGGGAACTCACATCTTGAATTAAGATACCTCGAAGCCTGACATACCTATGCTTTGTGTATAGAGATTCGGATTTCCTCCCAAGCAATCACCTTCGGGGAACACCGTTCTCGATTTGAAGGAATTATGCCTTGAACCATTTATGATTATTCTTCCAATTCATTTATTTTGTTGTCAATTTTCAAGTTGCAGTCGAGGTCTTACCTCAGCAGAGGATTCCTGCCTTCGCATGTTCAAGATCTACTAGTGGACCAGTAGGTCTGGTATCACTTTCTTCCGGCGATCTGAAACTCGAGCCTCGTTGAATGTTCTATCCGGCAAGTGAAGTGGAGAGAGGCAAGGCTCCGAGTTCTACCTGACTAGAGAGCCCCGGGTCAATTTTAAAGAATAACATGCCAATGAATGCAGCAACCCCCTTCAATCTTCGTGTTGGAAACCTTTCGGGTCCTTGGGAGAGTGGGGATTGGATAGGATGGCTATATTTCTTGCTAGAAATGCAACGCTCGGGGATTTTGTGCAGGCTATTTGCGACAAAATTGACTTGAAAGAGCCGGGTTACGATCCTCGAGAATTGAATGACCGAAAGCTTCTAGTGCGAGCGAGTGGGGGAGCAGGTACCAAACCTACAGGCCATGTGTGGCATACTAGTCAATATCGTTTGCGCACTCCATACCGAGATCCTGCTGTGGGTAGAATACCCATACGAAGAATACGTCTCCGAGTTGTTTCTGCCCACTACTGGCGTGAACATAGCTTTGTGCCACGCAGAATTCAAGCCCGAAGAGAGGGACAGTTGAATCAATGAATTCAACATGAGTACCAAGGTGTCGGTCCTGATTTTAACCTATCGAGTTCGTGGAGTTGGGATCAACTTACAACACCCTTGCTGGTATTCCCTTCATCTTACCAGACTTTTGGCTAAGGCTATCAAAGAGCAAGTTGCTAGCAGGATCAGACGGATCGGGCAGGTATTCGAATAGATTGTTATAAAGTTCATGCTGAGCAGAGCATGAGACGAAGAAAAGTATAACAAATTCAACGACAAGGCGCTGTTGAATTTTTACGCCATGTCAGAGGAGACTAAGTTTGTCAAGTGGGACCTAAACAGGCGGGACGAGATAAATTCTCGAGGAAGTTGTTGTAGACTTGGTACTATGGCAACTGAGAGCTGGGAATGTGCCCATGATACTCTATAAACTAGGGAAATTTATATGTACCTCTTAGAATCATTATAGTTTTGATGATGAGGAGCAAGAATTGTGCCCACGCAAAGATTGTTACCTGGGTGGCTTGGTAATACGGAAGATCTAGAATTGTGCCCAATACTTCCATTCACATGTCCCTTTCGGTTATTCAAGGCCAAGCCCGACCAACAAGTTAAATAAATCATTTTATATCTGGAAGCAATATAGATTCGGCTTTGGTCAAAGCATGCACAATTTCAAGAGAAGCCAATGAATATATTTTGTATCCTATAACTATGCCTAACAGCTTCGTTAGTGAATTATTTGGCATGGGCACAATATACACTGACTCTTAGCTGAGATTCGTGATACAAATATCGTCGCATTATCGTTGCCATCTGGCATAGCATAGATGCATGATACTCTATTACCATAGTTGAGTACAGGAACCTGAATTTTTCAAAGGAAAACAGCTACCTCGTAGTAGAGTTTGCGACAAACACAAGCCACTATGGGTCGTTCTGGGACAGTAACCGCTTTTCCGGCTTTAATTTGAGCACAATTTCGAGAAATAGCTAGGAGCCAATATACTGAAATATCAAAAGTCACAAGCCTGAGCCGAGGAGATCAAGTCGAGAATGTTCGACATGTTTATTGAGAAGAACATCGTTTCCATATCGAAGAAGTAATCAAGTAATCCCATATTCTCCAAGTCTCTCGTTCGATTTGTGCTCTTATTCAATATGGGGGAGATTCCGATTCCCCATCTCCACTCCGCGACTGTGGCAGTGAGACGGGCAGCAAATCCAACTTCCGTAAAGAGGACGACACGTCGTCAACTCCCCTCTGATAACATTAAGCGGAGATGTCCCCTCAACGTCGAGCAGAAATACATAGCCAGCTTGCCTGTTGCCTTTTTGTAGGGATGCCAAACATTTTCTGGATCGTAGCGACGCAGGCGGAGTTGCAGGTCTCTTCTGTAAATAATTACAGATATTTGAACGACAACGATGAGGAAAATTATTGAGATGATAGCCATCAAAATCCCCAGTATGACCGCGATAAGGACAAGGCTCTCTTGGGTAACCCAGATCCAAAAAGTATGCATGCAATCTGAAGACTTAAGTATAATCCCTAAATTCAATAGTCAGCAACTAGATAATGGTGATTGAGGAATGCTACTTGCTGTGGTAGAAATACACGAGGAGATGATCGAGTTTTGAGGTGGAATTATCGAGCACGATCGAACAGGGCATACCGCTCCAACTCCACCAAGTGGTCTGGGTCAGGGCGTTCGTACTCCATACCCTTGATGCGATATTAACGCGAATACAGGGTTGAAAAGTGCAGTGTCACCTACGAATCATCAAAAAGTAAAGCTAGACGATGAAATCTTTGACCGAACAATACTCCGAACTGTGTCCAATCCAAGGGTCGCCAATACCAGTAAAAGAGAAAAATTTCTCCAGGCTACGTAAATTTCCCTTCGTGTTGTGGCCCATGCTTGGTCAAGATCATCGGGTTCAGCACCTATTCTCGCGGGAGCTGTCTTGGTAATAAATATGAGTGCAGTCAATGTAATGAGAAGCCCAGCTAGGATGAATGATATTAGGAACAAGCGCGGCACAAAATAGTCTATAAATGATCAGATGTATGCGCTTCAACGCAGGAGCAATGGAACGGGTCCTACCTAAGAGGACGTTGCCGCTGCTACCAATGAGGACGTCGTAAGTGGTAATCATGTCGTTTATGGGTTGAATGTAGTTCGTGAAGGTAGCTGGTAGATGTCAGACGTGCCGTTGCCTCCTTGGAAGGGTTGTATCAAGACAGGTAACTTCCAGTTGGTGGATGAGTGAACGTAGGAGAAATGGAAGCATCCTACCAATGACATTGCCAGGTATAACTTCTCCGACCGGATGCGTTATGATCGGAATTTCGAGTTCGGTCAGACGAGTTGCTGGGATATTTGGTTGAGACGACTTCAGGATTGCTCGAGCCGTTGGTGATAGTTGGTGGACTAGTTGAGTGAGACCAAGAAAGGATGGATGGATGAAAACACTACTTTGGCAGCAGTTCAGGAAACACGTGAAATTCACGCGAGAGGAATATCTTTGGACCTGGAGAAGTACTTCATCACCGGTCAGGAAGGAAGAGCTGTGCAGGAGCTCTACTCCCTAGACTAAGTAGTCCTGCCCTACAAAGAAAGTATCAGGCCGTGCATGTCCCCTTCCTGCATGCATGAGAACAAACGAAGAGGTTCTGAGAGACCAGCAGCTCGTGCGCTTGCACCAGGGAATAGTCGCAAGCTCCATATTCAAGTGAGTCGGAAATTGTGGAACAACAGCGGGGGAAACTATTTCAATTACCACTGAGGAATACAGGTAACAAGCACTTATCACCCATCTATCCAAACAACAAGTTCCCTCGCTGAATAATTTTCCCAACACATCCGCGTAAGCCAGAGAGAAGGCACCATATACCAAACCAGCAATGATATCACATCAAGCGCTACGACCAAGCCACTCAGCGTGAGATAAAACCCGAGCAATCTCATCAAATACCCAACGTAGGGCCGAGGACGATTTTTCTTGCTGTAAGCTTTGAACCGCGTTTGTAAATTTTGCCAACCACGGAGAACACCATACAGAAGGCCCATGAACGCAGAAAGGGTCAGCACGGAGAGGCAGATCCCACCGAGTGCTCTGTAATACTCGCTCATGGAGCTGTCTTTCATTTGAAATGCTTGCTCGAGGTAGGGAAGCATGTGCTGAGGTATGTAATCTTAGGTATAATTAGTAAATTTTCATTCTGATGTCTAAATAGCGGCGGACTTACGGTAATATTTGGGAGTGAAATCCCAATAGTACGGGTGATCTTTCTCGAGATAGTAATCTCTCAGAAGCATCTGTATATACCTCTTATGGCGAGTCAACCGTGGGTAAGCAACAGGCTGCAGCTGCTGAAGGTGTTTAATGAAACTATACAGAAATGTCAGCGGGTATCAAAACCAACCGGGAGGATTTGCTCACGTGTCGGTGTCCGAAAAGTCAAACTCTTTCCTGGCATTGTATAAGATTTTGATACCCCTTAGAAATGCCGGAACGAAGCCCAGACTAAATAACGTGTACATTCCTATCTCTGGGAGAGACTTCCATACGCCGCTGCGTCGAACTTCAACAGCATCTTTGACCAAACCCCTGAAGATAGGGATGACAAAATATATGGTGAACAGGACCAGCGCAGCGGCTTCGACGACTAGGATTAATCCTAGCCATACCAGCAGAAGAGCCATTATGGCATCTGAAAAATGTTAGAAATGGGTGAGAAGCCGAAAGAGGTGGGAGACAACTTACATTTGACTGTTGGAGAAACAACTTTTAGGGATTTTTGACGTTTTCTGCCTGGAGCGCTGCGCCTCAGCAACACGAGATCAGGTGACAGGGGTTGCGCCACATTATATCCATTTGCCCCCTTTACGAATCGCTAAAAAGGCCCAAGGGATTCAAGAAACCTGGGAGAATCGAGTAGAGGTTGCACGACATGAGTTGTAGGCAAGTTCGCTGAATTCTGGCGTATTGGTACCCATAGAGCAGCCGTGGATTTTAGCGATTCAGAGCCTGAAGCCACAAGGTTCGGGGGTTCTGTTGTAGGCTACAATCACTGAAGTTTCAAGGTATCGAAGTACCTGGATTTTGATAATGTTAATGAAAATGCAACTTGAACAATGCATTACATTGATATTAGAAATGGTGATTTCTAGGTGCACAGGATCAAAGTGGAAAGCAAATATGCAATCATCCATTCCTAGCCTAAAAAATACAGTCCTTTTCCATATATCCATCCCTGATGATCTACAGCTTCGACATTACCAAACTCCCCCCATCCAACGCAATCGTAGCCCCATTAACAAATGCCCCAGCCCTACTCGACAAGAACAAGCAAGCCCCAGCAACATCCTGCGGGCTCCCAATCCTCCCCAAAGGAATACCAGACACAATAGCATCCCCGAAATTCTTCAACGTAGCAGCCATCATCTTGCTCTCAAATGGCCCACAAGCCAACGCATTCGAAGTGATATTTCTCTTTCCCAAATGGTTCGCCAGTACCCTGCTCAACTGATGTAACCCCGCTTTGCTAGCACTGTAGCTAAACGTCTCGAGATTGGGTACGCGGATGCCATCTACGGAACCGATATTGATAACGCGTGCGGGGTCGCCTTCTGTAGCTGCTGCTTCGAGAAGAGGGGTGACGCCTTGGGTGATTGTGAAGACGCGGGTTAGGTTCAGCGTGAGCACACGAGTCCATGCTGAATCTGGGAACTCATCGTAGGGCGCTCCCCAGTTTGAGCCGCTATTGTTGACTAGGACGTGGAGCTTGGATTCCCTCTTCTTGAGCTCCTCGACCATTCGTGCGCAGTCTTCGAGTTTGTAGAAATCGGCGGGGATGGAGTGGGCGGATCCTTTGCCTGTGAGGGGTAGATGTCAGCTCATGTTTGTGGACGGATGGTTATAAACTTGTACCGAGGGCATTCAACTCTTTGCAGGCTTGCTCGCAGGCTTTGGCGTCTCTTGAAGAGATGTAGACCTTCGCTCCATTTGCTACGAACCCCTCAGATATCATCCGACCGATCCCTTTCGCTCCTCCTGTAACGAGGACGACTTTATCCTAGAAGATATCAATGATTGTCGAAACGGCGAATATATTTGTACCGTTCTCACCTTGACGTTAAAAAGACTTGCAGCATCCATCTTGAACTTAGTATCCGTGATTAGTGAAGATTGAAGAAGGGATCCCCAGCTTCGACGTTGCTGGGAACATCCGGGGTAATGATTACTACCTAGATGTACGTATCGGAGCCGAGGCACGATAGCCAGGAGAGTTTGTCCAGTTTGCTCAAAACATAGTTTACCTAGTAGCTCTAGTATGTGAGACAAACCGGTAGGGAAACGACCAAGAACCGTATTCAGACACGGTGTGATAAGGCTTTATATTGAAACTTTGTAAGGACGGTGTATTTTGCGCATATTGCATAAAGGCATTCCTGCGGCTGGACTTCTTCCAACCAATAATCAACGAACAGAAACATTTTTCGAGTTATACCATACTAGCGGCTCTCAACCTTATAGATACGGTTCCCGGCAACCACCTGATTTGAGTTTAGGTTGAAGACTTAAGTTTTCTCTTCCATTTCCTGTGATCCTAATCTCCAAGATTGCCAACGATGTCAGAACAACCAGAACTCCTCAGTAACGACGCCCGTTCCCGTCTCTTCGCCCAGTTCAACCAAGTTGAAGATGCACAGCATGTTCAGAAGTGGGACGAGCTCTGGAAACAAGACTTCGTACCATGGGACAGAGGTGTTCCCAATCCTGCGCTGGTTGACTTACTAAATGAGCGCCAAGATCTCTTCGAAGCTCCGCCCCAGGGCAGAAAGAGGAAAGCGCTGGTTCCGGGTTGTGGGAGGGGTTATGATGTGCTTCTGTTTGCGGCTCACGGATATGATGCTTATGGGCTTGAATTTTCTGGGAAGGCTTTGGAGTATGCGAGGAAAGTTGAGAAGGAGATGAATGGCAAGGGGGATTACGAGACGAAGGCGGGGGTGGAGCGGGGTACTATCACATGGTTGGAGGGAGATTTCTTCAAGGATGATGTTTTGAAGAATGTAGAGGGAGGTGCAACTTTTGATATAGTCTATGATTACACTGTTTGTCCCCCAACACATTGAACGTATTCAAAGCTGACAGCTCTGCAGTTCCTCTGTGCATTGCCACCGACCATGCGGCCTGCCTGGTCGAAACGGGTGAGTGAACTAGTTGCTCCGGAAGGAAGACTGGTTTGCCTTGAATTCCCGACCTACAAGGAAGCATCCACAGGAGGACCGCCTTGGGCTCTTCCACCGAAGATATACAAGCACCACCTTCCACGCCCAGGAGAGAAGCTTCCATACGACAAAGATGGCGAGCTTATGGAGGCGGACATTGGAGAGCAGAAGAACCCCGCAGGCCTGGTTCAGATCGCACATTTCCAGCCCAAGAGGACGCATGCCATTGGGTATGATGCCGATGGCAAAATCACCGACTGGGTAGGTGTCTGGGCCCATCCCAAGAGATAGTAATCGAAATTGTATCTGGTTGTCCCGAAGTTTCGCTCAAGGTGCCGTCCGAAGTGAGTTGTAATGTTCTCCCAAGCCAAAACCATGGCGATAGTATGCCAGCCAGATCTTCTCCGGCTCCTTAGCACCCTCCAACCCAGGTTCAATGTTCTGAGCCTCCCCATTTTGTAGAACGCAGATTTCCACATTGTATGTCTTAGCCAGAGCCAGTAATTCTAAATGCCCTCCCCATTCCGCCGTATCCCTAATCTTCTCAACGTATTGATCGAGAGGTTCGTCCAGCCAAGCTACGAAATCATCAGGGTGTCCCTCAATGTACCTCGCAGCCGCTTTCCGGACCGCCTTGTATCGCTGGTCCTCTTTCAGCTCGGTATCCGAATCCGCACCTAGAGGTATGCCAGCTTGGGAGAGTTGGTCGGCGACTGCTGAGAATAGGCAATGCCCATCAGGCCGAATGACCTTCTCCGCAAGCCCCTTGCTCTTGAACTGCTTCAGCATTATGTCCCGCTCTATCGCCTTCGGATCTGGCGCATTCGCAGCTTCCTTCTTAGCCTGCTCTACCGCCGCCTCTTGCTCTGCCGCCCGTCTCGCAAGTCGTTCTTTTTGGCGGTTGCGTTTTCGAGGTTGACCATTTTCGGAGGTGGCAGGTTCGGATATCGTGGTGTTTACGAGAGTTTGTGTAACGCCATTGACTTCTTCGGTCGCTGATTTTGTGGACTCGTCGTCGTCTTCAGATTCTCCGCTTTCTTCTGGTGCAGTATTTCCTTGAAGCGCTACCCTTTCCCGTTCTTGCCTGCCCTTGAGCTGCCGCTCTAGCTCCTCGCACTCGGTATTGACGCCCTTTCTTGTCTTCTTGGTTGCGCCCTTCTTTTTTTGTGTGACTCGGGATTGGAGGTCTTTTTGCTCTTTGCGATGGCGACTTTGCATTTCTTCGAGGCTCTCCATGTTGGAGCTTTGCGTGCCCTCAATGGGCCTTATGCTCTGTGAGCTGCTAGAGATATGCCTTGGGACGCAGATGCAAGTTCTAGAAACTCTTGTCGCTGCCCACTGTCCGAATTTTTTGAGTTTGCATTTCCTGCAAAATACGCTCCGTCCCGCATGTCAAAACCCGATCTATTTTCGTCCAATCATCGAACCTCGCTCCAAAGACAAATGGCCGTGCCGAATAGCCGGCGAAAGGACTCAAGATGCGTTTGTACGATACTAGGATGCCTTTATTCCCGCCGTTGACAAGGTCAAACATGGGGGGCATAGCTATCTATTCGCTGGAACCAAGCTGCCGATACGTACTTTCGAGCGGTCAGTCAGGATGAGTGGGTTTCTTTAGTTAATGCCTGTTGGTACTCTCACTCAAGTCCGTACGCCGTATTGTAAGATCCTTAAGTTCAAGGATCGGAAGAAATATTATGGTATTTCCCAGTTGATACAATCTTCTGTTCATGCCAAGATTCTCCGTCCATCTTTTCAATCTATCTGAATAGCTGCGAACCCCACCATCTCTTTATCCCGCCTCCCGATTGCTCCTCCATTACTGAGATCTAGAATGGGACTTGATCCAGAGAAAGATGACGTCTCATCCAGCCGACCCATTCCCCAGGATATCGACGGCCCAGTCGAACATCCCGGCATCTCAACCCTAAGAGACGATGAATTCAAGAAAGGGGAGACGACAGACGAGGGGTCTATCCACTCTCAATTTTCAAATGGGACAATAGAACCAGCTCCAACAAAGCTACCAGTTCCCTTACGCACGAAATCAAGATCATCTTCTGTTCGCTCTCGCCCATTATCCATAGTTCCTCGATCCAAACGACGAGGATTACTTGGTCGATTCGCTCTTTTCATCCCAGAAGTAGAGCGGCCATACGATTACAAGAATAGCACAAAATGGTGTATCACGTTTATTGTAGCTATTGCTGCGGCTGCTGCTCCAATGGGAAGCGCCATTTTCCTTCGTGAGTGATCCACATCTTTCAAAAGTACCGGCGAACTGACGTTGTCCAAATAGCTGCACTCCCTGAGCTGTCCAAGGATTTGAATACTACGCCAACGATCACTAATTTGTCTGTTGCTATGTATATGCTTAGCATGTCAATATCTCCGCTCTGGTGGTCTTCGTTCTCTGAGACGTTGGGCCGGAGAACCATCTACCTGGTTTCATTTGCGCTGTTCACGCTATGGAACATCATCTCAGCTATCAGTACCTCGATTGGGATGCTAATCATCATGCGTGTACTTGGAGGAGGAGCAGCGGCGTCTGTCCATGCTGTGGGTGCCGGCACAATCGCCGATATTTGGGAAGTCAGAGAACGTGGCCGAGCCATGGGAATTTTCTACCTTGGACCGCTTCTAGGGCCACTACTCTCACCAATTATCGGAGGTGCCTTATCTCAAGCTTGGGGCTGGCGCAGCACGCAGTGGTTTCAGGTAATATACGGAGGCCTATTATTCATTACATTAATTTTCTGTCTCCCTGAGACACTTGCTGCGAAACGTCCTCCTATCACCACTCCGCCGACGGATGAGAAGACGGGCACCACGCTGACTCGAACCTCGACTCGTCAATCAGTGCACCTAAAGACGAAGAAAGCCGCAAAAATCTTCAAGCGCTGTATCATCGATCCTCTGAGCGTCCTTGCGTATTTGCGCTTTCCCGCTGTTCTGATATCGGTGTACCTTGCATCCATTACTTTTGGATCATTATACGTCCTCAACATTTCCATCCAAAAGACTTTCTCCGAGCCTCCATATGGCTATTCCGTCATTATTCTCGGGCTGCTTTATATACCCAACTCCCTAGGCTACCTCCTCGCATCAGTATTTGGTGGTAGATGGACAGACAAAATCATGCATCGAGAAGCCAAAGCCGCTGGTAGATATGATGAGGCCGGGAAGCTGATCTTCATTCCTGAAGACCGAATGAGAGAAAATGCTTGGCTTGCCGCGGTCATATTCCCAGGTGGGTTGTTATGGTACGGCTGGACTGCAGACAAGGGAATTATTTGGATCGTGCCGATGATTGCCAACTTCTTCTTTGGAGTAGGAAGCATGATCATTTTTGGCACCATCACGACGATGTTGACCGAGCTCATGCCTCGCCGATCCAGTAGCGGTGTTGCCGTGAACAATTTCATAAGAAACATCTTTTCTTGTGTAGGAGGCATAGTTGCAAATCCCATCATTAATGCCATCGGCGATGGCTGGCTGTTCACGATACTGGCTATTGTCTGTTGGATAAGTTCTTTTGGCGTGGTTTGGGCTATGAGGAGATTTGGACCGAAATGGCGGATCGATATGGAGAGAAAGATGAACTCTTGAGCTGAAGAACGGAATATTAGATGAGATTGGATATGACACCCGTGGCGCCGGAGCTCGACTGGGTGGCTGGCTCCTGGAAGGATGAACCGTTGGACATCGTTGTCGATGAAGTGTTCCGCCAACCCTCTCTCTCGATAGGGTAAGTGAGGGTATTACTCGAGTCACCGCTGACCCAAGTAAGGTCATCTACCTTCTCTGGAACTGTTATGGCTAGCATCTTAGCCTCTGTGGCAATTCTGGCTGGTGTATCTTGATGGAACTCTAGCTTTCGCTTCAGAGTCTCGGCGTCGCTTTTCGACCATAACAGGAGTCGATAACCGTCTCGATTATTGCCGACGAGTGACTTCCAGGCTTCAGCAACATTGAAATCGTCGTAAGTTTGCATGAGAAGCCCCTGGACAACAAGAGAGGAAGACCACTGCCAGATGTTGACATCTCGCCTTTCGTAATGCTGGGCAATGTGCTGTGTCCTGCCTATTGTCATCTGTTAGTTGTAGGTCTAGAACCCAGCAAAGGTAATGCTGAAAAGAAAGAGAGAAAGGGCTGAGAATGACAAAAGTTTATAGCGAAAGTCTACGTAGATAGTAGATAGGGGAGGAAGTAACAAATTTGGCCCGTCGTCCTAACGTACCGTCCCATGTGCGCAGGCAAGCTCCGCAGAAACCACATCCCCAAGCTCGTTTCTCAGGAGCTGCCTTGGCGAACCAATCTTCCCATCCATTGGCATCGTCTGCAAGTCGATGCACTTGTTGTAGATGTTGCTTTAGCTTATCTTTTCTGGAGCTGGAGAAGCGATTCGTTTTATTTGCACATTCTTGGATTCGATGCTCTTTAACAAGATGTTTATTGATATCTGTCCGGCTGGCTTTGATGGCGTTGCAGAACACGCAAATCCAACCTGCTATTGTCTGGATAGAAGGATTGTTACCCATCATACAAATCCACTTCCCTTGAGGATCATGTTGGTTTTCGTGTCGCGCCCAGTCCCACTTCTTAATGATAGGTGTCTGGCATGTAGTGCATATGTAACTGCCCTGTCCTTTCCCTGGTTTTGGAGGAACTGGAGGAGGCCCTCTGATTAGGTCATGGTCGACCTTCGGAGCCATGCACACATCACTCTGAAGCGAGAAACCTTCTTCTGGGACCGTCTGGCTTGCTGAAAATCTTGAAATCGGCAACGGCTTTGCTTTGCTCAAGTCGATGGGATTGATCGTTTGAAGTAGCTGCTCGGATCCTTCAATCATCGGTTCCTCAAAGCAAGGATCGTAGACAGATGCAGATGTCGAGGCCGTATCCCAAGTTCGCAAGGACGACCCGTAAGAGGATCTGTCGGTGCTCCTGTGTTTCTGGTGGCCTGATGGAGAAAGTAAGGGGCACGACTCGGCAAGGGATGATGCCGAAGATCGCAGAAAGCCACTCTGGGAACAAACAGTTGGAGACCAGAAATTGGATTGTGAGCCATCCCCAAATGGCCCCGCGAAAGAAGAGTTCTCCTCTTCATGGATAGTGCCCATTGGAGACCAGGTTTGGGCTTCTGATAGGAATTCGGAGGTTCCAAAATCCATGTCGAGTCCCAACTCCAGATTCCCGAGAAATGATTGATTACTTGGAATGTCTTGAGCGGGATTGTCGATGGCCATCATCTCAGGTTGGGTGGAAAGGCTGTTTGCAATATGGGACGACTGCGTTGCAAGCAGGCTTTCGCCATTTTCTGTATTATATTGTTAACAAGGGCCTTGATTGCTTGAGTTGCGCTTACTCTTGGGCGATCGAAAATTCTCAAACCACCGGTCAATCTGCTCGATACTCATGCCGTGACATTGAGCAAGAAAAGCTTTAGTTCCCTTCGCAGGACACCGATTTCTGTTCGTGGACGCCCAGCAGCGCAGCACCTGTTCCTGATCATCTGATAATGGCTCCATTGTGCGACCCAATACGGATCCTATCGCGAAGACTCGCGATACTTGTGTGATTGTTTAATCGAGCAAACGAGCGACGGTGAAATTGACGTGAAGCAGAGTATCGTGCGATTGTGAACGAGAGTGGAGATGATGGCCAGAAAAGCGAGATATAACTCGATTGTATATCGCACGCTTATGTGGTGCTACCACATAGCCGGACTATTTCTGTCAGGGCAGAGCGAGAGGGCGCAAAGCTGTGGGTTTCAGGCATTTCGCCCTCTCACGACTCCTCTCAAAGTGATCTGACGTGCAGACTTGAACATCCATCCAATGCCTGAGAAGTTTGACAGCCATCCAAGGCAACAATAGCATGGGTGTAGACTCGTCCCGTGTTTCTTTTTTGCATTTGCGAGGGTGTCTGTACTTGAAACGTGCGTGGTACCACTAGCCGGTTTACAGCGCACGAATGAGGCTCATGGACGCTCAATTGTCCACTGCAATTGGTGCATTCGCGAAACAACACAGGCATGATGGAGTGTGGCAAGATGTTTCTGGTTCATGAAAAGAAAGCCCAACCGGGACCCTTTCCCACCAAACGGCGATAGGGCCAGACTTTGACTACTTTCGTCACCGAAACCAAAAGAAATGCAAACAGAGAAGATAGATAATTACAAACCGTTCAATTTCCGAGTGTTGTAACAGATGTTTTGCGCTCGACAATGACTCGCTGGGCTCAAGGGTTTTTCCTTTTGGCAGCTCCAAACAAAAAAGGAATGCCCACACAACAATTGGAAATATTACCATAATCTTCCAAAGAGGAATGCATTGCGGGTTATCGCTCAATCGGATTTCAGTGCAGGCGAGACGTGAAGACTGGCATTGTGGCAGTCCTCCATGCCTCCAGTGACGTGGCTCCTATAACGAGGCTGGGTGTTTCTTGTCTCCATCTCATCAAAGTACCAGACTGTTGGATGGGCTTCCCCAGTTACACAGTACAAGCACCATTTAAGCCAAGTCCTCGATCTGTTTCATGATCTCAGTTTGGGATGTTGGGCGTCGGTGAGGCTATGAAAATCGTTGTTTCGGCCTCCACCAGCTTGCATCTCGCAGCTTTGGAGATATCCTTTTGCCTTGGAGGTCGCCTCGCCGCAGGCCAAAAAGGTGTTCGCCCTTTGCTTGGAGGGAATCGACGTCCCGACTCCGACCATCGACGCCAACCCAAAAGTATTAATAAATATAAGAAAGCACGAACAGGGGCTGGAAACATAATGCATAACGGCCTCGTATTCAGTCTGATATACAAGCAGGAACAAACGTTGCCTTGAAAATATTGAACGTCGGACAAAATGTAAAAAGGGGTGCCCTGACGCCCACAAGGCCAGCCTGACAGGGCACAGACCTCGGGACTGCAGAAATACGAGGCATTTTAGCGAGTTTTAGTAGAGCAACCGCTGGAGTTACAAATCTCCAACCGAGACCCAAACCCCGACATTTGGACAACGAACGTATGTTTGATTAATTCTAAAGTGTGTTGTTGGAATTGGGTTTTCGTTTGCTCTCTGGCTGCCTGAAGGCCAGACAAAATGGCCTCATCTCCTTGATGCGGGTGCAGCGACCATCCCCCCTTCTCCAGCGAGAAACGACGCAGTCCTGCACAAAATAGTGTCTCGGATGCATTCTAAACAACGATGCCAGACCGGCCAAGCTCTTTCTGATGTAATCACTAGGTTCAGCCCGCCATTGATCTTCGAAGGCGTGTAAAATTCTCGTCTGCTCCAAGGTCGTGATCGGTATCTGTATCGAAATCATCAAGGCAAATGTCGGGAAATTCGAGATATCGTCTTCGATGGGGTGTATGGCATGGCCGTTGACGATGACGAAGCGTCTATTTCTGTTGCGAATGATAGGGGATTAGTGATCAGCGATATTGAGCAAAGTGAGAAGGAGGTTAAGTATGTACCGGCGATCTCCTATACGGACAAACAGACAAAAGAATGCCAGTAAGACTCCTAGAATGTCCCAATTGAAATACCTTCAAGTGGGAACAAGAGAATATACAAAGCTCACTGATGGTCCAGGATCGAGAGCGGCCTAGCAGAGAGCCCAGCACGTTACTGGAAAGTGCAAATATCAGGATCACACCTATCAGTTGGAATTCGAAGAAGTAAAGCACACCCAAAAGCGGGTCTTCCAGCGCGGGCGCCTTCCGGAAGTATAAAATGCCATCCTCAGGTGCAAGATACCAGTCACGTGAGAAAGGCCGAGTCGCGCAAGAACCTCGTAATTCATCCATTGCCTTCCGCGGCTGACTTTTTCCTCTTCTTCGATCTCTTCTGTTTGGCCCTCTTCTGTCTGTTTTTCTCCAACTTTAAGCGCGCCTGAACTTCCTTGTGGTAAGCTTCCAGGGGCAAGGGCTCTCGTGCAATATTTTCCAAGGCAGTCAAAATGTCCTGCTGAGCAGGATCTACTTTAGGCAGATCCGCGCTGTCGACACATGCAATAAGCAGCAGAGCGCGGGCAGCGAGATTGGCATCGTTACCTGCAACGTGCAATATTTCCGGCTCAAAGGGACACTTGAGAAGCTTAATTAATTGTTCAAATGTATAACGATACTCAAGATCAAGAGGGTGTTGAGCGGCCTTTTGAGTATTCAAAACGTAGAGGGGATTCAGGTCTATTCCTGCAGCTTTTGGAAACATGGTATCGTGCCCGCCCCGAGACTAATGTTTGGATCTCCATTCGTATGTCCTCGAGAACGGTATGTTTTGGTTGGCCAAAGCAATACTTCCATGATGTTTTCTTAAAGTAGTATTTTCGGGGCCCACACAAAAGTGGTGGGTATGAAGCAAGTCGTAAGACCTTTCCTGCTCACGGGGAGCCTGCATGCTCGATTGCAAATTCCGAGTGTCGAGTATAGACTATCCTATTTGGTAATGTCCATTTTCTGCGGTGAGTTGAGAGGCATCGAGATTTTCGATGTCAAGACCAACTATAAGCAAGTCTTTAATAAGAGAACCCGGGATGCATTGTCCGAAGGTCAGGTTCTGGCTCAAAGCTTGCCGTCCGAGGTCGAGATTGAATACATGGCGAAGAGCGAGTAGCTCTTCCCGCAATAAGCCTTTGTGAGCCGGGCGGGTTTCGGGGGACAACGATGTCCGAGTCGACCGAGTCGAGTCGACGTCGGTGAATCCATGTTGTGTTTCATGCGCTTCAAGGAAACCTCCCAGTCTTGCTGGAAGGTGAATGATGAAAGGGCTCGAGCCCGCTGTAGTCCTTGGTTGATATAATAGCAGGTTTGAGTTGTACTAGAGCTGAAGTGGGATAAAAATAATTGAAATTGTAAAGCGTTCCGAGTAGGACGTGAGGAGTTGAGCCTATGGTTTCATGTGACGATTTTCGGTCCATGAGTTGGGCGGCGGAGGACTTGCGGATTTGAAGGTTTGAGGAGTTAAGTAGCGCATTGTGAACAGTTCATATGGCCTCATAAATATTCAGACTTTCCAGGTTGACGCAAAGGATTTGGACCTCATGCGAAATTTCTGGTGGTGCGGCTCGAGGTTTGATAGAGAAGTCTACTAACTGCACTTGCTGGAACCGTCTCCAACCCATTTAGATATAGAAAAAATAATAGGAAATAAAAACAGAGAGACTACGAACAGGGGCTGGAAACGAAATACATAGTCAAGTCTGATGAGCAAAGGCTGCCTTGGACATGGAACAGTATTATGAAAAGGGTTGGCAATTGACGCGTTGGCCCGTCTTTTGCCCTATGATGCGTGACCGGTGAAAATCGAATTACTACTCGAAGGAGATAGGACTGCCAACACTCGTCGGGGTCGGTATACATCCCAGGCGTAGTATTTTCATAACCATATTACAAGCAGCTGTTTGAAAGAGCTTGAACGGGTGTTCACAAGGAAAAGCTGAACCAAGCGTGGCCTGAAAGATTCAGGGTCCTCTCGCTAAAAAAGCCCTAAATCCCCACCATCGCCGCAAAATCAGCAACCGGTGGATCCCACAACAAACCGCTTTAGCCATCACCCTATGTATATCAGAATAAGAAAATTTTCTTCAACAAATCACATCAAAGGACAGATGGCCGAGCTGGTTATGGCGCCAGGTTAAGGTTTCTTAGCTTTCGTACGATTCTACATCGTCTCCTGGTCACGAAAGTGGCGTGGGTTCGAGTCCCACTCTGTTCAAGTGTTTCTTTTTGCAGCTTTTATGGATGTGGAGGACTTTTTGGGGACTCTTTGCTACAGCGTTGTGCCCAAAGAGTGTTTTTTAGTCATTTCGCTATTGAGCATCAAGTATTTTGAGAGATCCATTACCGAGCACTTTAGAAAGCAAACTTCTTCTCAATTCCAGTTTAGAGCCAATCATGATTTGCCTGTGGTTGATAAAGATCCACAATGGAAGTCAACTTTTGCGGAGGCCCCGCCCTCATTCCGCGGAGCGAGAGAAGCTTCGTCACATCGACAATATTGAAAGTTGAAACGTTATTCGCATTGCCGGATGACATTCTACACAAATCATACATACAGCTGAACGCTCCTTATAGCTTCGCCCGAGCTTCAGTAGCCTTATGCAAATCCCCACCCTTCTCCTTGAAGTACTGCGTAATCTTCTCCCTCGCAACCTCAACCACACTCGCATCCTCCACCGTAGCAGGAACCTGAACCTCCTTCTCAAACTCCCCATGCACAGCATTCTCAACCAACTCCCTCAACACCCTACGCAAAGTCTTTCCAGACCGCGTCTTGGGAATCATGCCTTTGCCTTGAATCATACCTCCAAGCGAAGCAATCGCACCGATTTGTGTGCGGACGAGCTTTTGCACTTCGCCGAAGAGTTGGTCCGAGGGAATTGCGGAGGTTGGGTGGTCGGCTGTGGATAGGGTTACGAATGCGAAGGGTAGGTGGCCTTTGAGGGCGTCGGGGATGCCTACGACGCAGCATTCGGCGATTGTGGGGTGTGATGAGATGGCTTGTTCGATGGAGCCTGGAATGGTTAGCACGAGAAGAACAGGAGAGAAAAATCAAATGTACCAGTACTGAATCTGTGAGCCGCGACATTGATAATGTCGTCTGATCGAGACATGACATGAATGTAACCATCCTCATCAATCATGCCAGCATCCCCAGTATCGATCCACTGCCCTTCAAAACGCTTCAGATATCCCTTGTAGAATCTCTCTTCATCTTGCCAGAGTGTGCGGAAACCAGTGGGAGCTAGAGGAACAGCGAGAACGATATTTCCCATACTACCTTTCTTGACCTCTTTTCCGGAGTCATCCACTACCCTGACATCAAAACCTGGCATAGCCTTCCCTGCACTTCCAGGCTTAACACCCAATGGCTCCACACTTTTGTTTTTGGTCTTTCGGTCTTTTCCGGCGTGAGGAACAAGAGCGATTCCAGAAATCGGCGATCCGGACTCGGAACTCCACCAATTGTCTATCACGTTTGATCCAGGCGCACCGTATTTCTTCAGGAGTTCTTGGTACATCGTCACGATGCTTGGTTCGGATCTCTCGCCAGCCAGGAAGAGCGCTTGAAGATGTCTGATTCCATCTCGCTCACCGATTTCTTTGAACAACTTGTTCTCCGGATCATCTCGTCGAATGGCTCGTAAGGCTGTCGGCGCCGTGAACAGAGTGTTCACCTTATACTCCTCAATGATCCGCCAGAATGTACCCGCATTAGGTGTGCCCACTGGCTTGCCCTCAAAAAGGACTGTAGCAGCACCAGTGAGAAGGGGCGCGTAGAGGATGTATGAGTGGCCGACGACCCATCCAATGTCGGAGGCGCAGAACATGACGTCTCCGGGTCCATGGATGCCAAAAAGGTAGCTGATTGATAGATGAAGACCTACGGCATGACCGCCTGCTTCTCGGACTACGCCTTTTGGCAGACCAGTCGTCCCTGATGTGTAAATGATGTATATTCCGTCTCCAGATTTGACGGGGACGCAATTGGCTTTTACCCCCCTCGACTGTGCATCCTTCGCCAGATTTTGCCAGACCCTCTCTCCATGCGACTCATTCACGTTGTCCCAGGGCAATTGCTCTCGCTGCCAAATGATTGTCTTCTTTGGTTTATGTGATGAGAGGTTGATAGCTTCGGTGATGAATGGTTTATATGACATAGGAGGTTTAGCTCCATCGATTCCACAAGAAGCTGTGAGTACGGCGACGGGCTTCGAAGCTTCGATGCGTTGAGCCAGTGATGCGGGGGCAAAACCACCGAAGACCACTGCGTGGATAGCACCCAGTCGAGAAATGGCTAGAACTCCAATGAGAGCAGCAGGTATCATAGGCACTACATGAATTATATATCAGCTCCAAATTTCTATTTTTCTCGCAAGCAAGGGATCCGCAAAACTGAGCGCGAATACAGCAAAATGCCCGTACGAGATACTCACTGTATATCAAAACGACATCTCCTTTGTTAACGCCTTGCTCCCGCAAAACACCCGCAAACGTCTCAACCTCCGATAGCAACTGCTTGTATGTATATTTCCGCTTAGTCTTCGTAACAGGACTGTCCCAAATAATTGCCGTGTTGTCTCCATTGCCAGCAAGTACATGCCTATCCACGCAATTATAGCAAGTTGATATTTCCCCGCCCTGAAACCATTCCCAATGATCGTGATCAACTCCCGACTTTAATGATTTCTTGACTCGTGTGAGGGTTGAGGTAGGATTCTTGTGCCATTCTAGGTGGGAGGCTTGCTCGGCCCAGAATGATTCGGGGTCGGTGAGGGAATGATGCTGGACTTCGTCTTGGGGGTGGGAAGACATTCTGGGTAAGATGTTAGAGCATTCTGATTGAGGGAGGGGTATACGTGCTTGGGCCAGATTTTATTCGTCCTTCTCTCCCTCTTCGTAGGCTTCGAGCTTTGTATCAAGTTTGATTAAAGCTCGTAAAGCTATGCTGGTGTCAGTGTAACAAATGATAAGAAAAGATAGAGCAATTGACACGAATGTCAACAATACTGGAAAGACATGAGTAAATGAAGTAAAGAAGAAGAAGCTCAATGAGCTACCCCGGATATATTACCGGACTACTGGAGGAGGCGCATCGAGTCTTAGTCTTACGCTTTGGAGAGGAACAAATCTATGCCTGTTGGGGATGGCTTGGACTCCAATCATGAAGCTTCCCAGCAGCTCCGATGCTGAATCCCCGCATTGCGCTAAAGCGCTTGGGCCCTAAGCTCGGCAAATCCGTCACCTTTTGTCCGATCGCGCTTTGTCTTCGCACACTTTGTCCTTGACACTCGTAATTACTGAAATAAGAAAAATTTTGGTAAACTTTGGAAGGATGGCCGAGTGGTTATGGCGTGTGGCTCAAGTCTTTATCTAAAGATTTCCCCGATCTCTCAATCGGTGGGCTTTCTCATAGGGAAACCTGCAGGGGTTCGAATCCCCTTCCTTTCATCATATTTTTTTGCTCTGATTTTGGTTGAGTGGGTTATTTTTCTCACTTAAGCGAGATCTTGTCTTGGGCTATTGTCGAACATCTCTTCCACGCGAAACCATGGATCCCGTGTTCGGCCGCCAGTTTTGGCTATCTATTTTGCTGGTAGCTGATTTATTTATTTTTCGGATCGTACATGGAACTGTTCTCGAGTCCTGCTTTGCGAGGCCTCCATGGGAGATGGGCTACACTGGCGACGCTGTATTGCCATGTGTCTTGCTTACCAATCCGGCACTAATAAGATATGGCAGCTTCAAGGTCCACGATTGTCTCTTGCCATCACCTGTACCTAGGTAGTCACTTCTGCAAGGCCTTCTTGAACCACTCCATCGGCATCGATGTCCTCTTCTTACTCTTCATCGCTACCACTTTCGTCGTACTTTGTACCTTTAGACGCTATACCACAGTCGTTTCTGTGACACTCATCACTCCGTGATTATTTACCTCTCCGCTCCTTTCGTGCTTTAATAATAGTGAGTAGTTTTGAAGCTTGAATGAACAGCAAAATGATATATATTGACTCAAGCGTTAAGAGCTTGAGCAGCACATATTGGGGGCCCGATATCGCGGACAATCACTTTTGCAGCTTTCTCCCTATCGCCTCAGTTTTAGGCTCGTGCTCACAATGTCTTTAGCTCTAGCCAAACCAACTCATCCTTACGGTGCCCGTTGACAAATCGGCAGGACAGTGGTAAGCATGGCCACATCTTGAACTCGAAAGCACAATTGAACTGACCTTTTACAGCATGGTGGTGCCATAGTTCTTAGCTACTCCATATAAGGTAGCACTGCCTGAAGCAATCTTTCAAGTGAATTTCACTCTTTGTCAGGCACCTAAATAGCATGAGCGTGGCGACCCGTTTCACGCTAAATACTTCAACTACATTTTGCCCCGCGAAGGTTGCGGTAAACAACAACCTCATTTTCAATCATGAGCAACATTCCAACGCCAAATACAACCAGCCAGATCAGCAAAGAGCAAGCATAAATTCGGAAATATGTGAAGCTCTTGGCTCACTCTTGCGGTCGAAATTTCCTAATAGCTAGTACTGCAGGCTTTTAAAAAAATACCTTCGGTCGATCGCTGGCTGGCATAACGACCTTTCCATCCATTGCACGGGAGACTTGACGCCGCGGTAAGCATGAAGAATTCTATAAGCTTGTAGTCAGACACATCATGATAGCTGACAGTCTACTACGAAAACAGCCAAGTCTCTGTCGTGTTGCCATCAGCGTATGCATGCAGAGGGATAGAACAGTATCAGATAGAGGCAAGCCTAATGACATCTTCAACGAGAAATAATCTAACGGTTTTCAGCACTGCGCCGTCATCCTTGTCGAAGACTACCCTGTCTCGACTGCACCTGAGGAAAATCTTGACACCGTAAGTGAATGTCCGCAATACCCCGCCACCAGAAAACTGACCGATCTGTATCAGGATGTTTCATGCTGCCCAACGACTGGGCTGGGCTGAACAGAGCCGTCGCCCCGCGAGAAAAGATATGATACACCTCTAATCGCCGATGAGCGAGTACTAGATGTCCAACATGCCCCAAGTCAACCCAGAAAGACCAAAGAGTATGCACACCATGTCACCAACAGTCGGACGCCAAAATAACCAGTCCGGTCGTAGTCCCACTATGAGTCGAAGGTTCTCGAATGATTGATCATGCCACCTCTCCACTCTCAAGAAAATGATATTTGCTATCATTAGGCGCCGACAACCCTTCCTTCGATCTTACGTTGAGGCTCGGTAGCTCAGAAGTAAGTGATGACGGTCTTTGATCCTCCCTTGATATTGAGTATTCCAATTCACCCTGTGCATTTCCCATTCAAGAAACCAATCATCCTTGAAGCAGCCTTGAAGGAATGATTACTAACCCTCTCTTTCTTTAGCCTACAGACCTTCGTCACGCCGTTGACCCTCTCATCTCGACTCACAAGACTCCTATCTACTTATCGCGCGCTCGAGACCTTTTCTCGTGAGGAGACAGCAACAGACAGGTCCGCAATGACTTTAAACTACAATCTAGACCCGTGCTCCTGTCGGTCGACAAATACCTGGAACAGCGGGACGCTGCGAGCCAGATGAGGGGATCCGGCTAGGACTCCGAACTGCAGTTGTGTGTCAACTCAGTGCTTTTCTTCTCTTTTCAACTTTCAATCGAGTAAATGAGACATTTTGCGGGGTATCTCAGCTACTTAAAACGACTCCAAACCATCGAATATATCCTCGCTCCCACACAAACATTGTATAGCAGGATGCTTCAAGCCAGCCGAGGTGTTAATACCTAGGCCCTCGAACTGGAGCTTGTGGGAACTGCAACAAATACCTTATCTCCTCACTTGCCTCGAACTTCACTCTTCCCCACCCTTTCATCTCTCACGCCGGGTCTTGCCGAACCTTTCGACAGCTTCCCTTCTGGCAAATACACCCTTACTAGGTCAATGTCCCCTCGCAAGCCTCACCTCATTTATCAGAACAGATGAACTCTTTCTCCAACAACCTGCACCAAGCGCAATATCATCTCAGATTCGCACCCTTCACCAAGCTCTTTCAAAGCTAAACGATCAATTTCGTTGAGCTCCGCCTATCTCTTCTCACTGTCAAGAAGCATCCTGAAATACCCCCCGCTCCGCGAACGCAAGCACGAGGCTCTTCAGGTTCGAGGCTACTGAGTCGCTAGAAAATAGGCCGGAGGAGGATGAGTTTAAGCCTTCAATCTGTTGCTGAACATTTTCCAGCTTTTGAGTCCCAATGCTGCGGCGACAACCTCGTCCACATCCGGTGGGCGAGCTCCAAACATGTCATCCTTCTCCCCCATCCAAGAGGTGGTCCCAACTGCCGTTTGGACTTTCGAAAGCTAAGAGGGTGAAGCCATTGAGGTGACGGCTCTGATACCCAAGCTGACCAACGTCGACGAAGCATGGCACCACCTACTCGCAGCACCCCTTGGAATTGGAGCAAACTGGCGTTTCTGTTCGATGCCCAACGGAGGCAGCCAACCCCATCCTTCTATCGCGAGCCTACCTCCCCACGAAGACAGCTACATGCTCGACGGAGAACGTCCAGAGGGCTGGCTGAAGACAAATGCAGGCCCTGTCGGACAAGTCTCGAAGGCAAATCTGGTAGCCATGAAGCCAAAGGTCGGGTTCGCGCACCGGCGGGAGTACGAAGAGGGCCCCAAAATCGCCCAGCTCACTGGCGCAATGGCGGTTCAAGCCAAATATATGAAGACATTCAACAAGACGTGGCGTTGTTTCGTTTATCCTGCCAGCGACTTGCTGCCTCGGGCAGACCCAGAATCCATGCTCGTACTCCTGAACATGGTGTTCCCTGAAGAGGAGAACGAGACCGCCGTTGAGCTCCCCGCAGCGGGCGAGGTACTCAAGCTACATTTTCCAGCTTCTCTATGGAAGGACCCAGTAGCTCACGCCGATACCGAAACATGGACAGGCAAGGTTATTGAGACCCCGCAAACCGCAGGGGAAAAATTCAACGTTTCCGCAATCGTGTATAAGCCCTCTGATTCCAAAGTGCGGGTGCTAGATGCCGAGAACGGCGAGGAGATCGTGTGCGAGTCTGGCTCTCATCAAGAGAGTCAAATGGAAAACGAAGGCAACGAAGTCTTCTACGGCGACAAGGGAAACCGTTTCGCTACATGGCTGTCTGAAGTCCTACTTGGCCAACACAACCACAAGAAGCCCAGGCAAATCGAACTAATAGCCAACAGCTCCCAAGAAGAAAAGCAACGATTCGGAAAGACCGTCAATACAATCTGCCAAGGATCGACCCCCACACAGCGCAGAGCCGTCGATCATGCACTCTCAATCCAGCTAACGATCGTGAGAGGCCCGCCCGGGACGGGAAAGACCTTCGTGATCAAAGACCTCCTTGACTGTCTTTACACCGCAGGAGAGTGCGTGCTTCTCGTTGCACCATCAAGATCGGCAACTACATCCCTCGCAAATGCTGTTGAATCGTTGTGGACCGCCAAGAAATATGCCAAGCAGCACTCGAGATGGACGCGCCGTGCAGCAGATGAAGAGCATACCGGCCACCTTGGAGGCAAGCTGGATGACCCAGTTGCACCGAAGCCGGCCGCCAGAGTATGGAACGTCCATCCTCCCACGTCTACACCGCGCCCGCATCTAGCAGGTACGCAAGCCCCTTCTACTGATATAATGGAATATAATGGAAATTTTCAAGGAGACAGTCCAAGCGTTCGCGGAGTCTTCGGCACACTCACTTTCAGTCAAGGCCATGCTGATGGAAATACTCACCGCTGTCCAGATAGATAATAATTCAGAATGGCGAGGGCCCTCTAACCCTTCACCTGGACTCCCGAGAACTACGGATGTTACAGCTTCTTGTCACTCTCATCGAGACAGACGGCAACAGTGGTATCGCTATCTTGCCCGAAGCAGCAAAGGCCGCTGCTGAGTTTATGGGAGAGGATGGAGCCGACTTCAAGGGGCAATACAATACCTTCATCAAGGTCAAGAAGGCTCACCGAACAGCAAGACTGCGCCTGTGGAAGTTTGCGCAAGCTTTCTACGTCGCTCGTTGCTCCGTTGTTGCCTCAACCATTGGTAACGCAGTCCTCACGGAAGCAACTTCTTCTTGGCAACCTAACAAGCTCACTATCCTATTTGATGAAGCCTGCAATATCTCGGAGTGGACGCTGGTCTGCCTATTCGGTGCATACATCAAGTACTTCGTCCGAATTGTAATTGTGGGCGATCCAGAGCAATTCCCACCAGTTGTCAGTGCTCGAGGCCGCAATCCTGGCGAAAAGCAATTGGAGATGTCACTGCCGCTCCGTCTTGAGCTCTCCGGGGTCGAGACTATTATGCTTGACGTCCAGTTCCGCTGTCACAGTGAGATTGCTGACATTATCAAGAGCGGATACCGCAAAGCAAATGGCCAGCCTGGACTATCAAGTCATCCTGCCAATGATACCAGGCTCGCGGGAATTACATGGGTGCAGTGGCAAGAGTCATTTAAGATCGGTGGCAGGACCCTTGGGGCACCATCTCGGTTTCCCTTGTCCTCTCAGTAAGCGATAGGGTCTTGTTCAGAGACGCCCGTGGATTTTTCGAATTTTCGAAGGTCAACTTCCATCATGTCTTCCTCTGCTACCAAGTTGCATTGAGCCTGAAGGGGATGAACATTCCGAGAAGCGAAGTCCTATTCATCGCTAAGTCTAGCGCACAAGTTTGGCTGATCCGGCGTATGTTCGAAAAGAACAACATCGACTACCAAGTTCTTTCTGTTGATGAATCTCAATCAAGAGAAGCTGCATTTGTCTGCGTAGACCTGGTCAGCCCAATGGCGAAGTCTTGGTAGATTGGGTTCCTCAATTCCAAAGAGCGTACCAATGTTGCGTTTAGTCGAGCGAAGCATCAGCGCTTGGTGCTTGGTGCTTGGTGCTTGGAAGCCGCTCCGTGCTCAACCTAGCATCGAAACACGGCGATGGAACTTGCCCACAAGGTGTCACTATGGTGCAGCAGCTAATTAAAGATCACGAAGCTGGCAGGCTCGCAAGCGCAAAGATCGGCACGGACCTCATCAAACACATGGCAACACTGGTCCCCGATAAGTATATACACACCGACAGAGCTAACAGAGGTGTGGGTGTTGGACCACGTTCTGCAATGGAGCTGTTCGTTGAGCTGGAGGATGCGTTGAAGGTAGCAAAGAAGTAGGATGGTGAAGGGGGTGCTTATCTGGCTTTTGCTTTTTCGTCATTATCTGTTGAGTATCACAGCGGAAATGGGGCTAGAGTTGATGGAGTTTTGAGACAAAGAAACCCGTTTTCCTTTACATTGTTCCTCCTCCGCGACTTCAACTTGAATCTCTCACCCGAAACGGCACATTGAGACTATATTCACGTTCTTAGCCTTCCGCTTTTAGACTCTCAATGTCCTACAAAAAAATGAGATAATCAGAGCTATATTCAGCTACTTCGTTTTAGGTTTGCGTGAAAGTTAGTTGAAATTCGAATTGTCCCACAAGACCTGAGACATTTAAATCCTGTATTTGCAATTTCAGATTCAAAAATCTGACGTAATAACTTTCAAATATGCTACTCAAAACAATGCATAAAAAACTTTACTTTTTATGATTTTGACTTCGAGAACTGAATTGAAACTTGGATAGTTGAGTATAGGATCAAGTATTTGAGAAGAGTAGAGAAATGTGATTCTTACCGCCTCCCGGACACTCTTGCTGAAGTGTCACTGGGGCGCTAAATACCCCGTTTGCTAAAAGGGCTACGAAGCTTAGACCGACTCTAAAATGCATTGTTGCTGAGAAGATAGGGATGGAATATTGTTGAATCTATCGTTCAAGGCTTGGACGGTCTCAGTAGGAATGGGATGCAGAACCCTTGCTTGATGCAAAGGGGAGAAAGAACCAGAGAGCCGCAGTACAATCCAAGTTTTCAACTGGCCCTCAAGCCAAGCTGGCAACTCTTCCGGAGGGTCAGTTGGATCACCGTGAGGCGCGGGTGTCCCGCATGGAAGGGGCTTTTGAACCCAGGGCTCAGATCTACCGTCTTGTCCGAGTTTGATTGACTGGTCATCTTGGATCCGTCCTTTTTGCGCTGGTTTCCAATATGGTTGTGTGTGTGTGCGCGTGCGTGCGTGCGGGTGTGTGGTGTGTTCGTGCTTGTGTTTATGCGAGGTTGAAATTGGAGGACAGTGATTGCAAGAGATGTTTAGAGTTCAATCTGGGGTGAGGGCAATTGAATTGAAATGTTGAATATTTGGCCTATAAAAATTCACCTATTCTTCCATCTCGTAATATCACCTCTTGAATAATACATTTCTCGGAAGACAATGACATTTGTATTCTAAATTCTAATATAATTCAATTCCTGTACGTTACACTTCTTGCAAGACAACGTCACATTCCAAGGGGAACTCGACTCTTGAATGTTCCAGTTTTTGTGCAACAATAAGATTCACCTTTCGAAGAAAACTCAATTCAAAATTCAATGACGTCTTAGATCATTTGAAACTTTTACAACCAAAGCAATAAGACAATTCATCAAGAAGAAGAGTAGTAGTAACTCGAGACGCCGTGAGCCATCCTCTGCAACATTAAATTTCCGAGAGACGACGAACTGCTCGGTCAGACCAAGGGCTACCTCACTCTCGCATCTACTACTGGGTAGTCTCGCTCTCGCATTAAAAGGGGGTACTCTCGCTCTCGCATCTGCTATGAAATTACCTCGCTCTCGCTTCAGAGGGGAATACTCTCGCTCTCGTATTTTGACTGTATTACCCTCGCTCTCTTCTGATAACTGTGGTACTCTCGCTCTCGTCTGATGGCTGTAGTACTCTCGCTCTCGGCTCCGGACTGTACTACACTCGCTCTCGGTTTTTGGTTGTGGTACTCTCGCTCGCGCATAACATAGGCGCTACTCTCGCTCTCGGTTTTTGGTTGTAGTACTCTCGCTCTCGGTCCCCGGTGAGTTACTCTCGCTCTCGGCTCTAGGTGGACTACTCTCGCTCTCGCATAATATAGGGGCTACTCTCGCTCTCGTCTCAGAAGGGGCGCACTCTCGCTCTCGGCTATGGGTGGACTACTCTCGCTCCCGGTTGTGAGGTAAGTACTCTCGGTACTCACCCTCGTATTAGATGGGAGTAGCTCTCGCTCTCGTATTGGGTCGGACCACCATCGCTCTTGGTCCGATGAGAGACTGTCTCACTCTCGTATTAAGTAGGGGACTAGCTCGTTGCCAGATTCGAATAGAGCATATAGAATAGCCATGATTGTTTGTCGGCGACCATTTTCCTGGGTATCTCAATGAATGTGAAAAATTGGGGTCGGAGGGGAGGGAGCAGGTTTCGCAAAGGAAATCTCATAGTCAATCTGGGGTGGGTGCAATTGAAACGAAATGTTGAATACACTTCGTCTACTGATAGTCACCTGCTTCCCTTTGAGATATTGTACTAGCCGTCATGATCTCGTAACGATCGTACTTTATTCATAGTGCCATAATCCGGTCATGCTCATTCTGGAGCGCGAGATAGAGCATGATTCTCTCACAAAGAATAAGACAATTAGAGCTTTGTTCAGCTCTTCATATTTTTCGTCGAAAATATGCAGAAACTCTCATTGCCCCACAAGAACCGAGACATTCGAAAACTACATTCAAGATCTGAAATGAATTGAATTTTGAATCCCCACTCAAAGTGACACATTAAAGCTATATTCACCTATTAAATGTTTAATTTGTGAAGTGATTTGAGCCATTCTGGTCAGGCAGTATCCAACAGCAACTCGAAACGGTAAACAGTGAGCTCGAACATACACAAACGCAACTGAAGGAGAATATTTCTATTCATTACATACTCTAGCATAATACGGGAGGCCAGAAAAAAAGAACGGCTCAGAATCAAGCGAAGCTAGTGCTGACTATCCAGCTTGCATCGTCATTGAATGAGCCAGCAGCGTCGTAGGCATGAACGCCGCCGTTGCTCCCAACATAGCCCACGTTGTTATAATGACGGAAGAAACGGGTAGGATAACCCCAGGCTCGAATGGTGCTGCCCTTGCCATTGAGACCAGCCTGCGTGCAGAATGTGGCATCCTCATGCATCTGCTTGGTACCGTCATTAGCGCCGAGTTGAAGGACAAAGTTGTAATGCCGGATGAAGCTGCCAGGGGTGTCTGTAGACTCGAACGAGTAGCAACCGCTGTTGCCCAGACCAGTTCGTACTGTGAAGCTAGCTTGCTGTTTGAGGGCTGTAGCGCTGGACGAGGAAACGACCTGAGTATTGACCGTGGAGCCAGAATGCGCGAGGTAACGTGTCGTATAGCCGGGAGTGGTGGCCTGGAACGAGATAGCGGATCCGACAGTGAAAGTTGAACCGCTGGACAGCGGAGCAACGGCATATTTGGCAGCTACGACGTTGGCCTGGACCGAGTTCTCGGTGGCATCAGACGGATAACCGGTAGTCATTACGCCCTCATAAAAGGTTCCCTGAGCACTGATACTGTTGTCACCACCAATTCCAAGAATGATCGCACCCTCTTTGCTCATTGGGTTGTAGCCAGAGACGCTTGGACGAGCGCCGTTGTAATATGTTGAAAGAGAGCCGGAGGCAGCATTAGCCCCGCGAATGGCCCACTGGTTTGGCTGACCTTTGACGACTGCTGTGATGAAGCGAGAAGAGATCGATGGGTCCGCAGAATTGGCGCCTGGGCTAGCACCCGAGAAAAGACCATTCTCGAGATCGGCCATGATCCAGGGCCCGCTCCCTGAGCCAGATCCCCAATAAGTGCTGTCACCAAAATAAATTGCCTCCATGTGACCGTTGCCTGTGTCCTTACTGTTGGTCTCGGCATTGCCATAATCAAAGCAACAGCCACTGTTGTAGTGCGTCCCATCGAGGACGGCATACATGCCCTCAGCTGCGTCTCCTTTAGCCGTACCGCTGGGGTTGTTGTTGCGGTAACCTGTGCCGGGGGAGACAAAAACACCATAGGCCTTCTGGCCGTTCAGGGTGACAGGGGCGCCAATGGCGCTTGCAAAGTTGTCGTAGCCATTTAATTCCGGGCCACTAGCAGCTCCACCTGGTGGTGCTTGGGTCAGATGATTCCCACGGCCAGACTGGTCGTAGATTTGGGTGATGAGGCAAGTAGTGCTAGCACAGAAGGTGTCTTGGGCGGCAGCATTGGCGACGCCACCCGCTGAAACCGGTGCTATGATAGTGGTGGTATTATCAGAGCCTCGCTTCACCTGGTAGAGTGAGCCGGAGTAGGCGCTGTACAAGGCTCGAGTGGTGCTGTGTGCAGCAATGCAGGGCGTGCCTCCAGAGGAGTATATATCGCAGGGTCCAGCGGCGACAAGGGAACCCGTAGCAGCAAGCCCTAGAGCGAGAAGCTCGAGCCGGCTTGGTCGTGAGGACATGTCTTGTTTGATCACTGATTACTTCTTTGGTACAGCGCAAAGGTAGGAAGAAGGTGAACAAGGAACGGGCACGCCTGTGAGTAATTCAACTTCGAAGACGCATCGTGGGTTTATATAATGCTTGAGTTTCATTTCGGTCTATGCGTTTGTTAGCTTTAAGTGTTCTTTTGAGGTTGCGGGTTTTGGCAAATACGAAAATTTCCTCCAATAATATAGCCATCTGGTACCCCGCTCAACGCGATCGCGCTCTAAGACTTTTCTAACAGTGCCTCGTGATATACGTGAGTCGGAGTAAAAACTCTGTTCAAGTCTCTCCGGCGTTCTAAGGAGAATAAATCATAATACCAACGGTAAGGCGGCCGTATCCAGAAGCTCATAAGGGGTTTGTGGCCACCATCTTCGGGCATTCTTCATTCGTTTGTCTTGCTTTCCGGATCTAATGGCAGTGGCACTTGCTTGGCCGGGGCAAATTGCGGGGATCCCCACCTTCTTGCAAGGTTTGAGTCTGGGGAATGAACCTCGGGCTGGTTCTTCGATGTTGAACATGATCGTGATCGGCGCCACCCGCTCATGGCTCAGATCTCGATCAGTATGATCGTTCTTCTGCAGGTTGAAGCCGTATGAGTCGCAGTCTTCGTAGACAATATTCGTGGACTCATATTGCGGATTTTTCAGTACGGCTCGTTGTAGAGAAATTGATGGTGCACTTGACAGGTTGCAGTGCAGTTGGGTGAAAAGATTCGGCTGATTCGTGCGGCTCTAGGGGTGGCAGGGACCCCGTATTTAGCGGCTTACTTGATTCGTGCGGGTAAAAAGGGAGATAAGGTTTCTCATCGGCATTGGGGAATCCCTGTATTGAGACGGACCGACACAAGGGCCGCATTAAAGAAGTCCCGGTCTTGAATCTTTGCCGCGCGTTCTATTATTGAGTCCATAAGAGTTGCAGGAGAGTCGAAAACAAATGAACCTTCGGAAGATTTCCGCTGCTCCCAATAAGATTTGTTGCGATATTTATTATGGCTAACAGCCGATTTAGCGTAGCTGTTCGTCACGAGGTTTGTTCACAAACGTGGAATTTGTTGAATCTCTTTTATATGTCTAGGTTTGCAAAATTCTGGTGTAAACTCCAGGTGTGTGGAAAATACGTGAACTTGTAAATTTCCATGGTATGGTGCACTGGTACTAGTAGTTCCGCAGGCATCTGTTGAGATGGGGGAGGTGAATACTTTTTCATTTCAGTCAAATGGACAATGATTCTTTCTGATCCCATATCTAAATATCAAGTATTGCATCTCTGTTGGACTTGCAAGAAGCATCCTTGGGGAAAACTCAAGGCAGCCTCCGGGATTAAGTTGAAACCCGACCACTATGACACTTTTCCTGGTCATGCAAAAGTTTATGCTAAGCCCAAAAAGCCCCCAAACTATGAAAAATTGAAGTCAAATCTCCTTGCATTGTCTTTGGGAACTCTTTTACGAAAGATTTCGAAGAAGAGAAGTCGCCTTCTTCCAGGTAGTCCAACCATGACAATAGATTATGATGGTTCTGAAATCTCAAGCGTCTGGACTATTAGCTAGGCATCTGCTGGTCCTCAGATTAAATGCTTATTACCGATAAGCAATTTTCCATATCTTGCCAAGCACGGGGAAATCGCGAGTCAATGTAGGAAACGTTGAGTTCGTTCCTTCCTCGCTTAAAAAAAGGGGCTTTCACATGCCTGAAAATCCCCTGCGACCGTCAGGTACGTCATACTGTAGTCAAAACACCGCGTGTTCCGCAACCTCAAACAAAATCTTCTGTAAAAGCCTCTGCTGTTTCTTTTGTTCCACAATTATATTTTCAATTGGAAAGCCAAATCCGCCTTCCAAAATGGAGAATCCTATTTTTCATCCATTCGTTTTCCTGTACCAATTGATCCAATGGTTCATAGACAAACTGATCTCACCGAACCCCCCGCAGCCGGGCGACAAGCTTGGTAGACCCAAGATTGCAATCATTGGGGCTGGGTTAACCGGAGTCTCTGCTGCGAGTCACTGTGTCGGTCATGGATTCGACGTGCAAATTTTCGAGGCTGGTCCGAGAAAGAATTTGGGCGGTATTTGGAGTGTCAGTTCAAATCCTTCCCCGGCAGTATGCAGCAGGTAAGCTAATAGTTACCAGCGAGTAAACAATACCTCTGGGCTCCAAATCCACTCCGTCATGTACCGATTCCACCCATCCGTTCAATGGTCTGGCGGATATCCCAACCGTCAGCAGATTGTTTCGCAAATCACGGAATTATGGAAACGTTATGGCCTCGAAAGGAAGACGAAGTTCGACACAAAGGTAGAGAAGGTATATCAAGATAAAGAAGGCCGCTGGATCATCAACGACCCCTCACAAGGACGGTTTGAGGGTATCATCGCAGCGGTTGGAACATGCGGGGATGCGAAGATGCCACACATGTCTGGAATGGACAAGTTTAAAGGCGAAATTTACCACTCGTCTGATCTGACTGGGAAACAAGCAAAGGGAAAGAAGATGATTATCATTGGTGGCGGGGCCAGTGCTGTTGAGGCTCTGGAATTTGGTTCCCATGAAGATGCGGACAAGACCTATATCCTGGCAAGATCCGACAAGTGGATCATCCCTCGGAACCCGGTCGTCGATGTCCTTCTTTCCTTCAATATTTTTGGCGGCGAGACAATCTTCTCTTGGATCCCTGAGCTCTTACTCAAGAAGTTCTTTTACCGTGACCTTGAGGATCTTGCTCCCACCGACAAGGGTCTTTTCACTGGTACTCCTATGGTCAACTCAGATGTCATGGACAAGATTCGATCGGAAAAAGCTGAATGGCTCCGAGGCGATATTATTGGTTTCACCGAAGATGGAGTGAAGTTCAATCTCAGAGCAAAAGGGGTACCCTCTGGCGGACCAGGACGAGAAACTGTCATCAAGGGCGATATCGTCGTGATGGCCACAGGTTTCGAGCGACCGTCTCTGAGTTTTCTTCCCGAGGACAACTTCAAAGATCCATACCAGCCGCCAAATTGGTACCTTCAAACCTTCCCGCCTTCCCATCCAAGTGTCTGCTGCAACAACTGCACGTATGTTAATGCCATCGGCTCGGTCGGTAACTGGCACATTGGGATCTATACGCGTATCTTGCTCATGTTCCTCTCGGATCCTCTCACGCGACCAAGTCCTTACTGGATGGAGCGTTGGATTGATATGACTCGCGTGCTCAAGAAGTTTGCACCAACTGGCGCATTTGATTTCTTCACATATCTCGAGTTGGTATGGTGGTTCACTTTCTGCGTCGCTATCAACCCTTTCAGGTGGAAGTGGGCGTTCTTCGTGTTCTTCGGGATTGGGCAGAGCTTACCAAAACGTGTGGTTGAAGCCGAGGACAAGATCCGGAATGGGCTTGGTGGGAAAAAGAACGGGGAGAATTATGATGTTGGCAAGAGTTTCTAGGGAAGTCATAAAATCGACTGGGTGGAGTCAAGGGTCAATATAGAGGCAATGGGTATGAGGAGTCAGGAATGCTATCTGGGGGTGTATTGGGAAAGGATTCTGAAACTTTCGGTGGGGCTTCCCCGGAGATTGTGAAGTACAGATAGGCTGGCATAAAAAGTCCAATTTAATTCAATCTGACTTGATTTTGAAGGCAGACAATGAAATTTAGGCCCTCTTCTCCCGCGGCAGCAATCTGACCAGAAAGTTCTTATGCGTAAACCCCATCATATTCGCCATCTCCCACGGTGTCTCCGGATCTGCAATCAACACCTCGAAATTCCTAAACAGCTACCCCATCTCTTCAGCAACTTCCTCAAAACACATGGTATACTGATCTCACTTACCTCAACAACAATCTTATTGATCTCAACTATCGCCACATTCTTCCCCAAACAAGTACAATACCCCGACCCGAACGTAACATCCAACTTATCCCACTGCCTACTCCTGTCTTCACTCTCCAACCACCTCTCCGGCACAAACACATCCGCATCCTTTCCATACACATCTTTGCGCCTATGAAGCGCCCATGGTGAAACGCCAATCCATGTTCCTGCGGGCAGAAAGTGTCCGCTGATGGTGAAACCGCCAGCGGGGACGACGCGCGGGAGGGGCACGCCGACTGGGGGGTAGGTTCTGATGCTTTCTTTGATGATGGCTTGGAGGTAGGGGAGTTGGAGCGCTTCTTGGTATTGGATTGGGTGGGAGATGGAGCCTGAGGTCTCGGCGGTGTGGATTTCGTGGAGAAGTTTGTTGTAGACGTGAGGGTTTGTGGAGATGTAGAGGATAGTGGCGCGGAGGGTTGCGGCTGTTGAATCTGAGCCGGCGAGACTGTTGCGTTCATTAGAGACTCCTGTTCTTTGAGATTTTGCAAGAAGGCACTTACATTGGCGTCAAAGCCTCATTCTCAAGTTCAAGTCTAGTCAAAGCCTCGCCGTCTTGGCTTCGATACTCAATGAACTGCTGAAGTAAGTCTCGACGATTTTTCACATTCCCTTTCTCAATTCTCGCTTCCACCGCCTTGTCTGCCACGTTTCGAAGCATACCCATACCAGCTTTATCAGTTGGTTTCGGTGCCACAAATGGGTAGATGAAAGGCAGTTGCATGAATTTAACGATCCCTGGTACGAGTGTAACCAAGTTCGCCACGTCGAACATATCATGAACACTTTTGATGATGCCATTCACATCCTTTGACTGTCTCACGAAACCAATGAGCTCGCCAAATGACATGTCCATGACCACGTCCATTGCTAGCCATTGGAGCCATCGTCCAATGTCGATCGTTTTCGTATGGTCCTGGGAGTGAAGCTGGGAAAGCCACTCGGTGACTCGTGTGTCAATGTGTAGCTCTGCTTGGAGTATCGACGACAGAGAATACTAAATTTCTTTAGTTTTAATTAGTTGGTTGAAGGTTATCTCCACGCACACCAGCTGCAATCTTCTTCTTCAGCTGATTATGCTGTTTCATAGACCGCATACCAGCAATCCCCACCACTCCCGGCGAAGTCTCGAAGGCAAGGAAGTAATCAGCACGATCATATTTGTAAATCTGCTGAATATATTTAGGATCATTCACAAGCACATAATTTGGCGCTGCTCGAAATATTGACCCTGAATTAATTAGCAGCGGACATTCCTTGAATCTGATCTGAATTTCTCGCCATATTTCTCATGCGATGCGATGTGGACTTTGTGCTGCTTCCCCGCATATCCTTGCCACAAAAACCAGCCCCTCGATACAGAGGCCCAAAATGGTCCTGGAACTGCTGATAGAGGGTGTAAGTAGCGGTTGTAAGCAGACTTTGCTGTGACACTCAGTACGATGATCAAGAACCAATGCTGCAGCACAGTTCCGAGCAGCGCCCAGGACCAGTCGAGGAGAAACATTTGGACGGTTAATGAGCAATTCGGGGAGCAAAAGTTTATGGAGAGTAAGCTTAAGAAGGCCCGTTTTAATATTTTGACGGGCTATGTGATCTGGGTGGTTGATTGGTTGGTACCAACTGTGCCACACTGCCACCGTCCGCAAATGGTTTCTCGTTCAGCCTACCAATACTGGTATCCCGCCAAGTAAAAACTTCAGACCAGGGTAGCCAGCCATTGCACTATGAATGAAGTTCATTGGTTTCACTTGGAGCCCGCAATCATACTTGTGAATCTTTTCGCTGTCATGCCACTTAGTGTAGAGACCCCGCTTCCACGGTATTGTTCCTCAGATGCCGATGGGCTCGTGTCACAATCACTTCGGAAGGACACAAATGCTATCAAAATACATAATCCATGACCGGAAATAATTGAGACGAGTCTGTAAGCAGGAAGAAACGTTCCGTAGTTGCGAAATGGAGAAGAAAAGTGATGAGCAAAAGAATAATTCTCAGAAGCGAGTAAAAAGAATGGGACGCTATACAGTTCTGGATTTAAACATCTTCGTAATCTCTCTTTGGGAAAGAAGCATTCAAGCGAGGGCGAATTTCGAATCCTAATATAAGGACGTGACCAAATCCCCAATCTTTGGGACCGAAAACTCTAGTCCACGGGCACTCCCGCAAGACGCACACGATTTCATAACAACGTCCATGACTCACCCCAACTTAAATACGCTCAGTCTCACAAACCCACAAACAGAACTTCACCAGCACAAAAAAAAATGAACATGGCTTCAAACCCCCCACAACGCGAGAGCTTCAAACCAACCTACATCTTCGTCTACGGCTCCCTGATGGACACCAGCCGCCTCCGCAGCGTCCTCAACCTCCGGGACCTACCCCCGTCGCAACCAGCCGCCATCACAGGCTGGATAATCCAGATGTGGGGACGTTACCCAGCTCTCGTGCCCAGCCCAAATAATTCCGTGCCGGGTATGGCGTTCCGACTGGAGAAGGCGAGACATTTAGAGAGGTTGGAAGCGTATGAGGGGGAGAGTTATCGGTTTGAGGATGTGGAGATTAGGATTGCGGGGGGGAGGACGGTGAGGGGACGCACGTTTGTGTGGAACGGGGAGAGGGGGGAGTTGAGGGGTGGGAAGTTTGATTTTAGGGATTGGGTTATGGGGGAGGTGGAGAGGGAGGGGAGGGTGGATATACAGGGGCATGTGAGACAGAATTAAATGTTAATAAAGAAATGACGCCAACAGTAAAGTTTTATTGAGATTGGTTGAAAAGGCGCGGGGAAACTCTCGTCTTCTAACATTAAATCATTGTGGGAGACAACGAAGTACCAGTCGATTTTGAAATCTTTGGAGCAAAATCCAAAATTTCTAACTAAGGGATGGGGAATTATTATTGGCATTTTCTGATACACCACACATCTGCTAGTCTCCAGTTGACAACAATTTATAAGTTTCTAAAACCTAGACTGGTTCCCGCTTCAACCCCATAACACTCCAATCTCCCAACCTCTTTTCAGGGAGTCGGGCTTGGTGAGCTGCTGTGATGAACATGGTATTCTGTCTTTTCCTTGGGATTGGATAATGAGTTTGTGAATAGAATGGAAGCAGCCGGGAGCGCGCGTTGGACGGTGAAGAGAATGACTGAAGGAGAGGGTTGGAAGCTTGTGAGCCAACGTTGGTCTCGCATCGACATTTCGGAAGCCAAGCTTCGATGCAGGCAACCACCCATTGAAATAAATCCAGCCAATCCAATGAAAGGCGATTTGGCTGGCCCATGCAGAAAAGAAAGGACCAGAGGCAAGGATAAAAATGCCACTTGACGAAAAAAGAACGAGTCACCTTCGAAACAAAAAAAGAGACGGACTGATTTTTCATAATGGCCATTTTCATTGCTGCATTCGCATATCCCGTCCATCCATCTCTCATTCAATTCATCGGTATCTAGGCCAGAAAAGGAAACCAACCCCAACCATGCTGATACAATCAAGGAAATCCGTGTCCTCCCACTCCCACCTGAGCCTTCAATCTGGCTCTTCGTCACCTCATCCTTACGTAGCTCATCAAAAAACAACACCGTACGAGAACATCACACTAGACCGTCGTAGAGAGACAGCGCGGATACAATTGTCTCGTCTCGCTTGCTGCCCTCCTTGAATTCCTCCATGTCTAAGCTGCCGTTCTCGTCTTTGTCCATCATGCGGAAGATCTTCTTGACTCGCTTCTCGGGGGTATCTTCGTCGGCTGGTAGTTTGACCATGGATCCGACCTTTATGCGGTTAGTATGTCTTCGCACTGCATGCCAAATTCTCAGGGGAATCGGACACGTGATGCATTTTCACAGAGCCAACATACCATCTTGTAGATAGCTTCAACAATCGCAAGCATCTCATCATAGCTTATCTTTCCATCCCCATCAATATCATAGAGTTGGAAGGCCCAATCAAGCTTATCTTCCATCTTGCCTCGGCTCGTCACGCTGAGCGCGCAAATGAACTCCTTGAAGTCGATTGAGCCCGACTTATCGCTATCAAAGACGTTGAAGACATAATCTGCAAAAGAGGAGGGATCGCCGAAGGGAAAGAATTGTCGGTAGATCTTTTGGAATTCCTCTTTGGTAAGCATGCCAGATGGGCAATCCTTCAGGAATCCTGAGGTGGGGTTAGCGGGGGCGGGGTTTATCGCGGAGGTGAAGACATGCCCTTGTACCATTGCTGCAGCTCCTTCTTGTCGAAATGGGTCGATCGTTGCAGCTCGCTGAGTTGCTCCTGGGAGAGCTTGCTCTGTCTACAGGGCAAATTAGTCAATGGCCGAATTAAAGTGTGGACAGCAAATGAGACGGTGCGATCCGTAAGGCAAGCCTTGGCGCAGTATGCAGCTTCTAAATCCGGGGTTATTGAAGAATAGCCTTGATCAAGCATTGTCTGTCTGCGATTTTATTGAAAAGTGTGGATTTGCTCGACCGTAAGTCAATTACCCGCTTCTGGAAACGTTGTAAAATGCGGCTCCCAAAACTGGCTCATGGTACAACGGCGGGGATATTTGAGGGGTATTTGCATATCGCTCTGATACTGGCGGGGTAGGAATCGCCCGCGAGGCACGGAGAAAGCTGACAAGGAGTGTCGCACAGTTGGTCCAAAAGAGAGCAGTAGATATCCAACACCTAATTGCGGTACCCGTAGTCTCGTTAAATGCCAGCGCTTTTCCTTCTATCTCAGCGGTCTCAGCCGGAAAATGTGGCTCGAGAAGTGAGGGCTTGCTCAGTGCCTCATGGCGTATGTCGCGGTAGAAGTGATGCGATTGACCTGTTGCAAAATTTCCATCGATTTGCCGGGTAGATCAGAGTATCGGATCCGCGTTCGTAGTCGCCTGGTCCCGTCCATGGTCGAGCGTTGCCTTGTAGCCAGCCTCGCGCCTTGATACCGTCGCAAACGAAAACACATCACTTACGATTTTCCCATCCTTATTCAATCCTTCTCCTCAGTACTTTCTCAGCAATAGCAAATATAGAACCGTCGATGCGATCGTGTTCGTTCAGGTGGCGCAAAGTTGGAGACGCGGGAACGTCCGGAGCCTGATATCGTGCTGTTGACAAGAAGACCAGGTTAGAAGTGAACCTATACAAGCAGGCGGAGACTCGTACCTCTCTATTCACCTCGTTCTCGTGTCTCGATGGCAAATTAAGAGCGGAGGAGGAGTTGCGCAAAGTGTAGAGGTCGAGGTATGCAGGGACTGCGGGGAGGCCGTCGAGCTGGTCGTCGTGGCTTTTGTAGCCAGCTGCTCCTCGTCGGACACTCAATGGCAGGCAAGGCAAAGGCAAACTAGGCTACGTCAGGGGCTATGCTCTTGGGGGCCGAGAATCGAATTTCTTTTTGCCTGGCAGGCTAGGTCGGAATCGTCGTCTGAGTAGGAGAGGTAATGGGAAGAGGAAAGGCGGCTTTCTCGTCAGGTTGGCATGGAGCTGGAGTAGTGGGTATGCCCAGGTGATGAGGCGATGCGCGGGCAGAGGAGTTGGTGAGGGGCACTTGCAAGCAGTTGCCTCCCTTATTTTGCAACATCTTGGCCGCCGTACTGAGGCTGTGCTATTCTTGGGCTCGGCGCTTACGAATAGAACTAAAGGAGATTTTGGCTGGTTTCATGGTTAATATCAATGAGCCGCATGCTCATCTTTTCCCTTTTATTTGTTTCATTGCTGCAGCATAGAGGAATATGGATAGGGCTGATGTTTCATATGTCGCACAGGTAATTGTTTACATCTCGCACGGTGGAAAGCTTCCCCTACGCGTGGCGGGATCTAGCATAGGCCACCGAGTAGCGTATTGAGGCAGCTAACCGCAGCAGTTGCTGGTTTTGTGTAATGGGTATGCTGACCCAGGAAAAGTGCAGAACAATCCCGAGCCGGAGTCTCTGAATGTAGCCTGTAATTGCCGTCAGAGAATTTCTCCTTTATTGTGCGTGTATCTTGATTTATTTTTTGGTTCACGATTTTTTCCCCACGGCGGATCCTCAGGTACATGACGAAATAGTCACTACAAGGTAAATGCGGCGGTCGGGACCTGGACTTTTCTCGTCTGCCGCGGATTGTTGACATTTCCGCCGAGGATAGCTGGGAATGAATACTTAGCGGACACCACAGAGAGAGCCCTAGCATAGCTGTATCAAACAATTATTATTAGGAAGTATGCCATGATGCCGAAACTCCGATAGTTACCATCTAACATCAAGTGGCTGCTACCTATGGCTCATCAACAAAATCTAGATTCTTCGGGTACCCATAATCATCACACGAAGAAAATCTCCAAGCTCCCGCTTGCCTAGGGATAAAGATCCAGCGGAACACTTGTCCAGCAATCCAAGGATACGGCGGCCACATCGATTTGTGAAGAGGATCTTCAAACGAAAAGTCCATATTTGTAATTGCCATCGGCATCGTGTAAGTCTTTGAAAGATCAGTGAACGCCCAAACAAATCAATTGTAGGCCAGGAACTCACCATATCAGCCATTTTGACAGCAGTATCGCTCACTCTCTTATTCCAGGTCTTCCAGTCAATTTTATCGCCAAACTGCTCCAGATCTTCAAAGCTCTTAATTTCATCTTTCAGATGCTGCGATAAAATAGACCCAAAACTGTCGATGATCCTCCGGATCTTGATGCTGTCGTAGGTCTCTTTTCCTTCTTTCAACGCCGTGACATAATCCGAGAAAGTCTGCAATCCAGGTGCAAAAGCATGATGCTGTTCAACGTTCTTGTGCAAGTAGTCCTTTTCCCCAATATATTCTTCCAGCCATGGGAAGAACAACTCTTCTTCGTTGGCATGATGCTCGTGGATTGCGATGGCCCATGAATTCATGAAGATGATGAAGTCGGCAATGTCTTTTTCGAGTTTGACGTTGGGTGCTTGTAGGTAGATACAGTTTAGAGTTCGGATGAGGACGTTATGCGCGAGGGCCATTTCTGTGCCTGCGTTTATTGCTCCATGAGCTTTTGATGGGTCGGTAATCTAGATTTTGTGAGACATTGTAAAGAGTTTGGGTTGGGACAACTTACACCGAGTCGTTTTCTAGGGGTCTCGAGCACCTCGAAGGGGCTGTCTGCCCATTGCTTGGTGATCTTGGTTGGTGTCTGGCCCATCTTGACTTGACTAGAGGAAAATCTCACTAGATAAGATGAAGCAGTACTGCACAGGAGCTGGAAACACAGACAAACGTAATAAATGTAACAGGACTGAGAGAGTACAAGAAGAAGAAAACAAAGCAAGCTTTGCGATGAAATAATAATAGCGGGGAAAGCTTTGATACTTATCTCAGCTAATTTCTTGGAATCCAGGAAGATCTGAAATTAGATGAAGCTGTATGGCTCCATCTACGAGTGGAGCAGTCTACTTAGGTAGCGCTTATACTTTAGGTGCAGTCAGAGCAGCGAACTTGCCTCTTCTGACCTAACTTCAGCCCTGCGTACAAGGTTTCTCGCTCGAAGTCTTCCATGTAGAGTCTGTGCATGCTAGCCTTGCGAGGTAAGATTCCCGTTTGGTATTATTCTTCGGCATGTGTCAGAAGCTCCTGGGATATCAGCCGCAAGACCGTTACCGTTACCGTTACCATCTCTAAAAAGCGCGGCAGGGACCGTTACAAAAAGAGCTTCAAAGGTTGGAGGAGGATCACCTGATCTCCCGCTAAGGCGTGCATTTACTTCAACCTCATCTCTCTCGAGCTCCATCAAATTTCACCCTCCACACGTCCACAATGGACGAAATAATAGACCGCAGATTCGAGCGCGTAGAAAAAGCGCTCGCGACTCTAATTACCTCCATCTCAACGTACAATCCTGCGCCAGCCCTCGCAAACGATCTGGTAACAGCAGACGCCGAGCTCAGCCAAGGGCTCGAACAACGTAAGTCCCCTCAATGGGCGACCCTGTTCCCAACTAACAATACCACACAGTATCAATCCACCAATCCAACCATGCCAAAATCCTCTCCCTCCGCAGCACATCACAAGACCTCGACGCCCAAATCCGCGAAACCCTCACCCTCCTCACCACCACCCGGAGCGCCCTAATCTCCACCCCCTCCACCGTCTTCCCAGGCACCACAAACGAAGCTTTCTACAGCGAACTCCTATCCTACGCCCGGCGCATCAGCAAATTCACCGTTCCAAGCGGACACCGCGAGACTGAGCCGGCAGAAACGGGGACTGGAACGGGAGAAGCAGCAGGCACGAATACGCCGCGCGAAACGAAATCTGGGACACAGACGAATGGGACTTCGACGCCCGTCACGGCAGCTGGGGCTACGAATGGCGTGGAAAAGGATACACAGATGGATATTGATAGTGCGACTCCAGCGGCCATACAGCAGGTTTCTCAAGTTACGAATGCTAGTAGTTCCAATACGGCATTACCGCCTGGTTACTCCACCTGGTTGAACCCGCCGCCAGATATGTTTATCCCTTGGCCAAATGAAGAAGTTATTCGTAGGGGCGCATTGGCTAGTATACAAGTGTTGATTGATCAGGGGGTTGATCCTGCTACGTTCGATCCTGCTAAAAGTGAAGAGTTGGAGGCGGAACGGAAGAGGATTGTTGAGGAGGAGGATAGGGTTAGGGAGGAGGAGAAGGCGAGGATTGAGGAGGAGAGACGGAAGGAGATGGAGAGGAGGATGAGTGTTAGTGGGAATGCTGGGGGAGGGGAGGTTAGGCAGGAGAAAGCGGCTGCGTTTCAGTTGGAGACGTTTGATGATGATGATGAGGACTGAGTGGGCAGTTTTTAGGGGAATCTACCACCAATATTCATCTATCTGCCTCTGCCCCCTGCAGATTGGGGATTTACAGCGATGTAGTACCAATTGTGCCAATATAGAAATATAAAAGCGTTCTGATTTTGACATTATTTGGCTGAAAATGGCCGCATTCCTTACAACACAATCGAAGCTAACAAGGGATCGTATAGTAGTATAGGTCAGGCAAAATCTCATATTTGTCTACCCTACAATCAAAAACCCCTCATACGCCGCCCCTAACGCTCGCCCCAGAAAAAATGCCTCAGATCGTACTATACATATCACCATCCTTCTTCTCCTCTCGGCTCTGCCTTTCTTCTTTCATCCATAAACTCGTTAATCCTCATCGTCGTCCTCATCTAATCGATCTTGATTGATCCGTAGATCTTCTGCACGAATGCCCAGCTAGCGAAGAAGCCGATTGAGCCTATTATGTGTTAGATAAGATTTTACGTGGGAAGGGGTCGGGGGAAGACATACCAGTGAGAATAAAAAACAAGAAAGAAATCAACGCGCTATACCCAATATACAGCACGCTCCCCGCCATCCCACCCAACTGCAACTTCGTAACCCAATAAATCAGCGCGTTAGCAAACACATAAAACGCCGACGCGCCAGCCGTCATAAACGCCCTCCAATGCCAGTGATAGTTCTCGCTGCACAGCAGGAAATACACCATGAGTACTGTTACCGCGGCACAGGTGATGATCATGAGGCCGTAGCAGAGGAACAGGAAGCCGAACATGTAGTAGACTTTGCTGAACCAGATGGAGGACATGATGAAGTAGAGCTCTACGAAGATGGCGCCGAAGGGTAGGATGCCTACTAGGAGCATGGAGGGGATAGGACGCATGTAGGTGTTTGAAGGGGGGATTTGGCGCGGGATTTGGTTTGTGCGGACGGGTGCTTGTATGGCGGGTTGGCGGAATCCGACCCAGCTGCCGGCGAAGGAGAGGGGGACGGAAATCAGGAACCAGATTCCGACGATGACGAGCATGGTGGTGAAGGGGACGGCGCCGGAGGATTGCTTGGCCCAAAGGAAGAGGTTGAGGAGGAAGAATGTGCTGAATACTATGCCGGGGACTAGGAGGGGGGTGGCGGCTATGTTCATCTTCCAGCGCTCGCCGCCGAAGGCTTTGTAGACACGTGCTGAGACGTAACCTCCAATGAAGCCCAGGACCGTGTAGAGTAGGACCATAATTGTTCCCAGAGATCCACGGTTGGATGGGGATAGGAATCCGAGGAGAGCGAATGCAATTGTGAAGCCGGTCATAACGAATAACTGAGCTCCGTTTCCGAGGAATACACTCAGAATGAGTGGAGAACCAGGGGTACGGAATACATCTCCATGAACCAATTTCCATCCAGAATCTTCTTGGATGCCATCTTCGGCCGCAGCTGATGTTCCAGACAGATCGTCAAGGTTGATCGAGTCCAGGCGATTATATCTCTGGATATCCTTTCTTAACGTTCGCACAAGAATCGAGAGAACTGTGATAGACAGGAACACAACAATGACGGCCGAGTTGATGAGCGAGAACCAGTGGATCTTTGGATCATATACGTGCAAGTATTTATCCCATCTCGTAGCCCAAGCAGTTGGGGATTCTCTCCAATAAACCCCGTATGAGAATTGCGTACTGGTTTCTGCGGTTTCCGAAAGAGTAAGCTTAGGGCCTCCATATCCACATTTTCCATCGTCAGGGTTTATTGTTGCTCTCGAATCCGGTTGCACCCTGACCCCGACTACTCGATAATTGCCTTCTGAAACCGTATGGTAGTCAATGATTATATCGTAATGGTTGTTCAGGTGCATGTCTTTCTCGTCATTTTGACCTAGCGCAAATCCCTGGCTATAAAACTCCGTCCCCGTAACCTTGTCCTCGATCAATTGTCCAGCCGGCAACCCATCCACCAGCCAGTTCAACGCAAACCCCTGGGCTATTCTCCGATTCACGAAATGCGCCGAGGTCTGGTCGAATTTGACGTCGTCGCATAACGTTACGCAGGAATCGTTCTGCAGCATCTTAAGGACGAAAGGCGATGTCATTATACGATCGCCGAATAATATGCTTCCCAAGCTTTCAGAGACATATTTGGCTTCTGGTTTCGGGTGGCAGAAGTGGAAGTATGGATGATAGTAATCGAAGGATACAACGGATCGCAGACTTCCCTCTTCTCCTGAACCCACCGGTGTAAGTCGATTGACGTTCAGAGGTACAATTTCATCTGCCTTGTATGACGTTGGCGCAACTCCTGGGAGGTAGAAAGCTGATGATAGCTGCGGCGCAGCGAGGAGTCCTGCTAGGAGCGCCGTAGAGGGCGACAAGTCTCGTAAACGCATGATGGGTGATGTCTAGACTGGGGAAGCTATTGTCAGTAAAAGGTTTGAAGAAATGTCAAGAACGTGAAGGTTGGGAGGAATTCGGGGGCCTGGAGGTTGGCCGTCGAGAGCTTACGAGTTCAAGTGCGGACCTTTAAACTGGCATCAAGAGCCACGCAAGATATTCCTGAAGATTATTTCCTCATAGAACTTTGAAGCAACCGACAGTGATGGAGAAAGCTCGAGTAAAGTTGCCTTTTCCCTTTCGAGGACGAACTAATTAAGGGCTGGATATTGACGTTGCAGTCCCGAGTTCACCAAGTTGGAGCTGATGCCAGATATTTAGACAGGGGTACCGGAAAATCAAAATCGCCGATGTGTATCTGCGCCAAAATTTATTTTCCCCTCCGAATATTTTCATCCCCAAAATAATGGCAACACAAACTTCTTTTCCAGCATTGCTAGGCGCTCTTGCGCAAGCATTGTCATCGGCTTCAGAATCCACGGAAAAGCTGTCTGCACCAATTCCACCTGAAAATGGAATTTCCCTCCTCGATGTCAAAAACGAACTTTTCCTCTCGTACCTCCAGAACTTGGTCTTTCTCATAGTCCTCAAACTACGAAATCGCAAAAGCAGCAGCTCAGACGATGAGGAGGAGGAAGCTCTGGATGATTCAGTTGTCAAAAAATTGGTCGAATTACAAGTCTATTTGGAAAAGGGCGTGCGGCCATTAGAAGGACGCCTGAAATACCAAATCGACAAAGTGCTGCGCGCAGCAGACGACGCAAAACGAGCCGAAGATGCCGCTACTCCCAAAACGAATGGAAAGCCTGTGCAAGATGAAGACTCTGATAGCGAATCCGAAAACCAGAGCGATGCAGGCTCTGAAAATGGAGCAGCCCTTCAGCCAGAGGACATTGAAGATCAGCAACACGTGCCCAACACAGCGAGCTTCGTACGCATAGCGAATGCGCCAGATTCGAATAATCAGAGGCACTCGGAGGACGGCATTTACAGACCACCTCGGATTGCCGCCACATCTATGCCTACTACCACGGGTCCACGCGAGAAGGGTGAAAAGAAAGCACTTAAATCCGCTACGCTTGACGAATTTGTCAATACTGAACTCTCAGCTGCGCCTTTTGCGGAACCTAGCATTGGAACGAATACTGTTAGTGGAGGCAGGAGAAGGAAGAGTGAGAGGCAGTTGCAGGATGAGGCTGAGAGGAAGGAGTATGAGGAGAGGAATTATGTGAGATTGCCTAAGGAGAGCAAGAAAGAGAGGGCGAAGAAGAAGGGTGGCAGGGATGCTGGGTATGGTGGGGAGGAATGGAGGGGCTTGGGAGAGGGTATGGATAGAATTGAGAGGTTGACTAAGAGGAAGGGTGGAGAGGGGCTGCTGGAAAAGAGTCGAAAGAGAGCTGTTGAGGATGGGCCGAAATCGAGTGGTGGTGTGGAGGTTGGACAGGGATTTCAGAAACGATTGAAGACTTTGGATGGAGGGAGGAGAGATCGAGGAAGAAAGTAGAGTAGACATGAGTGTCTATTCAAATGTTACTGGATAAAAGGTCCAGGTCTATGAATTGAAAGTATAGTCTAGAAAAGACGATGATTTTTAGATCATCAAATGAAGAAATGCCAGTCAAAGGTTTCTTGCAAATTCAACAGCCATACGAGAACTGTTATGCCATTTCCCACCGCTACCCAAACGCAATGCAATTTAACGATACAACCAGTCCAGTAGAATGTTTACTTCCAATAATAAGTAAACTGTTCTGATCCCATAACTTCATCACCATACCCCACTCCCTTATCATCACCTCCCGCCCCAGCACACACAACCAACGGCAAAAAGTGCTCTACTCCATTGATAGGGTGTGCTTCCTTAGCACCAATCCATTCTCTCCAGCCTTCCAACTCCTTACCTTTCTCCTCGGTATTCTCCTTCGTCACCGTAGCCGTAAGTCTATCACTCCACTCCTTATTCCTCTTCCTGAACCCCTCATTACTCGCTCCGCCCGAAAACATAATACGCAAGTTATGGAACGTGGGCATGCCAGAGCCTAAGATGGCGATTCCAGAGTCGCGGAGAGGAGCAAGGGCTTTGCCCATAGCGTAGTGTTGTGCGGGGTTATCGGAGTCCATTACGGAGAGTTGGATGACTGGGATATCGGCTTTGGGGTTGATGAGTAGGAGAGGGACGAAGACGCCATGATCCCATCCTATTCTACCATTAGCAAACTTTCTTGGGATTTTAAGACGCAGTAAGGGAAGTACCTCTCTCACTATCCATCTCAGGACTCAACCCCGCCTTCTCAAGCGCCTCGTACACCTCGCCCGCCACCTCAGGGCTACCAGGCGCGTCATACTTCAACTTATACGTCTCCGGCGGGAATCCACCATAATCATAATACAATTTATGTTTCTTGCCATTGCTGATCGTAGGTCTGCGTTCGCTCCAGTGTGCTGTAACTAGTACAATGGCTCGAGGTGCAGAAGGTGTGCCTAGGCCAAGGATTTCCGGTACTTTGGTAGTCATGGATTTGATGAGGGCAGCGTGGCCGGGGTCGTTCATCACGGGCATTGGTCCGCCGCCATGGCAGACTGCAACGACTGGGGCACGAGGCATATTGCTGTAATTGCGTGTTTGGTTTAAAGAGCAGAAGGGTAGGTTTTGAAACGACGGCTGCTGGAATAGTCTTGCGGCGGAGAGGAGCGCGGCGGCGGTGGTGTTGCGGATGACCTGCATATGATTATGGTGAGGAAGCTGGGAGCACTGTGAGTTATTTGTAGCAAGATTTGTATAGCATAGTGAGGTGAGCTCGTTGTGAGACCACCTTGTTCAGCTTTTGTGTAGCCGCGGAATATAGTTGAGGGCGGAATTGTCAGCATTTTGTAACGCAATGCGGGTGGTTGATAATGATGGACGAATGGAGTTTAGCGCAGATTTTCAAAGTTTCGGCTTCCACTCTCGGGCCATTTTGAAGGATGATGGTTGTCAATTTGTCAAGTATCGAATATGAGGTTCTGCGGCTTTACATTTTTTCTTCTAAGCTGGTGAGGCACAGCGTTAAATGGTTTGGTTTCATGGCCTGAGTTGCATCCTTTCAACCGTCCACAGACTCTGAGACGGGTTGACATAAAAATTCAAAGTTTGTGGTAGACTTCATGATATCCTTTGGGACGCAGCCTTCAGCTTTGCACTCCCCCAACTCAATCCAAGACACGTATTTCATTGCATTCACATCTCACTTAGCTCAAAGTCGAGCCATCACACTTTCCACCTCGCACAAAGTATTGCCTTCTGCACCTACCTCTACCGCGCTTCCCAAGAAGAATTTCAACATAACCTGGGCAGCCCAGATCGCATCATCCTGCGTATCTATAGCTTTCAGCGCCTTCTCCATATATCCATCATCCCAGATTCCCTTTCCAAACACTTTGGCAGTTTCCCCGTTTATAAATCTGTCGAATTCGGCGTGTCCCTGGTATGTCAACACTCTTCCTTGCTTCCAGACTCCCTGCAAAGCACAATGATTCGACTGTCCAATTGAATGAAATCCTTCTGGTAGTTCAGACAGATCGACGTGGTCCGCGTGGATGAATTGCATGCGCAGTTGCTCTGGATTCAAGGGATTGGATGTCACGGGCCCGAAGTTGGCGAGAAACGTGGGGTCGAGAGAGATGGGTTGCACGCCGAGTTCGTAGCCCTTTGGTTCTCGACAGACGACATTCTTTCCGGGTGGAGAGAATAGAGCATGGCAGAGAAGCTGGTGCCCGAAGCAGGAGCCGAAGAGCTTGATGTTTGGATGGGATGAGTAGAGCTCTCCATACGCGTCAGTAGGGCCTGTCAATGGATCATGATGGAGACCTACTTTTGCAGAAGTCTGAAAGGGAGGTGATCCAAGGTACATTATCGTAGGCTGAGGCTGCTTTTGAACTGTCAGCAAAAGTGCTGCGTCTCATGTCATGGTGTATTCTAGGTGTTTACCTGACCCCGTGATTATTATGGCATCTAGTTTCTCCAGGTCTTCAAGTGAAGGAACTTGTCCCAGGACAGAATCATATCTGCTGAACTCAAATTTCAGCGCAGAAAGTTCTGAATCTTTTCTTGCGGCATCTCGGAGTAGACCAGCGAAAATATCACTGTAAAGCCCCCTCTCCGAGTAAACATTTGGCACAGGTGTATCAGTGTCGAGAATCGCAATCCGGACAGGCCCTTGTCGCATCATGTACAGAATTTATCGCAAATGGTATCAAACAGAGGTGTTGTCCTTATGTCCTACTCATGCCCAAGACACGGTATGACTCTCTCCAGCTTTTAGATCGCCCACTTTTGGGGTCGTCGGAGCAATAAGTGGATCGCCCCATCAAAAGAGTAGCATTTCAACTAGATAAAGCTAAAGCATTGGGCACTTGCCCGAACGATAGGATGCACTTGCTTGTGCTACCCAAAATGGCGGGATTGGGTAGACAAAAACGGCATTCCCATCCCTGCACGTGCAACTGCAGTGTTTCTTTTATTTCATCGATCACTGTCATCAAGTCTTTGAAGTGCTGAATTGGAATTCTGTGCTCAAATGGGTGAAAGGAGAGTACGTCGAGTAGCTCTTTCCACCGTTTGGAAAGAGTTCTTACCTGCACCGTTGTCGTGCCTGCCGAATGATTTACCTCACAGCTGAAGCGTCCTTCCAGAAGTGCCTCAGATGTTCTATTTTCCACCGTAACACAAACAATATGCTACACGGCGAATTCGCGCCTTCCCGGCAACTCAAAGGTAATTTCCTATAGTCGGCTTGCTTTTACAACCTTTCTTGCCTCCCAGTCTGCCACTTTGACTTCTCCAACCTTTCCGTCAGTGTCAGATCCGCAGCCGAAGTCTCGTATGCCCATCTCATTAATTGATTCCAAGCTTTCTCGTCGTCCGTCTGTATTCTATAGCGTCGATAGGATTCGTCATTCTTTTTGAAAGGATGTTGAGAAAGGGTCGGTGGCCGAGCACTGCATAACTGGAATCAGTATTGTTTCAGAACGTTTGGGTTTCTTAGCTGATGATCGTGGTTGGAATCTTACGCTCCATGGTCTGCAAGTGCATGCGCAGCGTTCTTGTTGTCATATTCTATCGGTCTTGGGGGAGGCATAGTAGATGAGCTCCCTCGAGATCTACTAAGGCGGCAATTCGAAGGCGTTCACTTAATTGATGCTGGGACTTGCGAGTTTATTTGGAGGAAGGAGGCAAGAAGTCCTAGTATACTTGTATCGGATGCGAAGTGCGCCCCCAAGTCTACCTCAGCGACGAAGTGAGGCTGCTATGCAGCGAAAGGGAGAGGAGGTGATCTATCACCAAGGCAAATGCAATCGTACCATAGCTGTATTTCTTCAGCACTTACTTTGTTGCCGCTTCAAGCTTCAACCAGATTGACATGTTTGAAATGGGCCCTTGCGAGTACAGTAAATGGTGCATAGTGTCGTGGCACATCACCATTTTGTGATGAAGCTGCAGCAACGAATGGGATGCATTTATGTTTAGATCCGTGGTCCCGGATATATCCCATGCATCTCACTCTGTCTTTGTGCCTTGATTATCCAGGCTCTCGGTGTTAAATCGCCACTAGGACCTCGTCTCCGCTCTCGCCGGAGCATATCTCCCTGAAACCTGCACCAGTGGCTAGATGCCTCACCTGCATTCCTCAAATGCCGCTTTAAATCACTCTGCAGCAAGGCAATGCCTGCTATACCTTTCATGGACGTCACATGATCATTTCTTCATGCGGGAAGCCGCGCTGGCACTTGTTCTATCCACTCGGAAACAGTTGAAGCGTGGCCTTGCATATATCATCTGCAGTCGTCCTTCATGACAGACAGACACGGTAGCAGCCGAATCTTCAGAGCGCAGATCCTCCACTGATCTTCGTGCTGTGCCGTGTCTGAGGTGTTTCTAGATCATTGGGTTACACAATAAGCTGGCGTTCCGTCCCCCCCGGCTGGCGCGAGGAAAACTCATACCCTTGCTGCATTTTTTCTTTCTACCACACAGATATAATCAGCGCGGGTAAAATTATTGGGGGTGCCACATGTAGTACCAGATTTTACATTGCCATCAATGGGATTCCTGTTCGTGGCACCATGTACAATCGTCGCTTCTTCGTAATAAACGAGGCGAGGCGAAGCAACGATTCCCACATTCTCAGGCTCAAGTGCTTTCT
>Ga0247778_1000197_pt1 | contig 104751 bp, 109 predicted proteins | sample UWRJL049202B5_FD_179939 | JGI IMG/M metagenome (GOLD analysis project Ga0247778, IMG submission 179939) | Plant litter microbial communities from Arlington Agricultural Research Station in Wisconsin, United States - UWRJ-L049-202B-5 | ecosystem: Environmental > Terrestrial > Plant litter >... | reverse complement strand
AATTAATATATTTTATTTAGAAAAATAAATATTTGATTATTAATTAATATATAAATATAGATAGTAAAATCAATAAAAAAAAATTATATATTTTTATATATTTTTGATATAAAAAATTAATATAAATAAAATATATTTAAACATTAAATTTTAATTATTTATGTTATTAATATTGTTAATGTGGCATTTATAATTGTCGATATTATATTATGAATTAAAAAATTTAAATATTAAATTTATTTTCTTGATTAAGAAATTTTTTTTTGTTTAAAATATTAATTTAATATAATCAATTCTTAAATAATTTAAAATATTATTGATTTAAATTATTTATATAAATTAAATAATATTAGGGTTTTAAGAAGAATAAATAATTTATTAATCGGTTTTAATATTTTGTAAAATTTATAATTAATTTTGATTATTAATTATTATAAAAATTTTAATATTTATATAAATAGTTTTAATTTATTTTTTAATAACTATTTGTTATTTTATTTTTTGTGACCAACGATTTATTTGATTTAATATTTATATTTATTAGCTAATAAAAATATTTTGATAATTTTAAAATTTTAAAATAATTATTATTTATTTATTATTTATTTATTAATAAAATTTTATTAAAATTATATAATATTATTTAAAATAGAATTGAAGAGAAAATAATTAGATTAATTTTATATTTTAATTATAAATAAAAATAATAATATTCGAATTTAAAAACATAAAAAAAAATTTAATAAAAAATTTTTAAATTATTTAATAATAAGAATCGTGATTTTAATAAAATATTAAAAAATTATAAATATTATTAATAAAAAAAAATTTATAAAAAAACTTAAATATATATTCTATATTAAATTTAAATAAAAAATTTATTTTTTTATCGCAAAAATAATATAAATATTAAAAGTTTTATATTAATTTATTAGTCGAACTAGATACCCCTATTAAACGAAAAATAAGGCCTCGACCCCTGTAAATCTGCTATTAAAATGTGCTGCTCCCGAGACCAAACGAAGGATGAAAGGTTTGGAGGCCCCTTCGCTAAAAGTAAAAAGGGGGCGGGTCAGCACACGTGACTGTGGGTATATTTGCATCCTCTTGTGCAAAGCGCCGTCCAGGATATATCTAAATACATTGAACTATCTGCAGCCTTTCATTTTGGGCCAGATTTAGTAGTCATTTTCGTGCTTGCCCAATCTGAACTCCATCCTTCCAAATCAAAACCCCTTCAACCCACATCTCGCCCCCGATGGCCTTGTGCATAGTATATATAGCTTGATCCAGAGCCATAGAACTGTCCTGATGTTTCAGCAATTCCTCTTTCATCGACTTCGTCAAATTAATTTTTTTCTCCACCCCCGGCCAAGCAGCATAGATTCCGAGAATGCTCTCGCGCGTACCTAACGTGCTCGCAAATTCTATCGTGGAATCCTGAAGCCCCCAAGTATCGGTCGTGGATGAATCGCGTACACCTTTAAGTGTGACGGAGCGAAGATCTCCTTTCTCCGCCCATTTTGCGAATTCTTCAAGGTATTGCTCTATATCCCAAAGATCAAGTTGTTTCCTGAAGTCAAACTCCAGCTGAGCATGCCGAATGCGGTTGAAGACCGGGGATGGAGTGAGATCCTCCATGTAAGATCCGCCCAAAGCTAATTCAATTATTGATTTTTCGGGAATACGAAGACATTACCCTTAAAGATTAGCCCTCTGCTCTCCGCGTAGACTTGCTTGCATGTCCTTAGGATGCAAAGCGAGATTTTCCTTGGATTCTTCTGTAAAGATTCGTGCTCGATGACGTTGAATGTTCTCTGTACTCCCTCGAAACTATCGCCTTCCCTTGCAACCGTGAGTCTGACATAACCAGATGATGCCGTGAGCACGCTAGTCAGAATCAGCATTCGGATTTCCGTCGGGAGGGTGAGGAGAGTCGTAGCCATGCTGACTTTTTGTAGAGGGAACAGAGGATAGGTGGATTCATCGGCGGGAATGCACATGCGGAGTTGCCCTACAAAGAAAATGGCGGGGCGGTATTAAGTAAATCTTTGCCATTCGAATGTTTAGAACAGCGAGAAATTGAATAGTGGGTGTTGAGCACCACTGGTGGAGGTGTTTGTTTTGCAAGTTAGATTCACCTAAGAACTGCTCTAAAGCACGAAGCCTCCACGCGAGCCTGTTTTTAGAAAAGTTTGATGACACTCCTATCGAAATATCCCCAGAGCAAATATATCCTCGAGAGGTCGACTTTCAAAAATCCCAAGTCCCTGCTGACCCTGGTGACGTGGGAAGTAGGCACCTCTCACAAGTTTCTCTCCTCTGTGAGGGGAAAACTTCCCCCTTTTGGACACTTGGACCAAATATATTCCGTCATGACTAACTTCGGCTTTTCACACCTCTCACGGACGCGGAATTGAGTTCGTCTCGACACTCGCAGAAGCCTCTAGCGAAGAACCAGAAGTGAGAACACCTGCCTAATGTAATATCGAGATCCCGCTTCAGACCAATACTGAGGGTACAACCATCGTACCTCCCCTATAGTGGTCGAATGAACATGGAATTAAAACTATGAAAGGCTAAAACCAACGTAACAGAAAGATGTTTTCATCTAATATTTTGTGATCGCGAGGTTCTCTCTTGGAAGTTTCTTGATTTAACTGTTGAAATAACATGAATGCAAAGACTCCTCCAGAAGTTGAAATGATTTATGATGTGTCAGTCCGATACCACCGGCCGGAGTAGTTTTGAACGCCAAAATAGCCATCCGTGGCCGCAAAGCGTCAAGATCTGCTACATGCCTGGGACTACCCCTGGCTACCTCGGCCACATACTGCAGGGTTGGAGCCAATCTCGTCTGATTGGATCTCAAAACCACGCAAATGGAAAATCCCATCGTAGTTCCAAGGTTCATTGAATCGGACTTCTGGTGAGGGATCGATTCCTTGAATCCGAATTCTAAGGAGGTATCTCCTCTGCTATGGGGCTGGTACTGATCGGGCTGCAGCCGCAGATAGTTGATCGTGCTGCATAATACTGTGTATAATAGATATATCAGTGAAGACTTCGGAAGATACTCCTCCGTATAGAGTTATTAGATTTACCATGGTTATGTTTGGTACTCAAGCGCTTGTAATTGATTTACGTCTGTAAGTCTGCTCTGTGACAATCAAAAAGGAAGTAAAAAATAGCATTTCGTTCAAATTCATAGCAAACACAGTTAGATTCCAAGCATTATAAGAAGGGCATGGAACTCTATGGTTTGACGTCGATTTCGATGTGACGTGGGATGCAATATCCCGCGTACCCTGCGTGCATCTCGCCCCTCCCCTTAATGTTACACGAGTATGCTTGCCAAGCACTGTTGGGAAGCCTGCAATTGATCTGGCCACTCATCGGCCAATGAAGAGGAAAACTCAACGCAGCCCAAAAGTTTATTATTGGCACGATCCCCCGATCGAAAAAAATGGGCAGCGAAGAAAGATGGTGGAACACGACCGCGGAATATGGGTCGGATGATATACCGCATGCGGCACTGCGAAATGCCCAGGTCGGACGTCGACTCCTGCCGATAGAAAAGACATATGAAGACGAGTCTTCACTCCCATGATACTCTACGGCTCTAGTAATTGATTTTGAAACCCGCGCACCGTATCTGTGCCGACACTGCATCCGAACAACTGGTGAAAGCCTACCAGTGTACTCACCCACTCAACTCCTTTCTGTTCTTTTCATCACGCATACACTTTGAAAAAAACAATAACTTTTGCCACAACTCTATTCGTGATAGACTTTCACCTAAGTCCAATACTTTGCAATCATGGCAAACGGCCATATAAGCGAACAGGATTCCCTCTCTTCCGATAATTACTTCAGCTCCTTAGCACTCAGAACTTCGAATTCATTGCAAACGGATTGGTTGTATTCCTCCAATGCAAGCGACGGAAATACATATGCGCCTTCTCCACTATCGTCACCGGGGATGCCCACTTCCAGTCACAATACCGAAGATCTTTGGAACGCTTCCAGCGCCTTCCATCAAGGAAGTCGACCGACTCCTTGGCACAGCTCTACGGCTGTGATCGACTGGGCTGGAGCACATTATCAGCTTACTGGTTCCGCCTATGTGGTACCTTCTCATATTAGTGACCAGCAAAGCCTAGATACTCTTGCAGACGGCGACTATGGTGATGATAGTATGGCCGATGAGATATCTCAGCTATCATCCCCTAGCACAGCTGACGAAGGCTCTTCCTCACTGCGTGTCAGGGGAGCATGGGAAAGCCAGAAAGGATTGACAATAGGGAAACAATCTTCCCGCGTCAAAGAAAAGGCGCCAGTGCAAAAATCTCATCGAAGACACTCGGCCCCGAACTCTAAAGCCCACCAGCTACGAAGCGCCAAGGCAAGCCTGAAGACATCCAGTACCGGCTCTACAGTGACAGGAAATGGTTCTGGCCCTAGAACGAATCACAATGATGTTGAGAAGCAGTACCGCTCCAGACTCAATAATCAATTCTCATCTCTACTCAATGCTCTTCCTCAGGAAGCGCTTGGCCTGGAGTACTCGAATGATCACGAGCGTCAGAGGGGGATAAGCAAGGGGGAAGTACTTCTCCTTGCCAAAAAGTACATTTGTACTTTGGAGCACGACAAGCAGGGATTGGAGAAAGAAAGGGGGGAAAGGGAGGCGGATCTCGAGAGTCTTCGAAAGGCTTGGGTAGGAATGGGAGGCGTTCGTCTGCCATAGACGAAGATATCGGCAGTTTTACATGGGAGCGGACGGAAGGTAGTGGCTTGGAAGCCCCTTTGTCGTGGTAAGTGGCTTTGGTTGATGTCCATGAATTTCTAGTACAAGCGATGCAGGCATACGAATCTCTTTGGAACGAGTCTTTCGATCTAGCAAGTCAAGGATACTAGCCAACAGAGTTATCCGGACTCGAGATTCTACCTCTTTGCTCATTTCTGTGTATTTTATTTTCACTTCCAAAAGTCTGAAAGTGCAGAACGGAGAGACGGGATCAAATTTAAAATCAGTAGGTGTCGACTAGACCAATAGGAAATATTCTGCTATCCAGTATGGTGGATTCGGGAGAAAACACGATCAGGAATCGCAAAATCAAGCTTGGGCGCATTTCTCCCTTTATTCCATGCATCTGAGAGCAGATGGGAATTTGATTCGTTCTCCCCATTTCGCCAATACACGAATGCATCCAGGAAGGTCGGCGACCTAATCACACCACCCCGGGGAGCAGGAGCAGAGGCCGCTATGTTGTGCAACCCCACGAATCTGGTGTGGGTGGACCCCGAATCAAGATAGTTCCGTCGTTTGGGAAAGCTTGGAACGGGATCCAGATTCTAGGAACCCAATGATAGGACGACGCGTTAGAAATCTCGAATAAGGTGTGGCACTCTCCGCGGACCGTTACTAGCGTCACCTCTAGAAGGCGAAGTTCATACTGGCCACAATACCAAGGTCAACAGTGCCGGTGTTCACTCGGTTTCAATTTCTTTCAGGATGCTTCGGCAGTTTGGAGAGGGGCATCTCGAAAAATTTCGGAAGTTGTATGATGCCACTTCTTGCTTGTTTTAACATCATTCCATCATATGATCCTCAGATTCGATCAATAACAGTTGTGGAAACTCACAAGGGGGGTTCACATGGTTTGATCAGCAGAAGCAAGACTTACCTGAATTTAATAGAGACACTTCCTTGACTTTTATACTGCGGACTGGCTGAAGCTTAGAGTTGCTCAAATTCATTGAAGAGCTCCAACATGCCTCCTTGGTACCTTAGGGTTTTCACAAGTCAAAATTCGACCCAGGTCGGGTCAGGTCGGGTGTCTAATTCTCAACTTCAAAATCACTAGATTGGAAAATGGAACTCTGACTGGGGAAATGGAGTGGAGATTGCCTGATCAGGGAGCCCGACACCATCCGCAGACTCCGGGTCAAAGTCAAAGTCGGCTCAAAAATGCCGAGTCTGAGAGTCAGGGTCGTACTGTCGGTCTCGGATGTCCCAATGCCTCGCTGGATACTTCGCAACCTTCAGAAAGCCCCGCATAATTTCTCATTCTGCGACCCCGTACCAAAATCGCACGCCATATCTGCCAGAATACGACAGGTCGAAATTCCTTGCTGCTTCCACTATTGCGCGGAACCGGAAAAGTACGAAGCCGTTGAATCGTTGGTTGACACCTACGAAGGCGGCGGCCCAAAATCTTCGTCAATAAGGCTTACCGGTGTTGATAACCCCTGAAGCCTCTATAATTCAAGCGGGAAAGCCTTGTACGGAGACTGCGGTCAAAAGGCTCCGAACTTCAGGGTATTAGACCAAAATACAGGGGTGTGAGTCTCCGTAAGCCACTCCACGTTCTCGGCCTGGGACGATGATGGCACTTGGCAGATGGGACGCGGATATCAAAAAGCGCGACGAACAAGCGGAAGAAAATGTGGAAAGCGCAACAGTCTTTGCATGAAAAATATATGGCAGGGCGGCGGACTCGTTGCTAAAAAAGAAAGAAAGACATAAACACACGTTGATAACGATTTGATGGCGTTTTGGCGTGTTGCTATATCGACAGCCCAAAATCACTAATCCTTTCAGGGTTCTTCAGGGGGGCGGGGGCGCATCCCGGCTACAGGCCATTCAGCGAGCCTATTGCCCGTAGGCACGCTAATGACGAAGGCTTTTGACCCTTTCCTTCGTACAAAACTTAAATTCATGCCAGTAAGGGTCGTCAAGCTCAATAATCAGTCCCACGGCCCATCTTATGCCCTTAAATCTCGTTCATATCAAGGAGATTCGTCCTAGCACGCAATTGCCATATCCGCAACGGCTCCTGACGACCGCCACTCTCTCCCTGCCATCTTTGTCCAATGTGGCACACTCCAACCCAGACTCCCGTCAGAATCAAATACCTATGTCTAGCAAAGCCTCTACCGACGGCGTATATAAAGGTTGAAGTAACGCTGAGATGACCAACGCTTCCCGCCGTACCTGCACTGGAGGTTTTTTCGACAAAACTGAACTCGAGTCCGAACTCGAGTCCGAACTCTCGCCAATTCTGGAAGAGCCTTGGGGATCTCGGGATTCTGGAACTTTGAAGCTACGCCTATATCATTAGGTGAATCCAACAACCGCAACGAGTAGCTCAGTAAGTTTATCAAGCCGAATTATGATGGAATGTGATGAGAGGGGTAATTGTGTAAGAAGAATGGACTTCAAATAGAGATACTACCCTAAGGTCTCATCATGATCATAAATTCGTCAACTGCGCGGTAGCCTCAGGGTATTTTGAAAAGTAATCAATTGTGACAGGACTTTTGTGCCCTCTAGGTTGTTGAACACCACCCCCTATCCTGAAGACCCAATCGACCTCAAACTATACCCTTCAAGTGCGCCTCTAGTACCACCACTCCCCCCCAAAACGCCCCCTCATTATCCCGAATCTCTCCTCCAACCCAACGCCCGCACAAACAAACGATCAATCTTCCCATTTCCGCCGGCCGCTTTTTCAAGTCCCGTTTTCCGGTCTTCGATGTTTGCACCGGTGTCGATCTTGAGGTCTGGAACGGGTAACTGAGACTGTGCGCGCGTCGGAGAGAAAAATATCCTTGCGGCCGAGGAAGAAAATTACTCTTGCTGTAATTTGAGTGCCGAAGTTTTGGAGCTGGTAGGAAGATTGTTTGCCGAGCATGGAAAGGAAAACCAGGAAGAGTTGCGGTAAGGTGTGAAATTTTTATGGATGGTGATGTTGGTACAGTAGGCGGAATTCTGTCGGTTGATGTTTGGTGTTGCGGCACTGTGACAAGTTAGAAAGGGCTATGAACCTTAATTTGAAGAGTGCTCTTACAAATCACTCTGATCTGCTCCATTTATAGGGCCCGATGAATTTATAAAGTTGTGTCTTCGTCTGAAATTGCGTCGTTGTCCGAAGTTTCTTCTTCGTCTTGGTCGTCTTGGTCGTCTTGGTCGTCGTCGTCGTCTGAAGTTGAAGCCCTTTCATCGGGATTGTCGAATTTCCGAACCAACTCGTCCATCGTCTTGCACGCGGCAACCCATTCGGGAGCGTAACGGCTCCGTGGCCTTTCTCTGTACGTGCCTGGATACGTAATTGTGGTTTCCACAGCAGGCAAGTCCATGGAAGAATTCGCAGCATCCTTCCAACTCTTCACCAAAGACTCAATATGCTCCATTTGAAAATCTTCATGCATCAAGGGATCAACATCGACCATGACGACTGCTTTCTTGAGCTTGCGTTCGCGGCACCACTTGAAGAAGTGTTCAACTGCTAAATATTTCCCGGCCATACAGTAGAGAGGAACCCGCAACGATGCTTCTTGTATAGGACGGTTGGCGAGGGCGAGACGGCAGAGCTGGGCCGACAATTTTTCAGAGCCCGCATCGAAGATGAAGTTGTTCAAAGACCAGAACATTTGTCCTTCAGAAAAAAGTTGCTTGCAGGTGTATAGGAGAGATGGTGTCAATTTGTCCGGTGCTGAGTGGGGAGGGCCGGGATACTCAGTGTATTCGGGAATAGGAGGGGCCTTGCTCGTGGCACAGGCATCGTTTTCACTGGGTTTGAACTCCAGAGTTCCAGTAGATGATGTTAAGACGTATTCAGAGATTTGGTTCCGGATTTCAGGTGGCATGTCGAGGAGGCTTAAGCCAGTCTTTTGTGTAGAGGTCGCCATTGTAAGTAATAGATCCTTGGAGAAAGAATTGAAAGGTTGAAATTTTGAATGTCGAGTACGCCAAAGAAACCAGAAACTAAAATGCGGGCATAATAATATAGGTTGTGGGAGAGACAAAAAAAAATCGACTTCAGAATAGCAAGCGCTTTGAATTCGGACTGAGCCAACCATGGTACCAGATTAAGCTAATCCTCGACCGAAGGACCTAGTCATTCAATGATCCAAAGCATTAGCATACCGCGGGCAAGAAAAGAAAAAGAAAAAAATTGGAAATGAATAGAAGGGTTGCCAATCATGTGAAATAATGCGAGGTCGCATTAATAAGTATATTATTCCGCCATTTGGTGACAACTACCCAGGCATAATCTTTATTTCTCCATCTCTTGGATTCAACTTTGATGTCTTTGCAACTTGCTTTCCATTCTTGAAACACAGACATCCATCAATGAAAAGTTTCCCACCAAACGTAGTATGTATGTCCTGCAGCAAACTCGTCGTATCACTCCGATCAAGCAGCATTTCCCTCAGCCAACTCTGCTTTCCCCAATGCGAGAAGTGTGGCCAGCTCGATTTGAATATTAAATTTGTCCCGTCCTCATCGGAACCCCCGCCAAATAATCTGCCATCCACGTAGTCCCCAGAACACATCAGGTCCAGTTCCTCTTCGTATTCCTTGATACCTCGAGGTCGATCGTTGATCGCGACCAGACATATGGACTTCAGTGCACCAGTTTGAGGAAGTTTCGCGAGAGCTTTTAGGCCACTGTATATCCATTCCAAATCGTCCTTGTCGAGCAACTCGAGGGATATCTCGATGTGCTGTATTCTCCGCAGGTCATCGAGTTCCATCAAGCCGCTGAATCTCGAGTATATTTCGGTCTGCGGTCGCAGAGACAATCCATTGTGACGCCAGATAACTTCCTTGCACTCGCGCTGGATCTGCTTGCATGTGCGCAAGATAGTCATGGACTGAGTAACCTCGATAGTCCATGGCGATAGGGTGACTGCGTTCGAGGAAGAAGCGAGGATATAGGTATAGATCTGGTCGCGGATCTCTCTTGGGAAGGTTTCCAGGAAGCCTCGCCTCATCATAGGCATTGGCATGGAATGCCGACGATCCTTGAAGCGATTCTTATGCGCAAAGATGTTTTTGGGGCGTATTGGCATATTGAGGGGCGAACGTGGAGCACTTGAAGTCATCGACGGTCTGGGCTTGGCAAAGAAATCACTCTACGCGAGAAGTCGCGAACGCGTCCTCGCGACTCCCAGCCTCCTCACAAACTTCATACAAAGTTCGAACCTACAACTTCAAGTCCACCACGACCGAGCATCGCATGTCAAGAACAACTCATCAACTCTCACCTTCCATACAATTAGAGACTTCAGTTATAGTTTCTACAGCAATTGCATCCTTCCACCATGCCGGCAGCCACCAAGCGTAGGAAGCTGTCAACAGCGCCTAGGAACGCGTCTTCCTCAGCAAACAAACTTCGAGGCATCGATGCGTTCACTAAGGTCTCCAAGGGAAACAGCATCTCTAAAACTGTCATCGATAAGGTTCATCATATCGACGCCATTACAGTTACCAAATTAGAGAAACATTCTACGACTGAGCGGAAAAGAAAGTTGGAGGAGAGCGACGACGAGGAAAGCGCGGCTGCAGCATTTCTCTCTGCAGCGATAAGAGACAGGAACATTAAGCCTCTCTCTCGATCCAAGCCAAATTCTTTGCAGCAAGTCCCGCAGACACCCCAGAAACCAATTTCAAACACACAATCACCTCCCTCAATCGATACGCCCACGAAAGGAGCGCGAAGCCTCCTCGACCGGCTTTTCCTCTCCAACAAAACACCCACACGATCATCCCTCAGCACCGACTCTTCCATCCTCGACTCTACAAACACAACTACATCATCCCAACCACAAGATCTACCAGTCGAACTATTCGACCTCATAAATCTACACGCAGCATTCCTTACCGCCCTCTCCATCCACTACGCCCACAATGGCACACACGCACCCGCCGACCTCCGTAATCTCTGTCCAGACGTGGCGCGAGCCTGGGGCAAACGCAGTGTTACTCTTGAGGATATACGCAGGACAATTGGTATTTTGAATAGCAGTATTCCGGTGGGAAGCAAAGATCATCGAATATCACGACTTAGCCTTTCGAATTATGGACACGGGAAAATATGCATCGAGATGAAGATTATGGCTGGCAAGGCGGGCAGGATTGCAAGGCCTATCAATGAGGATTTGTTGAATGAGATATTCGTTAAGGGACTAAAGGCTTCATGGGAGGAGCGGGAGGGAATGGACACAGATGTTGCAGACTTCGTGGCCGGTCTACCACTGGAAGCAATTACGATGTGCTCGTCGGTCCTCAATATGTCTCCTCTGCTTGCAAAGGGGCAACGGAGACTCGAGGACTTGAGGCAGGGAATTACGGTCAAGAAGGAAGAAGAACAGAAGAAGGCGCAGGAAGCTGATGTCTCGTACAAAAGCGGAGCGAAGCCTACACTACTCGAGCGCTTGAGAGCGAAGCAGCAATTACAGTCGAATCTCCCTCCGCTACCATCGAAAGCAGAACTTGCTCGCAAAGCAGCATTGCAACGGATCGACGAGGTGGCTGCTGTGTTGACGCACCTGAGTACATCTAGCTCGGTCGGTCAACAACGGATCTCTTTCACGCTTCCAGCACTTCTTGGAAAGCTAAAGGATTCATTCAAGACGCCGATGTCGAAGGAAGAAGGGGAGACTTGTGTACGATTGCTGGCATCAGAGATTGCACCACAATGGGTGCAAATTGTGAAGATGGGCAAAGTTGACGCCCTGGTAGTGAACAGAGATGAGCGGCTCGCAGAGGGAGAGCTCCAGCAGCGTGTCAAGCGTGCTGCTTAAACCCATGTATACTGTGTGTTAATGATGTAGACGGCTGTTTTGGATACCCACGCTCAGATACTTGCATACTTAGATAGAGAATCAACGAGCTCATGAATTAACCTTTCTATCCTGCCTGCCGTGACCGACATCTAATCATAAACGCATGCTTTCCCAAAGCCAGCCACCATTGGCAGTCATCGCATCACAGCTCATCAATCACCCTCACCTTCATCCTCTACTTCTTCTTAGGCCCAAACCTCGGCGCCCCAATATCACTCCCGCGCAACTTAATCCCCAACGCCTTCTCCATCGCCGCTAAAATCTTCTGATCAGGCGTCGCCGTCCCCCGCTCAAAATCCGCCACAATACTCTGCGTCGTATTACACTTCGTCGCCAAATCCTTCTGCGTCATCTTCGGCTCAATCGCTTGTCGTCGCACACTAATCGCAGTCCCGACTTCCTTTCCCACCGTGTTGGGCTTCACGATATCGTCGCTGCGGTCCACTTTCGTCAGGTGCTGGCCTTCGACGCCGGGTTTGGATGCCTGTGGGAGGGGAGTGTTAGTGGGGGTTGGATTGGAGGGGTAGAAGTGGCGGGGGAGGGGAATGGGAAGGGAGAACGTACAGAGTTTCCAGCGCCGAATTTCTTCTCTGTGCCGACTACGGCTCCGCTTCGTTGGGCAGCGTTCAGTGCTGATTTGCCGCGGACGACGGTCTCTCTTGAAGCGCCGCCTGCACCGCGGGTCTTGCTTCCAATCTTCGTCACGGTATCCCAATCGTCAGACATTTTGGCGGTTGGTAAAAGTTGTTTCGTAGAGGGAAGGGTGAGAATGCGGTCGTTTGCGTAGAGGAGATTGGAAGCGGAAAGATGTTTGTTTGTTCAGACGGACGGGAAGAGGGCTGTTTGTTTGTTGTTGTTGAGGTGGTGGTGGAAGGTGAACGTGCGTGACGGAATTTATGTTAAGGTAAGGCTGTGGTGGCTGAGGATTGCTTGCCGTATGATTCAGACGCTAAACCCCTTATGGACGCCCACCCTTGTAGATCTCGAAATGCAACTATCCGAGTTTCGAAACTCACTTTCTCACAACTTTAGAGTTTAATTCACACTCGGGAAATGTTTATATATAATCTCATAGAAATATCTTTATGATGCAATTCCCCTTGGATCTCACTGTTTCTGATATTCAGCGGATAGACATTGGGTCTCGATAGCAGGTCTCGAGATGGTGGCCAGCACTGCATTTCCTCTGGCGTTGGTGGCTCTCGGCGTTGTCTTTAGATATGGAACATCTTTGGATTTGATGGTTTTTGGTCTATTCGCCTTCATTGGAAAGCAAGAAGTCATTTTGGATGTTGTGGACCGGTACATTGATTTCGCCACCGTCATCACTTCTCTCAAAGCAGGCGCAGCTCTGTTGGCAATCCTCTGTCTGCTTCAAGTCATTCGATTCTTCAAAGGTCTCTCGCAATCTTCTTCTCCGGATGATAGCTTCCCAGCGAAGCCAATGGTCTTCCCTTGCAGGACAAGTCACACCAGAATGTTCCCAACCAAACGGTCGTTTTCGTACACCTACCTACTGGCCGGCATTCCTGTAGGTTGGAAAGGTTCAACAGGAGGAATGCTATCCGCCGATGTTGAGACCAAGCCGGCGACTTGGTACCAAGAGTTGTTTTCTTTGAAGCCTCTGGGTGCCTGGTTCACGGTCAGTGGAGATGATTACTTTGAGAGGGGTCATCTGAAGGAGGGACTGGAGGGAAAGCTTCAAAAGTTTCTCGAGAGTGAGGTCAGTTTTTGATCTGTGTTTTTAATTTTTCTTACTCACCTACATCAGGGCGTCGATCCCTCAGAGTTTACCTATGCATACCTTTTCACAGCAGCCCGTTTCCTAAATTACTCCTCCAACCCGGTATCGTTCTGGAATCTCTACAATTCCAACAAGGAACTCACCGGCACGATTCTGGAAGTCAACAACACCTTTGACGAAAAGCACAGCTATTTCGTACGACCAACACCAAACAGAAGCACTTCAGTCCAAGGTCCCAAATTCTCTGAAACCTGGCCCAAAGCCTTCTACGTCTCCCCCTTCAACTCTCGTCTAGGATCCTACTCGCTCAGCACCTCAGACCCCCTTTTCCCATCCATGAGCAGCCCAGGCTCTATAAACACCACCATCACGCTCTCTTCGTCCTCCGGAAGCCCCAAGCTCATCGCACGCGTCTTCTCTACAGGGCCAGGCATCGACCCTTCCTCGATGTCAGTTTTGCAGAAAGTCCGCTTTCTAGCAAGATGGTGGTGGGTAGGCTTCGCAACCTTTCCTCGAACAGTAGTCCAAGCATTCATACTGTTCTTTCGCAAGAAGCTACCTTGGGCTGTGCGTCCCGAGCCAAAGAAAGAGACGCGTTCTCGAAAGGCCGACGAGAACGAGGTGTTCATCGAAGGTGTCTTCCGCCGGTATCTGAGACATTTTTTGCAGAACTGCCCGTTGCCAATGACACTGAGATACACAGCTGCCGGAGTAACTGATACCACAGAAGAAATCATGACTTCTGCCTCCGCCCAGCTTGTTCCCGCAGACGAGACCAAAGAGCTGGAGTTCAGAGTTTTGACCCCGATGTTCTACTCTCGATATGTGCACTACTCCTCCTGTCTGCATGCAATCACACAAGAATCCCAACTTCTCAATTCAACAATCGCACTCTCGGATCCCGGCTTAGTGAGTGAGCTCGCCATGAGCTACCACACCTCGCCTTACAAGACTCCAACTTTGGAATTCTCATCGGGGTGGGAGAAGTTCTGTTTCGATGCCTTGCGCTGGGTTCGCACTGATGCGGGGAGGATTTTGAACTGTGAGACGAAGGATATTGATGAAGAAGTGGACAAAGATTTGGCGTGTCTACCTCAGATCAAGGATAAGCGGAGGATATCTGAGTTTGAACGGTTCGTGCTTAAAGCTTGCACACCAGCCCAACAGTCTGAGTATGTACGGAGAGTTGGGAAGATGTATCTGGCAGATCATGTTGCGTTTGGATGGGCGGAGATATTGGATTTCGAGGCGTTTGTTGTAAAAGTTGCGTTTCTGTGGGGTATTGTCAAGGTTTTGCTCTAACGAGTTCAGCACGGGGCAAAAAATCAATTGGCTTGAGCACGGGTGGTACTTTTGGATCGGTATGTATTGCACAGATCTGGATTAGGTACAGTAGCTCGAGTTTGGATATCTCAGAACAATGAACGACATGCTCTATCGTTGTCCCCCTCGGGAACCACTTTGGCTTCCTCATTCTGACCAGGAAATAGCTCCACATTGCGTGACAGTACCACCCGTCACCGTCGTGTTCAAACTTTGGTCCGTCAATGTCTGCAAACCAGCAAGGTCTTTCGCGAGGAACACCTTGGGGAATTGTGGCTCATCATAGAGGCATGTGACTGGGAAATAGGTATCCCCTGCAGAAGTCATCGCCACAAGTACCTTTTTGCCTCCAACATCTATCGGAACGAGCGCTCTACACAATTTTCGTCAGAAGTGTAATTTTCAGCAGTGAAGCGGTGTCACTTACACAAGCACACTCCCAACAGGCATCATATCCAAACTCGCAACTCTCAACCGACTCACCCCCAAACTCCTCATCATCGGCTCATAAAGATGCAAAAGTCTCCCCGCCGTATCCCCAACCACAAACCCATTCGAAGTCGCGAAATTCGCTCTCGTATCATCATTATCAACGACGAGATTCCCATCTTCCGCCCAAGACAAGAACAGCGACGCATCATCAACATCAACGATCCGTCCTTGAGAGAGAGCAGCATCTCTACGGACGACCTTAGATGGAACAGTAACAAATGGTGCCGGCGTCATGATCGGAGCTGCTGTAATCCCCAAATCGCGTCTTGCGAGTCCAGCTGCTTGAGCTGCAACGGCGTTGGATTCGTAGCTGATGATGGAAGCTTGTGCTGAACGCTCGCAGACTAGAAATGCGTTGTCGTCTAGTGCTGGATCGCAGGTTGGGGCTGTGAAGTCGGTGATGGTTCCAGTGGGTGCTGATAATGCGGGTTTGGAACTGATTGTTACGCAGACTGTCTCTTCGTCGCCGTCGTTGTCTGGCTCATCGCTGTCTGCGTAGCCGCATGAAATGACTGGGATGGGTGCTGTAGTAACGGGGGTGTGGTGGACTGTGAAATCAATCCTAGAATCTGTTAGCGGGTGATGAACGACGTGAAGTTTAGACTTGTTTGGATGCTTACCCTAGACATGTCGAAGAAGATCTCGTCAAATAGGTACCCAGGTCGACAGTTCGGGACTTGAAGGCATTAACAAATGATACAAATTTCACTTCGGCATATATAGCGTTTTGGAAACCTTCTGATAGCATGACTCCACCACAAAGGACTGCACCTTCGGGCTGAGCATCTATATCCTTCGGCTTGTAGATATTCAAATCTGCTTTTGCGTTTATCTGAGGCTTGTCGACTACTTTTGCCTCGATAGTGAACTTCCCTCCCAAAATATCAATACTGAAGTCGAGCGAGAGCGGCAGAGCAGCAGAAGCCTTATAGTTTTTAGAAAACGTGAAATCAAAATTGGGAGTCTTGGTAGGCGTGAATCCAGAATGAGAATTCTGAGACGGGTTCAAAAGATCGAGTTTGATATCGATATTCGGCCACGAGACCGCGTAGCCCACTTCTATACCGCCATCAGACAAGTCGAGAGCTAGCTCAACGTCGAGCTTGATTGATGGCCCAAGTTTGAGCCATTTCCCGACCTGATAGCCATCGATTGGATATTCGAAGACATTGGACGTGTCTTTTATGGTATTCTTCCCTTTGGACATGAACGCGAGATTGAAGTCCGCAAGCATCTGACCGGAGACGTCGAGAGTGGCGACTTTCAGCCCCTCGTCGACCTCGAAAATAAACATGCCGGAAAGTGTAAAGCCACCTGATGCTCCGCAGTGGACGCAAAATATTGTTACTGTATTTGTGGTACCTCCGGGAATTGGCAGTTTGTCAAAGAGCTTTACCCCTTTTCCAAAAGGCGTAGATACCAAGGCGTTTGGGAATGCGTTGAAATTGATAGGACCGAGTGAAAAAGGGGACAACGAATTCAATGATTTGATAATCGCTGCAACAGCGGCTGATAGAAGTCAGAGCTTTCTACAGCGCTTGGGGTTTCACCATCAACTGACCTTTTGTAGCATTGGTAAACGCCGCGCTTGCTGAATTGACAAATCCTGAAGCCCAGTTGCTGACAGCGTTGCCGGCCGTCTTTAAGTAATTTCCCGCAGCCTAAAAGAATTTTGAGTCAGTCACTTTCCATATCCAGGGTTGTGTATTTTTATACATACAGTAGTCAAAGTGTCTGCAACGCCGCCAAGATTAAGAGCTCGCTTCCTTTTGTTAGAAGTACCAAATTGGGTAGTATCGAGTCCAGCAACACCGGGCAATAACTGCGTCCAGAATCCCGGGGAATTAGGGTCGAGATATCCCAGTTGATTGTCAAGCGCGACGTCAAAGTCAAGGTCATTTGAAGAAAAAGTTGGGGTTGCCGAAGGGGGAGACAAGCTACTCCCAGATATTTGGGTCAATGAGGAAGTGGGCGACCCCTTACTAGTTGAAAAGCTTATGCTGGGAGGCGCTGTGGACATTGTGACTGGCGATATAACACTACTGCCGACCGTACGGCTTGTGACTTGAGAAAGGGTGGAAGAGAGTTCTGGAGGGAACTTTCCGATTTCGGTCGAGGAAGGTGATGATGAAGCCGCGGTCGTAGTTCCGAGAGCAACTTTGACAGTGCTTCCAATGTCATCAATCGTGATCTCAGTTGATTGGCACGAGATAGTAAGGGTGTTCAAATCGAAGGTAATATCGTGTACCAGCATCCATGCCCGGTCACTTGGATGTGAAGAACCGCAAGTTGGACAATAGACCAACAACACGAGTCCAGCAGCAACACTTTCAGACCAGGTCTGAACTGCAAACTGAAGGGACTGCTCGTTGGCAAACTTGATATGAAGTATATCGCCGGAACACGATTGTTCAACCACGTAATCTACGTGCTCGAGAATAACGGTAGGATATCGCAGGTTCGAAAGGGAGACGAAGGCGGCAGAGCCAGACTCTGTGCATAATGTTTCAGTGATAAGTTGACTTCTTCGATCCTTCATTTTTGCAAGTGACCGAAGACACAGTGAAAGTTACATACCAGATTGATAATAAGTAGTCAAATTCTTGGAAGGGAGCATGTTCGAATAAGCTTTGCCATCGTGCTCATCATGAACGCAAGGGAGCAATGAAACCGCGGCAGATGCTACGCTTGGGATTGATTTTGTAGCAGTAGGTGTTGCTTGGTTTGATGTGGGGCAAATGGTGGTTAACTGTGTTACGATGGCTGTAACAATGTCGACTGTTGTAGAATTCGAGAAGGATAAGGAAGAATTGAGTGGTACTGGATACGATGAGTTGAAAAGGCAGGAGGTAATGGTCAGAAAATTAAGGAAAGAAAGAAGAGAAATTGTCTTCATGGTTAACGAGTGACGGTGATCGGTATTGACAGGAAAAGTGCTGTAACGACTGACTGCGAATTTGGGGGGAGGGGGGGAAAGAGGGGAAAGATTCCTGAGGGAACCAGGAGCTGCAGTTCATAACTTCATATGTATTTGAGGTTCAAAACCACAAATGAAGATATTTGTCTTTTCGACGAAAGAAATTGCTGTGCTCCAATATTCTGCCGTGCCTCTCCAAATTCAGAATAATCGATCCATTCAATTGGTGCCAAAGGAATCATTTTTGCAATAAATTAATTGAACTCCCACTAGGTTTATCGATTTTTAAGCCTCAGTCTGTCGGAAAAGCTGGGAAGTCTCGAGTGACATACTGTGGCGCTTAGAATCATGCGATCCTCGGCGCCAGATGACCCCCATTCATCGTGCTTTTTTGTAAATTACAGATCCGAAATTTATCAGAGTCAACAATCAAATGAAACGAATTAAAGGATACAGCTGCATTTCATAAAGATAACAAGCAAATATATAAATCTACGACGTCGTTTGCCACTAAGCAAACCGCAAGCATCTTTGCGAACTCAAACCTCTAAAACCAGCTACAAATGCTAACCCAATCATCCAAGAAATAAAAACCCAAAAAACAAATCTACCTGAGACCTGAAACCTGCTGACCTTCCCTTGGCATACGTCAATTGGTCTTGATTCACAGTCCCACAACCTTGGAAACCTTGGCAGCGGGAACCAACCAAGAATAGCTCAACAAGGTCAGCTCACACGACCCCTCCTTCTCCCCTCCTTCTCCCCTCCTTCATCAACTTAACATCACATCAACCTTCAACGTTCCGATTATTTAAACATCCAACTTCCAATCCTCCCTTCCAAACTCCAAACACCATCAAACACCAACAAAAATGGATTTCGTCAAACAATTCACCGGAGACTCCTCCTCCAACCAGCAGCAGCAGGGTCAGAACCAGAACCAGAATCAAAACCAAAACAACGAGCAAAAATCCTCCGGAGGCATCTTCGGCGGTCTAGGCGATAAACTCAACTCCGCCGCAGGCGGCGGCCGCGAAAGCGAGAAAAATGAAGATGGTCTAGATAAAGGTCTCTCCCCCTCCCCCTCCCTCTCTTTCTCACCCCTCTCTACCCCTCCCCTCTCTCTTTCCCCTGCCCTTCCATTGTTTTCTTTAAAAAAAGGGTTCGCAAACTCAAGCTCACACCCAAACAGCAATCGACATGTTCCAAGAAAAGGTCCTCGGCCAAGGCCCCCAAGACAACGAAAGCGCAATCGAACAAGCGAAAGATGAGCAGATATCTGATTTTATTAGGGGCAAGTATAGAGATACTACGGGGAAAGAGGTGCCGATTAAGGATAAGGAGACGAGATTTGGTTGAGTGTTTTACTTGATGAAGGGGAGGGTGGGGAGGGGTGAAAGGTTTGGAGAACAGGGATACAATGGATGGGGATATGGGGATGGGTACTGGATAGGTGCTAGGATTGGGATACGGGAATGAAATGCATGCGTGATTTTCTACAATGATTTTGAGTTGAGGTGATGAGAGATGTGAAAGCTTCGTGATACTTGAGAAAGGGAATAGGGAAAAGGGTAACGGGAAACACGACTGATACATGGTATGAACATTAGAAACTATCTAACCAAAAGTCAAAACCCCCCCAAAAACGCCATTTCATCCCATCCATTCCCATTCATTCCCATCACAACCCACCCCACATTTCCTCCACCTAGAGTTTTTAAACTCCAGCTACAGCCCTATCCCCTATCCCCCCTCCCAAGAAAAAGTAAGTCGCTCCACTCCCATCTTCAACGCAAAAAAGACAAACAAAATAGCAAAGGTATCACACCCCCTAAATACTCATCCACCCAAACATCCCCGTAGCACTAACAAGCACTAACGCAGTCACGAACCCGGCCCCCGCCTTATCGCCCCCCGTCGCAGGCTTCAACGCCTGCGGATTACTATTACTCTGACTGCCCGCATTGCTATTCCCAATACTCGTTCCCCCCGTACTATTCGTAACGGGCGCGCCCACCGGCTGCAACGCAAGCATATTCACAAAAATAGCACTCATAGCCGCCATCTGCTGGCCCACGCCCGTTGTACCGTCCCAGGCTCCACTACTCCAACTCAGTCCGCAAGCTCGTCCCGTATCGCCGCCTGTACATTGTTTCGCTGCCGCTTGGGCCGAGGCTTTGAGTTTGGGCATGATGAGATTGTAAGTGTAAGGAGCCATCATGGTTGTGGAGGCGAGCCAGCGCGTGAGGTAGGCTTTGAAGGAGAACATGTCCGTGGTGCAAGTTAGGTGGGGTTCGCAGGCTATTTCGTAGGCGACGCCGCCAGCGGATTCGGGGAAGAAGGAGTTGAGGGTTTGGTTTAGGAGGCCGTCGACGCGTTGTTTCCAGATTGTGGAGCCGTTGGTCTGGGTAGAGCGTTAGATTTTGTCAAGTTAGGGAAGGAGAAGGGAAAGAGGGGGACATACGTAGTTATACATATTAGCAGCACCCAACAACCAAACAGCAGAGTTATACGAAAATTCCACCTTATTGATATCCGTGCAATTATGCTCAATATGCCCACCATCATACACCTGCCAATCATTCGTCATAAATCCCACCTGCTGGATCCAATCGAAAGTCTTGGACGCATGATCACTATACGTCGTATTCCCGGTATACCTAGCCAATCTCGCAGCGATATTGAAGAAACATCCGTTCGCAATCGAGTTCTTGTAATCGTATCCAGTCAGATATGGGAAGACCTGCCAACGCAATCTATTTCCACCATTAGTCAAAATTCCATCTTGATTCCAGCTAGCAGAAGAGAACTCACCCTCCACCACACTCAGCATCCGGCCTAACAGCCTGCGTATTAAACACCGCCTGCGCCAGCGCCAACCACCCCGGCTGTCCCGCCGGCGGATCCGGAAACTTGAGCTCAGCAGCCAGCATAGCAGTCATGCCCCAAAACGCCTGATCATCATTCCCCATACTCTGCGACCAGTTGGAAGGCATCATATCCTGGTGTTCTCCCTGCTGGGCTTGGATACCTTTGGAGACGACATCGTTGTAGGATGTGTCGCCCGTGTAGTGCCAGTAATCGATCAGGGTTCCCCACATTGCTCCGGATTCCCACCAGTAGTCTGTTTGATCTATATCAACATTGTCCTTGTCCCTTTCATCTTCTTTGAAAGGTGAAAAGCGGAATAGAGGAGAGACTTACACCCCCAACTAGGATTCGGCGGCGGCCCAGGCAAAACCCCAATGATATTCCCCGTCTGATTCCCATTATAGTACTTGAGCATATCATACGCAATCGTAGCCGCCGCATTCTTTATACTCGCTGTTTATCCCGTCAGCAGTCATTCTCTCCCCTTTTCCATCAAACCCCCATTCCCATCCCCTTCCTCCTCCATCACCATAATCCAAGGAGCAGAAGAGAACATACAAGCACTACTCAAATCAACATCAATCCCAGCAGCGGCCACCATCCCACTCCCAACAAGCACCGCCGTCGCAGCGCGCGAAACGAGCGAAGGAAACATTGTTCTGTTCTGTTCTGTTCTGTTCGTGCGTCGTGTGTATGTGGTCGTCGTGTTTTAATTCCCGTCCGCTCCGTCAGGAGGTCTCTCGTATCGTATCGCCTTCGCCTCAAATCTCTCGCACACCGCACTTGGGAACGAAACGAATGGACGTCAGGTACTAAGCCCTGTCTCGATGGATCGTCTTCTCTATTCTATTCTCTCGATCGATCGCTCGCTCGCTCGTCGATGTCGTCGTCGTGATGTGTAAGATTGAACATTCAGCTCGTACCGGGTCCGGTTCAGAAGGAGGCGCCGCTGCGCTGCGTTGCTACGTTTGGGTTGGCGCGAGCGCTGAGCGCGAGGGATCGTTGCATGGGCATGGGTGCTTGCGCTGAGCTGACAGACGCTTGTTTTTCGGCCATCGGACTCCCCCAATCAATCAATCACGCCACCAATCTTTTGCCCTCAAATCAATCATGGGGCTGTGCAAAATTCAAATTGCCACACTTTCTTATTTTATGCCATACTGTAATAACATCATTCACATTTTATTCCGCTATGATTCGAGGAGGAGAAGAGAAGGGAGGAAACCAAGCTTTAACAAGCCTTCCCACAAGATCCGCTTTCCTTATCTACTCCGTAGCTTCCGCATCGCTGCCCCCAGGGCCTCCACTTCATAAAATAGGGGACTTGCACTTGTCAGGTGGACCCAGCCCAGCACCCTTTCTCCAAACCCCATATCCATCCCCATCCCCATCCCATAAAATCCCCACCTTCCCTCCATTCTCTATCCTCCCACGAATTTATTCCGCGTCCTAAAAACGCGATGCAGATGCATATGGGACGAAACAGTCTCAATCCCATCCTCTTAGCGTGCTTGTGCTTAATTTGCCCGACTGACTGCTCGGGTCTCGGGAACGGTGCAATGAGAGGCTTGGGCTCGTAAAGAATAGAACAGAATAGAAAGCCGGAAATGGTAATGCGGTGTGATTTTTATTGTCATTGTGTTCTTGGGATTCTGATCTAGAGAGGAGAATAGTTAGAAGGTACATTTGTAAAGGTACTAGTTTTGCTCGCGGATTAGGGGTTTGGGTTGGGGGAACACTTCGGGTCTTCAATGACGCCTGGAGACATGATCAGTGGGTCTGCCAGGTGGAAATTCGCAAATTCGGGAAATGGAGAACTGGGTCAAGTCTTCGTAGGGCTGAATCTTTCCTTGGAGGTCTTCAAGGTCTCAGACTGATTCAGTGATCACGAAACATCAGTAGCTCACAATTCATAGCTCATCAGATAACGTAGGATGCACAATGCAAAGTGCTTTTAATTCGTCTATGGAAACATAAAAGACCAGAATGTAACTCCTCTACCATGTTTATGCACCACTGGTCCCAAAAGCTCCTTTGCAATCCGGGATTCCCGTATTGCTCCAAAAGTCATTCCATTGTCAGTCGCGACCCAGTTCCCCTATTACGAGTATTATGATTTAATTTACAAGGCCAGAACAGCAATGAACAGAGCACCGACACCGGCCACGAAGGAGCCAGACATGATGGACGCAGCACTGGCACTCACACCGGCAGGTGCAGAGGTCTTGGCTGGGCCACCAGCTGCGGTTGAGACGTTGCTGGAGGGAGCGCCAACAGGGGGAGAGACTCCAGTGGCAGTGGCGTTGTTACCGGCTGGGGAACCGGCACCACTTCCCTGGGATGGGGAAAGAGGAGTGCCAGATGAGACAACAGAGCCTCCAGAAATGGCGGTGGAAAGAGAAGATGAAGCACTTGAAGCAGCGCTGGAGGCAGATGATCCAGTGGCGGACGAAGATGCGCTGCTGGAGGTGGAGGTGGAGATGTTGGAGCAAGACAGATCATACAGAGGAGTGGTGCTCAATGGGTTGCCAACAAGTCCGAAAGATGGGTTAGGGGTGGCTCCGTGGGTGTCCTCGAGTGTGTACCACCACATGTTAACCTTTCCGAGTCTTGGGCAGGCAACAGCTTGCCAGTAGGCCTTGGCATTGTCGAGAGATGGAACACCAAGGTTCTCAGTCTTTCCGCTGACGGGCCATCCGGTCTCGGTGATCCAGATCTCCTTGTTGCCAACTGCGTTCTTGGTGTCAGAGAGAGCCTTCTCGAAGAGGTATTTGCCCTGTCCGATATCGTTGGTCATGGTGTTCTGGAAGTATGGGTAAGCGTCAACTCCGATCCAGTCGCATGCGGAGACAACAGCCGAGTTGGCACCATCAACCCAGGCAGTCCAGGTATCAACGTGACCAACTGGGGTCTTCTCGAGAGCGGTACCCTTGATGGCGTTTCGGAGAGAGGTGATGTATCCAGAGACGACGGTGGCATCGACACCGATACCAGCGTTTGCGAGCTTGCCCTGGGCAGAGTCACGGTAGAGATCCTCGCTTCCGACGGAGATACCAACAACGAGGTCGGTGAAGTCCTTGCCGTATGTCTTGATGGCAGAGTTGAGAGCAGTGATTTCGGCCTGGAAAGGTCCGTCACCTCCTGAGGCCCAGAGACCGAGGAGAAGGGTGGTCTTGGTCTTGATGGCGGCTGGGATGGCTTGGGTTGGTTCGTTGGTCGAGCTTCCACCTTGCTGGAGGATTGTTAGCACTGTTGTTTGAATGTTGTTCTCGGCTGAGCTGGGGCAGGAGCGCGTCAACATACGATCATGGTGTACAATCTCGCGCTGGCGAAACCAGAAGCACCGACAAGGTTTTGAGCGGTGGTGAATTCGTTCTCATAGTCCTTCTGGAACTTGAACGTGTCATCGGCGTTCTTGGCACCATAGTTGAAGCCCTGGGAGACAGCGGCGACAGAAGAGACTGCTGCCGCGAGGGCAAGGAGTCCGGACGAACGCATTTTGGTGGTTTGTTGTGTGCAATGAATGTGGTGTGTAAATTAAAGGGCCTTAAGTCAAGAATCAACGATAGTGATGGGGTTGAAGAAACGGGAATTGGAAATTCAATGGAAGAACAATCAAGAAAAGTGTTCGCGTTGACGTGTTTTGACCGACGGGTGAAGAAGAAGAGAAGAGGAATGGAAGGGGAGCGACGGCGAGAAGTTATTTATGGCGGACAGGGTCGTGTTGGGCCAGCGAATGGGAAGCGGCGAGGGCGTAGATCCACCACACCAAGCACACCCGAACCTGGAAAAGCAGGCGCGGGTCTCCTGAAAGTGGCGTGGCGGCTTTCAATTTTTGCAGGTCAGCACAGCCGATGGATGGGCCAGATGCGTTGTGAGTGGTGGATGACGAGTGAATGTTGAATGCCCTCCTGTGTTCCTGCATTAGAGCACGCCATGATTCTTCTCTCTCTGTTTTGCGTACGACAACATTTCTCACTACTCTCAACAGTATTCAATATCGTGACGATATTCTATATTTATCAATCGCCTCAAAGAATAACACGACTCCCAGGTCTCATCGTTCAGTCTCACTCTCACTTTCTCTCCCTCCAATAATCATCTCGTGTCTCCCCTGATGATCAATCTCCCGCAAACTATCGCTTGCACCGCCGAACCAAGCCTGAACACGAGCACCACTTCCATGGCGGCTCCACTTTCACTCTCCACCAGTCTCCGCCTCCAGATCATCTCTCACTCCCGTTGGGCGTTGGGGCCTTAGCCTTATTGCCGCTTGCCTAAAATGGGGTCAGATCAGCAGGGGAAACGTCAGCCACGGCACGTGATTAAATCTAGAATTTGGGTTAGAATTCAGTTCAGACGAATCGAACATCACGACTTCGTCATCCAGGGTGAAAATTTTGGATATCAATTACACGTCTATCACAGTTTTCAGTATGTACGAATACTTTGGTACATCAAAGGAGCCTCAAGGGTAGGAAGTTCGTTCCAACAAATCCTCCTCCCCAAACTATGTTTCATTTCGTTTCACGTGCACACCTCAATCCTCCACCACGAACACCTTCCATCAGGAATGCTCTACCATCATTTGATGTTAGCTTCTTCGCATTTCTCGACAAGTCATAACTTCGAGCTCGTGAATTTTTATTTCCCTCGCCATCTCCCATCTCCGGAAATAGATCCCCACAATGTGGCTGGCATAAGGTTAAATTTCGGACCTCTGTTTCATCTTTCATTCTGAATTTCCGATCCTTCGTGGGCTTTCGAGTGTACATGTATTACAGCCTCTCTTCATAACTGATGTACAAAAAAGCAAGTGCTAATGCAACGGCTTGGTATTTTATGTCTTCGGGTGCTTTGGATCACATGTTAAACTCGGTTATGGTGTTATCACCCCAGACCAGTATGCTGTGTCCCTTGCACGACCAGTGTCGGATGATATTTTTTGATTGTGAATGCAATACTCAGTTTCCCGTCTAGAGAGCATTCAACACACTCTCTTACTCAAAATGCAGTCGATTCTTGGGAGGAAAAAAGCTTCTCTTTGCTGCCAAAGTCTGGCATGGTGGTTGAGTCTTCAGGAGGGGAAATATGTCTCATCTCATGTCTTTTCGGATCTGCCTGTCTTTGTCACTGTAAAAAGTGTCAGGCGTTATATTGCCATTGCTTTCCCGTCTCCGCACGGGGTAGCATCGCATTCCAACTCCTCTCTTCGCCAAACAATCAACCCTTCCTCCTTATGCTAATCGTCCATCTATTGGACATCAAATGGCGTGTAGGCTTCCAATGAGGCTGCGGCCCTGATACCTCTCGAGCGCTTCGCGTGACGTCCGTACTCTGAAGCACTCATGTCTATTCACAAATTCTTTACATCAATTTGTTTTTGACAAGATGCAGGTCTATTGATCGCTCGCTCAACGATATATTCTTTTTGGGAGTTCCTGAATGTAACCCCAACTCTTGAAACGCGTGAGCAGAAATAAGTAGTTGTGTTCGAGCCATCACACACCCCGAAACCCAGTCTTTTAATTAACACTCACGAGTTTGCTATCGTTACGTGATTGCCCTGTTCTCTATAAGCAGCGAACTATTTGGTTGACGATATTTTAGATGACGCTGGCGTTATTTCGGTACCACCACCCGATGACCGTAGAGTGGACCAAGTGGTCAATGGATTTATAAATAGCTAAGGTTGAGAGAAAGAATATTCTAGGCTTGGTGGAATTCTCAAGCTCTTCAATGAGCCACAGCAAGCTCGAGGTCATTCAGCTGAATCCAAACGTTCTTTACAAAAGCTATACTCTCTTCAGGATCATCTTTGGTTCTGTTCAGACAGTAAAGGACAATATCTCGGTATTTCCGGCCCATCACCACTTGAACACCTTGATTTCCTCCTTCAACGTTCGAATCGTATACATCTACAAGTTTCACAATCTCGGCGTGGAGGTCCTCGGGCTTCTTCTCCTGAAATCGTTCGTTCATCGTCGTCAAGGGTCGATAATTGGGCAGGCTAGCCAGAGCAAGTTCCATCAGCACCACTCCAAGAGAGTATGTATCGAAGCTCATCCCGAAACGTGTATTATTTTCCTTCTGGTGACGGCACGGGTGTCGATATATATTGTAATACCAAGACTCCTCTCCTCGCCGGTCTGAACTCCAGAACACTTTGCGTGCAAACTGTGAGCCCACCAGGTATGGAGTGGGCAGATCGGAAAGCTTCTTCTGTAGATTCCCCAAGAGAATTATGTTTCTAGGGCACACGTCCTTGTGAACCCAGCCCATTGCGTGAATATAGAGAACAGCGGTGGCAATGTCACGGGCGAAGCCAAGCCGCCGATCCAATGCATGAGTCGAGAACGTTTTTTTCATCAACATTTTCTCCAGCGTCGTGACCACGGGCTGGTCATCACTCCCACGAGATAACTTCATACCATCTGGAATCCCATAAATAATTCCAAATCGGAACTCTTTATCAGCATCCGCACGATCATCGACAAAATAACCCAGGCACTTCAAAATTTTGGTCTGCTGGGGGTCAATCAAGGATAGAACGCGGCAGATCTTCTGGAGTTTTTCAGATCTCGATAGAATCCATGCATCGTCCGCTTTGTATATAATCCGGGACCCAGGCTCATAGACCCATTCAACGATTGCGTCAACATTTTCGCGTATTATGGCTGATGCCAAAAATTGGTCGTCGCACACCTCTCGCATGTGCGCTCTATGTCTCCCCAGTGGCGCAAGTTCTTTAATAATCCGTACGTCTTCTCGTTTCCACTTCATAGATTCTTCTTCAACTTCCATTTCCTCGCCAGTGTCTCCCCGTCGGAAAAACCTCAAGAGTCTTCCAAACTGAACTTGCGAGCCCTCCGATTCGGGTTGCTTGTTGATCTGGATCGCAGAAATAACAATATGAAGGGCGTTGGTCCAGCTCATTATCTCAGTGGTAACAGCCACGATGCTTGCCTTTCTCTTTACTGCCCATGCTACTTGGGATACGAAGAATTTCTTCGGCTTCGCCATGGCTAATAGTTTGCCCTGCAGAGATACATTAAGAGCCTGGAGTCGTGGTTCCAAGTCCTCCAGAAATGCCTTCTCTTCGACACTAGGCGCATTGTCCTTGAAATGGTTCTTCATGCCCTTTTGAAGCTGTTCTAATGCAATCTTCTGTAGGCGAAGTTTGGCACATAGATTATCAGCTTCGTCGTCGGCGTGTCGAATGTCGTGAACGAAGGTCGCTATGCGCGAGGTTACATTGATGGTGGAATCGATGGCTCCGATGAGACCAACTAGTTCGAAGCCTGAAGCCATTATAACAGGCAGAATTATTCTGGGATATCTCCTTGATGAAGGATTCAGTCCAGTCCAGGAGTGTGAGAAGTTGGGGAAGGGATCAGGCTGCGCTGTCAACGATGAGATTTTTTGATGACTTGACTCTACTGTGGCAGTGCAATGCATGCAATGTTCCACAAACAGTACCACAGCCACCCCCGCGGCCCCCGTCAAAAAGCACGAATAATCTTTTGCCAACGACTCATCTTCTAATTGGTAAGATACCGTATATGATAGCTCGCGGACCGCTTACTCGTGCGGCAGACACAGATCTCGAACTAGCTCTCCAGCACATCCTTCTACAAACGTTCAGAAACTTGATTCTACATCTATGCAACTCGTCCCAGAGATGAGGGTAAACACGAGTAGCACTGGTCCCAAAACACAAAAGCTTTCTTGCGAGACTATTCCCAGAAGAATCTCATAGCATCCCTGTATCGGATTATCCACAGAATCAAACAGTATCCTCGGGAAGTCGACCTGCGAATCAATCAAGTCTCTATTGACCATAGATATTAACAGGCGTCGGTAGTTTGCTGCTTGCGCGAGCTTCTCTCTCCTTGGTTAATATAGAAATGTTTTCCAATCTCGCGCGTTTCAACCGTCATCTTCCACGGCCCGCGCCGATTGACTAGTCCCCCAGTTGGCTTTTGCCTTGCTTAGTGACGCTCTTAATTTTGCGGACTTTTGCTCGTAACCCTTTTGCTGCCACTCTGGTAAGTCGCCGAACATCGTGTCAATGGCAGTATCGGGCGTGTAGATTTGAGTTGCGGTATCTTCGCTTTCGCTTTCGTTTTCTCTGTCCTTGCCGCCAGAGCCATCCTCAACTCTCGCCTCCCCATGCCACTGTACAGTTGGGTCTGCTCCATAGTTGAGGAACAGAATTACACATTCAATCCAGAGCTCCACATCATAGAAACGCTCTCCAGAAATTCCGACCTGGAGTAGGCTAGTCCACGTGGTCCAACCTTCACCCTTCGCAATATCTGCGTTCGAATCTGTACATGCATGATTAGGGTCGGCGCCTGCTTCAAGTAATATTTTAGCAGTGGTTTTGTCCGAATGGTATACCCTTCGTATTCGGTCAATCCATTCGACGTCTGAAGGCAGGACTGTTCGGAGAAGCAAACGTTGAAGCTCAGTTTGAGAAATGACTCGGTCTCTAACTTTTGCTTCTATGTACGGAGAACAGCCGTATATCGTCGCAAGCTCTAGGAAGCTTTTCGGTGATATCCAACAGTCGTCAGTGAGTCCTATCCTCCTCACACGTACAAAGAATTTAATCCAAGTGGCATCTTCAGAAAGTGTCAGACCTTTGCATTCCTTGATGAGTTCATCGCCAGTATTGTTCAGTTCATCTAACAGAGATACATAACAGCCAACATTATCCGGGAATGGATTTAGCCCATGAGCATACCAAAGTGCATCATATAGTCGGACGGAGCCATCACGCGAGATTTCGAGGTTTTCCCAATAGTTCACCTGTAGACTTTGCACATAATCTGGATTAACGACGGCTTCTGCGCATATTTTCAGACGTCGAACTTGACCGCTCAACATGGCCAGCTGTACTGAGTCGCCCTCAAAGCCATCAACACCATGGAAGATAAGATCCCAGAGATATTTCCTAGACAAGAACTCCTCGGCAGTTTGATGCATAAACTGCACATTATCTGTGCCTTCGAGCAGTCCGCAGCATCGACTCTTGAGGCGTCGTTCTAAGGTCTTCCATCGAGGCTCTAGTTCTTCCCAACTTTGAAAACAAACAACGTCGTTGTGGACTCTTAGTCCTTGACATTTTTTTGTCTCGAGATGCCCCTCTTCTGCCAAGAAAAGAGTTATGATATCTAATCTGCCATGCTGAGACCGCCACTCCATGACAAGTTGGAACAATCGTTTCGACTCAGGCAAGTACTCCGGTCTAACGTGTCGCATCATACTCATATAGAGCCCATCCTCGCCACCTAGTCTAACAGGGAGTGAGTTCAGACTGTTCAACAGCTCCTTTTGAGTATCCCCATTTATTTTCCCGTCGATCAGCATATCGACAACAATCTCGACCCATAGGAATACCCCATATGACTTCTTAGTGATTAAAGAAACGAATCCAGAGCGACCTGCAAGATCTGGCAGCTCTTTTGCCAGACGATCTTCGCAATATTGCGCGATGGAATCTGCGGTATGACGATGGACCTGGAGTCTGGGAAAGTTTCGAAATTCATGCTCAAATTGGTTCAGCTCCCTGCTAGCGAAGCAGATCTTGACATTGCCCCGATTGATGAGTTGGCTTATGAACCGTGCAATTTCTCGGTGTCCCTCAGTCATCCACATGCTTTGTCCCCATGCTTCATCCTCATTCGTACCATCGTACATCAAGTCCTTTTGCTTCTCGGTGTACTGATCCATTCGGTCCATGATGCGATATTCATCAAGGCCGTCTAAGAAAAGACAAACCTTGGAATCCTGAAGGTTATCTAGCGTAGATAAGAATAAATCTCTGAGTCGGATCCAGGAATGGATATCCGAAGGAATAGTTGACGGGTCTGTAAAGTACTGACCGAAAACCATAGGTAACAGCTCGCGTCGGTGGTCGAGTATTTGATAAAGTATATTTCTCAGCATACCTTCTCTTGACTTCTGATTATCGTTCCCACGGTCAAAAAAGAAGTGGCCTGCTAACACGAGGTCCCTGCCATCCGCCCATCTGCGCAGTTCATGTTTGGTCGTATCATGCTGAAAAATGTACTTCATCAGAGTTGATTTACCACAACCCGCTTTGCCGCTGATCCAGAAGAAAGTCTCGTCGCTTTGAAGCCACGATGAAAATTGGGATCGGGTCACTGGACCCTGACCATCGGCGGGTTCGTCGAATATCCATGAGCAAGTTTCGCCGTACGCATTATCAATAGTCCTTTTCCGATAGGTCATTGAGGAGAATTCCAGAACTCCCAGAATTTCTTGGAGATATCAGTAATGTCAGGAAGTTTGGAATGTGTCATGACTCATAGGTGCTCACCGTTTTCTCGGGTTTCTATCTCCTCAGTTCCTGTGAAAGCGTCAATTAGTCGTGGTAGCTGTTCAATATACAAAAGTAAGGGAGAGCACAATAACCCCACAAGACCAACTCGAGAGGATCCTTAACGATTCCCATCCTTTTCGAAAGAAAGTTTATGCAATTCAAAGATACTTGCGTGAAAGGGCGCCAATGAAATAGCAGCATACTTTGCCGAAATTGATATTCGTGGGATTCACAGATGTCGATAATATGGTGGAGTGTTCTTTTGTACCCTTCATCATCTTTTGATGAAAACCTGACCATGTCCATATGATTTGCATGAATCGCCTCGCGCCGGACATTATTACCATCGTAGGAAGCGGAGGTTTCTTTCACAATCTAGCATGAACAGTCAACAGATATATCATGCAAAAAATGCCAAAGGATGAGATCGTACTAAGCCAATCGCAGTTGGAAGCTCTTCCCTAAAGCACACGATGCGGAATTTGCCCGAAACAATCTTGAATCGCTCTCGTTGGCTCTCGAGAATATGAGATTCCTGGTTCAATGTCGCGAGGAGTTGTTTGTTAGGCTTCCTTAGAGAGACTTGAGCAATCTTTGCTACGACTTGTGCCAGAGTTTCCTGGCCGCTCCCGCGGTGCGGGGTCCCTAGAAATACCACCCCTATGGTGCTGGCATAGATCTCACCGAGATGATGATGATGATCTTCTCGGTGATTATTATAAGAGTCTGAAATTATCAAAGCCTCTTTTACGACCAAGCCTCCCAGGCTGTGGCAGACAAATAAAAGAGGTCTAGTCTATCCCGCTTTATCAGCCTTGTGATCTCAGAATGATGGGCGGGGTCATTTACGATTCCTTTTCGGATCCTGTCTAGGTCGTTGAGCAATGTCTCAGCGTGACCGTAGATACTGTCCTTGCTAGCATAGGAGATGCCTTTCGCTATGCTCGCATCATAGCCCCAGCTGATGCCTCTAGCTCTCCTAACATCGTGTTGAAGTAAGTCCCGAGGCCAAAAGACATCTCCGCTCGACCAAGTCTTGACTCGAGATCCGCGAAGTCCATGGACGAAGACGATATCAAACCCATCAGTGCCCCCCTCACATTTGTCAAAAGTTATCAGCGGCCCAACACCCTCGGGCAAGGTGGTAACAGATGCTTCTGCGCGCGCATCTTCTATATTGGCAGCGTCGAGCTTTCCTCTCTTCACCTTACCCATAAGACGCGATAAACGATTCGGCATGGTGAAGTGATTCACAAGCAATCTTGATCATGAGATAGATGTAATTGAGAGGTGACGTTGAGATCGTGGTTGCCTCAGCGCACCCGTTATTGGTTCGCAAAATTGAACCGCTGCAATCCTTGCTCAGCTGCACCTGCAGCCGCATCAGTCTATTGATTGGGCGCAGGACAACACAATCTGAGGCTTTCACATGTCTGGATATGGCATTACAGGCGATTTTAACGAGGCTGTACGAAGGTTGAGGTACGAAATTACGACTAATCGGGAGACTGAACCGCAACATTACTTACCATTTTAGTTGTTCTCGAAGGCATTTATCTCCAGGGAGACCACCCGCCCTACTCATTCTCACTATCTAGTTCCCATACCCATGTTTTCGAAGAATCGACACTGGATTCCCGCCAAAAGATGGAGGTGTCTTCAAAAAGGTTGGCATGCAACAACAGAGCAATCAAAGCCGAGATATCAAAGACAAGTTTTTGCTTACAATTTAATGAAATAAGTGGTGCTTTCAGCGTTACAAACGTTCTCTAAGTACCATGAATGGGATTCTGAAATAGTGGTTGCGTTTCATCCTAGGCCCATGGTGCGTTTGATTCGTGGTCGGTCGTGCGGGGTAAGAGCGGTTGATGGATTTATGTTGCTAAGGTTATGAAACCTTGCAGTTTTCGACAATTAATTTGTAACATAGATAAGCTCTAGCTTTTAGTTCATGAATGTAATTCTCCTCCGGCAAAGGCAATTTTTAACCGATGATGACTCTCGGGCTATAAACTATATTCATATTTGGCCCCCTCAGCTAGCTTCGTCCACTGGTTCTAGGTCTTCCAGAACATCGCTCAATTCTTGATCAATAGCAAAATGGAGGTCAAAATGGTCCTTCAGAGCATCCTGCATTTGGCCCAATAGACTTCCAACATTGACTCGTTTAGAGATGTCACTCACGAGCAAGCTTTGGTCGATAATATCAACGATCCTGACCGTAAAGGGATCAGATCTGCGGGAAGTGTACCGAGATCATGCCACGAAGATTTGACCTTCAAAACCTCTTCACCGTCATGAAAATAGTCCCCTCGTCGGACTCTACTCACTCTTGGCTGAAGCATATCCCTGGGACCTAATTGGTCGTATTCGTCGCAAAGTCTATCGAGATGTCGCCGACGGAGTCTTTGAACCCTCTTAACTCCTGGCTGACCTAGTACGACCCAAGTAGAAGCTTCAGAGAGGACGCACCCTAAGGACCGCATATCGAACTTTTGAAGGCTTTCTGGTGTCGGATTTTGGTATATATGTTAGGTTCTGGAGGACCTAGGGGGAGGTCAGTGAGGGATTGAGTATCACCAGGAATCCAGGGATGGATACCATATGATACAGTTCCATGCGCAGCTGAAGATGGGATTTATTCTTTTCCAACCTCTAAAATAGCGGCAAATCCGAAGTCAGAATGTTTGAAATGTTCCCCTACCATCATCACATTGGACGGCTTGATATCGTGGTGATACCTATAGCTATCAACTGATTGCCAAGAATGTCACTGAAGAGGCGCCCAGAGAATCTGAATAATCATACCCGACGAGTTTTGCCCCGTTTTCATTTGCGGTTTCTAGGTTAGATACCTCATGTAGTTGTTGAAGTGCCTCCAAAAGTCCACAAATATTGCTCCAGAAGCTTTTGGTCGCCCAGGGTGTCACTGGAGGAGTTTTAGACTTAAAATAATCACCCAAATCTATCTCGCGGTATTCGAAAAGGTATGTTGCAAGATTGATGTAATTCAGGCGGGTCATTGGTGCTCTCAGAATTTGAAACCCTTTCATATCTATCTATCGAAGCCTTAAGTAGGCAGACTTAATACAGTATCAGTTAATCTCCGCGTGTGGACTCTGGTAACGGTCCCCAGCGTATGATAGGCTGCGGCTCTACCATATCACCAGCTTCTCCGCGCCTCCGCTTATCATCTTTGTCTGATTGCGCATAAATATCTCTTCTGACACAAGTGCTTGTTGACCGATCTTTGAGTTTGATCTCTCTAACCGCTTCAGCCCACGGCTTGCCTTTCCCCAAGTAATGCAACAACATCTGGAGTCCATCCCAACGGAATGCTGTACTCCATTTCTTCGCTGGCTCCGACATTGGCAAGCTCTTCAGTTCGCTGACCCAGTCCGTAATATCAATCCGTTCTTTACCAGTGAATGGCCGGTAATGAAGTGGCAGATTCCAGAGAATGTCCCCACCACATAAATTCCTGTCGCGCTCGAACCATTGCGGTATCGGATGGCGGATTGTGTGATATCCATGTCCGCTCTGGAGGAGATCTTCCACGATCACCGCGAGCTCCTTGTCGCCCGCCACCTCAGGCACATCAGCAACTGCGAAAAGACAAATGTCGTGTTTATCCGAACCATCAGCTGTCAAGTTCAAGGATATAACGAGTTCGAGTCCGTATGCTGAGAAGACATTAGGACCAGATGCAGTGAAGTGATGCGGTTTCTCGTCGTATTTACTGCCGAGAATACACCTGGCACATTGGCTCTCCTCATGCAGGTCCTTTTCAGAAACAAATTTTGTTCCTTCCGAAGTACGGATAAAGGATAGATCTTCCGGCGCAGGTACTCGATCCTCAGGGTAGCGTTTTTTGAGCCAATCGCTGCGCTGTTTAGGGGAAAGTTCAAACACATCTCTGGGGATTCTGAACTTCGTCTTTTCCTTCCTATTAGCAATTTTGTGGAATTTATGTATGAACTCGGGCAATCTCGGTCGTCGAAGATTTCCAAATGCCAATGTTTCGATGGGTGGAGCATGGTCACTCCTTTTTTTCTCCGGTAGAGCATAAAAAGACAGGCATACGCAGGTAGTAGCCGTAATGAAGAGTTGGACTGGAGAGCCAGAGAGGAGGCACCGGAGTGACTCGATAAGAACTGCTTTGCTGCATGATCGTGCAGCCTTCGCCACTAATTGTCGCCCAGGGTGTTGAATTTTGAAATTAGCATAAGTGAAGACAATCTCAAATGCTTCTTTTGACACCGCCAGATACGTTAATTCTCGGACGATGGTCCATGAGGTATTCATAAAAGTCTTCGTCTCGATCAGAGTATAAAACTTAGAGGAGGTCGATGGCGCCGGGTTTCCGTTGACGAATCTTGATATGCCCGTCCAGGCTTCTTCTAGGTCATCAATGTCATCTCCAGTAAGTAGGAGGAGTTCGTTCCATTTCGCAAGGAAATTCAACAGTTGTCTTGCTGGGTCCTCACCTCCTGCTAGTTGCAGAAGCTTTGTCACATTTTGCTCCGTGATAAACAGGCCTTCTACCCGTGCCTCTACCAGGGCTGCTGAATGCAGCGTGCCAAGCTTTGTATTCGGTATAGGTATACGTAATAAACTCTGATGGTCTAGAGCAGGAGCGAGATCATGCTCTCCGAAGTCTTGCTCAAAGTCAGGTCCAGCGACTGTGCTAGGTGCGGCCTGGATCCAATTGGATATGTTTCTTCGCATAGAAATAATATCACTATCGTTGGTTAAGCTGATTTGATCAAAGGTCGATCCAGTCACAAGCGACTTCAGTTGTCTTAAAATAGATGGACGATATATATCCCGAGCCCAGTCAAAAATATAGTCCACGATAAGAAGAAGTTGCAGGGAACTGTCTTGCGACATTATAGAGCCATCCCAGAGGTGAAAAATATCCTAAGAAGAGTCAATATAGTACCGTCTAACAACTAAATATAGGTGAATTTTTCAGAAATCTTGAATTCAATACTTGAAACTTCAGTGCGCATCTAGAATGAAAAATAAAGCCCTCCCCCCAATGAGAAGAGTATTTGTTTTGATTAAATATTCCGTGATAAAATGAATTGGAGAGGATACGCACATATCTAGTGGGTTCGTTATCTGAGAGACAACACCCATACACTCTCCAGGCATCGCCTCGATTCGCAAAGAACCATATTAGAGGCCCATTCGCGATGCCACCATCCTGCACCCGCGAAAGCAAATCCTCCTGAAGTTTGAGCAGAGCAAAGATTGGGAAAGCTGTTTGCGTTTGTATTTCGTAGAATCCACTCGAGCTTTTCCCAGATTTAGCTTCCAAGATTAAGAAAGGGAAAAGCAAAGGCTCAATTCCGTCCTTGAAGGGGCTGCTCCTCACCAGCTCCCTGAGAGTTATATTAGCATCGTTAGCAAGTGCACTTGGCACGGGTGTTGACAATAGCTTCTCGAAATTATTCGTCTCTTGAAGCCCATAGACTCGATCTGGTTCTTGCTTTGGTAGTTGGGATCGTAATAATGGATCATGAATGATCACTTCTTGAGTTCGGTCATCGAACAAGGGATTGGTACCGATCTCATAGCTGCGGGGGAGTTAGGAGAAGAAATCGCGGTCTCGTGAGAGTAACATACTAATCCTGTGGCCGATCGTTGGGTGCACAGGTGCACGACTTCCGATTTTTCCTCCGATCTTCCAGTTTTGCAGCAACCTCGTCAAGTTCGTTGATGCAGGCCTCAATCTCGGAACGCCAGATCCTTGCCCTACATTTTGGACTTTTATGTGAATTAGTACAGACCAGAACATTAGCAGCCGGCCTTACCAAGCAACCTCAACACTGAATCTTCGAAGAACATCGTTCTCCAAGCCGAACCTCCAACCAGACTCGTTTCGTTGCTGATTGAAGAGGTGAGCGGCACGTTTCGCCAACCACTCCGCACGATGTTTCGTCTGTTCCCGCCAGGGCTCATCATTAGATCGGATGTCTATACTAGCACAGAAACTGTCGAATTTCTGATCCCCGATCTTGCGGATACTCTCGAACAAGCGCTGATGGACCGCCGGCCATTGTTGTGCATTTGGAGGCGACTGGATCGTTATCCCGTACCGTTTGGCGAGTCTCCGGAGGTCCCGCACGTTATCATCTTCGCCTTCCGCCATGTGGAACGTGTGAGAGCTATAGCTATGATTCGGTGATAAAAGTTATGTGCGCACGTGTGTATATATCTTTTCAACAAATACCTATAAGCTTGTGTAGATGTGAGGTTAGAGGTCAAAGGCTTGGGGTGGGCGGCTCTCGAAACAACTGCGCCACTTTTCTTAAACCGCGCCATAACTTCAAAAGAATCCTATAGATACATTCAAAATTGGAGGTCGACACCTGCCAAATCTCCCCGAGATAACTCTAAACTTTGACCTTAGGTGGGCCATGTAACGGCACAAGCGATCACGGGCCATCAATAGAGGTATGAGTGTTACATTAATGTCACGTGCTTACCACACGACCCAATGATTCCTCCCTTTCTTTGCTTCGGCTCGTTCTTGTCTTAGATCCATCACCAAACACCGCGCCTTAAATTATAATACCGTCCTCCACATTTTGGCGTTCCAAAACTAGTTACAGAATGCCAGGTGAGATATTGAATCAAAAGGAACAGGGTCATGTGGGCTGGACTCAGGATGCCAAAAGGGGGGCGAGTCACGTGTACATATCACAACTTAGCTCCTGAAGGATGACTTAAATAATTAGGATGGGAAAGACTGCTACCTTTCAGAAGGTTGGGCACTGGTCATCCGATATATTTGTGCTAGTTATCGGGGACACTGGGAAGTAATGATGCCTCCCTGCAGCCATGAACTACAAGTGCTGGAAGACCTTAAGACTTACTGACTGCACCAACCCCTGTAAAGCATCTCCGATTGGGATTTATTCACCTTATTTCGGATGCTCAGAAACATCAATGTACAAAAATTTTATGTTACAAGCTTTGCATGCTAGTCCTCATCCCATAATCATCCGTACGGCTTTTGCTCCAGCCCCTATCTCCATCAGCCGCTCTTTCCACATATTGTATGCTGACGTTCGTTGTCTTCACAATCCCATTAAAAGTCATGATCTCTTCCTCGCTGTCCACTCTATCCGTGCTCTCTAATACTGACTGACCTCGCCTGCTATTCATTTCAAATGTGTTTCTGTCGCTCTTTGATCCTTTCATCGTAGAACCCCCCACCGTTCTCGACGCATATCTCCCCGTACCACTAGAATATGGCCCACCAGTGTAATCTGTTGACCGTGCGCTTGAAAATAGACGAGGGAACCATTTTCTGAAAAGGGGCTTCACTGCGGGCGCGGAAGCTGCCATAATTGCTAGGTTGGTCTCGACCGCAGAAGTGACGAAGCCGATATTATGGGTGGGGTCAGGTCCAAGGGAGGCAGGGAAGAAGAGCCCTCGAACGAGGAGAAAAAGTCGAATGACACCGACCACAGTAACACTAGGACTCATTAGCAAATACTTGATGGGGAGGATATAATCAACTTGCACGCCACCGAGGAGGAAAAGACCAATGACACCAATCTTAGTCTTGCGCGGCATTTTCAACCCCATTACGATCCAGAAGGGAAACATGAGCATCAGAAGATCCGTGAATATCGTCGTTGCAGCGCTGAGAACTATAAATATACCCTGATCTATGCAAGTGCCGCCAGCGATTTTCTTGTCCCAGTTATAGGCAACAGGATTGCATTGAAAGATAATGACGAGGAATATTGCAATCATGGCGGAAGTGTTGACAGCCATGAGCGCCCATAGCGAGTATTTGACAGAGTCTCGACTCCCTGATAAGCGGAGGAGGAATATCAAAATCGAGTTTTTGACGATCGCTAGAATAGGGTTGTAGAAGACCTCTGATAGGTAGGTATACTAGAATTGAAGGAAGATCAGCATCACTCCCCGCTAGTTTCGGCCGAGCGATGTACCTTGAGGCCCGGAACTGGATCATAGTCTAATGGTATGTCGTATACATGTATTCCGACGAAGTTCGTCTCAATGACTAGCTTTCGGGTTAGTTATTTATCGGAAACTGACGTTGGAACAATACTAACAGTGCCACGAAACATATGTTTCTGCAATGGAAATGACCTAGAAGTATAAGCAGTGCTCGATCTTTCAGGCAAGCAATCCGAGTACCATTGCAAGTATAATAAGGCCATCATCCCACCCAAATATTCCAGCTTTACTTCTGCTATAAGTTCGAAGTACGACGATGATAAATGCCAAGACTGGAAAGACAACAATGACAAAAAAGGCCCAGTCTTGAAGTCCCATGCTTACTCACCATGGACTCGACGGTCGAAGTGAGACTCAATCGACATTCAATAGGTACCAAGGTACCGATAGCGTGGAGAGACCACATCTATATTCCTTTTAGGGTCGGCTAATGTTTCCAGCCTCAAGCAAGGTTATTAATTAAAGATCACAGAAGCATCCTGTTATGTACAAAGTATCCGGTGCGTCACTTGGTATGAAACCTGAATGGATGGAAGTGCCCAACACCCAGGCGCGTACTGCATACAGGGGGCTGCATCCTGCGCTAGCAATCAATCCTTGGCTTTGGTTAACTTGCAGAATCTTCTTCAAAATTTGAGATAAAAATTTCTGGAAAATCTTTCATAACTTTCTTTCCCCTGATAAAAGGTACAATACAGCACAACTTTCTACCACTTCTTAATTCGGTACAATAAACATGTTATCTTCAGGAGAGTTCTCAGGGGCTAGTGGGGAAAAGACGCCACAAAAGTATCCATCAGCCCACAAGACCCGGAGTTGGTGTGGAATTTTCTGGTGTTGGCGGTAGGGCCTAGGCGGAGGTAGGTCCACCGCCCACTCCTTTCCGACCGCCCCGGATTATCCTTCAAGGCCCAAGGCCGTCCCCTGAAGGGGCAGGGGGAAGCGGGAAATACGGCAGGGATCATGGTGCAAGTGCTGACGGAGTAGGCCAGGAGTGTGGTGGAGTTTCTTCCTGTTCAAGAACTTCTTATATTGAAGAGTGAGTTGCTAAACCAAGCAATGAAGCAATGAATAAATTTCAGAGTATGTTTGGTAGTACATGCGGCCTGAAGGTGTTCTCAGGATGTGCCAAGTGAAAAAGACCTTTCAAACGCCCCAATGGAAGAAAAAGGACCATTAGGACCAATAAATTAAGAATACCCCTAAGCCCACCATGTCGGATGCCGCTCGAACCGTCCAAACTTTGAATAATTGAAGGCGGGAGCCCCATAGGGGGACTAAATGGAAAGGTACCGGTAGGTTGGAAGAGGCTCGCTAAATGTGGAGTGCATCAAGGCAGCATCCGAGATAAGAAGTTTCCCCGACATGATCTTTTCATGCCTGCTGAACTCCATTTCTCCAAAGATTCCATTGGTCATAGCATCACAATTCGGCTATGGCATGCATAACAATTTAAAACCAACAGACCGGTTGCAGAATTTCTGCGGCGAACACCACCTTCTCGTCACCTGAAAGCCCCCAATAGTTCACGAAGCGGGGGCAATCGAATCAATCATGTTTCCAGAACGCTTCCATGATCGAAACCAAACCCTCGGAAAAGTGGCCATGGGGTTATTGCGCGCAGGGTGACATTGGCCCAGATCTATTGAAATGAAGGACAAAGGCAAAACCTTTAACTCGAAAATTTCTTAAAACTTCTGCGTCGGCCCCTCTTTATCAAAACCCAAAACCAGATCCTCATCGCCTCCCAAGAATCGCACAGAGGTTTTACCAGCACTACAGTACTCCGGCGCGATGACTGTTTCACTCAGAACCTGGTTCGCAGCGCTGTTGGCTTTCCCGCTTGTCAAAGCTCAAGACGCAGCCACAATCACAGTCGATAATACGACTGTTGGTAAGTATTGAATCGTATCCTTAATTACCATGTGGAAATACAGCTGATCCCTTCTCAACACAGCTGTCAACGCTTCCACTTTGGGTGTAGCAGCCAACGTCATCCCTTCCGATTCGTCGAGTAATCTATTTACCTCTGAGACCATCCAATTGACAGATGACATTATCACAAACCTGACGAATATTAATCTCGACAGCGCGTCTCTTTTCGCCTTTGATAGTACGAATGAAGCTACAGTCAACGCCAGGGCGGCTTCTTCGGGATGTAAAGTTTTCCCCGGAGACAAAGCATGGCCTTCCTCCGTAACCTGGTGGATATTCGATCTCCTCCTCGGATCAGACCGTCTGATCGAAACTACTCCCCTAGCAGCACCCTGCTACAACGGCTGGCCTGCAGTGCGAAACGCTGCAGAATGCACGTACATTACGAACGAGTGGACGAACTCCTCCCTGCAGTACGTACCTCCAGGTTTCCAGCCTATCCGATTGCCTAAATATGTCTGACCGCGATACAGTATGGACGATCCAACGTCCGTGATGTGGCCTCTGTACCAGGGACGAACGTGCATGCCGACAACCGACCCAAGCCAGAACTGTACTTTGGGTGCTTACCCAAGCTATGCGGTCAATGTCTCGAATGTGGCTCAGATCCAACTTGCAGTCAACTTTGCAAGAAACTCGAATCTCAGATTAGTTGTCAAGAATACCGGTCATGACTTCAATGGAAAGAGCGCCGGTGCTGGTGCACTCTCGATATGTAAGTTGTCTGCTGTGAGAAGTGGATGACAATTAACTGACGTGGGAACCATGAAGGGACTCATCATCTCAAGGATATCAGTTATATCCCCAACTACAAAAGCGCCTCTTACACCGGAAAAGCAGTGAAGATGGCAGCCGGCGTACAAGCATTTGAGATCTACGCCGCCGCCAAAAAATACGGAGTAACAGTCGTAGGAGGAGAAGGCCGTGTAAGTCTCAACCCGCCCACAAAAACACTCCCTCTCACCTACTAACAAAAAACCCAAGACGGTAGGCGTAGCAGGAGGCTTCGTAGCAGGCGGCGGACACTCCCCCCTCTCAAGCCTCTACGGAATGGCAGCCGACCAAGTCCTCGCCATCGAACTCGTAACCCCAGACGGGCGATTCGTCCGCGCCAGCGAAGACTCCAACAGCGAACTCTTCTGGGCGCTACGAGGAGGCGGCGGCAGCACATTCGGCGTCATGACTTCAGTGACTGCCAAAGTGTACCCGGTTATTCCCGTCAGTACGATGACTTTCGCCTTCGCGACTAGCTCAAACGTCTCCTCGACTACGTTTTGGAAAGGTGTCCGAGCCTACTTCGATCACTTCGTCCCTTTCACGGACGCGGGCACTTATGCCTATTTCTCTGTTGGACTCACGGGCCCTGATTCCTACTCCTTCTCTATGGCGCCGTTCTTCGCGCCCAATATGACAGCCAGCCAGATGCGCACTTTGGTGCAACCATGGTTTAACGAATTAGCTGCCCTCGGTATCACCATCTCGCCAGTTATCAACGAATATGACAATTTCTACGACGCGTGGTGGGCCGTGTTCCCACTGGAATCCGTTGGCGCGACATTCATCAAGACCGCTTCCCGTCTATTCCCGAAATCTAACTGGGCAAGCTCTACATCGCTGAACGCAACTTTCGAAGCCATCAAATCCGTCATAGATCAAGGCGGTGCGCTTCTCGCATTCAACATTGCAGCCGCTTCTAATGACGGATCGGATAATGCAGTGAACCCGGCGTGGAGAGAGACCTGTATGCATGCGATCCTCGCCACGATCTGGAGCCCTACAGCGGATGATAGCACGATTGTGGCAGCGAGCAACAAGTTGACCAATGACTGGATGCAGAAATGGAGGGACGTAAGTCCCGGTGCCGGTGCGTATATGAGTGAGGCTGATATCAGCGAGCCGGATTTCCAGCAAGGTATGTATGTCCTTCCCACTTAGTGCAGAATTTGCTGACTTTTGAAGCGTTCTACGGGAGTAATTATGATAGATTGTATGCGCTGAAACAGAAACTTGACCCGACTGGACTGTTTTATGCCCCGACCGGTGTTGGGTCGGAGAAATGGTACATTACTAACCAGCTTGCTGGACTACCGACGCAAAATGGTAGGCTTTGCAGGGCGTGATGGCCATGCGCGTAGAAATCTTCGCTTCATTGTATATATTCAGCACACAGAGTTGAAACGTGACTTAGCGTGAAAGAAAGCACGATTAGATCTGATCAGGTCCCACCTAAATCCTGAACATCACTCTTCTTTCCCGAGTCCTTATCAGCAAAATAAAAGATCGATAGCGAGAGAGAGAATCATCATCGCTCAAAGGATGTTGCAGATGGACTGCCATCAATAATACATCAAACGAGCAAGCCGCAGCTCGGCGACTTTGTCATATTCAGAGATCTCTTGGACTAGTAAACCAGGGGAAGGAAGGACATGAAATGTTGCAGGCCGGCCATCTCGACCTGGGAACGGGGTATTGTATATTTTCTAGATCCAGTTCAAGTTACATGGACAGCCAACAGGCTTCATATCCCACGACCGCGAGGAGAATGTCCAAGTACCACTTGAGCCCCTCAGCTACGCAGCCCTTCTAGCATTCGTACTCATGAGGGTGATCTTTTTGGCCTTCTTCTTCTTGCCCCCACCTCCAGCGTTTGGCCGGACATTCGCACTGCCCTCTCCTAACGAAGCTGCCTGAACCTGTGCAATGAGTTCTTCGTTCTCGGCGCGTAACTCTTGTTCCCACGAATGCAACCAGCCATCATCGATATCAGTTTCGGGTTGAGGTTGGAACTCGGGCGACGAAGGTGCGATCACTGTTCCCCATACGGTTCTTGGCGCAGTCGGGCTGGTTGACGGCGATGCAAGGGTGGCAAATGACGAGCCTTGTCGGGTAGACCAGGGTGGTGACGCATTTGTAGCATCCAAGGATGTTGAAGCTAAGGGATGAGAAAAATCGTCCTCCGAGAAATGTTCCACGCCAGCAGGAACAACGTTCCGTTTCCGTCTTGCATTCGCCCATCGCGCCTCATCCTCCGCCTTCTCAGCTCTTAATCTATCTTTCTCCTCTCGATTCTCCTTATCTCTATTCCGTTTCCTTCTCTTCTCGATCTCCGTCTTGAATTGGTCTAATATTTCGGGGCCGACGACATCCGTCCAGTTACATTCAAGAAATCCCACTTCGCAGCCGTAGGGAAGATGGGCTAGGTATTTGGTTCGTTTTCGTAATTCATCATCCATTATATGGCCAGTAGAAACGCGCTCAACGCGAGGGAGAAGTGTTGAAGGAAAGGACGCAAAATTGCCAAATGCGGATTTCAGAATTCGGATATCAAGGGGCGCAAGATAGTAGTGAAGCAACGCTTGATAGAAAAAGTATGGAGCATCAGGATGATGAGCTTCGTTCGGAGTTCGTTGTTGAGTAGGTTTAGGAGGCTGGGCTTCATTGGATGGCGGCGCTGGAACAGTTGTAGCTGACGCTTCCGATGCCGCCACTGCGGAGGTGGGTACATTACTGGAAACGCCGAGGCCGGACTGCGAAGCATTCTGAATGTAATAAATCTCGGGCGTGTCTTCGAGCGATTTGAACTGGATTGGTTGTCGTTTGGGCTTCTTCTCGGCGGGTTGTTTGGGCATTGATGGAGGATCTCCAATACCCCGCACCTTGTCCTTCGCATCGTGAACGGCATGGACGGCTTTCCTTGTCCACTCAGGCTCTTCGCCAAACATCAATTCATCTTCATTTTCTTGCCGTTTCAGGTCCTCAATCTCGTTATCGTACTGTCCCAGCATGTACTCCTCGCTGCCTTTCATGATGCGTGCATAATCGGTGACCTCGGCCGCGAAATACCAAGGGATATCTTCCGCTTTTCCAAGCGCATCAGCCCCATCTCTTGGAAGTGCCAGAGTACTTCCTGGCTGCCGCATCACAAGTCTCAGCACCACGTCGTCTCCTTCGCGTGGTGGAGTCCCTTCCTGTCCCGTGTACCATCTAACAGGCTTCGTCTCCGAGATGTATATGGTATCCCAGCATATCGGACATTTCTTCCAACGAGCTTTCTTTTCAGGAGCCGGGTTTGTGTCATCGGAAGAGTGCATGTAGCGGATGAGACAAGGCAAGCAGAATATATGGCCGCACTTTGCCATCCTTGGTGCTACCGGATGGGAGAGGCAAATTGGACATGATGCTTCCTGAGAAACGGAGGAAGCGAGTATCTGTAAAACATCGTTCCAATCGAGGTGCTGATCGGCGTTGACGGCTTGCGGTTTATAATCGCCATGAGGTTTTACAATGAAACGGTAATTGGCGTGGATATATCTCGCCTTATCACTGGAGTGGTGACCAGACCCAATGCCGTAGATATTTCCCCGTCTAGTTCCTCGTCCCATAGTATTTCGATAATCCTGTGGTCGAGGAGGGAGTGTGAAGTTCATAAGATGTGTGATGGAGGTCTGGCCTCGACGGCTATTCGCGTTTCTCATGGCTCCCTGGTAGACATTAGCAACAGCTCATAGTTGGCACTGATTCTGAATTATCCACAGTGAGTGGAAGATCTAGAATCGAAGATAAATCGTCCATTGCGCCAGCCAAGCCAAAGAATGCCTTACTGATTCCGCCATTTCATCCTCATCCGCAAATCTCGGCTTCCTCGAATTCTTGTGCTGTTTCTTGTTGCTTTGATTGTTGCGAGCGTTGATATGAACTGGGCTAGACTGATGGCTGGAGCGTCTGGATTCGAAGCTGGGGGATGTGATCTGGGCCTGATGTTGCTGCTGGAGAGGCGAATGGGAGGATATATTGAGGGATTTCCCACCAGATGTCGACGCGTTCGGGGGAGCAGAAGTCATTGTCGTTGAGCTCCCTGGATCTGCGATCGATACACAGAGAGCAGGACTTGGCCAAGGACGTCCACGAACTATACCGGACTATGAAGTGGGACCCGGAGGGAGATGGGGATCCCAGATGGTGGACTGAGTCGGATACCGGGTGGCTGACCTTCGGACGGTAGATTAAAGAATCAAATGGCGGTAAACGAGGACCTGAATTCCAGACGGACCGTTCCCCACAATCATCGACACGAAACAAGAGTTTGTTAAGAATTGCAGAGAAGAGCAGACGCCGGATGGCGTTGGGTTGAAGTGGGGGAGTCACCTCGCTGGCTGCTGAGGGGCGGATACAGATGGAGTCAATGAGCATTCCGGCAGTCCACAAGCGCCACTGATGCACCAGCCAGGTGCGCCTGCGTCTCTCCGTCATCAGTGGGAAGCGTGTTTGTTGTGATGTTGGGTGATTGTGCCGCACGAGATTAAGTAGTATAGACTTTGATTGACACTTTATTTTGCTGGAAATATCAATATCTAGAATTTGCTTCAGTTTCATCTTCAGTATTATCCTTTTCTCATCTCGTCGAGATTCAGAAATCCATTTTTGTATTCTTCTCATCCTGCCTCTTCTGCAAGGCTTGGCGCTAGACCCTTGGCCTCGCATCAGTCAGCGCTCGGGCTCCGGTGCAGTCTGGATCAGAATCTCATAATTTTGGGAATATTCGACTAAGGTTATTCGACTGCGCATGCGACAACACCATCTCTCTCTGATATCCACCCACCATCGCCTCTCCACTCTCGATATTCAATCCCAGCATCATACGAAGCTGCAAATGCTCATGCGCTGAATGTTCCACATTCCTACGAAGATTCATCCAGCCCTAGAAACTCCTCAGCAGCGCGCAGCTCCCACTCTCCGAACGCGGTCTGCGTGGAGCCTCAACTCCAACCGTCCTTCCACGCCGGCATGATGAACGGCCGTCATCTGCCGGCAGGGCAAGGCCAAGCTCCAATGTCTGGTATGCCGCCAGATATGGGCAGGAGGAGGCCGTACAATCACAATCATAACCAGAGCCATAATCATCATCAAAACCATAGCCAAGGCTATCCTCCAGCTCCGCAGATGTATCCCAATCCCTATGCGAATCCATATCAGCAGAATCCATACCCCCAGCAACCGCTGCCTCCGCAATACTACAATGTGCCGCCTCAGCATCAGCACCCGCACCAACATTCACAGTATGGCCCATATCCTCCGTATGTGCGCTCGCCGCCGCCGCCTCCAATGCAACATTTCCCCCATCCCAACCCGCCCATGCCTCAGCCTCAACCACAAGGCTACCCTACTCCTCCTCGACCACAGCAATCGCCCGCGGTCTCGAGCTCAAACCAGGCGCCACCTCCCCCACAGACACCTTCCTCCACACGATCGACGCATACAGTCCCGGCGCCCATGACGCCTCCAACACCGCAAACCACAGTGAGCGTAGCACCCTCATCACCGCCCCAACAACCTCCCCGTGATCCTTTCAGGGCGCCGGTAAGTACATATGATCCCAACTGATATGCGGAAATTAACGGGAATGCAGCTTCCTTGGTTCTCGAAGCCCGACGAGACATGGCCAACGAAGCGATCCAGACGAAGACGGAAACCCGTGCAAGAACTCTCGGCAGAAGCCGTAAAGCTCCCAGATAGCAAAAAAACACCAACTGTTGAGGCTGAAGAACCCCCGGCGGTCGAGTCGGCGCCAGAAATCCCTCGTCCTGAGACCCCATCTACAAACCACCCCCCATCCGAAGAAAATAGCTCGACGACTCCCACAACCCCCTCTTCGGCTCACCCACCCTCTGTTACGCCTGGGGAGACAACCCCTGTGGCATCAAAGCCAACCAAAAAGCATACAGTCCCCGCCGTTCCTATCATCCCCGCGTTACCGAAGAAGTCTGCCCGAGACCCGCCGAAACAAGCCACCGACAAGGCAGCCGAGGAAGTTCAGCCACAAGAACCCACAGCAGAAGTTAAGGCGGAGGACCACAAGGTTGAGGAAACACAAGCTGTGACAATCGAGGCCGAGACCCCAGCTCCTGCCCCTGCGCCCAAGGCCTGGTCAGGTCCTCCCAAACTTTGGGCTGGACTTTTCAATGCCAATGCACCGGCAAATGCCTCTGCTGCGAGCGGATCGGGCGTTGCAAATGTTCCTGGCATATCTAAATCCAATGCTGAATCTCTTGCTGAGGCTTTACGATCGTTTAATGCTGTGTCTAATGATGCGAAAGTGGCGTTTTTGAAGCCCAGAGGCCTCATCAACACTGGAAACATGTGCTACATGAATTCCGTAAGCTTCTAAAACTCTCCCACTTAGAGGCCCCGACTAACATCTTCTAGGTCTTACAAGTTCTTGTTTTTTGTACACCTTTCTTCACATTTCTTAACCAGGTTGGGAAGCAAACATCTCACAGTTTTAAGAGTGATACCCCATTGATTGATGCTATGTAAGTCTGCCATCTATTCGAGTATACCCTTGCTAATGATGATGTAGGATTATGTTTATGCGAGAGTATCCCGTGATTGATTCGGCATCTTCGGTCGAGCAATTAAGGTTACGACTGAAGGAGGGGGAGCTCGAGCAATATGGCGAGCCTTTCACCCCTGATTTCGTCTACGATGTGATCAAGCGGCTACCAAGGTTCTCAAGCATGCGAGTGAGTGAATTCCCTTTGCACCTCGAGGCACAAGACTAACGATATGCAGCGAGGTCATCAGCAAGATGCCGAGGAGTTTCTTGGGTTCTTACTCGACGGACTGCATGAGGAATGTGTGCAAGTTATGAAAGCCAGTGCCTCGAATGCGGCTTCGGCCATCGCAACCCCCGTTAATGGTCCTTCATCTCCTGTTAGCGATGCCGCAAGTGCTGCCGGATCCGTGAAGGAGAATGGCTGGCTTGAAGTTGGACCGAAGCAGAAGTCGGCTGTCACTCGAACATCTGGATCGATCGAAACTGGCTCGCCTCTGACCAAAATCTTTGGTGGCAACCTCAGATCCGAGTTACGAGTACCAGGTCTCAAAGACTCGGTCACCCTAGAGCCATACCAACCCCTGCAGCTCGATATTGGAGCGCCGAACGTCAATAATATTATTGATGCATTGAAAGGTCTGACTCGATCCGAGGCTTTGCACGGGGACTTCAAATCACCCAAGGGACCTAATGTCACGGCTACGAAGCAAGTTTTCATTGAGACGTTGCCACCTGTTCTTATTTTACATCTTAAGCGCTTTCAGTACGACAACGCTGGAGGAACGCAAAAGATCTGGAAGAAGGTTGGATATCCGTTGGAGCTTGAGATTCCCAAGGAGGTGTTCCCACGACAGAAGCGCGCCGTTTACGCACATAGTCCGCTGCCCAAGTATCGGTTGATTGCAGTGGTCTACCACCATGGCAAGAATGCAAGCGGCGGTCATTATACGGTGGATGTCAGAAGACAAGATGGGCGGGAGTGGATCAGACTTGATGATACAGTCATAAGACGAGTACGGAGTGAAGATGTGGCCGAGGGTGGAAGTGAGGAGGACCCGAAGGTGCTTGCTGCTGCACTGGAGGCGCACAGAAAGGACACTCCAACTTCGGGGAACATGTTCGCCTCGATCAACGATGAAGAGGAGTCTACCCCAGATGATGGATGGAAGCAGGCAAGTGGGCCAGGCAAGAAGTGGTCGAATGTTGTGAACGGAACCTCGACGCCCAAGGCTAAGAGTGAGAAGTTCTCGGTCAAGGACAACAAGGTTGCTTATCTATTGTTCTACCAAAAGATATGAGGATGTGGAGACGGAGATGTGGAGAGCAAGGAGCGTGTCGTCGAGCATCTCGACAACACCATCTTACGGCCTCTGGCCCTATCATGTAGGCGATGCTGGCGGGAGCTTGTACACTTCCTGGAGTTGCTGCTATACTGTTTGCATGGCATGGGCGGGTGGCGCTCAGGAAAGATGCCGATGTTCATAAAAGTGGCAATTGGGTGGGAAGCTGCACGATGTATAATAGTTGTGAGTGCTACTTGGTGATGAGGTAGCATGGAAAATAAAAGTGATAATTCTGAAGAGAAGAAGCCATCTCCATCTTCATCCTCACCTTCATCTTTGTATTGGCGATGAAAGTCGTAAAATTACCTGGGCCGTAATGAAGTCCGGTGATCTACAGACAAATCCCTCGCAGGCCAATTAAGGTGTGTGATTGGTCAGCAGCGCCTTGCATCGACGGCTAAATCTCGCGTGCTAAACACGCTCCGAGATGTGCACGAAAACAAAAGATGGATTTTCCATTTCCCCTGTACGACGACTCCTCTCAACATTCACTCCCACCGCCCCTCCACCTAAAACCCTATACCCCGATGCTGCACCGCCATGCGCATCTATATTCATCTTCACCTTTATAAATAATTAATCAAAGTTCTACGCTCCCTTGCTTTCGCTCCTTAGCCTCGGCTCTAATTTGTTTTTAATTACTTTTCTCCTTTGCTTCATCAACAAAATTGTCAACAATGTCGGAACGCTACTCTCTACGGGCAACCCCCAAGTAACACACCCCCTCAATCAATTCCAAACCTATACTGATTGATCTACAGGAAAACAGAACATCTCGGCCTGGTCCAGACCCCGGGTACCCGCCGTCCCTACCGCCGCAAGTCGCAATTCCCCGAGGACCACGATGCCGAAGACTCAGGCTCTGGCTCCGCGACCGACAATTCCTCCCACAAAGCCTCTTCCACTCGAACGCCACGCCGAAAAGTAACCATGGTGGAAAAGGCGACCACAAATGGCTATACCCTAGACGGCGCATTCGAAGAGCCAAAGAGCAATGGATCTTTGACGTCAATTCCGACTTCACACGCGAACGGGAACGGCAATGCCAATGGCTCAGTAAAGAATAAAGGCGAGGCCGTAGACGGCTGGGAGCCGGGAAAAGACCCCAAGATCGACCATTCGCCGCACATAGATTTCGGAGGGTCCGTTGGGGTGACAGCCATGATGATTGGCTTCCCCTTGCTCATGTACTACATGTGGATCGGTGCCACGTTCTACAACGGCGGATTCCCACGTCCCGCGCAAGGCCAGAGCGTGTCCGAGTTCTTCAAACACATGGGGAATCTCATCTACGAAGAGGCCTTCCCCAGCTTGTTCGCGTGGGAGATTTACTGGGTTTTCTTCGTGTTTGAGGCGGCTTGCTATTGTTTATTGCCGGGTGTGTATACGTACGGCAAGCCGCTGCCGCATGAAGGGGGAAAACAGCTCAAATATTATTGTTCGGGGGTTTGGTCGTTCTACACCACGATTGTAGTTGCTGCGGTCTTGCACTACACTGGAATCTTCCCACTATATACCATCATCGATGAATTCGGCCCTCTCATGTCCGTGGCCATCATCTCCGGCTACTTGGTATCGATCATTGCGTACTTCTCCGCGCTTGCGAGAGGCGCCCAGCATCGCATGACCGGTTACCCGCTTTATGACTTCTTCATGGGTGCTGAGCTAAACCCCCGTATGTTCGGTGTCTTGGATTTCAAGATGTTCTTTGAAGTGCGCCTCCCATGGTTCATCCTCTTTGGTTTGTCCTGTGCAACGGCCGCTCGCCAATATGAACAATTTGGATACGTTTCATCCGAAGTGTGCTTCTTGGTTATGGCGCATTTCTTGTATGCAAATGCCTGTTCCAAAGGCGAGGAATGCATCACTACTACCTGGTAAGATTTCACTCTTGTAGTTCGGTTTCATTTGCTGACGAAAGAACAGGGACATGTATTACGAAAAATGGGGCTTCATGCTCATCTTCTGGAACTTGGCCGGTGTCCCGCTCTCATACTGCCACTGCACCATCTACCTCGCCAACCACGCCCCCTCAACCTACAACTGGGGTCCCTTCGTCATGGTCCCCCTCTTCGTCTCCTACCTATTCATGTACTGGATCTGGGATACCACCAACTCCCAGAAAAACCGTTTCAGAGCCCAAGAACGCGGAACTCTCGTCGAGCGCAAAACGTTCCCGCAATTACCCTGGCAGACGGTCAAGAATCCGAGAACGATCAAGACGAAGACTGGTGACAGTATCTTGGTTGATGGCTGGTATGGATATGCGCGCAAGATCCACTATACATGTGATCTTTACTTTGCTCTCACTTGGGGATTGGTCACTGGTTTCAGCAGTCCATTTCCCTGGTTCTACCCCCTTTTCTTCGCGTGCATGATTGTACATAGGGCGCACCGGGATATCCAACGATGCAAACTGAAGTATGGGGAGAGTTGGGACGAATATACCCGTTTGGTGCCGTATTTATTTATTCCTGTAAGTTCCCGCTTCCCTTCCTTATCAAGATTTGAGCTTCTGCTAACAATCATGATAGTACGTCATCTAGATAACATGGATAGAAGCGCGAGGTGGAGGTAGAAATGGTGATATATAGGAATGAGGTACTCGTGGATATGTGAATAATGAAGAAGGCAGGGTCGGTCTCTGCCGGGGTGTTGCTGTGGCTTTCGATTGTATTATATTACCCTCCGCAGTACTTACCATCACAATGCATCTAATACTCAATCCCCTGGTCCGGACCACAGGCCTGCACCACGTTTCTGCGTCACTGTCGCCACATGCTGTAAAACTCCTTGACGGCCGGTGAATATTTGGAAAAGCCAATCGACTTGTTTTTCAAGGTCTTTCCTCTCGAGGTCTTGCCCTGCTGCATTATTGCTCCTGCCTTCAACCTGTGTTTGACGCACGATTTCTTGTCCTCGCCTGACTCGGCAGACTTTCAATTTAGTTCTTGCATCTCACATCTTCACAAATTTCTCGATGTCCTCTTCACTTCAATCTAAACAGGTTCCCGCTCATTCTCTACGGCGTCAAGATTGTACGGATGATGTTAAGTCAACTTCTCACGGAACAAAGGTGGTCGAGGCTTCGACAAGCAGCCGGTGGCGATTTCTGCCTCTGTATCTCATGGGCTAATGATATACCCTCAGTTCCCAAATTGAATCTCGGTTTCTAGGCTAAGAAGTCAGTCGGTCGAGCATTCAGTCGTCCGGAAAATCTTCCTCGGATTGAATACAATTCCGACTTCCCTCCCCACTTCTTCAACGCTATACAACTTCTAACTTTTCGCCGCACCCAGGGCGACGGCGACATTGTGCATCAACGCCAGAACACCGCGGGCTCGCATCTCTTTAGCAATTTCGTCAAGTCAAGTGGAGAGACGTTCACAGCCGCCTGAGAACTGTTATCGAATCCTTCGGCGATCTAGCTCGGTGGTCATTCACTTTCCGACGCGGAGTCGGCCATTTCAATAAGACTACTGATCTCCAGCAAAATCTTCCGATCACATCCAAACATTCATAACGCCCCATCAAGGATTGCTCATAGCCAGCCAGCAGTCAAAATGACGCCTAAATTCGGCACATCCATCATGAAGAACCGCCTCCTCTCTAACCCCAGCCCCGAGAACTTTGTTGCAAAAGCGGCTTTGATCGACCTGACAATTCAACGATGTCGGATTTCGGACTTCCTCGTGGTCGCTTTAGCTATTCTAATCGACGAAGGTTATGTCAAGCCTAAGCATGTGGACTGGTTCGAGACAGTTTACCACGCGCGTGGTGGATCTGCTCAGCTTCGCAAAGACCGCTGGCATGAGGGTCATCCTGCTCGTGCGCCGGATGGTACCATCATGTATCAGGATACTGCTACGGGGACAGAAGCATGGGGTGGGGATGAAGGCGGTGGCGTTGAGCACGGGGAATGGACAATCGAAACGGTCAAAAACTGCCCTGGCTACAAGGAATGGTTGGAAAAGCTGAAGTGGGGCACCCGCATCAACGATATTAACGACAAAGATTTGATCAATTCGCCATACCCTGACGTAGATGCTTGTGAGAAAGCCAACAGGCTTGCTGATGCGAGGCTCAAGCCAGGGAAACTCGCGGCCAAGAAGGAGACAGATGCGAAGCAAATAGCTGAGCTGCGTAAAGATCTTGAACGCGAAAACGCTGAACGTAATGAACTCAAACAGAGGGCAGCTGAACGAGAGGAAGCCGAACGCAAGGCGAGGGAAAGCAAGCAACGAATTTCTAAGGCTCGTATGCCGAAGCAGAAAAGCCCAGCCAGCATCGCCGACCGCAAGCTAAGTCACGGGCAGCAACAGCAGATAGTCGACACCGACAGCGATGGAGAAGATCAGGGCGAAGAGCGAGAGAGTAAGCGGCGAAGAATGAATAAAAGCCTGCACAGAAGCAAGATGCTCATCGACAAATATAAAGATGATGCCCCTGAAGATGTAAACGATGATCGATCGGGAGATAACCTTCGCCGGCATGCTGATAATATGGAAGAAGAGTTTGAAGGGGCCTTAAAACGTTACGCCACTTACCTTGACAAGAAATTCTCAAACAAAGGGGAGACGAGACATAGGAAGAGTAACTTTTGGGAAAGAGTAGGCAGTGCGCTTGGTGTTAGCAAAGATAAGAGCCAAGATGGTTCTAGTAGTACGGATGAGGGCAGCCACAAGAGCAGTGATGAAGATGAGATGAAGAAGAAGAGATTGAGGTTCGGCCCAGGCTGAAGAGAAAGAAGGCTAGGGTTGTGTGAAGGGGATATGGGGGGAATGGAATGTGCTTTTGAGGTACCTGTTGGTATGACACCGCTGTCTGGGCTCGAGAGATGGTGCATTGCTGTCAGCTTGGTCAAGGCGCTGGCGCAAATGCAGTACGAGGCCTTTGTAAAGAGTTCACTGCGAATTACTATATTCAACTTCAGATTCTTTGTACTTCCGTCAGAAATTGCCCGAAGGCTTGAGGCTGGTCTCAACCTCGATGCCGTTTGGGAGTCGCTCATCTCAAGTGAAGAAAGATGTTTCCATGCCCCTTTTCAAACCCGTGAAACCTCACAACCATCCCGTCAATTGTCATGGATTTGCACATCCATCATCACACGGAAGTTGCCTGACGGACTCAACACCATCCTCTTTGTCTTCCCTTGGCCTTTTGGGCTCAGCAGTGGCGCCGTTGCCAATACTCTGTGATCCAAAACAAGTCTCTGCCTTTCCTAAAGCACGTTAGTACAGTGCAACATTACTCGTGACGGGAGATCTTCGCCTACAGCAGATCAAAAGCGGAGCTACAGTGGCGCGTGCATCAACCAAGCCGAGGACAATGCACGTGAAAATTAAGATGAAAGTCAAGGCGACTTTGGACTAGGTTTCTGAAAATCATTACCGTTTGTGTAATACAAACGGCTGGTAAGAAAGCTAATTCGATGCTGGAAGCATATTGCAGCCGAGGAAGAAATTTAGATCGCCACCTAGGTAGGGCTGCCTCGGAGGTCTACGCAGCATTACAAGTACAACATGTGGGTATCCGCCTGCTCAACAGAAACATGCGATGGACTAAAAGTTAAGTACCCAAGAAAGCAAAATAATTTGCCGCTACAAGATCGGCATTTCCCAGCCTCAGCACTAGTGGGTGCAAAGTGTGACCTCAACTCAATCTTCTAGTGCCGTGGTCCCTGCGCGGTATCCCCACCCAAACTCTACTCCAGAGTAGTTCATGCACTACCAGGAAAAACCATGTGCAAATCGGGTCTTCTTGCAGGTCTTGGAAATACGAGACCCCGGTCCAAATAATCTTCCGAGATATAAAGCTTCAGCCTCCCCGCCACTCATCCTCATTCCTCCGCTCTAGAAAGAAGGCTTCTGGTAGGCATCATGAAGTCCACGACTATCATTTCGTCGCTGCTGGCAGCTCTACTTCCTGCTGCTGCCGCGGCACCAACCTCGACGAATCTCGAATATGAATACATCATCGTTGGAAGCGGTGCAGGTGGTGGACCGTTGGCATGCAGGCTGGCGATGGCAGGTCACAAAACACTCCTCATAGAATCTGGGAATGACCAAGGCGGAAACGTCAATATTTCAGTTCCGGGATACCAAGCTGTCGTCACTCAAGACCCCAAGTTACGATGGGATATGTTCGTCAATCACTACCAAGATCAGGAACGTGCGATGAGAGATCCGAAGTTCAGCTGGGAAGTCGGGCCATACGAATATCATGTTGGACCAAACCCCCCATCTGGTGCAAAGCCTCTTGGAATTTTGTATCCTCGTGCTGGGACTCTAGGAGGATGTGTGACCCACAATGCTCTCATCTGGATTACTCCTCATGCCAGCGATTGGGATGGAATTGCTCAGATCACCGGTGATAACTCATGGGCTGCAACCAACATGAATCAATACCTGAACAAAGTCTACGAGTGGTTACCAACAGAGCCCACGGACCCCACTATCCTCCTGGGCGACTTGAAGCTCACCCAGCACTTGGCTGGAGGCGCCGCTGTCATGGGAGTTGGTCCTGACCCTTTGAATGCCGTCACGGGTCTCGCCGGCACTTTACTTGTTGATCCCAACGGCCGACTGAATCCTGCCCGTGACTCAACACAGGGCTTCTTCCAGATCCCGCTCATTATGAAGAACGGTGTACGTACGGCGGTGCGTGATTTCATCGCCGACACCATTCAAAAGGGGTACCCTTTGACCGTTCGAGAGAATTGCCATGTCACTAAAATCAACTTCGACACTTCGGGCAGTACACCCAAGGCCACTGGTGTTGACTTCCTCGATGGATATGCTCTCTACAGCGCCAGTCCCCTGAGTGGAGGAACTGGAAAGAATGGGACCGCGACTGCTACCAAAGAACTTATCATCTCCGGAGGAGCCTTCAACACGCCGCAGCTTTTGAAACTCAGTGGCATCGGCCCCGCTGCCGAATTGAAAAGCTTTGGAATCCCAGTCATCAGCGATCTTCCAGGTGTGGGCGTCAATATGCAAGACCGGTATGAAATCGGCGTCAACGTCCAGCATCCAAAGGACTTTTCTATCCTCGACGGCTGCACATTCGACAATAAGGCCCAGGATAAATGTCTTACGAAATGGGAGAACAACCCCTATATCCTAGCTCAGAAAGGCGCGTACGCAACCGATGGTCTGGCCGCAGCAATGGCCGTCAACTCCAAGTACGCTGCTACCTCTGACATCGACCTCTTCATCTTCGGTGGCCCAGTTGACTTTATCGGCTACTTCCCGCAATGGGGTGACTATGCCGTCCGCGAACATAACTTCTTCTCCTGGTACACTTTGAAGGCCCACACAAGGAATAAGGCCGGAACGGTACAGCTTCGCTCAACAAACCCACTGGACACACCGCTCATCAACTTCAACTACTTCGACACCGGAACCACAGCCGGCGGGGCAGATAATCTAGACCTCAATGCCATGGTCCAAGCAATCCGCATGTCCCGTGAGGCGTTGTCCGAGTACAACAAATACCCCATTCTCGGCGGCGACAGCTTCGTCGAGCTAGAGCCCGGCGCGAATGTGACGAGTGATGCAGACATCGGGCAGTACATCAAGGATCGCGCCTGGGGTCATCATGCTTCTTGCACGGCGAAGATCGGGGCTGATAGTGATCCGAATGCGGTTCTCGATAGCAAGTTTAGAGTGAGAGGCGTGCAGAATTTGAGGGTGGTTGATGCTAGTGTTTTCCCGACGATTCCTGGGGTGTTCATTCAGGCGCCGATCTTTATGATCAGTGAGAAAGCTGCTGATGTTATACTGAATGGATGAGAGTGAGGAGCGGTTAGGTTCTGAGAGTATGCTAGAAATGAATAATGAATTTGCCACGAGTCGTCGCTGTCTTGGTGGTCCTATGTTGCACATTGAGGAACAGGTTTGAGTTTTGGTGGTACCCCGTGCCTATTCAATGCCAAGATCACTCCTGCACATCTTCCCATTCGTCCAGCTCTTCCACGAGCTCATCGACAGAGCAAGTCAGATTCGGCTCATTGTAAGCTTCCCGGATGAGCGCAAACATAGTTTGGTGACGTTTTCCCCATCGTTCAAGTGAATGATCTCCGACGGGGAAGTGTCTGAACAGCTGGGGAGCAGTAGCACCTCTAAAGGCCTTGATAAGTGTCTTAAAAGATTCGTTTTTAGCGTCCAGCTTTGGTTTCGCTGACATCAGCCTCCGGAGAACCCCGTTCCAGTTACACTTTGTCGTCTGGGAGTCGCCGAGGTCGAGGTATCCTTGGACTGCTGATTCAAAGACTGATTGGTTTATTTCGGAACCGTAGTTCATGAAGACTTTGACCAGTTTATCGTAGCCATAGTACGCTGCTTCTTGCATCAGTGGTCGCTCGCCTTTCTTGCAATTGCGTGCCGGATGCATAGTTGCCCCGGCGGCAAGTAAAGCATCTGCAATTTTGTCAAGTCCTTTGACGGTGGCCAATGCTAGGGGACTTCTTTGACAATTGTCTTGTGCTTCGATGTCTGCTCCGCGTTCAATCAATAATCTAGTGACGCCCGTTGATCTAACGCCAATAGCAGCTGTCAACACGGTTCCTTGTTCGTCTCGAATGTTGATATCCGCTCCCCGGTCCAGTAAGAAGGTTAAGAGTTCAATAGCTTTCGGCTGGTCTGGATACAGAGCTGCATCTTTGAGTGCGAAACCTCCCCCCTGATACCTGCTCAAGTTGATATCTGCCCCTCTTTCGATCAGTAACTCCATGGTAGAAAGACAACCTCGGATAACAGCCCGTTGTAAAGCCGTTTCACCACCTTCTTTTCCAGAGACCAAATCAACTTCTGCACCTGCGTCGAGTAATAGCTTGATGATTATATCGTTGTCTCTGGCAAAGCGGAGTGGGTGTCCTCTGCGGTAATTTACATCAGCTCCTTCGCTGATTAACAGCTTGACCAAACCGGCCGATCCAACGTCGCATGCAAACTCGAGAGGATTGAAAACGAAGGAATATAGTGATTTGAAAACAAACAAAACTTCGTATGCGAGAAGATCCCTAGTGAGAAACGTCTTTGTGATCTTTTCAGCACAGGTCCCCAGAATATCGCCTCGGCAGTACTTGTACCAGTTTTGTGAGGCGTGGGGGAACAGTGGGTACTTGTCCTCCACACGACACCCTATCCCTATAAATTTACCCGGATCCTCAAGCTTGCGAAAGGCGACAATATATGCGATGCAGTCCCTTGCGAGATGTTGTTGCCCTTCTGCTGCTATCTCGAAGTCACATCCCGGCATGTTCAGGACTCGGTCGGAGATCAAATACTCCTTGACCGAGAAATGTGCAAGTTGAACCGTACTTGGTTTTGAGACTTGATCATTGCCGATATTCGGGCAATTCAAAGTGATAAGACTCGAGCAAATTGTTAGTATATCGGTGGGATCCGGCAGCCGATCTTGTGGATCAAATTCGTCTCCGGTGATGGCCAGGACTTCTGCGATGGCTTCTAGGGATAGAGGTTCAGTAGCATAAGCAAGCCATCGAAGTATCCGACGAGCATCTTCTCTGTAGTCCTCATGGATAGAGTGCAAAATTCGAGCATACGTTTCATCCAAAGTCTTTGGTAGGGACTTTAGAGCCTTTCGAAGGTTACCGATTTTCAAACACCTTTTTAAGTCGTCCAGCTGGCAGAACACCCATCGAAACCTAGCCATGGTCAGTAAATTTCTCAGCGAGGCCGACTCGAGCATACATTCCATGTGCGCCTTCTGTAAGGGCTACTTCCACCTCCTCCTTGACTTCCGCAGACCATTTTTTCAACCTCCGGTCTTCTCCTAAGGTGTGGCGGATATATGACCTGATGTCTGGCTCGACCAAAGCGTTTTCCAGGCCCACAATATTGGTAGCAAGTGGCTCTAAAGTCTCCTTGATTTCTTTTTCAGGCCGGCTAGTGGCAATGATATGCAAGTCATCTAGCTCCCAGCCGTGAATTTCCTCCAACAGACCAAGAAGCGGCTCCCTATCACTGCACTCGTCGAGCGCATCGATGATTACATATGTCGGGGTGTCCAATTGCATGGCCATTGATTTGAGTGTTTTGATCAGAGCCCGACTTCCCGGCTGCTGCTCCCCATTCAGGCATTGAGAGTACAAGTCGTATAGGGAAGTGAAGGCGCATGTCGTGGTCGTCGAAAGTTGTTTGGTCAATGATCGAAGAAGTTGTGTATGTGTTTGTTTTGCAGCTTCCTTGAAGTCGAAGTAAAAGTACGCCAGAACGCAATCCTTCTTGACGGTGCAATATCGAATGGAGTCTTCAATGAGTGTAGAGCTGAGTCTCGTTAGTAAAGGCCTTCTACTAATAGGTCTGAACTCTTACCAGATAATTGTCTTTCCACACCCAGCTGATCACGTATTAGCATGGTGGAGGGCTAGGAGAAGGGGGAAGTACTCACGAATTCCAAAGATCCATAAGAAAGATCTAGGATCGGCTCTCCAAGAGGCAAGAGTCTCACTGTTTACAAGCCATGACCCGGTTCCTGCTTGCTTCTTTTTCGATGCAGCTTCATGGTTGATCGAAGGATCCGGTGCAGCGAGCCATTGATAAACCCGCTGCCTTCGACCTTCCTCGACAAACGCGTGTTGTTCCTTCCGCAAATCTTGCATCCCCAAGTGGTTTGCTTGGATGCCAAGATTGGCAAGGCTAAGATTTTTATCGAGATTTTGGATATCATCTCTTATGTAGATGGATAAATCGCTGCGTCCAGAAAAATGATCAGTACGTCCACGAACGAAGTGAAGTGTACCGAAGGGGGAGGATTTACATATTGTCGCTCTGCAACGCGATTGTGAAGACCGACTTTTGTCTTTCGATGGACTGAAGCAAGCTATTGATATATCCCTTCTCAAATTTCCACTTCAGCATTTTCTCAAACTTGCGGCGTCCATCTGAGGGCTCCAGCCGTGAAGCCAAATCTTGGAGGTCAGATTTGAACCTGGCTAGAGGGCCATTCGGTGCGCCCAACGGAGATATCGAGGATAGCCACCGCCTTCTATTTTCGTCGGGCTGAAGGCTCTCGGCATCTCGAATTCGATCTTTGAGTGAGTAGAGCAGGAAACTAGCACTACTGATTTCATCTCTTATCTTGAGGCGATCTTGGCTGGAGTCCTTAACATCGCCTACGTACTGGACGACGGTGCTCGTAAGCTGGAGCACAGCAACGATGCTGGCCGTGATACTCAGTGGATCCGCCATGAGGAAGACTGCTCCAAAACGTTGCTCGCAGCCTAATCTGGTGCGATTCACGACAGACCGAAACTTGACGCGGGCGCAGGTTCGTTAAAGAGTGACTGGATATATTTTTAATCGGGCTGGTATCGCTCCTTACTGATGAGAAGTTTATCATTAAGTTTTGTGGGGACAATCTTGATATAGGAAGATGCAGATAGATGCACAGCCCCGTCATGTGTCCTGCCTTGCGGTGGTGTTCATGCAGCCTTGTGCCCTGAGAGGTGCGCCAATGAAATGCATACAAAACGAAGATTGTATATGGCAAAGATTAGAAAGCCTCACAAATTCATTCCACTGCTAGAGTCCGTTGAAAGAAGAGAAAAAATCAGAAGTGCAACTTTGCAGTTGGGAATGACTCGGGGACTGTCCAAAACATCAGTCAGGCACTACCATTCTTGGGTATCGATCAATTCACGCCTCTATGTAATCTATAACCCCCCGGCCGGAGGAACATAAGGAGTAATCAGCATCTCACTGAACTTCTCTAGTCTCTCCTTTCCTCTAACCTCCTCTACCAGCAACGGCATCTTGACCACATTAAACTCATCATACAACTCCTCAATCTGCTCCAAGTACTTCTTCTGCATCTTCCGTCTCGAATTGCATTGCTCGCAATTACTGCCGGCTACGGGGAACAAGAGTTGATTGACAACTATGCAGTGTGTGTCTATGTTGTAGCTTGCCAGTTCTTGGATCATACGTTCGGTTTCGTAGAGGGACAGGAATTCGGGTATGCAAACGCAGACGAAAGTGGTGAGATTCTCGTCCTTGAATTGCGTGTTTACTTCCCCAATCGTCTCTCGGAGTCCCTCCAGCTTCTCCATCATCTCGTTTAAGTTGGCGCCGTTTGGAAGGGAGCCGTTCGCACCGAGAAGTCCGTTGAGCATGGGGCCGAATTGTGAAGACAGTTGTGAGATCTTTGCTAGGGCTTTCTCGAGCACGGTAGGGAATTGGAGGAATCGCAGGGTGTGGCCCGTTGGGGCGGTGTCGAAGATGATGGTTTCGTAGGAGAGCGATTTGACTTGTTTGAGGACTTCGGCGAAGGACATGGCTTCGTCGATACCTGGAATCTGTCGCAGTTCTGTTAGCAGCTTCTATTAGGGTGGACTTTGAGCCACGCGTACTGCAAAAGCCAGATCCTGCATCATTCCCCCCATACCGGCAGCTGGCCCTTCTCCTTCTTCCGCCTGGCCCATCAGCTCTTGGATACTGCCATTTGGATCAATCTCCATAGCGCTTAGGTTCGTGAAGCCATCGATCAGCCTGGCTTCCTTGCCGAACTTCTGCGAAAAGGCATCCGAGAGATTGTGTGCTGGATCAGTCGAAATGAGGAGGACAGAGCGGCGGACTTTGGCCAGCTGGATTGCGAGGGAGCAGGAGGTTGTCGTCTTTCCTACACCTCCCTTTCCACCAACAAAGATCCATCGCAGTGTCTTTTGGTCGAGGATGGACTGGAGGGTGGGCTCGAGCTGGTCATCGTCGGTATTTATGACGGCGGTAGACATGTTTGCGGTTCGAAGAAGATTCGTGGGACAACGCAGGAGATGTTGCGGGTTGAAAGCTGGAATGAAAAGGCGGGATGTCTTTTGGTTTCGCCCGCCTTCTGCCAAGTTTGGCCTTAGCGTGTGACGACAGGACCTTGGAATTTGAAGCTTTACAAACTTTGAGAAATAAATATAAATTTACACCAGAGGAACATGGAATTGATGAAGATGGCTCTCCGCTGACCAGGTCGAAGCCCGGAAAAGGTTACGTTCAAGAAGTTGTCCTTCTACCAGTCGTGATGCGCGCTCGAGGCTGACGACTTCGTCCGGCTGAAGCCCAGGGCGTCATTAAAAAAGACTGGATGTCAATAGAGAGGGGCATTCAACGCCATATAATGTTCAAAATTCTACATCTGTTATAGAGTCACTTCTCATCGACCAGCTTTCGAAAGTAGAGAATCACCGAAAACATTTTCCAGAGCAAAATGATTTCTTTTGACATCTCGCCGACAAGGCTGAGCGGCGAGCTCCGAATCGCGTCGCCTAGGTCTGTTTTTCCAACCATTTTCACCACCTATCAAACAACTACATAAAGACTCGATCTTTCGTCTTTCAACTGCCGCCTCTCACATTCAGAAAATAAATCACGACTATACGGTCGCAGGTATGTTCATCCCCACTGATACCGTCTATTTCCTCGATTCATGGTCGATCTCTAACAGCTTTACAGCTGCTACTCGAGTACCCCGCAACACCGCCTCGACCAACCTCCCATCACTTCCAACATCCAGCATATCCTTCATTTCCGATCTATATAAATCAATCTTGCTAGACCAAGATGGCGGCCCCTGCGAAAGACCCGATTACCTGCCACGTCCTCGATACCACCACCGGCCGCCCAGCAGCCAACATAGCCGTGAAGCTGGTCTGCTGCGACGTCCCAGAAATCGTCTTCACCTGCAAGACCAACGCGGATGGGAGAATCATGCAGTGGGGAAACACTCAGGGCTCCCACGGCGACATAGGTGCTTTTGTTGAAAGTCATGGCGGAGTTACTACCACACTTCAATGGATGATCGGACAGTACCACCAGACGGGTTCGGGGGCATGGAAGTTGGAATTCGATACCGGATCATATTATGGCACAGGCCGCACGTTCTTCCCAAAGGTGGAATTGACATTCTTGGTCACGGAAGGAGAGCATTACCATGTGCCGCTGCTGCTGGGACCCTACAGCTTTACAACATACAGAGGGAGCTAGTTGTGCGATTGAAATCAAGATACCAGAGCATGAATCTCATTACTTCGTATGCAAACTCATTGTCCCCATTGCCCAGCGCTAAAAAACAAATCCAGTCCATGCAAACTCCTCGCCGAGACCAATCTCGCCGAATCTCCTCATACTTTGTGCAAATTCAACTTCCTCAGCACCCCTTTCTTCCGCTCTCCCTCTTTGTACCCTTGCGCGTCCGTCGCTGGTAAGTTTTTGAGAAACGCATCGTCGTCTGTGGAGCCATCTGTTGATTTGGCGTCCGTTTCCATCGTCTTCACCGTCTTGTCGTCCCTCTCTCCGTCTGCATATTCAACTGACTCGTGGTGTTCCGTTTTCACACAGTCTCCCTCTTTGGTCTTGGTATGAGAGTGGTGTCGCAGATGGAAGGAGCGGTGCCGAGAGTGCGTTCGGGCTGGCCTTACATCGCGGTCTTCAATTGTGGCATTTTTCGACGTGTTTGCATCGGGGTGTGGCAGAGTGGTGTTACGGTCTTCCCCATGTCAGTGGCTTGTGTACTGGAGCAGGCATCTCTTTACCTTCGCTGAGGGGTTCAGGGAAGCCCGTATTCCTGGCGCTTGCCGTTCCATTGCTTGGAAGTTCTTGCACGGTCGTCATGGCTATTTTGAGGTGATCTTTGTACGTGCGGGCTCGAAACTTCGTGGAAAGGAAATGGTCGGGTGGGAGAGGCGTGTAAGGATCTTGCAGGAAGGCTGTCTTGGAAGTAAGCGCTTGAAGGAATGAGTTTGGCATCGCGTATGCAGTGTAATGAGCCGGGCGAGAGGATTGAGGGGTTTTCGAGGCCATTTCCGCGTAAAGCCGCGTTCTCGAATTTTCAGCATCCTTGGAAACTGGCGCTGTGTGATTCCATCACAGCGCAGTCATGGACGCATGTTGATCGAATCATCTAGAAGTGCCAGAGTGCCGCTGGTAGTCCGGTATGATTGCGCTAGAAAGGGGGAAATGGAACAACTTACTGCTGTTAGGAAATATACTAAGAGTAGCGATTTTCGTTGAGTTGAAGAATCAAACTTGTTCCCCGGGTCAATGAAGGATATCTTCACCTTCACTTGCCCCGCGTCGAGATTAAATATGGCAGGTGCCAAGCTTACAGCCTTGTCGCAGCAACCAGGGTCCAGCGCGGTGACGTAAACGGCACACCACAAGCCACATCCCGCGCGTACTCCAGTCTTCCTAAATGAACAGTCGTCAGTGAGAGAGAGGATGTATCATTTATTAAATCTATATATGGATGGTCACGGCTCCAAGGTGAGTGATTTTCGGGAGACGCTTCTCAGCGAAAGGTTCCACCATGCGACCCTTTGATTCGGTACCCGGCATTCGGGTTCCCCTCCTCCCTTAGACCAGTTCGTGTCTTGCCAAGTCTGGCCTAGTCTTGTTTGAGAACGACAACACCAGGGAGTTCATGACGAGGCTTTTGTCTGGATTCTGAATCTTCTCAAGTGAAATCATTCGAATCATTCGAGTACCTGGTGTCAAACTATGGGGCAATGATGAACATATCATCACTACTCTAGCTCAACTCTCCGTACGCCAGTACTCATCCAAAACCTCTTGGGTCACCTCAAATGCCCAGTGATGGCATGTCTGATGCATCACTGGGCTCACCTCGGGCGCATCCTCATCAGCGCCGTCGTCGAAGACTTCCCTCACCCCCGCACTTTTGTACTTCTTCAAAAGCATTCTCCTCCACCGTCCCGTCGGCCCTACACACTTCTGCCACCTACTTACTTGCCTCTCATCGTCATCACATCTGCGCCCCATAAAGAATCGACAGTACCACTGAAACCAGCCCCGCACATCAAATTGGTGGTCAATCCAGCCAGCAGCCTCCCATTGCTCGATGGACTGCCCGCAAGCGACTTTGAACTTGTTCGCGTCTGGATCGTAGGTCGGAGAGGTTAGGTACCGTTCGACATTAAGATCTTGAATCCAGGAGGCGGGTAGCTCGAGGTAGTCATCAGATATGGTAGTTTGAAGCTTTTGAGAGTACAAAGGTCGGAAATAAGACCCGCCAAAGGAACCCTCGCGGAGCATCTCCGAGGGAGATTTGTTCGGTCTGAATATGGGGTGGGAAGGAAAGTGAAGTATGCCGTGCTCGTCGCGCGTGGGAGGGTCTGCTACAGCTATCCATGAAGACCAAGATGCCCTAAGCTGGTCTAGATTGCGGTTGGATCCGCCCTCATTCGATACCGAATCAGCTTCATCTCGATGAACCCCTGGCTTGCTCATCTCCGACTTCGAAGCATTTCCATCTGTTCTAGTTGTTTGCATCTCATCTTCATTGTACTTTGGCCTCTCGGGTATTGCTGCAAGGCGAGCGGATGAGCGAGATGGCCTCGTGGCATCCAGCTCAGACTTGACGCGACGTCTCTTGGCCGATGGTTGAGCTTTCTGAGTGAAGATTTTGTTGGCGTGAGAGACGACTCCAATATCCTGTAAAACTTCCTCGTTTCGCTTGATATTGTCAAGTCTCTGCTTTGCAAAGTTGTTTGTATCGTTGTCTGCCATTTCTCCGGATCTGGACACTTCCAGCTGGTCAGTCCCGCGAATTGAGTAGCCGGGTTTGCTTGGTATGTATGCTTGCGTAAGCATACAATTCCTGGCCATTGGCTACCGCTCGTCGGAATCAAGATGCGGAAGGATGCTGAATAGAATAGTAGTTCTTTTTGTGGTGAGGCTTTTCAAGTCGACCAATTACGTCATATACTTTAGTGTTGGAAGCCGGCTTAAAAGTAACTAGTGAGCCCCTATGTATAGTATACCACAGGGAAAGCGACAGCAGAGTTGCAAGAGCCTTTTTGATCGACAAGAGTGCCGACCTAATCTTCTAAAGCAAACTTTGCTCCATGCCTGTTCATTTTCCTGCTGAGAACTGATACTTTCTTGGATCTTCGTATGCATACTGAATTATCGACCTCACACTGAACCATTTTATATCGGCCAGAAAGGAGAAACATCTCCTGCAGACGTAAAAATGTTTCACGGTGTTTTTTTACTATTTCTGCACTCAATATGTTAAAGGGGCAAGCCAAGGCAACTCACCTGGCCATATCTTGGAGTCTCGCTTATCAAAAAAGGGGCTACTATATCCTAACGGCAGGTGGCATATCATCTCCTTGATGTTGAGCTTTTGAAGACAATATTCACTTTGAATCCAAGTCCGCGCATCTACACGTAGTAGGTCTTAACTCCGATTCGCAAATATCGGCTCATGCGATGCGAGAAACGAATTTAAATTGAAGCCCATTCATCAAGCGATAAAATCGTGATCCACCCTGACTCCATGGAAGGCATTCATAGCAAGGTTTGGGCCTAGGCTCATGGAGTTACCCCATCTTCTTTCCAGCCAAAAGTATGACCGGACCCCAATTGTAGATCAGACCAGAGGTATGCTCCTCCAGCAGTTTGCCAACATTTTCCTCGCCTGCATATCGAGTATTAAAATCCTGCAGTCTGCGAATTCGCTTCTCAATACCCTTCAGAATCTCCTTCAGTGCACGAAGATACGTATCAGTCCCGAACTGCATCATACTCTTCTTGAGTGTGCCGCATTTAAACTGCAACACGTCGAATTCTTTACGTTCCAGTGCATTCGGGAGGTCGAGTATCCATCTTTAGGTTAAAAGAGAGTTAGCACAGGGTATAATATCATTGGAAAGCTACCTACGAGTAATCTAATCCTGCCCGCCGAAATAAAGCATTCATATTTCGCTCAAATTCTTGGGCTTGATCGCCGCGAACAACTTGATAGGTCAGATCGGCGTCCTCCTATTGTAGGTAACCTCCAGGTTCTTTTCAATATAATCAGCATTTGAAAGGGAGATATGTTTCCTTGGAAGGTTTCTCAATGAGCATTCTTTGAATATTTTCAACAAGTAATGGAAGACTGCTGCGCGTGACGTTGCTAGCCCACATGCGGAGATGAATTACGTCGAACTGGCCGACGAAAGAAGATTGGCCGTCCTGTAGAGAGTCCAAAACCTCGAACGATAAGTTTTCTGGCCACAGATCTGGGGGTGGGAATTTTTTGCTGAATATGTCAAATCCACAGAACTTTACGGATTCAGGGAGATGCTGCGCAAGATCGCGAAGCCAGATGCTGAAATGAGTTAGATAAGATATTCTCGAACTACGCAACTATCGTTACCCGTTGCCGCATCCCAGTTCAGCAATAGAGGCTGTGTTAGAGCGGAGGGTATCAATTAATAACTTGCTTTTTTTTAAGATCAAGGGGGAAATCAATCAATGGTTGATGCAGATTCAGACGAACCGTATAGAATCTGCCGCACTCCTTCCTGGGATGCAGTCGTCGTTTGGTGAAGAGGTAGATGCCATCATTAGTTCAGAGAAAGAAGCTTGGCTGCGTAGGCTGGATTGGGGTGGTTTGATGATCCGGATGGAGTTCTGTGAAGAAGTAGCGGTTGAAATTAAATGAAGACTAGGCAAAGCTTATCGTCAGAGACGCACCTTACATATTCCTCTCCCATTCCCGTGAAACCCCCGGAAAACTGCAATGGTGGTTGGTGTGAAGATCATATTAGCGAAATTCATAAGGCCCGGTTGAAAAAGGGACGTTGGAAGAGGATGTGTCAATTGAGGAAGAATTTGCATTTGCCATTCTCGGACAATTGAGTCAAGATCAGCCTCGGGAAGAAAATTTGATTACCTTTCTTAAAGATGAATACGGAAGTTGCCATTGCCGTTGTGAGATGAGAGTACTCGTGAGCAGAGTTCTGCTTTCCGAAGTGGAATCCTAGGAACGAATCGACATTAGAGATGCTATAAACTCCCAAAATACCAGGGATTAATTCGTATCTGAAACTCCACCTTTCCCCCGGAAACAATTCAGCGGAATAATCCGAGGAGCGACTAGTTCGATCAGTATGACAATCTTTCTTCAGCGAGTAGATCTCAAGTTGCAACAAGACACCACATACCGATCATTTGAGTCGTGATAAAGTTCCTAAGTTATAAATCATTGACTGAATTCTAAGATAACCAAACTGTGCTATCTAATCACTCTGAGCATCCTCTTTCATCTATCATCATTTATCATGACTTTCTACGCTCTCCCTCCCACTGTTATCCCCATCTCGAGTACGCCCACAGCAGCACGTGATGCGTCAATTGTTTTGCTGAAAGCTTTCAACAACGAGGATAACTATGTCTATGAACGTGAGGGTACTTGGAATATTGGTATAGGAAGTGAGGCATCATTAATCATCTCTCCTGACGCAGGGGCGGTGACCGTCCATACAACAACCGATGGCCACACGACCGCCAGGAGTGGCACACTTGGTGATGTTGCAACGTCATTCATTCATCGGTACGCAATCAAAGGATGAAAGACATATGGTTATATTTGCTTCAATTACTCTGCATACTTTCGAGGCATAGGCTTCACCCCAGGTCACTGGCCGCTTGTCAGCCTAATGGTACCTCGGTTGCAAATGGAAGTTGACGCCAACTGTGTTAAGGTTTAGAATGGGAATGATGGAGATATATTAGCGTTAGAAAGACATTTGAATGTTAAGCCAGAAAAAGATACATCTATGTTACCGTCAAAACTGTGTATTTGCCAAAACGAAGAAGAGTACAAGAAACTGGTCAGGAAGTCACTTCTTGCCATTGGAGAGGGCCATTACGACAAAATCATCGCATCACGTCAAATCAATCTCCAGCAAAGATTAGATATAATTGAGACTCTTTCTCAAGGCCGGCGATCGAACAATCCAAAAAGAACATTTCTCGTGCGTCATGGAGAGTTTGAGGTCACGGGATTCAGTCCAGGGCTTGTTGTCGTAGTGCAAACGATCAAGTGACGACGGAACCACTAGCGGGCACGAGATCAAATGAAGTTAAAGACGAGGGACGCTCCAAACTGCGTCGCGATCTTACTACACATCCTAAGGAGATCTTTGAACATGCTATTTCTGTCAAGGAGGCTGTATAAGAAATAGAGAGGTGTTCCATTCCTGGAACAGTTGCGGTACATGAATTTATGTAAGTCAAAGAGCGTAGTAAGGACAACACCTTGGGTCCACCGTCAAAGGAGCCTTGACCCAATCGAAGAGTGCATGGGATGCATCCGACAACTTATTCCCTTCAATTACCGCCACAAAAATCCCAGAGGTAGCGGCGATCGACGCTTTCGGGAAGCTCGAGGCCCAGACTCGTGAATAATATTCCGGCGCAGTCATTCTCATAGAGCCGGATCACTTTGAAGCAACACTTGTTCTCCGTTCCGCGTTTCAGGATAGGAACCGTCAGTGGATACAAGCAGGAGCTGGGATTGTTGGAGTATCAGAACCAGAGCGAGAATTCACAAAAACATGCGAGAAGATTACTAGTTTTGCATTTTATATCATTTTCGAAGGGGGAACAATGTCTTGCTGAATTGCGTGTATGTTGGGAATCATAGAGGACTTATGAGGGATGGCGATCGTCCAAATCACACTCTCCCATCATTAAGTAGAAGAGCTAGCATCAAATTCAAGGGTTTCCAGCCTCTTTCTTTTCGATCACAGCAAAGGGGACAACGGAAGTGATCAGATGATAATCCGATCTTAAAGTCTCAATCAATTGAGTATTACCCGTTTCATGTTGTTTCTGTTCTAAATCGGTAGGCAGGAATGGCTTTCGCCCACCTGCGAGTCTCCTATTTCAGAGTCATTACTCAGAGTTTTCTTTTCCCTTCCTATTCATCAAAGACAAGCCTACAAGATCTACTGGAATGTTCGAATTCAGTTTTCAAGTTGGTGGTTAGTAGGCAGCGCTTAGACCTCCTTTTGTGTTTTATTAGCAATAGGAATTTCAAAAAATTACGAGAATGGATCACTCCCCCCTTGTAACTCTCGCATGCCAACGCCAGTGCGCGACGACGAGAAACTTCGCGCTGCCCGGGTGCCGCTAACCAAATTTAGACAATAAGATTACAGCGTGGTTCCCGATCCTTCCGGACAAAACACGCAAGGATCCTAAAACACTGCGACGTTGTCTTCAAAATAACGGTAGTTGGGTTTTCGACTTCGTCGCTGGAAACCACCCGCGAATTTCAATTGCTGTGTTGGAATAGGCTAATGAGAGTTGGATTTCTGCAAGTTTGAGCACATTATGACGAGATAAGCATCCACCCCACCCTGCATGTGCGCCACATCAATAATCATGGCTTAAAGTTGAACCATGGCGTTGGGAGCTGAAAACCTCAATATTCGGCCAAGCCAGGGTGGCCGGCAATAAATGTAGGAAGCGGCGCTTCTAGAAAACTCATCCCACGAGGGAACAATCCAGCTGGATGGTCGTATGGCTCTTTTTGCCATTTTCATCTGGTCGCTGGGCCCGTGTTGAAGCAGTCCAGCGGCACAAACGAAGCTGATGTAAGCCTGCCCTGCACTCTTCCATCTTGATTTGCCAAATCTTTACCCCTCTTCAGCCTCCTCCACTTTAGCGGGGTACCGGCGGTGTGAAAACAAAGTGACTACTCAGAAATTGCGGGATTGAATCCACAGCCTTGGTAATGAAGAAATATTGGCAATATGGCTCTTCTCTAATCCCAGTCAACTTTGTTCAAGGGGGTTTATCTTATTTATCCGGCATGCCTCGAGCAGTTACACAAGAAGATGGAGTCAGAAGAACTAAATCCCAAGCTCTCCTCTAATCTGTCCAAAAGAATATCGCCATCATGAGGGACTCTAGCTTTTCCACAGCTCTTTGTCTTTTGATTATTTCCTTGCTCGGTCTCACGCAAGTGAATGCTTGGTCTGGATCAAAGGGAACGCCCCATACGCGAGAGTACTTCTACATAGGTGGCAACTATATCACAGCTGCAGATGCCACTCACTTTTGGGAAAATCAGATGTATGTCGAAGAATTGACGCCTGTGGGTGGAAGTACAAAACCCTATCCTCTTGTTTTCATCCACGGCCTCGGCCAAACTGGAACAGTAAGCGTCCCCCTTGCCCGTCTCCCCCTGATATCCGAGTACATGTGAAGCGCCAATCAGGGGTTTTTAGACTGATAAATATTGAAATATTAGAACTTTCTCAACACCCCCGACGGCCGCCCAGGTTGGTCGTCTTATTTCCTGGCTCGAGGCTACACCATTTATATCGTTGATACACCTGCTCGGGCTCGTTCTCCTTGGTTCTCATTCACAAATCAGACTATCGTCCCATTCGCCGCCGAAGTCATCCAGCAACGCTTCACTGCGCCCGAGAAATTCAACACGTATCCATCCGCACATCTGCACACGCAATGGCCTGGAAATGGTACTATCGGTGATCCCATTTTCGATGCGTTTTTCGAATCCAACGTCGCATCTATTCTCGTTGCTGCCACGTCTGAGACCCTTGTGCAGCAAGCTGGCGCCGCACTGCTGGATCGCATCGGCAAGAAAGTCATTCTCATCGGGCACTCGGATGGTGGCAAGGCGCCTTGGTTAATTGCAGATTCACGCCCTAAGCTCGTGCAATCGATCGTTGCGATTGAACCTGCTGGACCGCCCTTCATTGAACCGCCACTCAATGGCCTGGTACCCGCGAGAGCTTGGGGTGTGGTGAGCATTCCGATCACTTATGACCCTCCTGTTACGGAACCGTCGCAGATAAAGACGACGGTCATTGTGTCAAACTCCACGGACATCAACAATTGCACCATACAGGATGCATCCAAAGGGAAGCCGAGGGTGTTGAAGAACTTGGCGACGATTGACAGAGTCCTAATTCTTACTTCGCAGGCGAGCTGGCACACAGGTTATGATTGGTGCACAACTCTGTTTTTGAAGCAAGCTGGAGTGAACGCCGAGCAGATCAAACTACAGGATGTGGGGGTGAAGGGCAATGGGCATATGATGTTTATGGAGAAGAATAGTGATGATGTCGCCGAAGTGCTGAGGGGTTGGATTGAGGGGTCGAAGCATTAATGCACTAATGACGATTGGTAGTGACACCTGCATGGAGATACTTTCTGTTCTGCAAGCCGGCCATAGTAATACAAATAAACATGGGTTTTTATGAGTACTTTTCGAAAACAAAGAAAAGCAAAACAGCAAAATAACGTTAACCAATCGAACGCCTTCAAGTCTGAATCCCGAATACCCCCACAACCCTCCCAAGTGTTGAATTCGAATATCTTGACATGCCCCTATTGTAACAAAAATCGTAGCCTTAAACACCAAGAGCGAAATTGGACCTTTCCGAGCACCCAGACACCTTGAATGCCTCCCAGTTCCAATGAATCCCTATATCCAACACCAAGATCAAACAAATACAGTCCATTTCTGGGTCCATCCAACCTCTTTATTCCGGCTCCAGAGGTCTCGTCGAATTATACCTAATTGCCTCGTCATCGTGCATATCTCTCGTCGATGTTCTACTCGTGCCAGAAGTAAAGTTCGCCGAGTTTGAAATCATCTCATTCGATGGATTCCTCTGCGGCCACGAGGTACTTCGGGATTCCGACTTCGTTTCCGTGACTCCATACGTCATGCTTGAACCTCCTCCCGTTCTGCTCGGTAAGAGCCGAATAAAGTAATGCTTGTGATGTTTAACAAAGACTGGGAAGACGAAAAGGCAACCGCAGCAAAGGCCGACGTCTACTTCGAGAATTCTAGAATCCTGTGTCAGAGCGAGTTGGCTTAGAAAGGGCTCGAAGCTTACGAAAAGATGCCGATGCGGGTAGCATTCCATGTGAAGTCTATGGAGCGATATTCCTGCACCATCATCACAATCCTAATGATACTTGTAGCGCAAGCACTATTGAACTAGCTATCAGTACCAAGTTCTGTTAGCTGTGTTGGAAACTCTTACAATATTCCCAGCCCAAAAATTGCTAGAATCCGGAACTTGCGGCCCTTCGAGAGAGGCAGGCTCAAAACGGCTGGAATAGGCACGAGTAGAATGTAGAGGTCACTGACCGCATTCACGCCGGCGCCGGTGTACGCTAGGCCCTGTTGCGGGATGCAGTGTCCCGGTATAGCCTTATTCCATATCCGCTGATATGGACGGCACTCGAATGCAACAGTGAAGACAATGCTAATGTATGACACCAAAACAAAGGCGATCCCGGCGTTGACGAAAAACAGCGTCTTGTGTATTGGGTGGAAGATGTGCCGGTAAAATACCAAGCAAGTTAACTTCACACTCATTTGTAGTAAATTGTAGACCAAGATCCCAATAGCGAATGGCTATTTCGAAGTGAGTATGGGTAAAGGTTGATACTGGTGATTGGTTTCTTACCTTCATTGCTTTGGGAAAGTCTTTTCTTGGTATGTCCCACGCATGGCGTCCAAGTCCATTCACATCAGCTCCCCGACGTTAGTTCAGGTATGCAGATAACTTCAACAGGATCAACTCACCTGTAATTTGCAAAGCTGAGAATGTAACAGTCAATGCCTTAAAAATAGTCAGTTTGAATTAAAAGATCCAAGTCTAGATTGATCTACGAAGGAGAGGATAGCGAGATCTGGGAGCTATTAACATTTGTTGGAGGAGTGAAGGCAATGAAGACTAACAATCGTCCAATCCAAGCTTGCCAGTGATAAATCTCCTAGTATACAGGCGTATGCAAACACATAATGTGACGAAGAAGAGGCATGTTGTATGTGTTGCGATCATAGCATCCTTCTGATTCTCAGGGTTGACCCAGTTCGATTGTATCCCTGGCGGGGGAGCCAGGACTGGAATAATCTTGGTAAAATTCCCCATGCCGATCAGATTCGGAATACGAAAACGACGAAGCTTAAGCCTGGGGATTCTCGGCCACTAAGCTTGGTAGCCACGACGCAAATGCGAGACTCAGAAGTGAGGCCGAGGGTAAAGGGTATTGATATGTTGAAGGGAGCATCGGGCTGAGCCGCACGCGGGCGCCATATGCATTGCGCGTGGAAATAGGGGAAGATGCACAAACTTCGGGGCTGTGGCCTAATTGGATAGGTGCTGGTCATGCGCTCCTCGGGTAGCCATCTTCGGGTCCCTGCAAGTTTCATTTCTTCGCCTCTTCGAGCAATAGGGGCCGGTCATTCTTCAGTGGCGTCCGCGGAGCACCGGAAAGTGGCCCAGCAGCAATGCCGGCATGCGGCACACGTTTTTGGTGTGCGAGCAGTCTGTGCGCGAGGAGCTTTGCAAGCGACGTGGGGGAGAAGTTACACAAATGCTGGTGGAAACCCGATGCCGGAAAGTTCTCCAGCCACCAAGAGATTAAATAGAAAAATCGTTATCTGCGCAACGGCATATTTACGAGAAGCATGATCCAGTATATTGGCGCCTTTGTGGGCCGGAGATAGAATTAGAAGGCAATGAATTCGAATTCTTGAGACATGATTGGGGTAAGCATCGATTTTCCCGTTTCCGGTGTGCAGCTGGTGACACCCTGGCCAGCGAAATTGGATAGGGGAAACTGAAAAAAAAAAAAAAACTTGTCACCTTCGGGAGTCGGGCCTGAGGTGTTGCTTGTGTATCCGAATTGTTTTTGTTTTCGTTTTAGGATCGCTTATGATATATGGAACTCGCCCAATGGATCAGCCTTGTCTTTTTGTCTTCGATTTGTATATGAATCAAAACGGGGAACAGTCTCATTGGGAAGTTTTGTGCTCAAAATCCTGTTCCTGGAGTCTGATAACTCACGCGTTGGTTCAGGGCTATAAGCGACCCCAATCCAGTTGCTTTACTACATAGGTATTCATAGTTAAATACATTCGAAAAGCATCACCTGTTCTCTGCCGCGATCTAAATCGTTTGGCGCCTCGTATGTTTTCAAATTTCTCTCGAAAGTGTTCCAATTCCAATTTCCAAGCCCCTCCTATGAGTCTCCTTTAAAACCATCTCAAATGCTAGCGTTACGATTCGAAGAAGCGGAGCTTAAATTGTATTTCTGAGTGAAGAGCCACCATGAACAACCCTGACGAGGAAATGAACAGCACATCTTGGTCTGGTGAAGACGAAAAACGAAATGACGAGAAGTCAGGCCTATATTTGAATTGATGTAAAAGATGAAGAAGGCGTTTTTTGTAGGTTTCCTGATACCGAATAAATTCACGGAAAGGAGCTGCAATCCATCTTTTAATAATAAACTAAAGCTCGCTTCATTGTAGATAGATTATCCATTGCGGAAGCTATCTTATGCGGAATGAAAGTAGACTCTCGATTGGCTGGGAGAGTCCGGCGTTGGACTACTGGCAAACCCCGGTTGATAATATTTGACTAGTTCGGGGCATTGAATCTTTCAAGTGCCAGCTGAGCTATAAGACTCCTGTAAATCGACATTTTATGAGCAAAGAAGTTCACAAAGAAATATTTGTCGAGGTCTTCTTTTCTTAGAATCTTGACTCTAAGGTCTAAGGCTTCGCCCGAGTTGCTGTTACCATCACTCATCACAATAGTGTCGCCCATCGAATGCAGCAAACAGGCTGGTAACTGCAATGTTGGTAGTGCAGAGTCTTTTGCACTAATACCTTCGTCGGTAGAAGACGTGAGGGGCTCGCTGGGTAGCAGGCAGCGGAAAACAAAATGCGCGTAATCTTGGTCCATCCTTGGAATTGGGTCCCCTTCAGCAATAAATGATATTACGCCGCCATGCCTTGACCTGTCAATATATTGCTTTAAGGGAGCATTGATGTCGGTCGCGAAGATTGGCGGAGCCCCAAATGTGATGCAAGAGAATCTAATTCTTGTTGAATCTAAGAACTTGTCTTAATGTTGACGATTGGTCAGTATAGGCTCCCTTGATAGAATGGTAGCGCACCTACAGTGCGTGGCCATGTTTGTCAAGAAATGCGCAAAAAGCAGGGTAGCTACTGCACCACCAGCGGAGTGGCCTGTAAATAAAACATCTAATTTGTCGGTCATTTGAGCTAGCTTTGATTCGAGCGCTGGTATGACTTTGAAGACGAGTTCCCGAGCCGAATTGAGAAATCCTCTGTGCACGCACAAGAGGGTCCCCGGACTATTCGTAGAAACTCCAAGAGCCTTGAGATCCTATGCGATCATTAGAGACATTTCATAAGGAGCTCAGAGTGTTCCCACTATGAATCCAGAAACGTCTCCTGCGTGGGTGTTGGAATTCACAACCCAGTCAACCAGGCCTGCACTCCCACGGACAGCCACAACTAGGATCGATCGGCATGTGCTCGTTAAGGGCTGGACCCAGTAGATCTCCGTAGGTTTGGTGCCCCCAGTAATGGAAGCTCCAATCGAAGTTATAGAATCAATCCTATAGTCTGGGATACTCGGGATTATCAAAGGCCGATAAACAGCCTCGGCGCAGATTGAAGCTATGGATGCCAGTTGAATGGTGTCGCTACCGCTGGAAGCTAAACGTAAGTCTTGCAATCTGGTCTGACGTTCTTGAAGAGATAAGTCTTACCAATTCCAATCTTCGTGCTTCTGGAGCTCAATATTCGAGTTCACAAACATCTCGGCTTTCTCCCGCAACATGGCCTTCATAGCGTCTCGCTGTTCCCGAAGATCTATACGATAGGATAAGTCTCAACATTCAGTGAATAGATGGAATCTGTTCAAGTACTGTCTGTATTCAACTGCCCGAGTTCCACCTCCATCTCTTTACTAAGCTCTATGACTGTTTGTGAAGCTCCACCCCAGTTGTTCGCTGAGGTGGAAGAATTTTGGAGAGGCTGGGATGAGACTGCAGATGCCTGAAGTCCAGTGCGAAATGCTTTCAGCCTCGTGAACTTCATTTTTATGGGTGTTGGGTGATATAATGTGATGGATAACAGTCGTGATTGAGAACAAGAAGAGGGAATATCATCTTTTGTCGTTCGACAGAAATAATGGAAGGTTACACAGAGTTGGTCACCTGAGGTCTATTAATAGTATACTCTCAGCCGCACCTCGTCGCCTTTCGTTGCTCAATCGCACCTCATAACATCTGGATTCTCGAACGCGATAATTTATACCAACACTTTTGACTCTGATGGAAAGCTCATCATTTCTTCACAATACCTTCCAGTGCATTTCCAATCAGCTCTACCCACTGTGGTTCTCTCTCACTACCTTTCCCCAGTAATGGCTACTGCAGGAGTCGCGGTTGACAGGGAAAGCTCCCAAGGTCAACAACACCTGCAATGGTCCGAAGTTGGCTCCACTGCCGACGACCTTCGAATCCTGATGAGAGAGCTTTACTGGCGCGGAGCCAAGCGTGATGTACTTGACATCATTCATACCCTTCGCACCTGGCGCGGCGAGGACTATCGCGACGTTTGTCTCAAAGAGGATCAACTTCACGCTGGCGTCCAACCGTTCGAGACCTTAGGGATCGACACATTCCTCAGTAGAGCAGCATCGACCACTACAAGCGACAATCTGTCAGTGCTACAAATTCTGTACAAATTTCCACGAGTTCTGCTCACATTTCGAACAGAAAGTCTGCTACAAGATCCACATTGCGGGAGATCGCAGGTTAGTCTGAAGTTTTGGAAAAATCCAATCCCTCATCTTGCCCAAAGATCAAATACAGAATGATATGCTGATAGCTTTCACCGCAGATCGAGGTTCATATTCACGCATCGGAAGAATAGCTCACACTCTTCTACAAGGAGCGGGTAAGTGGTGCCCGGCCCACTACCAATCGCTGACATTTTGACAATAACAACCGCAAAAAGCCTTTCTTGATATCGATAAATTAGTTGAATATCGACCACCATTAGAAGAGTATGATATATGGACAAGACCAAGGGCAGTCCAGCGTAAGTTGATCCTGACTCAATTATCTGGATTCTCAGTTCTGACGGGAGCAACCCAGTATTGCCTGATGATAGCGATCATAACCCAAAATTTTGTCCTATGCACTGCAGTTCATGCTCTGCTGTGGTTCGGGGATGCCATTTCCGTTGCATGAATGGTTGTATTCATCCTCTACTCACTTGGGGCAAAGGCGACCAAATAGCTACAGATGATGATTCCTCAACTTCGGATGTAACAACAGGGCCATTCATTCATCCTATGCGAGACTTGCGCGCGGAGTAACAGTCATCCTCTGAACCATCTAAGAAAGTATCAGAAGCATTGCGCTATTGTTGAATGTGCGAGTTTACTTCGGAACCGTCAAATCTGCGACTGCGAATTCACTCGAATCCCCTTGAACACCACAATGTTCTCATCATTCCCCTTCCGGTATACCTATCGAGGACTACACGAATCTCAATGTCAACTGTTGAAAGTGATGCCAGAACATATCAAAGCTCGATATGCCAATATGCCCAAAAAGCAAAGAATTGAGCTTCTTATGGATGGGAAAGCATCAACGGCCTCTGGAGCTATGCAGGACGGACCAGTTGAAGAGGCGAGGGCACTGGGGAGACATGAGGGATTCATATCCTGCCCTGTCCCGGACCAAGCGGGAAAGCATAAACCCTCAATTAAAGGGATGCTGAAGCCACTTATCCTTCCGATGTTGGAAAAAATCCCGTTTGGAAATGTACATATGGCTTTGATGTTTGGCACTCTGATTATAGAGAATGGAGTACCTGAGTAAGATGCCCCCTGAATCATCAGTCTCTTTCATACCTTTACAAGCAGAAGGCTAATGAGGGGATATAGCTCAAATGCAGGGGTCCGTGTTAGCCTCCGTGAACCCTTGGCACTTGCGTCAACATTAAATCGCAAGCATGAGAATCAGGATGAGGTACTTTCCCTGAGCCCAGGAAGACTCATCTATCGCGCACACGCACCCAGAAGACCACGACGACTGAAAGCTTGCATGAAGCAGGTTGTAGGCGGAGCTTTTTGTGAGATCCGCAAAATAGTACAGGAGAATGAAATTATCAGAGCATTGAATGAAGAGAGCCAGAAATGCGTCTACGAACCACTCAAACGCCAGAGATACGATGATGAGAAATTGGAAAAGGCTGCAGCGAGGATAGTCAAAATGTTGCAAGAGCTTCTGGACGACAAGGTTACTCGATATATTGATGCCATTGTCCAGAAACTCTTTCATTTCGCGACTCAACTCACATGGGACATCCGGAAGAATAATTGTCAAAAGTTTTGCGAAGTTATTCTTGACTATGATATATTCGGTAGTTTTATTCCTATGACACATACCTCTAAGTACAGTATCCCAGAAGATCCACTGTATCTTGTCAGTTTTGTGTGTCCTTCAGGAAGCTATGATGGTCTTCCGACGAAGGTCCGACCAAAGTCCAAGAAGATGGCCCCAAATGGTCTGACAGAGGAATATCTCTTCCGGTTTTATAAATACGGACATCATGATGATTCTGATATCCTTGACACTCTTCTGGAATACTGGCATGACTGGGGTGCATTTGGCGGAACAATCTTCCCTCACCAGAATCTCTTCCCTTGGGACTGTACGCAGGCTTGCAGAACGGGCAATTATACAACCAGCCAGACGGATCTCAAATGTGGCGGATGCGGTGTATTGAGGCATGTATGGGCTTTTCCCTTCGATTCGTGGTCCATCGTTCAACTTCACATGTTCCGGGACCGCAGATTCTATACGCCGGAAGTTGAAGAAGCTCGGACATTGTCAGATACTGAATGGATGCGAAATCGTCTTGATGTCCTTGATGCGCTACAGGCCCTGAATGTTGTAGCTGCGGCCTTGGTCAAGACGAAGGAATTCAGGAGCTCTTGCCGATGGGTTAACATTATTCATCCGCCTACAAACCGAGAAACAAGCGCGGAGAAAGAAATCATAAAATACATCTCAAGAAGAGACCGAGTGAAACTCGCGGGGATATTCCGTGCACAGCCAGAAAGCCACTACTTTGAACAAGGCAAGTATCACGATTGCACGCTTGCACCATGGGCCGATCTTGTCCGACCAGACCAGATTGAGCTCTATCTTAAGACGAGAGATTACCGCGCGAATGACCTAGACGACATCCGAGATCTATATAAGAAATCTTTCAGTCCAAAATCAGGATTGGGCCCAGGTCCAGCTCGGGACCCTTTTGAGCCTGCCGTTCCTGGAATGACAGAACTCACACAAGAAGAGGCGCTGTCGAATTTATCCCAAAACAGCAGTACCCTCCGAGAAGTAAAAATAAACTCTACCCTACTAAACAGCCCTCGGAACTTAAAAATACCTTTAATGTCACAATCGATGGTTATTACACAGTTAGGAACAGATCAAGGCACATGGGAAGACAGTCAACTCTGGCAAGGTGATACCAACGCGACTCAAATTTGGAGAGCGCGTAAAGACCAGGACAAAGATTTTTTATGGCTCGAAGCAATGATGTCTAATATCGATGGGCTCCGGAGAATTGCCCCGCTACCTGAGCACAGCACGGACTCAGACACAGACGATACCGCCAGTTTCCAGGATGACGAGTCTCTCGATAACACGTTGGAGGATTATCTGTTGCGCTTGCCGGAAGGCGTTCCCTGTAACAGCAATATCCAATCGCAAATACACCATGGTGACATACAGCCACCTGAGACCCCTATGGTGAGAGTCGAAGAAAGTTCTCCTGTGGAAACGACAGAAGCCTCCGCATTTTGCGTGGAAGAAGTCGAAGCCGAAACTGCAACAGAAAGCGAGGAGCTGGGACAAGAAACCCGATCCTCATTTGATAATCAGACGTCGACGCGTGCGTACCTGAAGGACATATTGAAGCCTTTCAAAAGGAGCATGGAGTACTTCAAAGAGTACAAAACTCGGCACTCGAACACACAAGTAGAGACAGTACCAGACGCACGATTCAAGAAAATATTGCGATCGTTCAAGGAAAAGATACAGCGTCCAACGAGACACAAGAACTCGGGTGCACATTTCCAGTCGGACCAAGTACGGAGCCGGTTGAACAACCCAGTGATGAGTTCATCCTATACATACACGCCCTCGTACCGTGTATACAGCCCCCCAGCTCGAGTCTACACTCCTCCTCCTCGAGAATACACCCCACTTAGTACTTGGACTCCCACCTTCGCTGCCACAGCCCCGCCACAAATGCTGTTAAATTGACAAGAGACTGGAGCGGAATTTGCAGGTCTTCCGAGGAGTCGGAAAACGGATCTGCAGGTAATATTGTAAGTACATACTCAATTTTAATTGTTGTTGAGTACTATAATTGATTTTGTCTTTTGAATGTGGCACGATATAGTGATTTGAAAGTTCGAGCTGTTATGGTTTAATGGCCCAAACAAGTTCCTTGTTCGGGTAGCTGTACTTGGCATACCCTATATGATTGCTATTCAAGAATACTACTCGGCTAGTGAGCGCCCGGGAAGTGACCTGAGAGAGAAAATGTCTCACGAAACATATCGAACTATTGTCTTGATGAGAGGAATATGAAAACAATATAAAGGAAAGCGTCAATCCCAACAAAGGTAGGATTTACTGCCTTTCATCCACAACAATGCCCTAAATTTCCGTCAAGTACTCACAGCAAACTCACACGAAAGCTCAAAGAAATACTAGTCTTTGTGAATAGGGCATAGTTTTGTAAATGGCTGTGAAATTCCCGGACTCCAGCGAACAAAGGCCTGTTTTCCGAGTTCGGAAGAAGTGACCTACCCGAAAGAGTTCCTCTGAGCTTTCTAGGCTCGAAAAGACTCTAAGACAGTTAGAGATATTGATATCAAACGGGATCTTTGCTGTTCAAACCCGAGCTCCTCATACTCCCGCTGTTCTGTCGATCTAGTGTAAGTGTGATTTGAAACAACAGATCCGCATATTTCCCTATAAATATAGCCCTCTTGCCCTTCCCAATTTGAAAGACATCAACCATTCCCATTAATTTTCCATCAAGAACTTCAAAAGGCAAAATCAAATACACCCGACATCATTATGTCGACATCCAACGAACAGAATTCATCGCCATTGAGTTATCAGTATGCTCGTAGCATCATCAAGCCATTCTTGGACCGCGAGATGGACCGCGACGGCTCGGCCCCTATCTGGAAAGAGGACTGGTATCTAGATTCGCTTGTCAAAGACCGTATCTAGCAAGCTAAGAAAACCATTCGCACTGTCTATGGCCGCAGACTGCCTTCCGACGCGGAGATTTTGAGGTATCACAATATTCCAGATTTGTGATGGAAGAAGTACGGTGGTATTGTTAACCTAAGACCTATGAACTTTAAATCATTTCTTTGGATTTCGTGTTTTGTTTTTGCTTGTGAATTGAGATGTCTGGTTATTGTAATTAATGAAATATTATAGAGCCATGACGTAGAATTTACAATGAGGTTTTGGCCCTACTTTTCTTTCAGCATTGGAAGGAGCTATCCTGAGGTATTGTGAATCCAATTTTCCTTTCTTAAACGTGGTATAGGGTCAGGAAGCTTGCCGCTCTTACTCAAGCGAGATACCATTTTCTACAATCATCGCTACACTAACAACTGAGATACCTTTTATATTCGCCTAGTTTGGTCTTCTTTTATCACAGACCATGTCGCTGATTCTTTTTTTTTGCAGGAACCTCTGATGGGTGTATAGTTTCCGTAGTATGCATCTGCACCTCTAGGCTCCTGCCTGGGCTTTTCTATTTGTTATCATATCTGTGAAACTGGAATATCAATAGCTCAAACTATTGAAAAACTGTTAAGTTTTGCTGTGTACATACGAAGACCTTGCCTATAATTGGGATATTGCGCACAATATACTTAGTTTTTTTGACGTGACTGCCTCGCGGCACAGGAATACTTCTAGCTCATACCTCCCTATAAAAAGCAACGCAACATGCAATTTGGTGGATATTTAGCACAGACCATGATCCCCCTAGCGCCTGCATGCCGTATCTAGCCGCATCGAAGGGCCGGGCCGTCTGCATTACGGCTTTCGTCGGATTCGGGCTTCCCCATTCGCAGCTGTCAAGCGAGAACACTAGTAGTATTGATAACGTACATCTAGACCCAGATGCGGCTGCACATGCATTATCAATAGGAGTTGTGGCTGGCTCAAAAGGTTCCAGGAGCTATATTAGAACCCGATGCACGTGCGTGCGCCTTTGTGATTGGTGCAGTACGTACATCTAAATTTAACGAACGCACCGATAGGGACGAATTTGATCGGTCAGATATAGGAGTTGGGGCTGAGAGTTGTTTTATCTGATTCTATGTAATACGGCACAGAATAAATCACCTGACCCCCACTCTCCACTTCAGTACTGTACCTGGTACCGCGTCTGTGCATCGAGCTGGGATTCTCTTTTGAGACAACTCCACTGGAACTTCACCACTCGTGGAATTATTATTCGGATCCGGCTTTGATTTCCGGATCACATTTCCACTGATCCCGTCCCACACTTTTTGATCGCACGTTTACCAATATTGGCTTCCCGTCCGCGGAGCTCGGCATCTCGCTGCATGTGACTTACAAAAAGTAATGTATCACCCGGGCTTGGGCTCATCGACCGCGCCTCGACCACGCGTCGTCCCGCTTGTCTGGGGTACGGACTCAAACACTAGGAAATCCGAGCGAGAGCTGGTTACAATAAACAGATTTATCTACTATGTGGATGCAGATCTGCAGCCTCTACTCCGCAATTGCGGAGGTGCTGAGGAGCTTGTTTGCACTGACGCGGTCGTCCTTCAAGTATACAATGCTACGGTATGATCTGGGCTAGATCTAATCTATCCTAGATTTGAAAGCTACCTATGTGACTCCGACTCTTTGAATAGCCACGACTTTGATCGCTGTCCCGTTCTGCATTCTTTTTGATCCTGGCTCATTGATTCGCTGTCGAAATATGTAGTGTGGAGATTTGTATTTTCTATCACAGCCACACCCCTTTCCCCCTGCATAATATTATGCTCAATTGAGCCCTGTGGCTCATCGGTCTCGCCTGAAGCATGTGGTCTAGAACCTTGGGCGTAATGTGGCTGGCGGAGTTATTTCAGTACCTGCGTCGATAGTACCTTCTATACTTCCGAAAAGCAATACATTGAAACGTTTGGCAGCTTGTTTGCTCAGCACCTGAGCTGCAATTGGTATGAATATTTATGCTTGAGACACAGTGGCTTGATAATGGAGCTGCTAAGTTCTGATAGAGGGTTCGGAGTAGCCGATACCTCCCTTCAGTTTTTCAGGTCTGTCCCCTTGTGAGTTATGATGGGTTGAAGATCTCGCACTTAAAGACCTCATTCTGCCGCCTAACTCTGTGGCTCTCATGTCCCCGCACCAAAAACAATCTCCCTCTAGAGTAAAAGGCCGCTGTTGTTGCTGCTGTATATTTTCTTGGTCAAGCATGTTAGGTCTTCGAAGCAGCTCAAATAGTATGGCAACCCTTCAGCCCCCTCTTTTGTGCCAGTCCGTGTCCCTGTCAGATTATTGTTGTCTAACAGTTTTTTATAGATCATCTGGGTTCGAATAAACCTAGCATCACGATGCCGACGACTGCACGTACACCTTCATCCCCACCCACTACGAATGGCTCCACCAATGGGCACACATCCGTTGATACCGGTGATCGCACAACTGTCCATGATACCATCAACGAAATGAGTATCGCCCAAACTAAGAGGCGTGAAGAAAGCTATGCTTCCCATACAGAAACCCGAAGCATCACCGCATCTAGCCATGGATATACATTCACAAACGATCAACATGTGACCGTCTTGCGTCAGACGGTCATAGCTACACGATCCCGACTCATTTCTGAGTTATCTTATGTGGACGCTCATTATATAGACTCGATGACGGTGGAGAGCTTCCTGAAGTATACCGAACACCAGCGTCTTATCCACATGCCTCGACGAGGTAGTAGGTGGGACCGTGTCTTGACAAGGGCAGAATATTTTGCACTGCAGATATCTCGTTACGAGAAACACATTCATTCATTTGTACCTGACAGCAGGAATGCTGCGAGAATGATATGGGCTGCCGCTCGTGTTCTGATAGAGGTAAGTTTAGAATATAAGGTCTCATCCTTGGGACAGTGCTTCCAATCTGTTCCCTACACGCGAAAATAAATCCTGCTTCTCAATGCACTTGACTAACAAAATGTTCATAGCTTGGTCCAGGCAATGCGCAAGCTATCGAGACGGCGTTTGAGATGTTTTATAAGGCGGGGCTTTCATTGTCTTTCTTTCTTCAGCACCCCGAACTTCTTTCAGCCAACTCGCACATTCGAACTGAAGTCGGCCAAGTATTGAACGAGCTTCTCGTATTGGTGCGAGATGTCAGTCTGTATTACCACACTCGGATTAGTACTCTTTCATCAGCCCAAGTATCTATCGATTTCAGCAGCGTTTTCTCCAAACACATACTCTCTTTCTACAAGAGGAAAGATCATATCATCGATGCCCTCTGGGAATGCAGGCTCGGCGATGATTGCGCCAACCTACGCATTATTCGCAAGTGGCTCGATACTCACGACAACATCACTCGATCAGTCATTCGTGAGCAATCAGCAGCCAACGGCCATCGTCATGAGCATACTTGCGAGTGGATGGGAAGGCCTCTCCTGGACTTCTCTCGTAGTACCGAGGATGTCCTCGCAATAACAGGACCTTCTGGGTCAGGCAAGAGCATTCTAGCTGGCTGGATTGTGGAGCGATTGCAAAAGCCCTTGGATAAGAAGATGTACGAGACTCTGTCAAGTACTATTGGTACGTTGGAAGCATTCAAGCCTCTCGCCTCGATTGCTAGTGTTTACTTCTAATCTTCATGCAGATTCTGAGATACCTAGCGAGTGCAGTGCTCTTGCTGTCGCAAAGAAACTCACACTGCAACTGCTCGACGCTAACATTGGCGACGTTGAGTTTTTGAATGTTCTAGAGCACGTCCATGGACTTTCCGTCCGATCAAGCAGCACTTCGGCTCTAGAAACTGAGCTTTGGAAAGCCCTTGACATCGGACTGAAGAATTCCAAGGCGGACAACTTGATGATCATAATCGATGGCCTAGACGACCGGCTTGGCCACCAAATTGCCGACACAATCGGCAACAAACTAGGAGCATTCGCGTCGAAGTATAGCCACGTACGGGCAATCATTCTGTCGCGAAACGCTGTCCACCTAAATAAGGTCAAAACGAATGCACTAGCGATTACACCAGATCATACCCGCAAAGATCTCCAACACCTCACAGAGCACTCATTGAAAAGCTGTGAGCATTTCAGCATTCACAACGATCTTGAACGGGAAGCTATCGTCGAAAAGGTCACCCACGCCGCAAAAGGCAATTTCCTAACTGCCCAGTTAATAATCAAAAGCTTAAAACGACAAGAAACTCGCGAAGCCTTCAAGAAAGCGATTGAAGCAGTCAAAGAGACACACCTTGAGAGCTGCATTCAATATTTGGTTTTCACTGCCACTGCTGATTTTGCTAAGCCAGAAGCAAACCTACTGTTATCATGGCTCCTTGTGGCAGAGCGACCGTTGACTGTTTCTGAACTCAAAGGCCTTCTCCAAGTCGACTTGCAGAAAAAGACGCTCATAAGCAGAAAGACTGATATCGTGTCTGATATCCAAAACTTGTGTGGGTTGCTGGTGAGGATCCAAAATGGCATTGTCCGTTTCCGTCATGGGGCGATCCGAGACTACCTTGCCAAAGTTCAGGTTGAAGGGAAGAAACTACCGACATTCCAGTCTACTCAGGGAGCTCTCGCCACCAGGCTCCTTGCCTATTGCAACTTGCGCTTGACAGAGCCTTGTGACCCGGGCTTCGAGCGACCCGACTCAGCTGAAATCGACCGTCTGTTCCTCCAGGACACCCTGCTGGAATATGCTACCAGAAACTGGATCTTGCATTTCAAGAAATCATCCTGGTACAAAGGCACTGGCCCTCTGGAACTCCCCAGCGACTTGAAAGTCAACTTTCCGAGCTCTGTTTATTTTTCGATGATGGAGTGGGCTTGTTGGGAATCACAGATTCCTGTCTTCGAAGTCATCGGCCTGCATAACCTTGCCCTTCGTCTACGCCAGGCAGTTTTCAACGAGAAGCATCACACAGTCCTCCAGACACTGATCATATGCGGAAATGTTTACAAGAAGCTGTCAAATATCTCCGAAGCTGGATCCTGTTTCTACCGCGCATCTTGCATTGGTCAATCCATCCTGAAAGCCAATAGCAACGTCACGCTCACTTGTACAACTTTATTCCTGGAAGTGACCGAGACTATAACCAGTACCACCCGGACAGAATTCATCTCACAAAAAGAGGCAATGTTGCAATACGCCATCACAGCTTGCAAACATCAGTACGTGAAGACCAGCGATATTGTCATTCGATATTACACCGCCCTTGCTGAGATGTACGTCGCGATCCATGAAGAAGCCAAAGCTGAAACCGTTTATCGCGAACTCCATGAGATCATAGTTATCCGGCATGGTAAAGGATCTGTTGAAGAGACGGCCATCTCAGGCCACATCAATGTTGTGCTGAAAGCGGATAAACACGATGAGATAATTGAGTACGAGAAGAAATTCTTTGATACCACCGGCGAGATGGAAATCTGGGACGCACGTCGAATCACGATTACTCTCAAACTCGCCGCGGCTTATGAGGCGCGTGGTGAAATTTTCAAGGCTGAGGAACTCTATGTCACCCTGTGGAGTCGCCTTGTGGAATACTGCCATCAGATACATATTCAACACGTGGATATTACGGTGCACATCTCAATGATGGATGTTTCTCTGGAGTATGTTAGATTCTTAAGACGATGTCATAGAGATGAAGAGGCCGCAGGAGTGCTCATCTGCATATGGAACGAGTACGAGGAGTACGATTTCGAATCAGAAATCATATTCCTTCGTCTCAAGATCCTCGGCGAGCTGATGCGTGCTATCAGCCTGTATTCGATTGCCGTTTCCGTCTTCAAGAAGTGCTGGTCGTGGTTCAAGTTGCATGAAAAGCATGAACATGTCGAATCTTGCCAAATTCTCATTTCACAAACGACCGAGGAGATTATTACAAGCACACAAACTACCGTGAGCACCACCAAGTCTACAACCACCTCCACCACAGAGACCATTATCAAAGAAGTCTTCGAATCAACCATTTCCAAATCTACCGTCACGAAAGAGACGATCTCCATCTGTCAAAGCCTCGTCTCCTTCTACTTTAAGAGCGAACAATGGTCTGAAGTTATCAAAACCTCGAAGAGGTCGCTGCAGTTAATTTGGAGAATGGTTGTCTCTGGAGGAGGTACTATAGCTCTTCCAAGGGAATTTGCCGTCGAAGCAATTGAAATTGCTATCAAGATGGCGATTTGCCACCAGCGCTTGCAGCACTTCCACGAGGCTGAGAGTATCTACATTCGTATTTACAAAGCTTGCTTCAACTCATGCCACGTTCACGACGAGCGGTTGACAAAGGCTTACACTGCTCTCGTCAAATTTTACCAGGAGTATGGGCACTGGCACAAAGTCATTGAAGTTTACCGAGAGGTTCTTGTTGCTTCCCGCACGCATCTAGGTGCCACCCACGCCTTGACCATCAAGATTCTCTATGAGCTAGGATTTCTTTGCTCTGGGCATGGTCATGGCCACGCCGAAGAGTATTACGAGGAGATAATCACTGTGTTGAATGGACAATCCCATGTTTGCCATCGCGATGCTTTCAGAGCTATGCAAGTTATGTCTAAAGTCTACTACGAACAGGGGCATTGGCAGAAGTTAAAGATCAACTGTGAAATATTGTGGGAGAACTGGACGCACCACCACACCGTGCACAAGTTTGAGGCAGAATTCATTGAGCTGCTTTACATGCGCTACGTGTATGTTCTTGAGCACCACTACACCACCAGCTACGACTTTATTCTCACCCTTACTCTTCAATTCCGGGATACCTGTGTCATGGTGTACGGCGCGACAGCTACTGTGGTAATCAAAGCTCTGGTTGAGCTTGCTCAGATCTGTATGCGCAGCGAGAAGCATATCCATGAAGCCATCAGTTACTACGAAGAAGTGAGTATCGGTAAAATTACCTCCAATCAGAGTTTGACTAAATTTATACAAGGTGATCAAGACTGTTTCGACCAAGACCACTACTACAACCACTACGACCACTACCCTCTCTACATTAATCTCAACTGTGAAGCAGCAGTTGACCAAGGCATACATCCACGTTTGCACACATGGAACTGCAACTTCAACCATCCTGGAACGAGCCGTCTTCATCCTTACAGAGCGTTTCGAACACTTGAAAAGCCATTGTGGTTACTCTCATACTGAAACCTTGACAGTCTTGCGCGAGCTCGTCAAAATGCGCCGGTCCCAGAGTACAAAGGAGGCACACTCCATCGTCATACGTATACTACTCGAGACAACAATCGCGATCATCTCGGAAGAAAGGCATTCGAGAACGCTCTACGAAGCTGCAAAGACAATTGGTGGCATCTATGTCACGTGTGGCTTGCATGACGAGGCACGAAAGGTGCTTGACCAGATCCACAGACAAATCGTTTCCAAATCGTACACATCTAGCGGGAAACTGGATTTCAAAATTGATCCCTCTGTCGGCAGAGGCTCTTATGTGTTCCTCGTCACCTTTGAAGAAACGATTCTGAGCTCATATTCCATAAGCTACTCGAAGATTATGGTGGATCTGCTTACAGAAACAATTCTCTACGAATCATACAGTCGCTGCCTCAAATCGGAGAAGAACGTCGAGGCACTCTTGTGCACAGGTGCTCGCCTGTATGCCTTCCTGGTTAAGAAGTCTCGAAAGGAGCAAGTGACGATCATGCAAGAACAATTGCACAAGACCTTCCTGAAGAAGTGGGGTTCTCAAATCAAGACTCGTAACGAGATCAGCATCACTTTTGTCGTCAGTCTTCTCCAGGTTCTAGGCAACTCAACAGAAAACATCGAAATCGACCACGCTGCCTGCAAGTCTAGCAACGAGAAAGTCCGCGAGCTCATGATCAGCGGTCATTTCAAGGAAGCGTACGAAGTCGCACTCTGCGCTTTCCAATTCCTTGAACACCGCGGCGCCTACCACCACTTGCAGAACGTTGGCTACGGTTTCAAACTCTCTGCTTACTTGGCTAGCCGTGGCATAAGGCAACTACTTGAGAACCCCATCGATCCAGAGCTCAGAGCCAAGATGTTGGAACTATCTCGAAATATCATTCGTGAAGTTCTCAAGGCCTGCAAAGACTCCGAAATCAGTTTCGTGCGCTTGAACATTGAGGATCTTAATGATCTTATCGGATTGCTAGGCGAGCAGCAGAATTACGCTGATCTCGAGGTAAGAAGATCAAACATTGCTTTGAAATACAGTTCATATCTAACGATACACTTCAGTGGCTCCTCAAATCCCTCTGGTCTTCTCGAAATGACCAGAAAAAATGGTCACACGATATCATTATTGCCATCGGTAAACGCTTTGTCCAAGCCCGTTTTCTCGGCGGCCACGGCGCCAAAGCCATTGACCTCTGCGAGGACATATACTACAACTTCAGGTACCTCTGGGGCTCACTCGACCCCAAGACCCTTGAGATGTCCGATCTCCTCTCTCAGATCTACACCGCCGCCGGTCATCACCGAGAAGCGATGAGACTGCACGAAGATATCCTTCGTCTGGTTGTTGAGGGCGACGATGGCGACGACAGGACACTGGATACCATGACGCCCAGAATGGCCAAACATCAACTTTCACTGCTCAAGGCGGCGTACCAACGCCTTGGAGGTTGGGCCAACCATCCTTCCACCTACAAGAAGCTCGTGGATCAACTCCTCCAAATGCGGGTATACAAATCCGACCCCTTGTTCAAAGGAGTTCTGAGCACGGATAAGTGGAATCCCAAAGATAAGCCAGATCCAGCGAGTGAGTTCACAAAGCCTGTTGACTGGGAGTTCATGAATCCAGAGAGTCTGAAGGATAAAGATAAGGTGACGAGACGTGGTTCGAAGCACCAACGGTGGGGCTTCAAGCGGGTGACGAGTAATTGGGGGTTGAAACTTGCGAATGGCAACTTACTGGGGGATGATGATGATGAGGATGAAGATATGCCGGAGAAGATCTGCACAGAAGTTACAGCGCCAGGTCTTTTGGTTAAGTAGGTGTAGATGGATATGCTAACGAAGCAAGAAGAAAATGTTTTCTTTGTTTTGACTAGCGCCTGGAAATTTGTAATGATAGATGATTCACTAGTATATTCTTGATTCAATACAGAGTTCATAACAGAGCCAAAGGCCGATAATTGGGTGAAGAAACTATATACATAGAAGTGTCGAGCACATCACATTTGTATGCTCTGCCATGCCTTCTCAGGCCCTAAATGAGAAGTATATCTCATCCGCGGACCCACAACCAATGATTCTTGCGGATAAAAAAAAATTGCAGGCAATGTTGTCGGCATGTCTGAAAGAAGAGTAAAAGTATAAGTGACTAGGCTCAAGTAGTAGTATTTCAGACCTCACACTACCCAATTTTGCGGAAAAGAAGGACATTGTGAATGGAGGACGAGCATCCAATTGTAGGAACAGTCGAAATTAATAGGAAACAAATACTTCCACAAAGATTCCTTGTAACAAACCGCAAAAAAAGTCGCCTCACGACAAGCAGTCATATCACCCATCATCCCATCTAGAGCCTCAAACCAACCATAAGCCCAAAGCCACTTCCTCACGCGTTGTAAAAATCATCATCAACCCGTTGCGACTTCGACGGTTGGTACCATCCTTGGTTCTGAGCCTTCTCCTTCCCCTTCCGACTGGTGCCACTTTACATTCCGTCGTAGTTTCTGACCTCCGTAGCCTCGTCCTGCGGTCGGAAGGCTCTTCTCTCGGTTCTAGCACTCGATAGATAGTTGGCGCTCACAAGGCACGTTGTTGAAGTCGACAAACAGGGGACGGCGTCAAGAAGGGTCGTCTTGTTGGTTATTATGGCTGGATCCGTAGGGTCGCTCTCCAGGAACTGGATCTGGCGGTCCGCCAGGACCACCAGCACCATTGCTTGCATCTTCGCCTCCAGTGCCACCAAGTCTCACTCCCACCGGCTCCTAAAATTCGTCGGTCCAGGGCGGATTGCGGCGATGCCCAGGACCTGACAGGACCGGCCATCAGTCCGAGTCTTCTTCTTCGATCTTGACGGCTACCATCTGACCAGCTATCAGTGATAGCCCTGCACACTACTCGGACAGTGATACGAAGAGAAATACAGATATACATCTTTGTAATCAGTGCCATTGCCACGGACTTTACAGTGACACAACGGATGTTAGATCTAGGATTCGAAGCCAGCGCTTCTGGCATGGGAATGTTGGGTGCGGTGCCGAGTAGTTTAGCGACGCAGATGACAATGGCGACGGGCTGTTTGTATGGTATGGGTGGGAAGGAAAGAGGGAGGGGAGGAGAGGATACAGATGGTATGATAGGACGGTTGATGTTGGCGCGCATGAAAAGTCACGAGGAGGGGATGAGGACGGCAGAGAATAGTAATGAATATGTTGACGCAAAGAAGAAGGGAAAGGAGAAGGGGATGAAGAAAAGGCCGAGTGCTATTGTAAGGTCGAGTAACGAGCAAAAATCATTTATTAATTGTTGTCGCACAATTCTGAAGTGATAAGAGTTGTTGAAGCCTATAGCCGGTTTGGTCAAACTTGCTAAGCCCTGAAAATGGCCTGAAAACACGGACCACTTTGACCAGGCTCGTTAATTAGGAGTAGACCACCCATGACGCTATAAGTATATGCACCCAATGTTCTTGCTTCAGGATTAATTCATGTATCCACGCTTATGGGATAGCCTCCATTCAGACTTGTAGAAGGGTGTAGTATCAACATAATTCCATCTGCTGTACGCTACCTGGCGTAATTGTTAGAAGAGGCTTAGCGGATCTTCGATAGCCGCTTATAGGCTTCGCTTCGTCTCGAGCGTAAGGTTAAACGAACGTCGTCTTCTTAGTATTCCTAAACTCGACGAGCTCCTTGCTACTTCGTATGGATCTTAATTTAAACACCTCCGCCTGAAACACTTCTCACACGTAGGGGCACCCGAAATCCACACTTTGAAATGCGTCTTTTAGAGCGTAAAGACACCGGCGAGTTCAGCCTCACCAAGGATCTTGTCCGCAATATCCCCGCTTATGCTATACTTTCGCATACCTGGGGAGCCGAAGATCAAGAAGTTACTTTCAAAGACTCGACTGAAGCTTCTGGGAAATCTAAGGCCGGATATCATAAAATCCGCTTCTGCGGAGATCAAGCTGCCCGCGATGGCTGCCGGTATATCTGGGTCGACACTTGTTGCATTGATAAATCAAACAATGCCGAGCTCTCAGAAGCCCTCAACTCCATGTATCGATGGTATAGAAATGCGGCCAGGTGTTACGTGTATTTGGCAGATGTTTCAATATACAACTTGAATCCACCCAATGGATCATCCCAGTCAGGTGACGAGACTTTCGGAAAAGTAGATGGTTTACCCGGGGCTGGACACTGCAAGAGCTCATCGCTCCGCAATCAATCCAGTTCTTCTCTTTCGAGAGCGAGCTCCTTGGCGACAAAAAGTCTTTGGAGCGACAAATTCACGAGATAACAGGAGTTACGGTCTCAGCACTTCAAGGGACACCTCCGTCTGAATTCAACATCATAGAACGATTTTCATGGGCAGCAAAACGCGAGACAAAAAGAGAAGAGGACAAAGCTTACTCTTTCTAATGGGCATTTTCGGTGTGTTTTTACCGCTTATTTTCGGGAAAGGGCGAGAGAATGCGTTTCGGCGGCTTCGAGAGGAGGTCGACAGATGTATCAAACGGCATGAGTTCAATAAGCTTCCGGAATCCAACATTGAGAACCAACCAAAGTCCATTGACCGGGAAGATATCATACAAGAAGTCAGACCAATATCAGATAACAGAGAAGCTTTAACTGAGAATGCGTCGAAAGACCGTTCCGTGATAATAAAGTTCAACAAAGGCCCAAAAAACAAGAATCCTGCTCTACACCGAGCAGCATGGTGCGGGAGAGATATTGCTTTGGAAAACCTGCTTCAACGATATTCATCAGCGAATGTTTTAGATGAGGATGGCGAGGCGGCTTTGCAGAAATCTGCTTGGAACGGGCATGAAGAATGTGTTCGAATTATCCTCAAAAAAAGTGCCATAGTTAACCATGGCGGCGGAAATTATGGTGATCCCTTGGAGATCGCTGCAAGGCGTGGTCACACCAGCATCGTCGAGTCTCTGCTCCAGGCAGGTGCTACTTCCAAGGATTCTGCATTACAAAAGGCTGCCGAGAATGGCCACGTAGCTATCGTATCTCTACTCCTCGATCATGGGGCAGACCCCCGGAGCGAAGATCCTTATGGCACCACGGTATTGCATGCAGCAGCGGCAGGGGGGAAAGTTGAAATTTTACAAATGCTTCTAAAAACTGATGCATGTGGAGACCTCGTTGCGGAAGAGGACACTGAGCACATGACGCCACTTCATTTTGCGGTAGAACACGGACATCGAGATGCCGCCGTCTTTTTAATAGACGAGGGTGCTGATCCACATGCTACGGCGAGTTATTTTGCCGGCAGCATCATACACTCCGCGTGTAACGGAGGTCATACGGAAATAGCGGAGAAGTTGCTTATTGAGGGGGTTAATCCAAATCAAGATGGAGGACATTGGATTTCACCACTTCATGCTTCGTGTCGTTCAGGGAAGATTGAAGTCGTGGACCTCCTTCTACGATATCAGGCTGATGTCAACATAATTGGTTACGGTGATGAGAACAAAATTGGTCGCCACAATGAAACTGCCTTGAACTCTGCGCTGATGGGAGGGCATACGACTATTGCGCTGCGCTTGATTGAAGCAGGAGCCGATATTATTAATCCTTTCAAGATGTTCGACCAGCCACTTTGTATTGCTAGCAAGCAAGGCAATGATATTATCGTGCGAACATTACTTCAAAGAGCAAGGAATGCTGGTCAAAAAATGACCAATTATATCAATTTTTCAGTTCATGCCACTTTCAGCGGAAGAGATATGGAAATTGAAACTGAAGAAGAGTTTGACCCTCGAACAAAAGAATGTATCAAATACAGCAGTGGGAGGCGGCAGATCTGGGATACTGGGCATATGGCTGTACTCAAGCTGCTTCTGGAAGAATACGCAGACATCAACTTTGTGTGTCGCTGTAGATACGATAGTACCCCACAAAGAACACCGCTCTGCATGGCCATGAGTAACGAGCCGGATCGCATAAGTCTGGGCACTTCAGGGCATCCTATACCAAAATCAAACCAAGACCAAAAATAAAAATAATTAAAAATAAAAATTTTTAACAATAAAAAATATTATTATTTCTTTATTTTTCTAAATTTTTTTCAATTAAATTTTTTTTATTATAATTGTTTTATAATTATTAAATATTATAATAATTTTTAGTTTTCCAAAACCTGAAATAAAACTTGGTAAATATTGAAAATGCCCTGAAATGCCTAGACTTATGCGACCCGACTCGTAAAGTATACTATGTACGCAATCTGCCGAAGCGCGGAATAACCTCGAGACATTAGTACTTCTCATCGACATCATAATCAAGAATGGGGCAGACGTAAATAAATGCGATGGAGATGGAGATACACCTCTCATATACACGACTCGCTCGGGAGATTACCTTATGACGGAGATGCTTCTACAACATGGAGCTCTAGTGAATGAGACCGATCGGAAAGGCCAAACCCCGCTTTGGTGGGCCGCGCGCAATGGATAGAATCGTCTGATTCCTCTCCTTCTAGAACATGGGGCTGATCCTCTCCGAAAAGATGATATTGGTCAGACACCGAAAGATACTGCACAAAAGATGTGGGACGCATGAAAAGGTCCTCGAGGTGAAGACATTGACTACCTCGCGACAATTACAAAATTGTCAAATATAGGATCTGGTGACATAAATAAAGTTCATGGAAGTGCCGCTGCATCAAATATAGCGGTATAGCCTCCTGACCCGGGGAGGACGGTTTATCGAGCTGCGGCTTCCACGCGGCTCTGAGCAGCACAAGAGAGAGGCTTTGCTGCCGTCTCTTCTTACCCTTTCCGGCTTTTGCGAAAAGGAGGTAGCCTTGTAAGACGTGTGTACCTGGATGACACAGTGGACATGAGGGTAGTCAAACCCAATCCCTGAAGCAGAAGTAGCTGCAATCACCAGCTATTCTCTAATACCAAGCCACTCGGCAATTATTGCAGCCAGAGCATTTGATACAACAGTTTCGGTGGCGGTGTAAATAGTTATCAAACTAGTAAACAAGACTATTAGAATAGTTAGTATAACAGCTATTAGGTATTTGGCAGCAATTATTATAGTGGTAATAGTTAATAGTAGTGTAGTAGTGGAAAAGGGGATTTGTCACGTGGTTCGCAGACACGTGCCACCCAGCATATAAGGCGTTTCCTGTACCTAGGCACTTGATTCTTTAGTCAATTCTACGACCGATTGAACTCCCTCCATATTATGGTTGTATCTACGTCCTTACACGACCTAGCAACGCTAGCAACGCCAGCGACGCGACTTAATTTTTACCGACGCCAGAATATTTTACCAATGAATTTTTATTTTATTAATCTATAAGTATTTTAATACAAAACTAATAATTATTAATTTTTTAAAAATTTATATATAATATCAAATAAAACTTTATTATATATATTATTTTTAGATCAAATTATTAATTATTTATATCGATATAAATATTTTAAATCCATATCTAAATCAAAATTTTAAGCGAAATATATTAAAATATTTATTTCAATCTTTTTTCAAAAATATATATTTTAATTTAAAATAAAATATATAATGAAACTTTATTTAATACTATATATAATTTAAAAGTTATAATTATTACATTGTATTCCTTCACCAATTTTTAATGATGTATCTTAATTTTAAAAATAATTATAAAAAGTGGAAAGAGTTATAAAACTTTGAAAACATAATATTCTCGCTTAAAGGTGGCGGCGAGCTGTGCCCACAACTCTTATATTGACTAGGAATTTAAAATAGACAAATATTGGATAATTTCCAAATAAATCTCCGACAGTCTGCCACCTTCCTTCTTGTTTCCCATTCCATCCCAATCCAAAATTAACGGACTCTAAATATTCCCCGGCAACTCCACTGTCCTCGCACCACTTAATTCAAATGGGGTCCCCTGCCCTCTCCCATGGCTATCCCCAATCTCATGCCATGCACCCCCGCTATACAATCCCGATCCCGCGTGGACATCTTTTCCCGAAGTGGTAGGCACGTGGGCCTTTTCAGCACGTATTCTTTTTCTGCGCTCGAGGAAAAACAGCACCAGACCGGCGAGAGCAAGGAGACCGAGTGGAACGCCGGCTGCGGCGCCTGTTATCGTGCTTGTGTTGTTCTTCTTGCTGCTGTCTGAGCCCGGAGTAGCTGATGCTGATGAGGATGAGCTTATGGATTGGGAGGAGGTTGTTGGAGATGTTAAGGGAGATTGGGTGGTGAATGAGGCGGGCGTAGAGGATGGAGAAGAGGTAGGTGAGGATGTTGCAGATGCAGCGACGGGCTCAGCGAAGATAGTGCCGAAGGCCGGCGTGTAGGATGATGAGGAGCAGCAGTTGCCATTGTAAGCGCAACACCAGGAGCCGGAGGTTGAGGCGACGTTGCAGGCTATTATAATGACTGCGCTACTATTGCCAGCTGTGATTTTGTCAATTCATGTCCCTATTCCATTATCCAGGTTTATCCTAAACCCACCAGGAATTTTGAAGACCCCTTTAATTTAGAAAGAAACTTACAATTCGTATTATCTACGCAGTAGTTCGGACACGATGGATTACCCCAAGAAACATCCGTACACGCGCCTCTGTAATGATAGCCTTTTGCATTACTAATGCAGTATCCCAAAGAAGTGCAGAAGTCTCCTTCGATACAACAGCCACCGTCCCCTGAGGGCGAACATGGGACGTAGCTGGCAGCTGTGCCTCCGCTGGGAAAGAAACAAGCATTGGCGGCTGAGGCCGTGCAGCAGAAAGCCGCACTGAGTAGTGCAAAAGCGGTCCAGCCCGTAAGTGAAACCGTCGAGCGAGCCATGGCGAAGTTCCAATGGCGTAACGGACTACGGACTCAGAGAATTCGATAAAATAAAAGAATGAAAAGAAATTGAGATCTAATCCCAAAACTTGGGAAACAATTTAGCCTCTATGGACCCCACCAGGAAGGCTGTGCCGCTGCCAGCATCGCCCCAGCGTCTCACAAGTATCGCGATCGTTGAATATTATTGGTAGGCGGAGTACGCGTAGCACCAATTGCTACCCCGGCCTGTGCTGCAAAGCACTGCAAAGAGGTATGATATTCGCCCTGATCTCCGGTTTCAGAATTTTGTGCTACAAGGGGCTAATTATAGCATCATGTTGGGGAGATTTAATCGCTTAGGACAAAAACACCTATTCCCGCATGCATGTGTTGAAACAGACATCTGCAGGTCATTTCTGCAGGTCATCAAGTCTCCCACCAGAAAGTAAATTTATATCGAGTCGATCCACAGCTCGAAAACTTGGCGGATGTTGCAAACGGCGAACTGTTAGGCCACGAAAATAGCGCTCTCGAAATCTCGGATACAGATTCTTCTTCATCTTTCCAATTATCTTGATATGTAACCGAAATCTTTTCATCGCCATCTAAGTAATTGAGTTAGTAAATTTCTATTCATGTCTATAATTAATAATTATTTAAATTAATATTTATATATATATATATATAATATTAATATAATAAATTTAAAAATATTAAATATATTTTCATAATAATAAATAATAATTAATTTTAAATCTTATTAAATCTCCAAAAATTATAAAAATTATTATTTTAGTTCAAATTTTTATATTTAATTATATAAAATAAATTTTTTGTTAAATTATATAATTAAAATTTTATATATAATATTAAAAATAAAATATAAAAATATAAAAAAATTTTTTTTTAAAAAAAAAATAATAAAAAAAATTTATATTTATTAAAAAAAAAAAAATTTTATATTTTAATTTTAATAAAATTTAAATTAGATAAAAATAATAATAATTATATAAATTATTTAAATTGTTTTTTTTTCCCAAAATTTATTATTTAATTATATTATATCAAGAATTTATTAATTTTTTTTAAATATATAGTAAAATTATTTTTATAAATAATATAATTTTAGATAAAAAAAAGATTTTTATATTTATATTTAAAATATTACTTAAAATAACTAATATTTTTATAATTATTATTTTAAAATATTTATTTTTTTGATATATTATAATATAAAATCATATATAATTATTTATATAATTATTGTAGATTATTTGATTTTTGTCTAATAATAAAATATAAATAAATAAAATGATTTCTAAATAATTTTTATTTTATTATTTTATTAAAACTTATAGTATTTTTATTTTTTTAATAAGATTTATTTTTAATTGACTGTTTATTCGGATTATAATATGTTATATATATTTCGTTCAGTCATATTCTTGGTATATAATTTATCGTATAATATATTATATAAAAAACTATATAAAAAGAAATATTTATTCTTTATAATGAATTGTTTTAATATATTATACGATAAAAAGTTTTTACCAAATCCGGTTTTTAAATTTATAATCAAATATTATTAAATCTTTTTTAATTATAATATATAAATAAATCTAATTTATATTCGGGGATACTAGATTTTATTTTATTTATAATTAAATAAAAAATAAAAAAAATTTATAACTGAAATATTTATTAGTAATTTATTTTAAAATAGATAGGATTTTTAATAATAATTTATAAAAAAAAGTTAGATTTAATATATATATATATTATATAATTTTTCAAGATAGATTTATTTAATATAAGATTTTTCGTTATTATTTTTTAATTTATTTATTATTATATAAAAAAAATAAAAAATTCGAAAATATATTTTTCAAAGATTTTTATTTCAAAATAATATATAAAAATTATAATAAATTTTTAATTTTTTTATTATTAATTATAAATATCAATATTAAAATCTATCCTTTATTCCTGCAAACTTTTGGTGTGTATGTTACTAATATACACGCGAGCGCACGGACCAGTTTTTTGGCCAAAAAAACCCTATTATATATATTTGTTCTTTTATATTAAAAAATATGGTTAGGGTTAGAGAACGGGCTACCCCTAGTAATCCGCGGATATGCGGCGTAAATCCAAAATCCGTAGGCGACGCGACCCTGACTCAGGGGGGCGGGCATAGACCAGTTTATTATAAATCTTTTATTATAAATCCAATCTATTTTGGATACAGGGGGAGATTTATTTACAATTATATATAAACTAAAAAAGAAAATCTGATTCTTGGAGATTATAAATAATCTATTTATTTATTTATTAAAATAATAAATATTATTTTATATATTATACAATTATTATTTCTAATCTAGATATAATATTTAAATTCGATATTTAAAATAATTTTTATATTATTTAAAAAAAATATTATTAAAAATTTTTATAAAATTATTTAATAATTATAATTTATAAATAATAAAAATAATATTTATATAATAATTAAATATAATTATTTCGAAATTAAAATTTTTTAATAATTTCTAATATTTAATTTATTTTATTTATTTTATAAAAAATTGCAAATTAATATAATATTATATATCGAAAATTTATTAACAAAAATTTTTTATAATAAAAATATAAATTTTAAATTTAATATTTTATTATTAATAAAATTATAAAAATTATAAATATTAATATAAATAATTTAAATATAAAAAAAATTTTTTTTTTCAAATTATTTAATAATAATATAATTATAATAAAAAAAAATATTTAAATAAAAATTAATATTATTTATAATTTCGAAAATTATTAATTTATTATAATATTATAATTTCAATAAACAAATATTGAGAAATATATATAAAATTTGAAAAAAAATAAAATATATATATTTTTTATAATATTTAAAATAGTTAATAATAAATTTGAATTATTTTTATTAAAATATATATTTAATATTTCGATAATCCCGATTATATATTAATTTAATTATAATAACTGATATTGAATTATTTTTATATAATAACAATAAATAAAATATAAAAATTTAATCCCAAAAAAATATTTAATATATTTAAAATCAATTTTAATTATTGGAAATAATTTTTAATTTATAATTATTAGATAATTTATTATAATAATTATTTTATTATAATTAATAACAATTAATAGATTTTTGAAAATAATATTTAATTTATAAATATTTAAAAAAAAATATAAAAAATAATTTTTTATAATATTATTAAATAAAATCAATTTAAATTAAAAAATATTATATTAATTTTTTCAATAATATTGATTTATTATAAATTTAGAAATAATTGATATTATTTTTTATTATTTAATTTTTGTATTATATTTAATATTAAATTATATATTAAAATTTGGAAAAAATTAAATAATTATAATAATTATTTATTTGATATAATTTAAATTATATAATTAATTATTTTTTATATTAATATTAATTTAAAAAAAATTGAATTAAATAAAATATTTAAATAAATCAAATAATATTATAAATAATTTTTAATCTAAAATATCGAGATTGTTATAAATAAAATTTTCGATTAATATTTATTATTATTTATTATTTCGAAAAAAATTATTAAATTATATTAAATATAATAAAATATAAATAAAAAAATTCTAATTTATTAAAATATTAATTTATATATAAATTATATATTACAATTTTTATTCTTGGATTTTTAATAGATTTAATATTTATTTTATAATAAATTAATATTTGGGATCTAGAATTTTTTATAAATATATATTTAAATTTCAAAAAATAATTTAAATATTAATATTTTTGATTAATTTTTTAATTAATATTAAAAAAATATTATATTTCTGAAATTATTAATATAATTTTTATTTATTATTATTTAAAACTCGAAACTATTATAAAATTTTTTTATTGAAATAATTATTAATAAATCAAAAAATTAATAAATAAAAATAAATTGTTTTTTGTTATCTAATATAATATCTAATAGTAGCAGAATATTTATTTTAAATATAAATTAATAATATTATATATAATCTATTACAAAAACTAATATCCGATTTTTATTTATATTTATTAGCGATTTTTTGTTTAATTATTTAATAATTATTATTTTATTTTATTAGATTTTTTTTACTAATCTATTTTATATATTATTATATTTTTATATTTATAATAAAAAAATAGCAAGATATAGATTAACAACCAGCTTATATAATATATAAAATAAATATATAATTAGGCTAATATTCTCCGATTATATATTATTAATTAATAATAAATAATAGTTAATATTATCAAAACCAAATTTATTATTGATATTAAATATTTTAAAAATAATAATATAATTGACAATAACAAAAATATTAAAAAAATCGAAATTAATATTTGGGTTATAATTAAATAATAAAATTATAATATATAAACAATAAATTGGGTTTATATAAATTAATATAATATTAATTTTGATAATATATAAAATAATCTTATTTGCCAAAATTTATATATTTCAATTCTATAAAAAGATTTATAAAAATTTAATTAATTATTTAGATTTATTAAAAAAAAAAAATAATAAAAATATAAATAATTTATAAATATTTAAAAAAATTATTATAAAAATCTATCAATTATAAAAAAAATAATTAATTATAATTTTATTTAAAAATATTAAAAAATTATACTAGAATAATATATTATAATAGAAATTAATAATATAAAAATAAATTATAATTATTGAAAAGGCCAAATAATAAGAAGAGTATACCGCATCCCTTTTAATAGCAGTTTGAACTCAATAATAAGGAAAAAGAATCTTGTATTAGTTATTTTTTTTATAGAAAAAGAGATTTTATATTTATATATAAGATTTCAGAAAATTAATTAAATTATATAATCGAGCCAATCATTTGATCATTTATTATATTCGTCCCCCCTATAGAAAGGATAATATTTTTTGTTATTAAAAAAAAATAAATTGATTAACTTTTTATAAAAAGAAAAAGAAAAAATAATTATCTATTATAATATTTTACCCGATCCAGAATCAAATAAACAATCCTCCCGAGATCAGTTATATAATAATTATATTAAATATTTGTAAAAAATAAGTATATAAAAAGAAAAAAAAAGATCCTTAAATTATTTCTCTATTATAATTTTATATTCTTTATTCTCTATATCACTATTATTTTCCTTTCTATATTTAATATAATTAAAATTATTACAATTATTTCCATTTTTATTATTACTAAGGAGACGATTTAATAATATTAAAAAAAAAAATAATAAAAATAAATTTATATTAGATTTATTAATATTTATAAATTCTTTATTGATAATATTATTTATAATTTGATAAATTTATTTTTTAAATAAAAAGAAATCAAATTCAACAAAAGGGCCACTATTTATAATCTATTTTTATCTTTCGACCTACATTTTTTTTATTATAGATAAAAATATATTTAATTTATTATTATTGATATTTTATTTTTTGGATTATTTTTTATTATATATTATAATTAATATCCTAAAAAAATTTTTCGATTTATATAATTTTTATAATTAATATTATATAAAATTTATTAAAATATTATTTTTCTAGAATTATTTATTTAAAAAAATAATAAAAAAATTATAATTTTAAAATAATTTTTTTAATATTCGAGGATTTTTAAATATTTTAATTAAAAAATATTCTAAATATTATTTTCGAATTAAATATTAATATAAAATTAAAAAAAATTATATTTATTTTTTTTTTTTATTTGATCCTAGATTGAATAAATAATTTTTTGAATTTAATATAATTTTTATTATATTATTTGATA